>Ga0138256_10000005_pt1 | contig 357794 bp, 304 predicted proteins | sample KNB2016incub_MG_FD_105486 | JGI IMG/M metagenome (GOLD analysis project Ga0138256, IMG submission 105486) | Active sludge microbial communities from wastewater in Klosterneuburg, Austria - KNB2014incub_MG | ecosystem: Engineered > WWTP > Activated sludge > Unclassified | place: Austria...
CGCAGCAGGAGTAAGAAAAGCAGCGGATGGTTTGGTTAAACAGTTAAAGAATCTTAATAAGAGCCGGTTGTTATACCAGCTCTTCGTATTTTTACAGGATGAGAAGATTGCAAGCCTTGTTTAAACACCGCTTTGGCCCGTTGGTTGTGCTGGCACTGATAGTTTTTACTTTGAGTTTTATAACCCGGGTAACCTTAATGATCATCAGCTGGACAAACCTGGAGCTAACTTTTTTACGGTTTACCGGAATATTTTTCATCGGACTGTTTTATGATATGATAGTCTGGAGTTTCTTCGCCATACCCGTTGCCCTGTATTGCTGGCTGATGAAGGACAGCTGGTATCAAAAAAAATGGCAGCGTATCCCCCTGTTTATACTTTTCTTTATAATCACTTTAATACTTGTAATAAATGTTGGTGGTGAGATCATTTTCTGGGATGAGTTTAATGTCCGGTATAATTTTATTGCCGTTGATTATTTAGTATATACAACCGAAGTGCTGGGCAATATCCGGGAGTCATATAATATTCCTTTTATTGCTGCAGGAGTTGCTATGTTGACAGTGTTCATTATTTTTTCAATAAGAAAAAAATTAACTGCTTCGCAGGAAGTAAGCATGCGCTTTGGAAAGCGGACAGTTTTCTTTTTCGTTTTTATGCTGGTACCTGTTGCCGGATATTTCCTGGTTAATAACCGGCTTAAAAACAGCAGCAGTAATAACTATGTAAATGAATTGGGAGGCAACGGTATTTACGAATTCGGCTCTGCATTCTGGAACAATGAACTTGATTACAATAAATTTTATGCAACCCGAAATGATTCGGCTAATTTTAAGATACTCCGGAATATGCTGCAGACTCCTAATGCAGTATTCAGCAATGATCCTTTAAGTATTGAAAGACAAATAAAGAATGACAGTGCTGAACACAGGTGGAATGTAATGCTCATCAGTGTAGAAAGCTATAGCGGTGATTATTTGAAAAGATTCGGCAACACCGAAAATATTACTCCCTATTTAGATTCACTTATTCCCCATGGTTTATGGTTCGATCAGTTTTATGCATCTGGTACCAGAACAGTAAGGGGTCTGGAAGCATTATCACTGGCCATACCACCAACACCCGGCCAGTCAATAGTTCGCCGGCCCGGCAATGATGATATGTTTACCATGGGCAGCGTTTTAAAAGCTAAAGGCTATGATGTGAATTATATTTATGGCGGCAATTCCTTTTTTGATAATATGGGGGATTATTTCAGCAACAGTGGTTATACCGTTTTAGACAAACGGGATATCCCCGACAGCCTTATTCATCTTACTACGGCCTGGGGAGCCGATGACGAGGCTTCATTTGATTTTACACTGCAGCAATGTGATAAAAGTTTCAATGCAGGAAAGCCATTCTTTAATCATATGATGACGGTAAGTAATCACCGTCCGTATATTTATCCCGAAGGGCGGATTGATATTTCTCCATCACATCAATCTATTCAGGGAGCGGTTAAATACACCGATTATGCCATCAACAAGTTTATAAAAGATGCACAGCAAAAACCCTGGTTCAATAATACTTTGTTTGTAATTGTATCGGATCACTGTGCAAAAAGCGCTGGTAAAACCGATCTTCCCGTAAACAGGTATCATATCCCATGCATTATTTATGCGCCTGCACTTGTAAAGCCGGCTATTGAAAACCGGTTGATTAGTCAAATTGACCTGGCTCCGACTCTTCTTGGTCTTATGAACCTGAATTATACAAGCCGGTTTCTAGGCTATGATATCTTTAATATGACTCCCGGTAACGAACGGGCGTTTATAAGCACTTACCAGGATATGGGCTATATAAAAAATGGCGAAATGGTGATCCTGGCACCGCAGCAGAAGGTGCAAATGGTTAAACCTGATTTCCTAACAGGAGGCAATACCCTAATCAGGAGTTCCGACAGCCTGGTTAATGAGGCGATAGCCTGGTATCAGGGGGCAAGTTTTTTATACAGATCAGGTGGGTATAAAAGCATAAAATAACTGCCATATATCCACATAAACTAAAGATTATCAATAGTATATAAAGTATATAAAGTTTAGTTGTCAGTAAGGACTACCCGATTTTTTTTGTCTTTTTTTAGAAATACCTGATAAAATTGTTGCATAATAGTAAAAACCGCATTATCTTCGTTTCGGTTTTTCATAGGATATTGGATTTTAAAGCGGGACTAGATTTCTATCTTGGTCCCTTTTTTTATTTTATACCCCACCGTTATTAAGTAAAACTTATATATCCTTCCTTGTCCGTCTTAATTTTCTGCTCTGCCTGCAGATAATTAACTACCCTCCAGATCTTCTCCTTTTTTACGCCTTTCAGGCTCACCAGAATCTGGTCTACAGAAACCTGCTTTAATTTTGATTGCTCCCTGATCTGATCACTAATATGGTTAAATTCTTCAACTGAGATATAAATAATTTTTTCGTTGATGCAGTTGTCGCAAATGGCACAGGCATTAATTTTTACATCCGTAAAATAGTTTGCAATATGCTGACTGCGGCAACCTGTTGATTTTAATATAAAACCTGTCATGGCATTTACCCTATCCTCAAAATTTTGCTTTCGCTTTAAATAATCAATTGTATTGATCGTATAATTATCGTTATACATTCTGTTTTGTAAGAGCGTGATCTGTGGTTTATCCTTTTGTGCTGAATAACTGATGATTCCAGATTCATGCAGTTTTTTTAAATCTTTTTTTAATTGCTCCGTATTAACCTGTATAAATGTTGCCAGCTTATGTTCATAAACAGTAGCTGGAAAATCAAAAATGCCTTCGTAAGAACGTAATAATCCTTTCAATAAAGGTTCTAATGCCGGGTTTTGTTTTTCAAAATCATTCAGTTCTTCGCGGTTTGTGGTGAATACTACAGTGGAGGGTTTAAAAAAGACTTCATTAAAGCTGATGATATCTTCCTGTTCCAGGGCCTTAATGGTATAGGTGGCAGTAAGAATATTTATTTTAAAGGCAGTTGCAAATACAGCCAGGTCGAAATCATAACTGATTCCTTCGCCACTGCCACCCGGAATCTGCAAATGATTCATGATGGATATATACACCTGTTTAACTTCCTCTTCTTTCGGAAAACGGATATTTGATTGTTCCTTTAAATTTTCAAGTTCCTTATTGTTGTACAGTAAAACGGCATATGCTCTCTTGCCATCTCTGCCTGCCCTGCCGGCCTCCTGGTAATAATTTTCTAGACAATCAGGAACATCATAATGCACTACAACCCTTACATCAGACTTATCAATGCCCATACCAAAAGCATTGGTGCTCACAATAACCCTGGTTTTATTGCTGATCCAGCTTTCCTGTTTTTTATTTCGCTCTTCGTTATTCAGGCCGGCATGATAAAAATCAGCATTGATATTATTTAATCTGAGTAAATCGGCAATCTCTTTTGTATGCTTCCTGCTTTTACAATAAACAATAGCGGTGCCCGGTACATTTTTTAATATCTCAAGTAATTTATTTTGTTTGGATGGCACATTAAAAACACTATAAGAAAGATTCCTTCTTTCGAATGACTGCTGAAATCTTTTCCATTCCTGGGCTTTAAATCCCCCCCTGGGGGGGTGGGGGGGCTGCAACTTATCACATATATCGTCCTGAACAATTTTTGTTGCTGATGCAGTTAATGCCAATACAGGCACAGCAGGTAACAGTTCTCTCAGGTTCGCAATACGCAGGTAGGGTGGACGAAAATCATATCCCCATTGCGAAATACAATGTGCTTCATCAACTGCCAGTAAATTAATGTGCATGGCCGGCAGAAATTCTAAAAATAAATTTGTTTCCAGCCGCTCCGGAGAAACATACAGGAATTTATAATTACCATAAGCTGCATTCTGCAATGTTTTTTTAATTTCTAAAAAACTCATGCCCGAGTAAATGGCTAATGCAGGTATTCCTTTTTGCTTTAAAGCTTCTACCTGGTCTTTCATTAACGCAATCAACGGGCTTATCACCAGGCAGATTCCTTCCTTTGCCATGGCAGGTACCTGGAAGCATACAGATTTTCCACCGCCGGTAGGTAATAATGCCAGCGTGTCCTTTCCATCCAGTACTGCATTAATGATATCTTCCTGAAGCGGACGAAAATTATCATAACCCCAATATGCCTTTAAGATTTCGTGAATATTCACTACTGTAATTTGTGGCTTGAAATTAAACCACTTTTTTATAATTGAGCCAGATAGAATTTATGGCCAGCACTACATCGCTGAAACCCATGGCCAGCGCAGCAAAGCCCGGTTGCAGCAATCCAACCGCTGCAATGGGTATGGCAACTACATTATATATAAATGCCCAGAAAAGATTTCCTTTTATGGTGATGAAAGTATGTTTACCGAGCCCCAATGCCAGTGGTAAATGCTGAATGCCTTTGTTCATTAAAACAACCTGTGCACTTTGTACAGCTAATTGTGTAGCATCACTCATAGAAATACCGATGGTTGCTTTTGCCAAAGCAGGAGCATCATTAACACCATCGCCAACCATGGCCACCGGGTTTTCGTTATTCAATTGTTCAACGATGAGCAGTTTTTCTTCCGGTGTTTTTTCGGCATATACTTTATCAATACCCAAAGCATCTGCAATTTTTTTAGTCCGCTCAAAACTATCACCACTTAATAAAATGGTTTGTATATTTTTTGTATGCAGGTAACTGATCACATCTTTTGCTTCTGTTCTTATTTCATCTTCCATATCAAACCAGCCGATCAGTTTTTCATTCTGCAATAAATAAGCAGTATGAATATTATCATCTGTTTGAGCCGCCGCCGCTTTAAAGGAGCCAAGTAAGTATTGATTACCCTCCATATCTTCAGCTTTAATGCCGAGGCCTTTTATCTCTTCAACTTTTTTCCAGTGGATCGGGTTGTTCATTTTCCAATCTTCAGTAATTGCTTTTGCAATAGGGTGGTTTGAATATTTTTCCAGCGAAAAAACTACCTGTTTAAATTTTTCCTCAGTTAATACAAGTGATTTAAAATTGGTAATCTTAAAATTTCCTTTGGTAAGTGTTCCTGTCTTATCAAAAACAACTGTTTTAATATTTTTAAATAACTCTAAACTTTTTGCATTGCGGAAGAGGATGCCATTTTTTGCGGCACGGCCTAATCCTACAGCAATAGCAGCGGGTGTAGCAAGTCCCATGGCACAGGGACAGCTGATGACCAGCACTGCAATACTGCGCATTAGGGAACTGGTACCACTGATGTCGAAAGCAAAATAGTTTACCAGGAATGTAAGTGCCGCTATAGCAAGAACAGCAGGAACAAATATGGCACTGATCTTATCAGCTAATTGTTGAATGGGTGGTTTTTCGCCCTGTGCCTGTTTTACCAGTGTAAGAATATTGCTGAGCACTGTATCCTTTCCAACGGCGGTAACCTGTGCTTTTACGGTTCCGTCTGTTACCATACTACCGCCAATCAGTGCATCTTTTTTTGTTTTGTGTACAGGTTTACTTTCGCCTGTTAATAAGGCTTCGTTTACATAAACATCGCCCCATAAAATCTTGCAATCTATCGGTACCTGCTCTCCGGTTTTTATTAAAATAAGGTCTCCAACATGCAGTGTTGTATTCTCAACAGGGAATATTAATTCTTTGTGATCCTCATCAAAAGCAATCATATTGGCCATTAGTTTTTGCGTAGCAGCCAGTTTGTTCAGTTCTTTTTGTGTGCCGGCAACTGATTTATGTTCCACCCATTCGCCCAGGAAAACAAGAGTAATGATTGTTGCGGCAGTCTCGTAAAAAATATAATTCATTCCCATGTTGCCGATGCTGCCGATCAGGCTGTAAATAAATGCAGCAGTGGCGCCAATGGCAATCAACACATTCATATTGGGTATGCCGCGGCGTAAACTTTTAACGGCGCTTACACCAAAATAACCCATGCCTACCATGTAAACCGGAATACAGATTGCCAGCTGAATCCAGGGATTCATCAGAAAGGCCGGGTGCCGGGGAAACATGTGCAGCATCAGCACCAAGGTAAATGGAAGACAAAAGAGGAAACGCTGTAAATGATTCTTAAATAGATTCTGAATTCTGAATTCTGAATTCTGAATTTCTGCAGGAGAACCTTCCTTGATAACTTTGTATCCTAAATCAGCAATGCCCTTTGTAAGCTCTTCTTTCGATCTGGCTCCATTCATTTCAAAGCTTACTTCACCGCCAATGAAATTTACTTTTACATCTTTCAATCCTTCTTTTTCCAGGTAGCGGTTAATGGTTAACGCACAGTTGGTGCAGGTCATTCCTTCTACTTTCCAGTCAACTTTTTCCATAATGCAAAATTATTCCCTCAAATTGTGACTCAATTACTAATGAAGGAAAATATCTTTGCAACATGGAGGTAAATTTTACACTGGATGAGATCAATCAAACGGCTGCAAAGCTGCTGGCAGATACTAAAAGTTATAAAGTGTTTGCATTTCATGGAGAGATGGGTGCAGGAAAAACCACTTTTATTCATGCACTGTGTGAAACCCTGGGAGTAAAAGATGTTATTACGAGCCCTACTTTTTCTATCATCAATCAATATAAAGCAAGTGACGGGCAAACAATTTATCATATGGACCTGTACCGGGTTAAGGACGAAAACGAAGCTGTTAATGCCGGTGTGGAAGATTGCCTTTACTCGGGAAACATTTGTTTTGTTGAATGGCCGGAGCAGGCACCGGGTATCTTTCCGGATGATACGTTACATATAAGCATAAGTTCTGTTGATGATAATACCAGAAAGCTGAAATTAAATTTGTAATTTGTAAGCTTTCAAAACATTTATATGGCAAAATCGAAACCCTTTGTATCTTCTTCATTTTCGTATGAAACACTTGAAGAAACCCTGGATATAAAGCCCAAAGGTGCAGAGTTATTGATTGGTATTCCGAGAGAAAACTCCTTTAATGAAGACAGGATTGCTTTAACGCCGGAAGCTGTTGGGGTTATGGTTGCCAACGGCCACAGGGTGGTGGTTGAAACCAAAGCAGGTGACGGAGCCAGTTACACTGATAAGGATTACAGTGAAGCAGGTGCAAAAATTGCCTACGATAAGAAAGAGGTTTTTGAATGTGAGATACTGGTAAAGAGTGCGCCGGTAAGTGAAAGCGAGTGCGAATTGCTGAAAGCAAATCAAACCATCATTTCTCCCATACATATGGCGATCATGAAACGTGATATCCTGCAGAAGATGATGGATAAAAAAATTACGGCCTTAAGTTTTGAGAATTTAAAGGATGATACAGGCCACAACCCCATTGTACGCAGTATGAGTGAGATTGCCGGCAGTGCAGTGATGCTGATTGCCGGGCAGTATTTAAGCAAGACAAATAATGGTAAAGGTGTGCTGGTTGGCGGCATCAGTGGCATACCGCCTACAAAAGTTATTATTATAGGAGCCGGTATTGTAGGAGAGTATGCAGCCCGTACTGCTTTGGCGATGGGCGCCAGCGTAAAGATATTTGATAACAGTATTTACCGGTTAAAACGTTTGCAGAATAATATTGGTGTACGGATGTGGACCTCGGTGCTTGAGCCAAAAATTCTGGCAAAACAGTTAAAGACATGCGATGTTGCAGTGGGTGCTTTAAGCGGAACTTTTGGAAGAACACCCATTGTTGTTACAGAAGAAATGGTAAGCAACATGCGGCCCGGTACTGTAATTGTTGATGTGAGTATTGATCATGGCGGGTGTTTTGAAACCAGTAAAGTAACCAGCCATGAGAAACCGGTGTTTACAAATTACGATGTAATTCATTATTGCGTACCCAATATACCCAGTGGGTTTGCCCGTACGGCATCACAGGCTGTAAGTAATGTGTTGATGCCGTTACTGCTGGAAACAGGTGAGGATGGTGGTATTGATCATATTGTATGGCATAAGATAAATATCCGAAGCGGAATTTATTTGTACAAGGGCAGCCTTACCAATTTTTTCCTGAGCGAAAGATTTGATTTGAAATTTACTGACCTGAATTTACTGATAGCGAGTAAGAGATAATCGCTGATTGGACTGATTGATTTGATTTCGCAGATTTGCAATTGGGTGTCTAAACCATTGGTAGCGTTTATTTATAGCTACCGATCTCAATCACCTCCTCACAAAAACTATATTCCTGTTTTACATTACTACTGATAATTACCAACCTGTTTTTTGTGTAATTGCTGATAAGCGAAAGGTAAAGTTCAATACCATCCGCATCTAAATTAGTGGTAGGTTCATCCAGTAAAAGGATGGGCGTGTTGCTGAAAAAAGCCTGGGCAAGTTTTAAACGTTGTTTCATACCACTGCTGAAATACCGGACCTGTTTGTTGATGGCTTTTTCCAACCCAGCAATCTTAAGCATTTCTGCAACAGACAAGGATTGTATTAAAGGTTTGAAAGTGGCATGAAAATCCAGCATTTCTTTTGCTGTCATCTCTTCAATCAATTCTAAATAAGGGGCCACTATGGAAATGTGCCTGTAATGTTGATCGTTGTTCGTTGTTCGTTGTTGGATTATAAAGTCAATAGTTCCTTCATTGTGAAGGGTGGCACCTGCTATAACCTGTAACAGGGTTGATTTGCCTGAACCATTTGGGCCGGTAATGGCATATTTTTTTTCAGGCTTAAATTCATAGCTGCAATGGCGGAATATCCACTCCCGGTTAAATCGTTTGCCAACATCGAGAAGCCTCACCCCAACCCCTCTCCCAAGGAGAGGGAACTCGATTGGGGAACTCAATTCTTTTTGGTTCATGTGTTTTACGTAAAAGTCTATTTATTCTCCTCGTCAATCTTTGCAATTTCCTCCCCCGCCGGGGGAGATAGAGGGGGCCTTACTCATCCTCCATACTGCCCTTAGTAAAGCGCTTGATAATACCACGGCCGCTCTCTCTTATAAAAGTTACAATTTCATCTCTTTCATCTGTTGCTGGCAGTTCCTCTTCAATAAAATTAAGTGCCTGCGAAGTGTTCATTGATTTGTTGTAGATGATGCGGTAGATATCCAGGATCTTATTGATCCTGTCTAATGTAAAGCCTTTGCGTTTTAAGCCAACCGAATTTACGCCTGCATAACTCAGCGGTGTGCGGCCGGCTTTAATATAGGGAGGTACGTCTTTACTTACCAGTGAGCCTCCTGCAACAAATGCATGCTGGCCTATCTGTACAAACTGGTGTATGGCACACATACCCGCAAGAATTGAGTTATCACCCATAGTAACATGCCCGGCCATTTGTGTATTATTGCTCATAATGCAATTATTGCCTACAACACAGTCATGTGCAATATGACTGTAAGCCATAATAAGGCAGTTGTTACCAACCTTGGTAGTCCATTTATCTTTACTGCCGCGGTTCACGGTTACAAACTCACGTATGGTGGTGTTGTCACCAATTTCAACAGTTGTTTCTTCGCCTTCGTATTTAAGATCCTGCGGGATAGCTCCAATAACTGCACCGGGAAAAATACGGCAGTTTTTTCCAATTCTTGAACCTTCCATAATGGTAACATTGCTGCCTATCCAGGTGCCTTCACCAATTTCTACATTCTGGTGAATAACACTGAAAGGATCAACCTTAACATTGGTTGCCAGTTTTGCATTTGGATGTATATATGTGTGCGGATGAATCATCAGGTTGTTTATTGGTTAATAAGTTTATCCGTATTTACAGTTTAAGATTTAAACGAATCATCAGGCTATTTTCTTTTTACTAATTGTGCTGTAAGGTCAGCTTCCGTACATAATTTATTACCTACATACACACTGCCCTTCATTACACAAATACCCCTGCGTATAGGTTCGGTTAATTCCATTTTTAAGATTAAGGAATCGCCCGGCACAACTTTCTGCTTGAATTTACAATTATCTATTTTCAAAAAATAAGTATCATACTGTCCGTCGGGCATGGCATTAATGCAAAGCAAACCGCCGGTTTGCGCCAATGCTTCAATCTGTAAAACGCCTGGCATTACAGGGTTTCCGGGAAAATGCCCCTGGAAAAAATATTCATTGAACGTGACGTTTTTAATACCTACAATTAAAGTATCGGTCAGTTCAATAATTTTATCAACCATAATAAATGGAAAACGGTGTGGCAGCGTTTTTTCAATCTGCTCCTGTGTATATACCGGTTCCCGGTTGGGATCATAGTTTGGAATATCCCTGGTGTGTTTATTTTTTTTGATATACTGCTTTATCTTTTTTGCAAACTCCACGTTACTGCTGTGGCCGGGGCGGTTGGCAATGATATGTGCCTTGATGGGATAACCTATCAACGCCAGGTCTCCAACCACATCTAATAGCTTATGCCTGGCAGGTTCGTTGGCAAATCGCAGTTCAAGATTATTTAAATAACCTTCGCTTTTAATTTCTACTTTTTTTCTGCCGAAAGCTTTTGCCAGTCTTCCCATTTCTTCTTCAGTTACCGGCTTATCAACCACCACAATGGCATTATTAATATCACCACCTTTTACCAGGTTATTATCGAGCAACATTTCCAGCTCGTGTAAAAAACAAAAAGTACGGCAGGTAGCAATTTCTGTTTGAAATTCTTTCATTGATTTCAAACTGGCATGCTAGGTTCCCAAAACGGGGCTGTTAAAATCAATAAGTGTCGTAAGCTGGTAATTAACTGCAGGCAGGGCAGTCATCTCTACTTTTTTTACATCATCAAAATATGAGATATTGGTATCAATGGTATACCAGATCTTGGCGGCATCCTGTTCCAGCACGCCGGTTTTAGCAATAATATCTACAAAGGGGCCGCTGCTGCCATCAATGATCGGAATCTCGGGGCCGTTTAATTCAATCAGACAATTATCTACTCCCATACCAACCAGGGCCGCCAGAATATGTTCAACTGTACTCACCTTACAGTCGCCTTTTACCAAAGTTGTTCCTCTCGACGTATCAGTAACAAGGTCACAATCAGCCTTGATAATGGGAGTACCTGGTAAATCAGTACGCTGAAACTGGTAACCAAATCCGGGATTAGCTGGTTTAAGTGTCATATCAACCTCAATACCCGAGTGAAGGCCTGTACCTGAGATACTTACAGATTTAACTAATGTATGTTGCTTATCTGGATTAAAATTTTTATCCATGTGTTCTGCTGAATTTTGTTGGCAAAGATATTTAAAATATACTGCCCTTGAAATTTATAGCAGAATGTAGCTAAAATGAGCATTAAAACTGTAACTGGAAACTGCCAAAAATACCAAACTGGTTTTTTTTGCCTGCATAGGCCGGGAAAGGAGAAAGCCGCCATACAAAATCAAGACGAAGGACTTTTAAAATATTATCTATTCCTGTACCTATTTCGATATAGGTTTTGCCATTTAAAGTTTTAAAACCAGGTATTTTATTACCTGCCGTATCCAGGGTATAATTAATTGCACTGTTCTCATTACTTAACGAACCCCATAATGTTTTTACATTCCAGAATTGACGCCATTTTAATTTACGGGTAAGCGGGATAAAACGAAAGAGGCCTGAACCGACATTGTGTTCAATATTCGCACCGGCATATTTGTCGCTTAAATATTCAAAGCGGTTCATGAGGTTGTAGGAGATCCAGCTGTAATAATAAAGATCGTTACCTGGGTGATTTTCTAAATTGGTAAATGGAATTGCGCCATTTATTTTACCTGCATACGCTTTATAGTAGAGTGTACCATAGGGTGATATTTTCATAAAATCTTTTACCAGCAGGGAATATTTGGTATAGTTATATGCACTGTTGAATACACCTGATATGCCTTTGGCCAGCATTAATTCCACAATCGGATATTTTGTACCTAAAGAAAACCTGTTATAATCAGTTTCGATAAAGCGTTCTAAATAGGCAAAACGTAATTTAAGCGCAGCTTCAAAATTGGTTAAGGCTGTGCCACTGTTTACAATAAAATTTGTTTTCGCCGGTAAATTCAGCAGCGGGGTATATTGCCTGTGGTTAAAAAACCATTCGGTAGAAAATCCCTTACCCAGTTCATTAAATACTTCGAAGCTGAAATCTTTTACATTGATGAACTTTCTGGTGGTATTGGGTTTTCGTATGGCAAGTGAAAAAATATTATCCTGGCTTACTTCGCCAACCTGGCTTATACCAAAATCAACATCGTTTTTATAAGAGAAATGGAGCCTGATACGTCTGGGGGTTCTTTTCACAATCCAGAATGCTTCTGCCTGTCCTTTAATTTTTTTGTCCCTGGTACCATATGCCAGGTAACCATGCAGGTAAACATTTTTAAAAAGTGTCTTGTTGGTACCCAGGTCAAATCTAAAACGGGTGCCCTCCCACTGGTTACTGCTTATCCAGTTAAACCAGGGGCCAATTTCTAATTTTCCGATATCCCGGTATCCTCCGGCTAAAAATTTTAAGTTCTGCTTTAGTTTCTGAAACTTGGGCATGGCCCTGAGTGTTTCAATTGTATTGTAAATGGCTTTTTCATTTTGCGATAAAGTATCATGCCGCAGTTTTTCCCAGGCCGAGTCTGAGTTCTGAATTACATCCTTTTCAGTTTTAACCAATTCTTCTATATGCTGATTACTGAAGAAACTGGTAACAGAATCGCTGTTGATACTTATGTTTTTATAGGAAGTGGTTTTGCGGCCGATAAGTGTAAGGGAGTTTTTTCCGAGTACCCTGAAATCTGCAAAGAATTTATCCCTGTTTAAAAATATTACCGAATCGTTCACAGGTATATATTCCTGGAAAACACTGATGCGGTCTATGAAATTAATATTGGCATCTTTACCCAGGTAAAGCGATATCTTTTGTATCTGAAAGGTTTTTTCTGTTACCCATGCATCACCTTCAAAAGTGTTTTGCCCCGGGCGTTTCGGGCTGAAAACAAAATGGAATATTTTTTTGCCGCTTACTATTTGGGTGTCGGGCACGGTAAACGTGTAATATGAATCCCCGTTATCATTAAACGGGCTGATAAAATCCTTATCCATCACACTTACAAAATTGCTGTAGATGCTTACATTCTGGTTCATTACACCCAGCAGCTTGCTGAAACTTTCATTTTCGATACCTACTGTTTTACTTGCTTTTATATTTTCATAAAATTTCCTGGGCTTGTTCTGATAAGCATAGTCACTAAGGCTTTCAATTAAATAGGCTGGTAAAAAAGGTACGGCTTCCGAAGTGCTGTCAATATTATCAAAAATGAAAGAGAAATTTTTTAAAATAAAATTTTTCCTGGCTTTATCAGCATTAAAATTTTTTAAATCTATCTCAAGTTTATTATAGGCTTCGTAACTGAAATTGCCCAGGTCGTAACGGTTGTACTGTTTCTTTTTGCTCATTATTTTTTTCCATAAATAAAGGCCCCTGTTGAATTTTGTTTTTACCACCACTACATTATTAAGCCCCCCTCTTTGCAATTGTATGATAAGCGGCTTTTCATTATTTAAAGCAGTTACCGGAATCTTGTATAAAGCAAAGCCAACAAAACTTACCACCAGGCTGTCATTCTTAAAACTGTTAAAATAAAAAGAAAAATTTCCTGAGCTGTCAGCAGTTCTTCCAACACCTGATTTTGTAAAATAAACTGAAGCATAACCTACCGGTTCTTTGGTATGGCCATCAATGATTTTTCCTGATATAGAAACGGATTGGCCCAAAGCCGGTAAAGAAAAAAATAAAATAATTATTAATGATATAATATGGCGGCGGACCTTCAAAAAAATATTTTTATACTTGGGTAGGTAATATAATGTGCTCAAAGGTATTGTTATTTGTAAGCCAATCATCCTGTTAAATTGTTAAGTTGATGATTTGTATCAGGTGGCTGACAAAATGAGCGTGCTTAAAAATCAGTAGTTATACTTTTCCATCATCTCTTTAAGTTTCTTCTCAAGATCTAAAACTCTTTTTTCCAGTTCAGGTAAATTCCTTGCGGTTGCCTGGCTGCGTATGGCTGCAGAGTATTCATATGCCGGAGAACCCGTAACTGCAGTGTTGGGTATTTTTAATGATTTACCTAGTCCGCTTTGTGCATTTATCTTACAACCATCTGCAATTTGCAGATGCCCTGCTATTCCTGCTTGTCCGCCAATCATTACACCATTGCCGATTTTAGTACTACCACTAATGCCTGCAAGCGCAGCTATTACTGAATTGTAACCTACTTCTACGTTATGGGCAATTTGTACAAGATTATCAAGTTTAGCGCCTGATTTTACCAAGGTGCTGCCAATGGTTGCCCTGTCAATAGTTGTATTGGCGCCAATTTCTACGCCATCTTCAATAACAACGTTTCCAATCTGTGGTATTTTTTTAAGTGTGCCGTCGGCCTGAGGAGCAAATCCAAATCCATCACTGCCAATAACCACACCAGCATGTATGGTTACATTTTTTCCTATGATGCAATTATGGTAGATTTTTACACCAGCGTGTATAATACTATTTTCTCCAACATGTGCATTGTCTCCTAAATATACATTTGGATAGATCTTTGCGCCTTCAGCAACTATCACTTTTTCGCCCAGATAAGCAAAGGCGCCAATAAAAACATTTTCGCCAATTTTTGCAGTTGCATCAATATAGGCTGGTTGTTGTATGCCTTTTAATTGTTGTTGTTGTATTTGCTCGTATTTATCTAAAAGTATAGCAAATGCAGAGTAAGCATCAGGCACTTTTATTAAAGTTGCACTAATAGGTTCTTTTAATTCCTGCGATTCATTAACGATAATGATAGATGCCCGGGAACTGTATAAAAACTTTTCGTATTTGGGGTTTGCTAAAAAAGCCAATTGCCCATTCTGGGCTTCTTCAATTTTACCAAAAGATGCTACAGCCACATCAGCATTGCCTGCCACTTTGCCGTTAATCATCATGGCTATTTGTGCTGCGGTAAATTGCATAATTTTTAGCTTTTAGCTTTTATCTGACATAGCAAATGTAATATTTTTTAACCTTGCCCATCAGGTTTTGATTTATCAGGGCATTATCCACTTCCGAAATATCTTTTACTGTGCCGTCTTTAAATAATATATGTATATGCTCTTCTTCCAGGTTATAAGTGCTGCTGGCAACTTCTCCGCAAAACACAAGCCAACCGGTTTCTTCTGCACTTAAATTTAACTTAAAACCGGTTTCTTTAATTTTTTCCTGCATCATTTTTTCTGGCACAGGATTGCCAAAATACTGAACTTTCAGTAATTGCCGGTTAATAATTCCATTACAAAGTATTGATAGTATTTTGTCTTCATGATGGCACCATCCTTTTATGGCTCCCATCACATCGTAATCATCCAGGTTGCAAAATTCTTCCAGTGTAACCGTTTGTATGGGCTGTGTAATAAAATTATGCAGGGGAAGCCGGGTAGCGGCTTTTAAAAATTTTGCTCTTTTAATGATCCGTTTAAGCATCTGCTCGGCACATAAAACTGTTTTATGCAGGTAAACCTGCCAGTACATCAACCTGCGGGCAACTAAAAATTTTTCAATGGAGTAAATACTTTTTTCTTCCACCATTAATTCACCGTTGTGTACGGTAAGCATTTTTAATATCCTGTCGTACCCTATTACACCTTCATTCACACCAGTAAAAAAACTGTCCCTGTTTAAATAATCCATCCGGTCCACGTCAAGCTGTCCGCTGATAAGTTGATAAAGGAATTTTTTTGGGTGCTGATCAGTAAAAATCTGCAGGCACAGATCCAGTTGTCCGTTAAATTGTTTATTCAGTTCTTTGATGATCATTAAAGAAAGCCCTTCATGATGCATGCCTTCAATCAGCACATGTTCCAGCGCATGGCTGAAAGGCCCATGCCCGATATCGTGCAGCAGGATGGCAATTTTTGCAGCCTGTTCTTCGGCAGTTGTTATTGCTATGCCTTTATTTTTTAATTCGCTGAGTGCATTACTCATTAAATGATAGGCTCCCAAAGCATGGTGCAACCTGCTGTGTACAGCTCCCGGGTACACCAGGTTTGCCATGGCCATTTGGTTAATACGGCGCAGGCGCTGAAACCAGGGGTGGGCAATAACCTGGTAAATGAGTTCATCATCAACTGTAATAAATCCATAAACGGGGTCATTAATTATTTTTCTGAAAGGCATTTAATAGTTTGTAGTTTATAGTTTGCAGTTTGGTGTTGATACCAAACGCTATATGTTAAAAGATTTACAAAGCTAAATAAAGCTCGGCATCATTGATATAAAAAATTAAATTTGTAAGGATTGAAAAAAATAACAAAATATAATCTTCGCTAAAATCTTCTCCGTTTCCTTCTCCGCCAGCTGGCGGAAAGATAAATGGGGCTTCAAACTATATCATATGAGTGTAGCAAAAATACTTTGGGTTGATGATGAAATAGACAGCCTTACATCGCAGGTGATGTTTTTAGAAAACAAAGGGTATGAAGTGCAAACCAAAACAAATGGTTTTGATGCAGTGGAATTTGTAAAGGATAATATTGTTGATGTGGTATTGCTGGATGAAACAATGCCCGGCATTACAGGCCTGCAAACCCTGCAGCAGATAAAAGAACTGAACAGCAATTTACCGGTTGTGTTAATTACCAAGAATGAAGCAGAGAATTTAATGGATGAAGCCATCGGCTCACAGATAAGCGATTATTTAATTAAGCCGGTTAACCCAAACCAGGTATGGCTGAGCCTGAAGAAAATTATCGATAATAAAAGACTGGTGGCAGAAAAAACAACATCAGCCTACCAGCAGGAATTCAGGAGCCTGTTTACGGCGCTTAACAGTAACCCCGATTATAATGAATGGATGGAATTATACCGCAAACTGGTTTACTGGGAGCTGGAAATGAAAAAAAGCGACAGCCCCGAAATGCAGGAAGTGTTTCAAACACAGAAGAGCGAGGCCAACACCGAATTTTTTAAATTCATTTCAAAAAATTATGCATCCTGGATAAATCCTAAAAGCAGTGAAAGCCCCATCATGAGCCATAACCTTATGAAGTTTAAAGTATTTCCGCACCTGGAAAAGGGCAAACCATTGTTTTTTGTGTTAATTGATAACCTGCGTTTTGATCAATGGAAGACCATTCAGCCTATGTTTGCTGAAAGTTTCCGCATACAAGAAGAAGAAACTTTTTATTCCATACTTCCAACGGCTACCCAATATGCACGTAATGCCATATTTGGCGGACTGATGCCGGTTGATATTGAAAAGCAGTTTCCAAACCAGTGGAAAAATGATGATGAAGACGGCGGCAAAAATATGTTTGAAGAAGATTTTTTTAAGGGTCAGTTAAAGCGGATGGGAAAAGCCGATCTGAAATATTCCTATACAAAAATCACGAACAATCATGACGGGCAAAAGCTGGTTGATAATATACATAACATGCTGGAAAATGATATTAATATTATTGTATACAATTTTGTTGATATGCTCAGTCATGCACGTACAGAAATGGAGGTACTGAAAGAACTTGCCGGCGATGAAACCAGCTACCGCAGTATTACCGAAAGCTGGTTTGCACATTCGCCGTTGCACCAGGCGCTTAAAAAAATTGCTGATAAAAAATTAACGATGATCGTGGCAACAGATCATGGCAGTGTAAGGGTAAAAACGCCGGTAAAAGTGATAGGTGATAAGCAGACCACCGCCAACCTGCGTTATAAACATGGCAGAAATTTAAATTATGAAGCCAAAGAAGTGCTGGCTTTTCGGGATCCAAGGGAGGCGGGACTGCCGGTACCCAATGTAAATTCATCTTTTATTTTTGCCAAAGGCGATCTGTATTTGTGTTATCCTAATAATTACAACCATTTTGCCAATTACTACCGCAATACCTTTCAGCATGGCGGAATAAGCCTGGAGGAAATGATAGTGCCGGTGATAAGGATGACGAATAAATAAGATCACGGATTAGTATGATTAAAAGAGTGCAAAGATTTTTTTATTAACTATTGTTGAAAACCTTTTTTTTTATTGTTTGTTATTTGTAGGAGTTTGCAACCATATTAAAAGCTGTAAATCCCTTTTTGGGGTGTAACTATGAAATACACACAACATAATTTAGATAAGATAGAAAAGATTGCAGAAGAATGCGGTTATGTTATCCGTTACGAAAGAGGAACTTTTCAGAGTGGATACTGCATCTTGCAGGAAAGAAAAGTTATTGTGATCAATAAATTTTTTCAGACTGAAGGAAGGATGAATACGCTGATAGACCTTATGCCTCAATTGGAGATCAGCTTCGATGCGCTTACCCACGAAAGCCAGAAGATGTATGATGAAGTGATGACAGTTGGTAGTTCGAGGTAATTTGGATTTGTGAGAGTCTCTGATTCTTTATGACTCTTTTACTGACAGTTATTATGCACTATTAATTAAATTGGGCTGTTACAATCAATTTCTAATTCCTGTTTTCACAATTCACAACGGCCAAATGCCTAAATTTGCCTTGTGCAATGTCCCCCTTTAAAAATAACATTCCTTGGTACCGGTACCAGTACTGGTGTACCCATGATTGCCTGCAGTTGTGCCGTTTGTACTTCTGTTAATAAAAAAGATAAACGCCTTCGCTCCAGTATCCTGGTTGAAAGCGAAACCACTTCAATAGTGGTTGATACTACACCGGATTTCAGGTACCAGATGTTAAGAGCGAATATTAAAAAACTAGATGCTGTTTTATTTACCCATCCGCATAAAGATCATATTGCCGGACTGGATGATGTAAGGGCGTTTAATTATTTTCAACAAACAGCCATGGAAATATATGCTAACTCATTAACAGAAGAAGCTTTAAAAAGAGAATTTGCTTACGCATTTTCTGATAAAAAATTTCCGGGCCTGCCCAACCTTAATTTAAATACCATTGATGAAACTCCTTTTCAGATCGGCGATATACCGGTTATCCCTGTATTGGTATGGCATTTAAAAATGCCCGTGCTGGGTTTTCGTTTTGGCAGTTTTACCTATATTACCGATGCCAATAAGATTGATGACGAAGAAAAAGAAAAAATTAAAGGCTGCAAGGCCATCGTACTTAATGCTTTGCGTAAGGAAAAACACCTTTCTCATTTTACGCTGGATGAAGCCGTAGCGCTGGTACAGGAATTAGGCGTACCCAACGGCTATTTTACACATATCAGCCACCAGCTGGGAAACCATGATGAGATAAACAAAACACTTCCTGAAGGTATAGAGCTCGCCTTTGACAACCAGCAATTGAATTTTTAATATTACCAGTTTAGGGTATTGACACAAAATATGCAAAGTAATATTTTGGGAGTCCAAAAAAGGGGGTAATGTTAAAGCAATTTATATCGGGTTATCTGCATTTTACTTACAAAGAAAGAATTGGAATAATCTCAATTCTTGTCTTAATAATCCTTTTTTTATTGCTTCCTTTTTTCTTCTCTTATTTTATTCCTCAAAAGAAAACCGATTACCGGCAATTTGAAAATGAAATTGCCGCACTTAATATAAAGCAGCAGGATAAGACGGATAAATTTACCAACAGAAATTTTGACGAAAATAATTACCAGAATTATTATCAACCCTCCGAAAAAAACTACCAGATAAAGTATACTAAAGGCGAACTGTTTTATTTTGATCCCAACACACTGTCTGCCGATGGGTGGAAGAGACTGGGGGTACGGGAGAAGACAGTAAACACCATACAGAATTATTTATCAAAAGGAGGGAGATTTTATAAGCCTGAAGATATCGGGAAAATATGGGGCCTTCATGCTGCTGAAGCAGCAAGGCTGATACCTTATGTGAAAATTGAAGTAAAAACCAATACGGCTTTCACTGCCTCAAAAAATCCGGAACCGGATAAAACTTATGAAAAATCAAAGTATACAGCAGCAGCTATCGAGATAAATGAAACTGATACTTCGACATTAATTGCTTTACCCGGTATTGGCAGTAAACTGGCAAACCGGATCATTGCCTTCCGTGATAAGCTGGGCGGTTTTTATAAAGTTGAACAGGTGGCAGAAACTTTTGCACTGCCTGATTCTGTTTTTCAAAATATAAAAGACAGGCTGGTCATTTCAAATGTATCAGTAAGAAAAATTAATATCAACAGCGTAACAGTTGATGAATTAAAGCAACATCCTTATATAAGGTATAATATAGCTAATGCCATTATTCAATACCGCATGCAGCATGGTAATTTTGCTAATGTAAACGATCTGAAGAAGATCATGCTGATCACTGATGATATTTACAACAAAGCTGCACCCTATCTGACCATCAATTGATAAACTAACAATTGTTAGTACTTTAAAATTCAGTAAATTGCAGCCTCAACGAATGTTTCAATATGAATTTTACTACTACAGAACTTACTGAGCAGGTTGCTTTAACAACAAGGGATTTTGCAAACCAATATATAAGGCCTCATTTGATGGAATGGGATGAAAGCCAGGAGTTTCCGGTACATATTTTTAAAGAGATGGGAAAATTAGGTTTAATGGGTGTTCTGGTACCGGAAGAATATGGTGGCAGCGGCATGGGATATTTTGAATACAATACCGTCATCCAGGAAATTGCGAAAGTTTGTGGTTCAATTGGTTTATCACTGGCTGCCCACAACTCACTTTGTACCGGGCATATTTTAGCATTTGGAAACGAAGAACAAAAGAAAAAATATTTACCTAAACTGGCTACTGCAGAATTTATCGGTGCATGGGGCCTTACAGAAGCGAATACCGGCAGCGATGCAGGCAATATGAAAACCACTGCAGTGAAGGATGGCAATGACTGGATACTGAACGGAACCAAATGCTGGATAACCCATGGTAAAAGTGGTGACGTAGCCGTAGTTGTTTGCAGAACCGGTGAGCCAAGGGAAAGAAATAATTCAACCGCATTTATTGTGGAAAGAGGTACAGCAGGTTTTAGCGGTGGTAAAAAAGAAAATAAGCTGGGCATGAGGGCGAGTGAAACTGCGGAGATGATCTTTGATAATTGCCGCATACCGGATGCAAACCGTATGGGAGAAATTGGACAGGGATTTAAACAAAGTATGAAGGTACTGGATGGGGGAAGAATATCGATTGCAGCCCTGGGCCTTGGTATTGCCAAAGGTGCTTATGAAGCTTCCATTCAATATGCTAAAGAGCGGCACCAGTTTGATCAACCCATTGCTAATTTCCAGGGAATCAGTTTTAAGCTGGCTGATATGGCCACAGAAATTGAAGCTGCGGATCTATTAATAAAACAGGCATGTGATTTGAAAATGCGTGGCCTCCCCATGACCAAGGAAGCTGCTATGGCAAAATATTACAGCAGCGAAGTGGCTGTTAAAGTAAGCACTGATGCTGTACAGATTTTTGGCGGTTACGGTTATACGAAGGATTTTCCTGTGGAGAAATTTTACAGGGACAGTAAACTTTGTACCATAGGTGAGGGGACCAGTGAAATTCAAAAACTGGTGATCAGCAGGGAAGTGTTGAGATAATTTATAGTCCGGGTTCATTATCAGAACCAGAACCAGCAGCACCAAACATATTATCTACTGCACCACCTAACATCGGAAATTTTTCCTTTACAAAATCTTTGATAGTTTCCAGCGCTTTTACAGCCTGTTCATCGTTAATACCTGCTTTTTCTTTCAGGCGGTTTATTAATTCTTCCATAGCCTCACCCCAACCCCTCTCCGAAGGAGAGGGAACTCGATTTGGGTAGTTTTTTAATTCGAGATTTTTTGTTTTATTTTAAATTAGTTCTTTGCTGATATCTACTTTATTTCCTCCACCTTCGGGGTTCCCTGTAAGGGAACGAACAAAGTTCTAGAGGGGTTTTTATTCCGTATCATACCTGTCCACTCTTTCAATTCCTGTCATTGCATTAAGCCTGTCCACCAGTTCATCCAGCTCTTCCTTATCGTGTACAAATATTTTTACATTGCCCTCAAATATACCTTCTTTGGCTTCAATGGTCATTGCCGAAATATTAAATTTTAGTTCGCCGCTGATGAGGTTGGTTATTTTATGAATCACACCCACATCATCCAGGCCTATTATTTTTAATCCGGTAAGGAAAGAGATCTCTTTGTTTTTTGCCCATTTGGTTTTTACCACCCTGTGCCCGTAGTTTGCCAACAGCCTGGTGCATTGGGGCAGTTGGTACGATGGATCTTTAATCCTTCGCCGGTTGTAACAAATCCAAATACATCATCACCCGGAATGGGCTTACAGCAATTCGCCAATGTATATTGTATTTTATCGCTGCTCTCTCCAAAAATGATCAGCTCTGCATCTTTTTTATCGTAGTGTTTTGTTGTATGTTCTTTTTCCGTTTTTTCTTCCACCGGCAGTTTAACCGGTTTTGGATGTATAATTTTATCGCCATGAACCGTAAATTCTTTTAATTCTTTCAGATCAATCTTTTTGACAGCAATATCATATAACAGGTCAAGGCTGGATGTTACTTTATAGAAGGAAGCCAGTTCTTCCATGTTATGCTGACTCATAGCAGCACCCATGCCTTCCAGCTTACGTTGCAAAGTATATTTACCTTCTTCTGCTGTATTTCTTTTTTCTTCTTTTAGGGTATCTTTTATTTTTGATTTTGCTTTACTCGTTACCACAAAATTCAACCATTCTATGTTTGGTTTTTGTTTTGCACTGGTAATAATTTCAATCTGGTCGCCGCTGCGTAATTTATGACTGATGGGTACCAGTTTATGGTTCACTTTTGCACCAATACATTTACTGCCCACAGCAGTATGTACACCAAAGGCAAAGTCTAAAGCCGATGCACCAACGGGCAGCATTTTTATTTCTCCCTTAGGTGTATACACATATATTTCCTCGGCAAGAAAAGAAGTTTTAAAATCCTGTAAAAAATCTATGGAGTTTCCATCCTGTCCGCTCAATGCTTCCCTTATCTGGTGAAACCATTTATCAAAGCGGCTTTCGTCATCCTTTCCTTCTTTATATTTCCAGTGTGCCGCCAATCCTTTTTCGGCAATCTCGTTCATACGCTTGGTGCGTATCTGTACTTCCACCCATTTACCCTGCGGTCCCATAACCGTTGTATGCAATGCTTCATAGCCATTGCTTTTAGGATTACTCAGCCAGTCTCTCAATCTTTCAGGCGATGGATTGTATTCGTCCGTTATGATGCTGTAAACTTTCCAGCAGTCTTCCTTTTCTTTTTCCAGCGAAGAATTTACAAGAATGCGGATTGCAAAAAGATCATACACTTCTTCAAAACTCACTCCTTTCTTTTTCATTTTATTCCAGATGGAGTGGATACTTTTCGGGCGGCCATATATTTCAAAATCGAAATCAGCCTTATCTAATTTCTCTTTTAATGGTCTTACAAAATCATTGATATATTTGGTTCGTTCTCTTTTGGTATCATTTAATTTCTGTGCAATGTACTTGTAGGTATCCGGCTCCATGTATTTCATGGCGAGGTCCTCCATTTCTGTCTTAATAGTGTACAGTCCCATCCGGTGGGCAAGCGGGGCATATACAAAGATGGTTTCGCTGGAAATTTTTAACTGCTTTTCTCTCTTCATGCTTTCCAGTGTGCGCATGTTATGGAGTCGGTCGGCAAGTTTTATTAAAATAACCCTGGGGTCATCGGTAAGCGTTAATAATATTTTTTTAAAATTATCGGCCTGCTGGGTACTGTTTGTGTCCATTACCGTGCTTATCTTGGTAAGTCCATCTACAATTTTTGTTACTTCGGTACCAAATTCCCGTTGCACATCTTCCAGTGTTATATCGGTGTCTTCAACCGTATCATGTAATAATGCACAAATAGTGCTTCGGATACCTAATCCTATCTCTTCAACACATATCTTGGCTACAGCAATAGGGTGAAGAATATAAGGTTCGCCGCTTTTTCGCCGCATGGTCTTATGTGCTTCTGCCGCCATTTCAAAAGCAATACGCAGTAATTCCTTATCTCCCGGCTTTAATTTCGACTTTAAAACCCGCAGCAGCCCACGGTAATGCCGCAGGATCTCCTTTTTTTCTTCCTCGTCGTTGAGGTTATATTTTGATTTGGTAATCGTTGTTTCCATTAGATAAAAACGAATTTACGTAAACAAATCTGTTTTCTGTTTTGTTGAAATCCCTTACTTTTGCAGCCCTTTAGCGGATGTGGCGAAATTGGCAGACGCACCAGACTTAGGATCTGGCGGAGCAATCCATGTAGGTTCGACCCCTATCATCCGCACAAAAGAATGCTGAACAAGGAACAAGGAATTCAGAACTTCGAAGTTCGGCCTTCCTTGTTCCTTGTTCGTTATTTGATTACAAGAATTAAAATATATAGTTACAATGGCAACAGTTACAAGAGCAACCATCGGTCAGTTACACGATAAGTTAACCGTGAAACTGAGTAAGGAAGATTACCTGCCTTCTTTTGACAAGAAGCTGAAGGAATACAGTAAGACAGCTAATATTCCCGGGTTTAGAAAAGGAATGGTACCGGTGGGCATGGTAAAGAAAATGTATGGCAGTTCTATATTTACTGATGAGATATTAAAGTCAGTAGAGAAGGAATTATATACCTGGTTAAATGCTGAAAAGCCTGAAATTTTTGGCCAACCATTACCCTTGCAAAATGATTTGAGGAGTATGGATATGAATAACCCGGCCGATTTTGAATTTGGTTTTGAAATTGGCCTGAAGCCGGAATATGAGATGGCAGATATCGCAAAAGCTAAAGTTACTTTCCATAAAGTAAAAGCAACTGATGCGATGGTTGATGAAGAGATCAGTCGTATGCAGATCAAAGGAGGTAATATGACGGAGCCGGAAACTGTGGATAATGATGAAAATGTTTTGAATATTTTGTTTACCGAAGCCGATAAGGACGGTGCTGTTGTTGAAGGGGGAGTAAGCAAGGAAAATTCTGTTATCCTGAAATATTTAACTGCAGCCACGCGGAAAAAATTCATGGGTAAAAAAACCGGAGAAACAGTTACGGTGCAGTTGAGTAAGGCTTTTGATGATGATAAACTGGCCATGTTTCTGCAGGACCTGGGTTTTGATAAGGATGATAAAGAAGCAGCAAAAAAATACTTTAACCTGGAGATCGTAAAGATCGGGCTGGTTGAAAAGCGTGAGCTGACAGAGGATTTCTTTAAAGAGATCTATCCCAATAAAGAAATTAAAACCGAAGCCGAGTTAAGGGATGCCATTAAAGAAGAGATTGAAAACTACTGGCAGGGTCAGAGCCGTAACCAGTTACAGGATCAGTTATATCATTACCTGATTGATGAAACCAATATGGATTTTCCCGTAGAGTTTTTAAAGCGCTGGTTACAAACCGGTGGCGATAAAGAAAAAACTGCGGAAGAAGTTGAAAAAGAATTTCCGGCTTTCAGTAACCAGTTAAAATGGACTTTGATCAGCGATAAACTGATTAAGGAGCATAAACTTGAAGTGGGTAATGAAGAACTGAGAGAATATATGAAAGTTGAGATCATGCGTTATTTTGGTACCATGAACCTGGGTGAAGATACAAGCTGGATAGAAAGTTATATTGACCGCATGATGAAGGATGAGAAGCAGGTAGATGCAAGTTACCGCCGTCTTATCACAGATAAATTATTTAACTGGATAGAAGGACAGGCAAAAGCGAAGGAGAAGGAAGTTACTCCAGAAGAGTTAACAGCGATGCAGCATAATCATCAGCATTAAGAAATAGTAATATAGTTACAAAAAAAATCCTGAAGTATTTTTCTTCAGGATTTTTTTTATAGTTTAATCTCCTCATCACTATCATCAAAAAAATGAAACTGTGTTAAATGATAATTTGAGTTGGATTTTAATTTGATGCGTTGTTTGTATTTACGCCGCCATTTAGAAAGTTTAGAGAATAAAAATCCCTTGGTAAGGTATGAATGTAAAATGGGATGCATCTCAATTGTTAAGCCGGTATGCTTTTGCATGATCAGGTAACTGAGGTTCTTTTCTATTTCATCTTCTAAAATCAGTGTTGAAGATATTTTGCCTGTACCATTACAGCTTGGGCAAATTTCAGTGGTATTGATATTCATTTCCGGCTTCATACGCTGCCGGGTAATTTGCATTAATCCAAATTTGCTGATTGCCAGCACAGCATGTTTAGCCCGGTCAGGCCGCATGAAATGATCCATGGCATCAGCCAATTTTTTCTTGTTCTCCATCAGCTTCATATCAATGAAGTCAACTACAATGATACCGCCTAAGTCCCGCAGCCGCATTTGTCTTGCAATCTCTTCCGCTGCTTCCAGGTTTGTTTCCAATGCATTTTGTTCCTGGTTATTACTTACACTTTTATAACCGCTGTTTACATCAATTACATGAAGTGCTTCGGTATGCTCTACTATTAAGTAAGCACCGCTGGGCAGGTTAACCGTTTTACCAAAGGCAGCTTTAACCTGCTTGGTAATACCAAAACTGTCAAAAATAGGGGAGCCGTTGTTGTAGTAGGAAACGATGTCAGCTTTATCCGGTGCTATACGTTGTATATAGGATTTTGCATCACCAAAAATATTCTTATCATTTACAACGATCTTATTAAAATCTTCATTTAAAAGGTCTCTTAATATACTTGTTGTCTTGCCCTGCTCACTCAAAATTTTTGCCGGTGGCGTTGCTCCTTTCAAATTTGTTTGAATGGTTTTCCAGGTGGCTACCAGGCCTAATAGGTCTTCGTGTAATTCGGCTGTATGTTTACCTTCGGCTGCAGTTCTTACAATTACACCTAAATTTTTTGGCTTGATTGCCTCAATGATCTTATGCAGTCTTTTTCTTTCGTCGGAAGAATGAATTTTACGGGAGATGGCAATAATATCATTGAAAGGTGTAACCACTACAAAGCGGCCGGGTAAGGAAAGTTCGCAACTAAGGCGTGGGCCTTTGGCAGCAATGGGCTCTTTTAATATCTGTACTAAAACATTGGGACGGCCATTGAGCACTTCAGCAATCTTGCCCGTTTTAATGATCTCAGGCTCTACTTTAAATTTGGTAAAATCAAACCCATGATCCGTTTTGTCATGAATAGATTCATTGGTAAACTTCAGGATAGAACGAACATAAGGGCTGAGGTCGGTATAATGCAGGAAAGCATCTTTTTCGAAACCTACATCTATAAATGCTGCATTAAGCCCGGGGATCAGTTTTTTAACCTTGCCAAGATACAGGTCACCTACGCCAAAACTGGCATCAGCTTTTTCGCTGTGCAGTTCTACCAGCTTTTTATCTTCCAGCAAGGCAATCTCAACCCCTTGCGGGGCAGCATTAATAATAAGTTCCTTGGTCAAGCGTAAATTTTTGGTTAGACCATTACATCATGGAAGGACAACATAAACTGCACACAACATCAACTAAGCATAAGTTGTAATGAATGCAGATACATGTATGCCCCGGCGGGGAACCGGGACACCGGTAAGAAAAAGATTACTTCTTCTTATGACGGTTCTTTCTTAAACGTTTTTTACGCTTGTGTGTTGCAATTTTATGACGTTTTCTCTTTTTACCACAAGGCATAACTAGTCTTTTTTTGTTTAAAATAATTTTTTATAAAAATGTAAATCGAATTTCACTTCGATATTTTACCGTAATAATTTGATCCGTTCATCTACTTCTTTACTGTAGTGCGGATCGTTAATCAGTCTTTTACTGATCATATACCACTTTATCGCCTCTGCCTTATCACCCTTGGCGGCATAAGTATCAGCCAAAAATGCAATCGCTTCCATGTTATCGGGCTGCGCTTTAACTACTTTCAGTAAACGCTCAACAGCTTTGTCATATTGCCCTGATACATAACCACCTACACCCAGCATCATTTGTGCTTTCATGTTGCCGGAATCTTTCTGTACAACGCTCAGCAACTGCTGTATCCCCTTCATCGTCTCTTCTGGTTTTCCAACACGGCCTTTGCCGAATATATAGCAACTTCCCAACCCAACCTTTAAATCATCATTATCAGGGTTAATTACTATTGCTTTTTCAAATAAGGCTATTGCCTGTTCTGCTTTCCAGTTTAATTTTGCTTCATCCGGTTCGCTGCGGAGGTTGGTTAAAATTAATTGGGCAGCAAAGGTGAGGTTTTTTTCCGACTTATCCAACTTAGCAGCTTCAGATAAATAATAAACATATGCTTCAAAGGAATGTACGCTGTCTTTCCAGAAATTGGCCAGTTGTGTATTTGCTGTAACCAGTTGATTGTTTACATCGCCACGTGTTACACTATTTTCTAATTTACCCAGTATAACTGCCTGTGAAACAGTTAAATGTTTTTTCTCTTCTTCAATAAAATGATTGATATCAAAGTTTTTTGCTGCAGCGGTAACAGGCATATCAGCTTTTGTTTTGGGAGCAACAGTACGTCCGAATATAAAAAGCAGGATTACTAAAGCCAGGCCCGAGAGGGTAAATATCAATTGTTTCTTCACCAGATAAATTTAGGCAGCAAAGTTACGTTAGTCTTCGCTGTCATCCTCTTTTTCGTTCTGTTCTTTGATGTTTTTTGAAGATTTAATTTCCAGCATAAACTCTTTAGCAGGTTTAAAGGCAGGAATAAAGTGTTCCGGTATTTCTACAGCAATATTTTTCTTAATATTACGGCCGATCTTTGCAGCTCTTTTTTTGGTTATAAAACTGCCAAATCCACGGATATAAATATTTTCACCGGCAGCTAAAGAGTTTTTAACCGCTTTAAACATGGTTTCCAGTGTTACCAGAACATCTACTTTTGGGATGCCGGTTTTATCTGAAATTTGATTGATGAGGTCGGCTTTTCTCATGTTAATTAATTTTGTGATAGAAAAATACGACAAAAAAATTTAAAATTCCAAATAAGTTGATGATTATCAGGTACTTTGTATAAAAACAGGTTTTGAGCTTATTAATTAGAAATATTATAAATCATTGATAATTAGATGTGTATGGATTAATGAATAACCTGAAAGTGCCAGGCATTATAATTTAAAAATGAAAAACGGCAAAGCATATTTTACCAAAACGCTTTTACGATGGAATAAATCGGATAATAAGCGCCTGATGCCCTGGAAGGGAGAAACAGACCCTTATAAGATATGGCTTAGCGAAATCATCCTGCAGCAAACAAGAGTGGAACAGGGCTGGAACTATTATAATCGTTTTATAGCAGCTTATCCCAATATTAAAAAACTGGGTACTTCCACCGAACAAAAGGTTTTTAAAATGTGGGAAGGACTTGGTTACTATACCCGATGCAAAAATCTGATAGCAACAGCTAAGTTTATCTCAAAAGAAAGAAGCGGTAAATTTCCTGAAACTTATGATGACATACTTGCATTAAAAGGTGTGGGCCCATATACGGCAGCAGCTATTGCTTCCTTTGCATTTAATTTACCTCATGCTGTTCTCGATGGTAATGTGTTCCGGGTTTTGTCAAGGTATTTTGGTATTGAAACGGCTATTGACAGTGCTGATGGAAAGAAAATATTTGCATCCCTTGCTCATGAATTACTGGATAAAAAAAATCCGGGGATTTATAACCAGGCAATCATGGATTTTGGGGCAGTGATGTGTAAACCCCTAAAACCATTGTGCCAAAACTGCCCGTTAAAGACCAAATGTGTTGCAAGGCTACAGAACCTCGTTGATAAACTACCTTTTAAGGAAACTAAGCTGATCAAAAGAACAAGATGGTTTTATTATTTGATAATAGAACATAATGAAAAAATTTATGTTCGTAAAAGACCAGCAAAAGATATCTGGGAAAACCTGTATGAATTTGTATTACTGGAGACAGGAAAGCTGATGACCATTGAAGAAATTAAGCAGACAGCTTTATTTAAAAAAGTTGTCAGTAAGCATAAAACTGAATTGATCAGTATTTCAAAGTTATATAAACAACAGTTAACGCATCAAACCATTCAGGGCAGGTTTATTCATATTAAACAGAAGCATGAACTTTCCCTGGAAAAATATAAAGCAGTAAGCTACAGCAAATTAGCACAACTGCCATTTCCCAAACTGATAACGCTATATCTGGCAGAAAATGGACCAAAGCATTTGTAAGATAAAAATGTATCTTTAAATTTGTTGTAACGTAACAGGAACTGACTGTGTATAGCTTAAATGAAACATTATGAGAGGCGTAAACAGGGTAATGCTGATAGGTAATTTGGGTAAGGATCCGGACATGCAGTTTCTGGAAGGAAATATAGGCGTAGCTAAATTTTCGCTGGCAACTACTGAAACATATAAAGACAGGAGCGGTAAATTAATATCACAAACCGAGTGGCATACGGTTGTGTTGTGGCGGGGACTGGCTGAACTGGCTCAAAAATATTTGCACAAAGGAAGCCTTGTTTATATAGAGGGCCGCTTGAAAACACGTAGCTGGGAAGATAAGGATGGGAATAAAAAATTTGCCACCGAGGTAGTAGGCGATAATTTGATCATGCTCGATAAAAGAAGTGACGGCAGCCACGGAGCACATGGGATGGAAGGATTTGATAACCCTGAAAATGATTCAGATCTGCCTTCTGCTGATGATGGTTCGGAACGGTTACCGTTTTAATAATATGCACTGCTAAATTTCAGTATGCAGCAATCAACATATTTTTTTTATTCCGGAAAAGGAATTGAAAAATATAATTTTTAATTTAAACTCACTGTTTTGGATTACCATTCGGTTTATGATCTTTTCCCAGTTTCACTTTTGGCAATAACTCCTGCCGCAACCACAGTACTTATATTTTTAGTGATCATTCTTTTCATACTGTCTTTTTTACTGGCAGGATCTGAGATTGCATTCTTCTCCCTCAGCTATAAGGACATTAACATGCTGCGTACAAAAAAACAGCCTGCCTACCGGCGTATAGTAAGCCTGCTGGATGAACCAAAAACATTGCAGTCCTCGATGCTCATCAGCAACAGTTTTGTAAATATCGGTATCATATTAATCTCCAATATTTTAATTGACAGCTGGATAGAAGGATTTGACCTGACCTTCTGGCCCGTCTTTTTAATTAAGGTTGGTTCGGTTACGTTTTTAATATTGTTGTTTGGCGAAGTGTTGCCAAAAGTATGGGCCACGCATCATAAGATATGGTTTGCGGCTACGGCTTCACTTGTGGTGGAAATTTTCCGTAGTATTTTTTACCGGTTCAGCAAGCGTATGGTTCGTTTCAGCGACCGGGTTGAAAAAAGATTTTCTTCGGAGAATTCATCAACGATGGACCGGAGTCACCTGGATTATGCCATCGATCTTTTGCCGGAAGACCAGGCAACAACTGAGGAAAAATCTATCCTAAAAGGTATCCGGAAATTCGGAGATACCACCGTAAAACAAATTATGCGCACCAGGCTTGATGTAAGCGGTATTGATGTAAATTTTAATTTTACAGAAACCATTGCAAAAGTTGAAGAGCTGCACTATTCACGCCTGCCGGTTTACCGGAACAACCTGGATGAAGTGGTGGGCATGCTGCACACAAAAGATATTCTGCCGCATCTTAATGAACCCGCTGATTTCGACTGGCATACTTTACTGCGGCAACCTTATTTTGTGCATGAGCAAAAATTAATTGAAGATCTTTTACAGGAATTCAGGAACCGCCGGATGCATTTTGCCGTTGTGGTAGATGAGTTTGGCGGCACATCGGGTATTGTTACGCTGGAGGATGTTATGGAAGAGATCATTGGTGAAATAAAAGATGAATTTGATGATGAAGAAAGCGGCAATAAAAAAATTGATAATTATAACTTTATTTTTGAGGGCAAGACCATGATCAATGATGTTTGTAAGGCAATAGCAATACCAGCCGATACTTTTGATACAGTAAGAGGTGAAAGTGATTCACTGGCAGGGCTTGTGCTCGAAATTGCCGGAGAATTTCCACAGGTAAATGCAGAAGTCATCAGCGGTGATTTTATTTTTATCCCGTTGGAAATAAATAAAAACAGGCTGGATAAAATAAAGATCACCATTAAAATGCAAACCCCTGCGTAATTGCAAGGCCTTCAAAGGCAATAAAAAATTCAATATGAAAAAACAGGTTGTAAAATTCAGATTCCACTTTATTTTTTGCTTTCTGTTGTTTACCTGTTACTTATTACTGGCATCATGTAATTCCACTTATACATCCAAAAAAACAGGGTATTATAAAATTGATTTTCCTGAAAGGAAATATGTAAGCTTTAATGAAGGTGGTTTTCCTTATAGTTTTGAATACCCAGTTTATGCACAGATCGTAAAAGACACAACTTATTTTGACCAGGACCTGCAGAATCCGTACTGGGTTAATATAGATTTTCCTGAATTTAACGGAAGGATATTTTTGAGTTACAAGGCAATTGGCGGTAAATCAACCTATAAAGTAAAACAAGCTGATGGTTCTTATAAAGATTCGCTTGGTACCAATGTTTTTGATAATATGGTGAATGATGCATTTAAACTCACCAGTAAAAATGAATCTATTGCCTCTTCCATTAAAGACAGCCTGTTTCATACACAAAACGGAATTACCGGTGTCTTTTTTCGTGTGGGCGGTAATGCAGCCACAGCCAAGCAGTTTTTTATGAGCGATACCACTAAAAACTTTTTCCGCGGCGCCTTGTATTTTGATGTTACACCCAATGCCGATTCCTTAAGGCCGGTGCAGGATTTTCTGCAAAAAGATATTGATCACCTGATCAATACCTTTAAATGGACAAATAAATAATTGCCAAAAACTTTTGATTTCTTGAACAGATGAGGCCAGACATTTTAAAAATAGAATGCCGCTGATTTTTCATAAGCAGCAGAACCAGGTGTATTTTACTGTAAAAAAGATGTGTAACAATTATTTCAATTAACCTCAATTCTCCTGAAACCATAAATAAAATAACTATAGAGTAAACCGTAATTATACTGTATTGAGTAAGTATTACATGCAAATATTTCAGGTATTTTATGCACTGGCTTATCTTTCAAAGTTGTTTTATTTTGCTGAAGCGATACAGGAGTAAAGGATTAACAAATAAATGGATAAAACTACCACTTTGTGGTATAGACCAGTTTATGAATAAATAGTAAATTAAGTTATTAAAAACTCACTATGTCTGTGCAAAAGTATATTGAGCGGTTACTTTACATTGATTCCCTGATAAGAAAGAAAGCCACCGGCCCGGCTAAACAGCTTGCCAGAAAATTAGACTTATCCGAAAGACATACGCTGCTATTCTTAAAGGAAATGAAGGAACTGGGCTGCCCCATTAAATTTTGCCGTAAGCGTAACAGCTATTATTATGATACTGAAGGCGAAGTGTCTGTTTCATTTTTTAATAAACATTTTGCCGGTATGAAAAAAATCGGGAAGGGGGGGGGGGGTAAAAATAATTATATAAAAAAACGAAACTGCTATAATATAGCAGTGAAGGATTTTAACTTGCAGTTATGTTTAACCAATAAGAATACTAAAACCGGCTGTTATGGCTCAAAGTTTTCGTACAAACCTGTTCAACATTGCAATGCATTATATGCAGCAGCTTAAAGCGCCGGTTACACATACAACTTTAAAAGAAAACATAGAGCAAAATCCTTACTACCCCAGCCTGTACAGCCTTAGCCATGTATTTAATAAATTCAATATTGTAAATGAAGCCTATACTGTTGATGAAGAAAATCTGAATAAATTTGATGTCCCATTTATTACTTATTGCAGTAACCAAAGTACAGGAAAAGATTTTGTACTGGTAACAAAACTGACAGACACAACCGTACATTATATTGCTGAGGGTAAAAAAGCCAGGCAATTTACTAAGGAGAATTTTTTAAAGCAATGGCAAAAAATCATTTTTGTAGCAGAGACAAATGCCGGAAGCGGTGAACATGATTATGAGTCAAAATTAAAAACTCAAAAATCAAAAGAAAGAAAGCAGAGATTATTTTACACAGGCATTGTGTTTTTAATTGGTTTAATGATTTATTTATTAATCGCCAATACACCCAATTCATACTTATTTGCAGCTTCTGCCTTTACTGCAATAAAATTATTGGGTATTACTGTTACTGTTTTATTACTGATTTACGAAATTGACAAAACAAATAGCTTTGTAAAAAACATCTGCAGCGCAGGCAAACAAACCAATTGCGATGTTGTACTAAACAGCAAAGCCGGTAAAATTCTGGGTATGGGTTGGGGAGAAATTGGTTTCTTTTATTTTGCCTCCACTACATTATTCTTATTGTTCCCCGGCCTGGCCTTTATAAATAAATTACCCTGGCTGGCAATGGCCTCTACATTAGCTGCACCCTATATTGTATTCAGTATTTATTACCAGTGGAAGGTAGTAAAACAGTGGTGCCCGCTATGCCTTGCTGTGCAGGCTGTATTGCTGATGGAATTAACCTGGGCATTAATAAATTTTTGGTTTGCCAATAACCCTTTACTGCAATCTTCGCTTACATCTTCGGGATTTCCCCCTCCTTGGGAGGGGATAGGGGAGGCCGCTTTTTCCCTCTTATTGCCCTTTTGCATCTGGTATCTCCTCAAACCCCTTCTCCTTGCAGCCAAAGAAGCACCCGGTTATAATGCTGCATACAAAAGGCTTTTGTATAATCCCGAAACGTTTAACAGTTTACTGCAGCAACAATCCACAGCGCCCGATGGCTGGCAGCAACTGGGTATAAATATTGGCAACCCTGCCGCAACCAATACCATTATTAAAGTTTGCAACCCTTACTGCGGCCCATGTGCTAAGGCACACCCGGTGCTGGAGGAAATTGTAAAACATAACAAAGATGTAAAAGTAAAAGTGATTTTTACAACGACAAATAATGAAAAGGACAGAGGAAATATACCCGTAAAACATTTGCTAGCAATAGCTGCAAAAGGAGATTTGAAATTGACAGAGCAGGCGCTGGATGACTGGTACCTGGCGCCCAAAAAAGATTATGAAGTATTTGCCGCTAAGTATGCTATGAATGGTGAATTAAAAGAACAAGAAAGCAAACTTGATTTAATGAAACACTGGTGCGATGAAGCAGAAATAACAGCCACACCAACCATTTTTATTAATGGCAGGCGGTTGCCAGAAACCTATAGTATTAACGAATTGAGAAATATTTTTTAAGAGTTTGTTTGCAAACAAAAAGGTAAACATTATGGTGTACAACATGGTGCTAACCTTGAGGGCCAAACCGAAAACCCTGCCCAAATTTTATAATGTGGGCTTTAAAAAAGAGTAGGTAATTTTAACCATTAAAGTTTTTGGCAGCTTTTGAATTTTATAAAACTGTTACAATATTATGTTAATGAAATATAAAGACTTCAAAGTGATGTCTCAAAACGAAATGAAAAACGTAAAAGGGGGAAGTGAAACTCCTCCGGCTTCCTGTCAAGCAAAAGTTGCATTAGCAAATGGAGGCTTTACAGTATATACTGGACTAACCTCAGCTGAGGCTCAAAACCAAGAAGGTATGGTCAATTGGTGTTGCGAAAGTTGTTCATCAACAAGTTGGGCAATTTAATCTTAAATTAAATGTCAATTAAGGGCAGATGGGTTACAGCATCCATCTGTCTTTTAAATTTTTTTATGAAAAAAATATATATAGTAATATCAATCTTTGTTTTTTATTGTAGTTGTAATGCCAAATCAAAACTGGAAAATGAGAACACAAGACCTAAAGAAACCCATGGTTCAACCTTTGCAACACTTTTCAATAAATCTTCAAAATCTATCCATTTCTACTATTTTGATAAATTTAATTCCTTAACACAATTTACTTTACAACCAAAAAACTTATTTGATTTACCAGTTGATACAATTGTATATTTAACGCAAACTAATAAATATCAAAATGTCTATACAATTGACTTTAAAGACACTTTAACAATTGATACGGATGAGTATGGGAATGCATTTTTTTTATACCAGAAAAATGCTGTAAAGGAGAATGAAATAAATACTTTTAATTATGTAAACAAGCATTTAAATTACTCATACTTTGATTTTAATAATCTTAGTATAAAAACGGCCACAACAGATTTTAGAAAAGCAGATAGCCTATATAATTCACGGTATAATGAAAAACTTTTTTATTTAAATGAATATTTTCAAAAGTATCCAGTATCAGATAATTTTAAAAACTTTGCTAAAGAATATTTTAGGAATGAATTATTAATGAATTTGTTTTCAATTCCAATTCACTTCAAATCAAAATTACCCGAATCATACATAGAATATTTAAACAATTTTGAAGGAGAGATTATTGCAATGACAAATAAAAAAATATTCAAGGTTAATGGTAGTTTATTTTATGTATTTCTAAAATATAAAATGTTATCTGTTATCGCTTCAAATAAGGATGTTACTATAAAATTAATAGAAGCGACAGATAAGTCAAATCTTACAGAAAGTGCAAAAGAAGTTGAAAAAGCATTTATTATTAGTAATTCAATACAAAGAAATAATAATTTAGATACTTCAATTTTACATCAATTTATAACGAAATATCCTTTATCAGAGCACACAAAGTATTACGAATCGCTTCTAATAAACAATAAGGTTGTTAAAAGTGTAGGTAATAATGTTTTATATAAAGTGAATGCATCAAAAGCTAATTATAAGGACATTATAAATAACCTTAAGGGGAAGGTTGTTTTTATTGATGTTTGGGCTAGTTGGTGTGCGCCTTGTAGAGAGCAGTTTAAAAACTCTCAAAATATGCAAAATTATTTTTTAAACAAGGATGTTGTATTTGTGTTTATTTCCTTGGATAAAAATATTGAGTCATGGAAAAAGGCTTGTAAAGAAGAAGGTTTATTAGAAAAGAGCCAAAACTACCTGTTATTAAACTCTGATAATTCCGACTTTGTAAAGACATTAAATATAAGGACAATTCCGAGATATATTATACTAAATAAGGCCGGTAAAATTCTTCATCTTGCGCCTATCGAGAAAATAGATGACCAGGTAAAAGATATACTTATTAAAGCATTGAAAGATTAGATATAAAGTAGTTTTTTTTGTTAAGCTATGTATTTTTTACAAAATTATTTTTGTTATTTATTGAAATCTATTTGATAGCTTAATATTTTCTATTATTAAGACTATGCCTACCCTCCCCTTCATAAAACAACTTGATGCCATGGACTGCGGCCCCACCTGCCTTGCCATGATATGCAGGTACTATGGTAAAAGTTTTAATATTCAAACCTTAAGGGATAAAACAGAAATAGGTAAAGAGGGAGTAAATTTGCTGGGCATCAGCAATGCTGCCGAGAGTATTGGTTTTCGTACTCAGGGTGTGCAGTTAACATTTACACAATTAGTAAATGATGCACCGCTGCCCTGTATTTTACATTGGGGGCAAAATCATTTTGTGGTGATGGTAAAGCCCGGCAGATCTCTCCTTCGTCGAGATGACAAAATCACAATTGCCGACCCCGGCAAAGGAATTATTAAATTATCAAAAAAAGAATTCAAACAAAACTGGATAAGCAGCACAATCACTCCTTCAAAATCGTCGCTCCAATCTTCGGGATTTCCTCCCCCTTCGGAGGTTCCCGAAAAGGGAAGGAACGAAGTTAGAGAGGGGGCTGGAGTTGCCTTACTTCTCGAACCCACTCCCATCTTCCACAACCAGCCCAACGAAAAAGAAAACAAACTCGGCTGGGGCATGTTGCTTGGTTATTTTGCCCAGCAAAAAAGATATATTGCTCAATTGGTTGTTGGTTTGTTGCTGGGCAGTTTGTTGCAGCTTATTTTCCCTTTTTTAACACAAAGTATTGTTGATACGGGAATTAATCAACATAACCTCCCTTTTATATATTTAATACTGGCTGCACAGTTCATGTTATTTTTTGGCCGCACCGTGGTGGAGTTTATACGCAGCCGCATACTGTTGTACATAAGTACTAAAATAAACCTGGCCATCCTTTCCGATTTCTGGATAAAACTGATGAAACTGCCAATCAGTTATTTTGATACAAAAATGACAGGAGATATTATACAGCGTATTGGCGATCATAAACGGATAGAAAGTTTTTTAACAGGCTCGGCGCTTAATACTTTATTCTCGGTATTCAACTTAGTCATTTTTTCTATTGTGCTGCTGCAGTATAATACTTATGTGTTTGCCATTTTTTGTATTGGCAGCATATTATATTTTTTATGGATCAAGCTTTTCCTGCGTTACCGCCGCAGTCTTGATTATAAACGCTTTGCAGTAGCCAGTAAAGAAAACACCGCTACCATGCAGTTGATATATGGTATGCAGGAAATTAAACTGAACACTGCAGAGCATTTGCGCCGCTGGGAATGGGAAGGTCTGCAGGCTGCTTTGTTTAAACTTAGTTTTAAAAGTTTATCATTAAGCCAGTACCAGCAGGCGGGTGCCTTTTTTATCAACGAAGGAAAAAATATTCTAATCACTTTTTTTGTAGCCAAATCGGTATTGGATGGGCAACTAACTCTTGGCGCAATGCTGGCTGTACAATATATTATCGGTCAGCTTAACAGCCCGGTAGAACAATTGATTGGTTTTGCACAACAGGCACAGGATGCCAAAATAAGTTTAGAACGGCTGAATGAAATACACCAGATGGAGGAAGAAGAGGCCCCCTCTATCTCCCCCGGTGGGGGAGGAAATGGAGGAGAACTTAGCAAAGTGTTGCCTGTGAGAAAATCAATAGTATTTGAAAATGTTTCATTTACTTATACCGGTGCCGGTAATGAACCTGTGTTAAAAAATATAAACCTCATTATCCCCGAAGGGAAAACAACAGCGATTGTAGGCATGAGTGGCAGTGGAAAAACCACTTTATTAAAACTGCTTTTAAAATTTTACGAAAACTACCAGGGAGAAATAAAAATCGGTGCAGCTCATTCACAACCATCTTCGCCGTCTTCACATCAATCTCCTGGGTTTCCTCCCCTTTCGGGGGAGATAGAGGGGGCTTGGGGTGGCGCTCGGCTACACCACCTCAGCCCCAAATACTGGCGTACCCAATGCGGCAGTGTAATGCAGGAGGGCTATATATTTAATGACAGCATTGCAAAAAATATTGCAGTAAGCGATGAACGGCCTGATCATAATAAACTGCTTCATGCCTGTAAAGTAGCCAATATTCAGGCATTTGTAGATTCATTGCCTTTGGGTTTTAATACAAAAATAGGAGCCGAAGGCAATGGTATAAGTGCAGGGCAAAAGCAACGTATACTGATAGCAAGGGCCGTTTATAAAGACCCCGAATTTATTTTTTTTGATGAAGCCACCAATTCGCTGGATGCGAATAATGAGAAAGTGATCATGGAAAATCTGCAATCATTCTTTAAAGGAAAAACAGTGGTTGTGGTTGCACATCGTTTAAGTACGGTAAAACATGCTGATAATATTGTTGTGCTGCATAACGGAAAAATTACAGAAACGGGTACACACGAAGAACTCGCAACAGCAAAAGGTGAATATTTTGAACTGGTAAGAAACCAGCTTGAGCTGGGGAATTAAAAAATACTTTATGCCTTATGAGTTAAATGGTAACGGAATCAGTACTGAGGATGAAATTAAATCATCTGCGAATCAATTATTGCGAAGTGCAGAAGTGAATGAGATCATTTCTCATAAACCCGGCTTTTTGATACGCTGGGGTATAACCATCTTCTTTTTATTATTACTGCTTATTGTTGCTGCAACATTTTTTATTCATTATCCCGATACAGTTTTGGCAACTGCAAAACTTACTTCCCTCAATGCCCCTAAAGAAGTAAAGGCAAAAACGGCCGGTAAGCTGATTAAGCTCACAACAGCAGAAGCAGAATATGTAAACCAAAATACCGTATTAGGGTTTATTGAAAGTACAGCAGACCATGAAACGATGATCAGATTTTCAAAAATAATTGACAGTGTGCGGGTATTAATGATTTTGCATGATGCAGAAGATGCGGTTAATTATTTCAATTTATCTGCCATTCAATTTTCTCCTTTCCCTCCAGCTTCAGGAGAGATAGAAGGGGCGGTATCAGTTTTTATGCAGCAGTTTGGTTTGTTTAAACAATATCTTTCAACAGGGTTCTATTTAAAAAAGAAAGCCATGTTGCAAAGCGATATGGTTTATCTCCAGCGCCTTCATACTAACCTGGTTCAGCAAAAAAATATGCAGCAGGAAGACCTTGGTCTGGCTAAAGAAACTTTTGATGCCAGCGCTTCGCTAAAGGATGATAAAGTTATATCTCCGCTGGATTACCGGAATGAAAAAAGTAAATATATAGGTAAGGCAATGAGTATTCCGCAGGTAACTGCTGCCATCATCAGTAATGAAAGCAGCCGGCATGAAAAGCAAAAGGAAATACTGCAACTGGAAAATGAGATAGCGCAGCAAAAAGGAATTTTTACCCAGGCGCTTAATACATTAAAAGCACAATTAGATGACTGGAAGAGCAGGTATTTATTGATTGCTCCTGTTGCCGGTAAAATTGCGTTTGCCGGTTTTATACAGGAAAATCAGCAAGTACAGGTGAACCAGACCATTTGTTTTGTAAATCCGGAAAACAGCAGTTACTATGCAGCAATATTTATTCCTCAAAACAATTTTGGAAAAATAAGAACAGGAGAAAGGGTTTTACTGAAACTACCTTCTTATCCCTTCCAGGAATACGGAGCCATAGAAGGCAGGCTGGAGTTTATATCAAATATTGCAACTGATAGTGGCTATGCTGCTAAAGTTATTTTCAGTAACGGTTTAAATACAAACTATAATAAACAGGTGCAATACAGGGATGGGCTGATGGCACAGGCCGAGATAATAACTGCTGATATGAAACTAAGCGACAGGTTGATAAACAGTGTAAGACAGTTTTTTAAGAAATAAGCTAACATACAAACAATTTCAATTCCTTCAACCTCCTTTCATTATTTTTGCACCTATGATTGCAATAGACAATATTCTTGTAAGTGATGAACTGATTAAAGAGCAGTTTGTTTGCGATCTTGGCAAATGCAAAGGCGCCTGCTGTGTAGATGGAGATGCCGGTGCCCCGCTTGGAAATGATGAGCTGGATAAGATCAATGAAGTGTATGAAAAGGTATTGCCATATTTAAATGCTGAAAGTAAAAGAGAACTGGAGCGCCAGGGCAGGTATGTTTATGATAAGGAATACGGTTGGGTAACACCTACTATTGACAGCAAGGTTTGTGTATACGGAATTAAGGGTAGCGATGGCATTGTAAAATGCGGTATTGAGCAGGCTTACCTGGATGGTAAGATAAAATGGAAAAAACCCATCAGTTGTCACCTGTTTCCCGTAATAACCAAAGAAAGTAAACACAGCGATAATGTTTATGTGAACTATGAACCCCGTGAAGATAATTGTAAAGCTGCCTGCTCCCTGGGGAAAAAATTGAAAGTACCCGTTTATGTTTTTCTGAAAGAAGCGCTCACCAGGAAATTTGGAAAAAAATTCTACGATGCGCTGGATGCAACTGCAAAACATGTAAATAAAAAATAAAATTGTTATAATGACTTTCAACTACAAGACCTTTTTGCCTTTTGCCTTTTGCCTTTTGATTTTTTCATCCTGCTCAGTTAACAAAGCCAATAATGATGACAGTTTGAAAAAGTACTTCGACGAAAATAAGGTTGATGGCTGCTTTACCATGTTTAATAACCAGGATGGTGAGGTTACCGTTTACAATATGAAGTATGATACCATGCGTTTTTCACCAGCTTCTACTTTTAAAATTTTTAATTCTTTAGTTGGTTTGCAAACCGGTAGGGTTACTGATGAGCACATGGTAATAAAATGGGATGGCGTGGAAAGGTGGAATAAGGATTGGAACCACGATATGGATATGGCAGAAGCTTTTAAAGTGAGTAATGTGGCTTATTACCAGGAAGTAGCCAGGCGTATTGGTAAAGATACCATGCAGCATTGGGTCGACAGTCTTGGTTATGGCAATAAAAATATCAGCGGCCCCCTTGATTCCTTCTGGCTGAATAATGTACTGAAAATATCTCCTGATGAACAGCTTGGCCTGGTGAAAAGATTATATTTCGATCAGTTGCCTTTTCGCAAAAGCGTTCAGCAACAGGTAAGGGATGTAATGCTGCAGGAAGATAATACGGCATACAAATTGAGTTATAAAACCGGCTGGGGTTTTGCTGAGGATGGAAATGCACTGGGCTGGGTTGTTGGCTGGATTGAAGAAAACAAGCATGTTTATTTTTTTGTAACTTTTGTAAAAGCACCCGATAAGGATACAAAGATCAATACGGTAAGGATGAATATTACAAAATCAATCCTGAAACAATACGGTTTCTTTGAAGGGAAAAAATAATTGTCAGGCCACTAAGAAACCAACTGAACCTTTGAACTGGCTGTGTTTTTTGTATTCTTGTACTTAATTACGCTTAGCAGTGGCCAGGCAATTAAGTACAAAGTCTTTTAACATTGACTTAAAACCTGTTTCACTAATTTGCACGCTACATGGATTTAAGTTTTCAACACGATAAATATTTTATACTGCTGGCAGTAATTCCTTTGCTGCTGGTATTGTATTTTTTTGTTCTGAGCTGGAAGAAAAAAACTGTAAAAAAAATAGGTGATGCAAACCTGGTGAAGGAAATGACCAAAAATTATTCGCCCCAAAAATTTGCTATAAAATTTGTGTTGATGCTGACAGCAATTACTGTTGCCGTATTTGCTTTAGCCAACCTGCGTTCACCTAAGGGAGTTGAACAGGTAAACCGGAATGGTATTGATGTGATGATTGCCCTTGATGTGAGCAAAAGTATGCTGGCGCAGGATATTAAGCCCAACCGGTTAGAGCGGGCAAAGCAGGCGCTCAGTAAATTAATTGATAAGCTCAATAATGATCGTATTGGTATCGTGGTATTTGCAGGCAGGGCCTATCTCCAAATGCCTCTGACCGGCGATCATGGTGCAGCTAAAATGTATCTTTCTGCTGCATCAACCGATGTGGTACCAACACAGGGTACAGTAATTTCGGATGCCTTGAAAATGTGCTATGCATCTTTTAAGAACAAAGAAAAAAAATACAAAGCCGTTATTTTAATAAGTGATGGTGAAGACCACGACGAAAATGCTTTAAAAGTTGCGGGACAAATGGCAGATGAGGGTATTGTTATAAATACCGTAGGGATTGGTTCACCGCAGGGAGCCACCATTAAGGACGAACTTACTAATCAGGATAAAAAGGATAATAATGGAAATACGGTAATTACAAAATTAAATGAAGGTGAGTTGAGAAAGATTGCTGAAACGGGTAAAGGGACTTACCAGTTATTTACAAATACAGACGACCTGGTAACAAAACTTGACGCACAGTTGGGCAGTATGGATCAACGGGCAGTTACAGAAGATTCATTGGTTAGCTATAAAAATTATTTCCCTTATTTTTTAGTCATTGTATTGTGTTTACTGGTTTTAGAAATATTTGTTTCGGAAAGAAAGCGGCTGAAATTAAGTGTAACAAAAAACACGGCAGTATTGACTTCTTTTTTTCTTATTTTATTTTTCTCAGTGCCTTTTGCTGCACATTCCCAAAATGAAAAAGTACTGATTAAAAAAGGGAATGAAGCCTATGAAAAAAAAGAGTACGGCAATGCAATAACCAATTACCGGAAAGCAACAGAAAAGAGCCCGGCTAATTCAGCAGCCCAGTATAATTTAGGCAATGCACTGTATAAATATAAAAAGAACGACGAAGCCATCAAGGCTTATGATAATGCCTTATCCAATGCAGCTTCTAAAGACGACAAAGCCAGGTCCTTTTATAATAAAGGCGTTGTGCTGCAGCACAATAAAAATCTTCCGGAATGCATTGAAGCCTATAAAAATGCATTAAAGCTGAACCCGCAGGATGAAGATGCCAGGCAGAATCTTCAAAAAGCCTTACAGCAGCAAAAGCAGGAAGAGAAAAAAGAAGATAAGGAAAACAAAAAGAAACCTAAGGAAGATCAAAAGCAAAAGAATAAGGAGAAACCAAAGGACGAGGAAAAAAACAAGCAGCCTAAACCCAAACCATCAAAACTAACCAAACAGGATGCAGAAGAAAAACTGAAAGCATTGCTGCAACAGGAAAAAAATCTTCAGGACAGATTAAGAAAAGTTAACACTGCTACATCAGCCAAGCCGGAAAAAGATTGGTAACCTGGTCTGACATCCCCGCCTGACCAATGACCGAATATCACTATTTTTGCACAATGCAATTCTACAGCGAATCACTCACTTCATACAAACGCCTTAAAACACGGGAAGTTGAAATCGGCGATCTCTTGATCGGCAACAATCATCCCCTACGTGTACAAACCATGACGACTACCGATACCATGGACACCATGGCCACGGTTGAGCAATCTATCCGTTGCATAGAAGCAGGAGCTGAACTGGTACGGATTACAGCACCTTCAAAGAACGAAGCAGAAAATTTACAGGCAATAAAAGATGAGTTAAGAAAAAGAGGGTATAACACGCCGCTTGTTGCCGATATTCATTTTACACCCAATGCCGCGGAGATTGCCGCAAGAATAGTAGAGAAAGTAAGGGTGAATCCCGGCAATTATGTTGACAAGAAAAAATTTGAACAGATAGAGTATACCGATGCAGAATATGCCGAAGAGATAGAAAGGATAAGAGACCGGTTTACACCGCTGGTAAAAATTTGTAAAGAGCATGGAACCGCCATGCGTATCGGTACCAATCACGGAAGCCTGAGTGACCGCATCATGAGCCGTTATGGTGATACCGCTATGGGTATGGTTGAAAGTGCGATGGAGTTTTTACGTATTGCCCGTGCCGAAGATTATCACCAGATTGTATTGAGCATGAAGAGCAGTAATCCCCAGGTGATGGTACAGGCATACCGCTTGCTTGTAAATCACATGATGGAAGAATTTGGTGAAGCTTATCCATTGCACCTGGGTGTAACAGAAGCAGGTGATGGTGAAGATGGTCGGATAAAATCAGCAATTGGTATTGGTACTTTACTGGAAGATGGAATAGGAGACACAATACGTGTTTCTTTAACCGAAGATCCTGAGCTCGAGATTCCAGTGTGTAAGGATATTGTAAAAAGATACAAGCCAGTCGCAATTGAAATTGCAGAGACTAATGAATTGAAAGACTCTTCAAAGCCCCTCACTTTTGGAGAGGGGTTTGGGGTGAGGCTTCCTTATTCTCCTTTTGAGTACAACAGGAGAGAAAGTTTTGAAGTAAGTAATATCGGAGCAAAGCATGTTCCTGTTGTGATTGCCGATTTTAGCAAATTTGAAAAAATAACTCCGGAAGATTTAAAAGACATTGGCTACAGTTATGATGCAGCAACTGATAAATGGAATATAGGCGATGCAGCCGCAGATTATATTTTTTGTAACAAAGAATTAGATTTTGCTTTGCCAGGTACATTAAAAGTTATTTGCTATCAAAATATCTGGCAACAATTTGAGGACAAAGCCTCCCCTTTCGGGGGAGGTTTGGAGGGGGCTAAGTATGTACCTATTCTTGACGGAGATCAATATCTGGATGATGACATCGAAAAATCTGCCTTACTGAATTTTGTAATGATTGATTGTTATTCAAAAGGCTATCCGGAGCAAAATCTCAAAGACATATTTGCAAAACTTGCTGCGGATAAAACTGCTGTCATCTGTTTAAGCAGCACCAATAAGAATGCGATGCAAAGCATCCGCAGAATGTTTGTTGAGTTGATGAATAAAAAAATAAACAATCCTGCAATTATTATTTGCGACAGTACCGATCCAACTACGGATGAAAGTCTGATACATTACGCAATAGAAGCCGGGGGTTTATTGCTGGATGGTTTTTGCGACGGCGTTTGCTTTGGTCATCATTTTGGAAACAACAAAATAACTCCTCAAACTAAACTTTTAAATTCCATTGCATTTGGGATTTTGCAGGCAACCCGTACCAGGATTTCTAAAACAGAATATATCAGTTGCCCCAGTTGCGGCCGTACATTGTTTGATTTGCAGGAAACCACGGCGAAAATACGTGCTGTCACCAATCACTTAAAAGGCGTAAAGATTGCCATCATGGGTTGCATAGTAAACGGTCCCGGCGAAATGGCAGATGCCGATTTTGGTTATGTGGGCAGTGGTGTAGGCAAAATAACTTTGTACAAAGGGAAGGAAGTGGTGAAAAGAAATATCAACAGTGATATTGCTGTTTATGAACTGATTAATTTGTTGAAGGAAAATGAGGCGTGGGTGGAAAATTAACTAAAGATCTGATTATCAATAGTAATTTGACTCCAAATATCTCCTAATTATTTATAAATTAGGAGATATTTATTTTTATTCCTAAATTTGAAAATATTTGGAATAATTATGAAGAAGCCTGAAAATCCCCCATCAATAACCGGATTTTCTTCATACGAAGAAATTATCAGTGAACTTACTAAGCTAAACAAGTCAAAAAAATTTTTTGAAATAGAAGAAAATGAATATCCTTATTGGGAGGAATGGAAATATAAGGCCAAAGACTGGGAGATAAGTCAAAGTAAAATTTGGTCTGCTGCAAAATTACGGCGGCTGAGCCGAAACAGCATCCATTTATCTGATGTTACAGGATTTACATTTTATTTTAACACGCCTTCCATCATACAAAAATATCTACACGAATTAGACTTGAATCTGGGGGGCAATCTGCAAAGTGACGCAATAATTCCTGCTCAGGAAAAAGACAGATACCTCATCAGTTCAATCATGGAAGAAGCGATTGCATCAAGCCAGATAGAAGGTGCTGTTACTACCAGAAAAATTGCGAAAGAAATGTTGGAGAAAAAGCGCTCTCCAAAAAATAAATCCGAGCAGATGATTCTGAACAACTACACTACAATGAAGTGGATAGTTGATAACAGGAATACCGAAATGACCGAAGTGTTATTGTTGAAAATACATCAGTTAATTACCCATGAAACATTAGACAATAAAGCTGATGAAGGCAGTTTTAGAACTAATGATAATATAAAGGTAATGGATGAAACAAATGAAGTTTTTTATATTCCTCCGGAGTGTAAATATATATTGGAGCTTATTAGAGAGTTTTGTGTTTTAGCAAACGATGAGTCCAGGAGCCATGGCTTTATTCACCCAATTGTAAAAGCTATTACGCTTCATTTTTTAATCGGCTATATCCACCCCTTTGTTGATGGAAATGGGAGAACAGCAAGGGCGATATTTTACTGGTATTTAATTAAAAAAGGATACTGGCTGATTGAATATATGTCAGTTTCGAGAATAATTTTAAGAGCAAAGGCCCAATATGCAAGAGCTTATTTATATACAGAGTACGATGAGAATGACCTTACCTATTTTATTATTTATAACCTGAAAGCAATTAAGACCGCTTTGGAAGATTTAAAATTGCATATACAACACAAGAATGATGAGAAAAAGAAAGTGCTATCTCTAATTAAAAACACTTCCTTTAATGAAAGACAGATAGTTTTGGTTAAAGATATAATGCAGGACAAAACTGAATATTTTACGGTAGCGGAAGTTGAGCAGCGATTTGGCGTAAGTAACCAAACTGCCAGAAATGACTTAACGAATTTAGTTAACAATGGCATTCTGTCGGCGAGGCAAAGTGGAAGAAAAATACACTTCTTCGCTGCTGACGGGTTCGAACAAAAATTAATGAAATAAATTTTATGCAAACAGATTTTCTCGTAATAGGTAGTGGCATCGCAGGATTAACCTATGCTTTAAAAGTAGCAGAAGCATGCCCTGATAAAACAGTAACCATCCTCACCAAAACACAAAGCGACGAAACCAATACAAAGTATGCCCAGGGTGGCATTGCAGGTGTAATGGATTTTGATCACGACAGTTTTCAAAAACATATTGATGATACGTTGATAGCCGGAGACGGTTTATGCAATAAACATATTGTAGAGATCGTCATTAAAGAAGGGGTGGACCGTATTAATGAAATTATTGAATGGGGTGCAAGGTTTGATAAGGAAGCGGACGGCGATTATAAACTGGGTAAGGAAGGCGGTCACAGTGAATCAAGAATATTGCATCACAAAGATGTTACCGGCAGGGAAATGGAAAGGGCTTTACTGGAAGCAATAAATAAAAGACCAAACATAAAACTGCTTAATCATTGTTTCGTACTGGATATCATTACACAACATCATCTGGGTTATCTCATCACCAAATCAACACCCGATATTGAATGTTATGGTGTGTATGTTTTAAACCTTGGTACTAATAAAACCGAAAAGATACTTTCGAAAATAACTTTGCTGGCTGCAGGTGGTAATGGGCAGGTTTACCGTTCTACAACCAATCCTGCCATTGCAACAGGTGATGGCGTTGCGATGGTTTACCGTGCCAAGGGCAGAATTGAAAATATGGAGTTCATCCAGTTTCACCCAACAGCGCTTTACGAAACCGGAATACGTGGACATAATTTTTTAATTACTGAAGCTGTACGTGGCGATGGTGGCATATTACGCAATCATGAAGGTGAAGCTTTTATGGAACGTTATGATGAACGAAAAGACCTTGCACCCCGTGATATTGTTGCCCGTGCTATTGATAACGAAATGAAAATTGCAGGTACCGAAAATGTTTTTCTCGATTGCCGGCATTTCAACAAAGAAAAATTCATTGAGCATTTCCCTAACATTTATGAAAAGTGCCTGAGCATTGGAATTGATATAACAAAGAATCTGATTCCTGTTGCACCGGCTGCACATTACAGTTGCGGTGGCATTAAAACCGATGAACACGGGCAAACCTCTATTAAAAATTTATATGCCGCCGGTGAATGTGCCAGCACTGGTTTACATGGCGCTAACCGCCTTGCAAGTAATTCTCTATTAGAAGCGATGGTATTTGCTCACCGGGCCTACAAGCGTTCAGTCCAAAACATCAATCTTCCAGTAGTTCCCCCTTCAGGGGGCGGAGGGGGTGTTGGTATTGTGCCGGCTTGGAAAACCGACGGCACCAACGCACCAAAAGAAATGATCCTCATCACCCAAAGTGTAAAGGAATTAAAACTGCTGATGAGTGACTATGTAGGTATTGTTCGCAATAACGAAAGACTTCAACGTGCCATGAAAAGACTTGACCTTTTGTTTGCTGAAACTGAAGCACTCTATCAAAAAACAATTGTCTCCCCTCAATTATGCGAACTAAGAAACATGATCACTGTTGCCTACCTGATTGTTAAAAGTGCTGAGTTTCGCCAGGAAAGCAGGGGATTACATTTCAATACTGACTACCCGGATAAACTTGACCGCATACAGAATATTGTGTTATAAAAATCAGTCACAATCACATCCAGTCTTGTGTTCACTTTATCTGCTTACCTTTACCGGTCTGCAGTAATGTTTGCAGTCTATCAAAATTCAATATCATGTATTATATCATTTACGGTTTTCTTTATTTGCTTTCTTTATTGCCTTACCCGGTTATTTATTTTATCAGCGACGGGGTTTACTTTTTCCTGTACTATGTTTTCGGTTACAGGCGCAAGGTTGTAATGAGTAACCTTAAAATTGCATTCCCTGATAAATCAGATAAGGAACTCCGGAGAATATCCAAACAGTTTTATCATAACCTGTGCGATACTTTTATGGAGATCATAAAACTCATTTCGATGAGTGATAAAACTTTTGCTAAAAGATGCCGGGGCGATTTTTCAATAATTGGCGATTTGATAAAAAAGGGAAAGAATGTGCAGCTTCATGCGGGGCATCAGTTCAACTGGGAATTTGGCAGCTTATTCATGTCAAAAGCAGTAACAACTATTCCCTCTTATGCCATTTATATGCCCATTAATAATTCAGCCATGGAAAAACTGTTCCTGAAGATCAGGGAAAGATATGGTACTAAATTTATCAAGGCCACTGAATTCAGATTAAAGCGGGATGAAATTTTTAGTGACAGGTTTGCCATTTTTTTAGGCGCTGATCAGAATCCCGGAAATCCGTCAACAGCCTACTGGCAAAATTATTTCAGCAAACCGGCACCATTTATTACGGGTCCCGAAACCGGCGGAATTAAAAATGATACAGCTGTAGTATTTGTACGCTCTAAAATAATTAAACGCGGGCATTATGTTTTGGAATGTACACTATGTGCCGAGAATGCGGCTTCAACTTCGCAGGGTCAGATAACCATGGCATTCCGGGATTTTCTGGAAAAGATAATCAGGGAGGAACCGGATAATTATTTATGGACACACCGCCGCTGGAAATGGGATTACCAGGATGCGTATAGTGAAAACTGGATTGATACGGCCGAAGTTGCAAGGGCATAAAATCAACCATACGGTTTGCATTTTTCCCGCTGCATTGTATCTTTGCCTTTAAAGTATAGTTACAATTCTGCGGCATGTATTATATTATCTACGCAATCCTTTTTCTGCTTTCACTTTTACCGCTTCGGGTTCTTTATTTATTAAGTGATACCATCGCTTTTTTACTGTTCAGGGTTTTTGGTTACCGCCGCAAAGTGATAGAAATGAACCTTCAGATTGCATTTCCTGAAAAAACCAAAGAAGAAAGAAAAACAATCGCCAATAAATTTCACCGCAACTTTACCGATTCGTTTATTGAAACAATAAAATGCCTTTCGGCCTCAAAAAGTTTTTATGATAAACATTGTAAAGCCGATTTTTCAATATTTGAAAAACTGGCAGCCGAAAATAAAAGCAGCCAGATGCATGCCTGCCACCAGTTTAACTGGGAGTGGATAAACCTGCACTGGTCATTGCATTTTAAACAGCCATTGGTAATTGTTTATATGCCGGTAAGCAGTAAGCCGCTGGATAAACTCTTTTATAAACTCCGCTCAAAATATGGTACGCATTTAATTCCCGCCACAAACTCAAGAGCAGGTTTTGTTGCCTGGCGCAAAAAACTGCACTGTCTTACTTTAATCGCCGATCAGAAACCTGCCGACCCAAAATTTACCTACTGGCTGAATTTTTTTAACAGGCCCACACCGTTTATATATGGTCCTGAGAAAAATGCCATGATGAAAAAATGCCCGGTGGTTTTTGGAAATGCTATAAAAAACGGCCGTGGTAAATACGAAAGCAGTTTAATCATGGCCTGCGAAGATGCATCTTTATTAAAGCCGGGAGAACTTACTTTGCTTTATCGTGATTTTATAGAAGATGCTATCAGAAAACAACCCGACATGTACCTGTGGAGCCACAAACGGTTTAAGTTTGAGTGGAAGGAGGAATATTCAAATTTATGGATTGATAAGGAATCTCTTCCATCAGTTTAAAACACTTGCCTCTTTTTCAACCTTAATATTTTCCTGTTCTTTAATTTTATTCCAGCCGCCCAAAACATTTCTTAAGTTATGTGTTCCTTCCCGTTTTAGAAGCGAAGCAGCTATAACACTTCTGTAACCGCCGGCACAGTGTACATATAAATTCTGGTTGTCTTCAAAATGAGCCAGGTTAACAAGATCGTTCATTTCATTCAGCGGAAGGTTTTGTGCATCTTTTACATGCCCGTCAGCAAATTCAGTTTCTCTTCTTACATCTATAACTACCATGTTCGGATCGTGTGGAATATCCATTGCCAGTTCATCTGCTTCCACGTCAATGATCATATCAACGGTTTCACCGGCATTTTGCCAGGCTTCAAAACCGCCTTGCAAATAGCCTTGTATTTTATTAAAGCCCACTCTCGATAATCGAATGATTGTTTCTTCTTCTTTACCTGGTTCTGTTACCAGCGCCATTGGTTTATCAAAAGATAATAAACTGCCTGCCCATTCTGCAAAGCGGCCTTCAAGGCCAATGAAAATACTGCCGGGTATAAATCCTTTTGTAAATACAGTTGCATGCCTGGTATCTAAAACCAGCACATCATCAGCCTGTAATTTTTTAAACTCAGTAATTGATAAAGCAGTCATTCCTTTTTGCTTGATTGTATCCAGGCTTTCGTAACCCTGCATATTTATTTTTGCATTGATGGCAAAATATTGCGGAGCAACTCCCAATCCTTCAGTAACAGCCACCACAAACTCTTCTTTGCTTTGAGGTTGTAATGCATAATTGGTTTTCTTTTGTTCACCAATCGTACTGAAGGTTTCCGGTCCCATATTTTTTCCGCAACTGCTGCCTGCTCCATGTGCCGGGTAAACCAACACATCATCAGCTAAAGGAAGTATTTTATTCTGGATGGTTTCATACATGATACCTGCCAGTTCAGCACTGCTCATATTCCCGCTGCTGAGATCGGGGCGGCCAACATCGCCTACAAACAAAGTATCACCTGTAAATATTGCATGCGGTTTATCATTTTCATCCCTGAGCAAATAACAACTGCTTTCCAATGTGTGGCCGGGTGTATGTAATACCTCGATTGTTATTTTTCCCAACTTGAATACTTCGCCATCCTTGCTGTTGTAAACTTCATAATCAGTTTTTGCACCGGGGCCGTAAATAATAGGGGCTCCTGTTTGTTTACTCAGATCAATATGTCCGCTCACAAAATCTGCATGAAAATGAGTTTCAAAAATATATTTGATGCAGGCGTTGTTTTCTTTTGCCAGTTTAATATAGTCATCAGTATCTCTTAAAGGATCAATAACAGCAGCCTCGCCTTCACTTTCAATATAATATGCAGCTTCACTCAGGCATCCGGTATATAATTGTTTTATAAGCATGGTATCTTTATTCAAAAATTAATCTGCGAAGTTAAAAATAAAAAAGCGTTCCTTCAAATTAAGGGAACGCTTTAAAATTAATTTTGCAGGAAATTTAACCTACCAGGTCTTTTACAAACTGGCTGATTTCGTCAATACGTTTATAATTAACAGTATAGAAAATAAATTTTCCATCACGCTCTGTGCTTACAATGCCTGCTTTACGTAATATAGCAAGATGTTGTGAAGCTACAGATTGTTCTAACCGTAACCGGACATAAATTTCTGTAACAGTAATCTTTTTTTCTTCCTCGATTAATTTCAGCAATTGCTGACGAAGCTTATGGTTTAAAGCACGAAGTACAAGCGCTGCTTTTTTAAGCGCATGATAATCTACATTAATTGAAGAATCATTTGGAATTTTGGCAGAAGCCGACGCATCCTGCTCACGTGTTTGAGACGCAACCATCATAAGGATTTAAATTTTAATTATGCTTGAACAATGTTTGAACATTACAAATATACCAATAATTGTTTATGCAACTAAATATATTTCTGTAAGTATAACGTTTTTTTTAAGATTATTATTTTATTTTTTGATAACAGTTTGAAATTCTTTTAAATAGAATGGTTCGCTGTATGCTAATTCTGTATAATGTTTTTGTAAATAAAGCATATTACTGTATTTACTCATAGCGTCGGGTAGTATATCGACTACAGCAAATAGGGCATTTGTATGTGTGCAAACAGCTTTCCATTTATCCGAACCAGTTCCAAAGAAAAGTATTTTATTTTTTGTTAATTCTTTTTCAAATGAAAGCTTATCAAGTATCATGGACGAAGGAGCCAGGTATGTTTCCAGGCTTTTTTTATAAATAGCTGTAAATATTTCCATGCGCCTGGCATCTATCATCGGGCAAAGCAAAACCGATTCATCCATGTCAGATGAAACTTGAATGGCCGAAGCTGTTAAAACTTCCAGTGTGCCAGGGGTAATTAATGGTTTTTTTAAAGCGTAGCATAAACCTTTGGCGCTTGCAAAACCAACTCTTAAACCTGTATAAGAACCAGGGCCGGCAGTAACCGCTACTGCATCAACAGCAGATAGTTGCACGCCGGTTATTTTAGTCAGTTGCTGAATAGCTGATTGCAAAAAAGAAGCATGCTCTTTTTGTGATTCACTGAAAAGAGAGGATAAAACAAGTCCGTCTTTTGCTAAACTCACATGTGCTTTTTCTGCAGCAGTATCTATATTTAAAATCAGGCTCATTAACGATTCCCTTTTACTTCATTAATTAATAATGCTGCCGGCTGGTAACGTAAATCTGATGCATTTAATTTTTGCAACAGGCCTAAAATATGCCCTGTACCAATTAATCCAGCCCATTCAAACGGTCCGTATGGATAGTTGGTACCAAGTTTCATAGCGGTATCAATTTCTGTTTTGCTGCTTACAGCTTCATTAACGGCAAAATAAGCTTCATTAATGATCATCGCAATTATTCTTGCTGATATAAAACCCGGCTCATCGGAAACGATATTGAATTTTATACCGCTTTTTTCAAAGTTGTTTTTAATACCATCTTCCAATATCCCGGCTGTTTCCCAAACAGGCCTTTGCAAAAAGGTAGACCATCCATTAATACGTAAAACATTTGCCGGCGCTTTTAATTCCGTTAAAGTTGAAATTACTGAGTTAATAAAAACCGTTTTGCCAAGCAATGCAAAGCCGGGCAAAATAGTATTATCTTTTAAACTGAAAAAAGCATCGGCATCTTTATATTGAATAAAATCCGTGCTGTTGTTAACTCTTTGCCAGTCTATCTGGCTTTTCGAATTGATTAATTCATTCCATTGTGCATCAGTAGCAGCAATTACTATTTTCATTTATTATTTTTTACAAAAATAGGTTGTTGAGAAAAGATATATTTGCAATTCTGTAAATAACCTGTAATATAAACAAATGAAAAAAATTATAAACACAGCAAAGGCGCCTGCACCGATTGGCCCATATAACCAGGCCGTATTAAGCGGCAATATGCTTTTTATATCTGGCCAGATAGCATTGATACCAGGTACTTCAGACCTGGTAAATGCTGATATAAAGACTGAAACAAACCGGGTAATGGAAAATCTTAAAGCCATACTGGCAGAAGCCGGTTTGGATTTTAGCCATGTTGTTAAAACAACCATTTTTTTGAGTGATATGAGCCTGTTTGCCGATGTTAATGAAGTTTACGGAAGTTTTTTTTCGTCAGACTATCCTGCCAGGGAAACACTGGCTGTAAAGGGTTTACCTAAAAATGTTAATGTTGAAATCAGCATGATTGCTTCAAAATGAGTACAGATAAATTAGTCATCATTACCGCAGGTGTTCATGATTTTTGCATTGAAACTTTGCAGAAAAAGGGATATACCGTTTTATATCTCCCAAAGGTTACGTATACTGAATTGATGGAGCTCATTGATAAAGCTGAAGGGCTGATCGTTACAACCAGGATAACTGTAGATAAACTGCTTTTAGATAAAGCTGTGCAGTTAAAATGGATTGGAAGGATGGGCAGTGGTATGGAGCTGATTGATGTGGAATATGCAGAAAGCAAAGGGATAATATGTGTGAGCAGTCCGGAAGGAAACCGTAATGCTGTAGCTGAACATGCATTGAGCATGTTACTTAACCTCATGAATAAGATCAGCAGCAGTTTTGAAGAAATAAAAAACGGCAAATGGATCCGTGAGGAAAACAGGGGTATTGAATTGGCTGGAAAAACTGTAGGCATTATCGGTTATGGAAATACCGGCAGCAGTTTTGCCAGATTACTTTCTTCATTTGAGGTAACAGTTTTAGCTTATGATAAAATAAAATATGGCTTTGGGCATAATAATATAAAAGAAGCCAATCTTGATCAAATTTGCAGGTATGCCGATGTGATCAGCTTTCATGTGCCGCTTACCGGAGACACAAAACACATGGCTGATGAAAATTTCTTTAATACTTTACAGCAAAGGCCCTATATTATCAATACTTCAAGAGGTGCAGTTGTAAAACTACCTGCTTTAATAGAAGCACTCAGGCAAAATATTATAGCTGGAGCGGCGTTAGATGTATTGGAAAACGAGCTGTTAGACAGTTATTCCGCAAAAGAAAAGGAAGAATTGAACTACCTTACCCGTAATCCCAATGTATTACTTACACCGCATATTGCAGGTTATTCCGCAGAAGCGTTTTATAAAATGAGTATGGTGGTCATCGAAAAGCTTGAAATCTAAAAATTTCGCTATTTTTGTAATACATGCAACGCTTTAGGTAATCTAAGGCGTTGTATTTTTTTTCTGTTTATTAAAAAAGATTTTATGAGCGATACTAATTATGTGACAGCAGAGACATTTGAAAGACTGAAGACGGAATTACAGCATATGAAAGGTGTTGAACGCCCTGCAGCAAGCTATGCTATTGCCGAGGCAAGGGAAAAGGGTGATCTGAAAGAAAATGCTGAATATGATGCTGCCAAAGAAGCACAGGGTATGCTGGAAGCAAAAATAAAACACCTGGAGGGTGTTATAGCAAATGCACGTATACTTGATGTAAACAATATTGATACAAGTAAAGTTTCCATTCTTACCAGGGTTACTTTAACCAACCTGGGAACAAAAAAGAAGGTTACGTATAAAATAGTTTCAGAGAATGAAGCTGATCTTAAACTGTCTAAAATTTCTGTTACCTCACCTATCGGGCACAGCCTTTTAGGAAAGGTTATTGGAGATGTTGTGGAAGTACAGGTACCGGCTGGTGTTCTTAAGTTTCAGATTGAAAATATTGAACTGTAATCATTAAAACTTATTTTTTAACCCATTCAGATCTGAATGGGTTTTTTTGTGCCGTATCTTTACTGAAATTAAATTAATATGACAGTATTCTCAAAAATAATTGCCGGTACAATACCTTCCCATAAAATTGCCGAGAGTGAAAAGTTTATTGCTTTTTTAGATATCGAACCGTTGTTAACAGGACATGTACTGGTGGTCCCAAAACTTGAGGTTGATAAAATATTTGATGTGCCTGATGATTACCTGGCAGAGATGCTTGTTTTTGCAAAGCCGGTTGCACATGCCATAGAAAAAGCGTTCAACTGTAAAAGGTGTGGTATCAGTGTTATCGGGCTGGAAGTGCCGCATGCGCACATGCACCTGATACCCATTAACTCGGCCAATGACTTAAATTTTACGAGGGTTAAACTCAATCCGTCACAGGATGATTTAAAAAAAGTTCAGGAAAAAATACTGGCGCATCTATAACTTAATTTACCTGGAGCCTGAAACCTACGCCATGTATGGTTTCCAGCACAATATCCGGATCGGCTTTAAAATGTTTGCGCAGTTTTGTAATGAATACATCCATACTGCGCCCTAAAAAATAATCATCCTTGCCCCATACATTCAGTAAAACCTCTTCACGTTTTAAAACTTTATTTTCATGTTGTGCAAAAAAGCGGAGCAGGTCAGATTCTTTTTGTGTTAATGATATTTCCTCTTTACCGGCATAAATTTTTAATTCGTTAAATACAAATTTCAGTTTACCTATCTGGTACACTTCAACCGTATCTGCCTGTAATTTTTTTGTACGCCTTAAAAAAACCTCCATGCGCATGATCAGTTCTTCAATACTGAAAGGCTTTGTTATATAATCATCTGCACCCGACTGAAATCCTTTCAGTTTATCTTCCTGTAAACTTTTTGCGGTTAAAAAAATTATGGGTACAACATCGCTTTGCTGCCTGATCTTTTTTGCCAGCGAAAATCCGTCCCTTACAGGCATATTAATATCCAGTAAACAAATATCAAATTCCTTTTTTTGAAACTGCTGCCAGGCCACTTCGCCATCCGGACATTGGGTAACTTCATAACCTATATCCTGTAATGTATCTTTAATCACGAATCCTAACGAAAGGTCGTCTTCAGCTAACAGTACTTTTGCTTTAACCATAAGGCATATTTTAGTTTCTTGGAATTTTTATGGTAAAACTGCTCCCTTTACCCTGTTCGCTCTGCACTTCAATTTTTCCATTATGCGTATCAACTACTTTTTTAACAAAATTCAAGCCAAGCCCAAAGCCTTTGCTGGTATGCAGTTCTCCATCCTTTATCCGGTAAAAGCGATCAAATATTTTCTTCTGATGCTCTTTGGCTATGCCGATACCATTGTCTTTTACAGTTATACTGAAATCATTAGCGTCTTTTCCTGTTGTTATCTGAATAACAGGAGCCTCAGAATATTTGACAGCATTTTCAATCAGGTTAATAAAGCATAATCTTAAGTATGATTTATCTGCCTTGATAATGGTACCTGGAGAATTAAAACCGGTATTGATGACAGCGTTTTTCTGCTCTACTAATGGATGAAGATCGTTGATAGCTTCCTGTAAAAGTATATCGGCATCAAAAGTTTCTTTTTCCAAGGGCAGTGAACTGCGGTCGGTATAAGCAATTTCCAGCAGCCTTTGTACCTGCGCCTGTAAATGTGATGTCTGTTCGTTTATGATCCCGGCATAATTTTTCAGGCGGCCTGGCTTTTCAATAATATTATTTTGCTGTAAAACATCCGATGCAATTTTAATTACCGCAAGCGGTGTTTTAAATTCATGTGTAAAATTATTAACGAAATCTTTTTGCGTTTCATTGAAAAATTTTTGCCGGTACAGGTAAAAAATGCTGAATCCAAAACCAATCAATACAAGCAGCAATAATCCGCTGGAAGCTATCCAGAAGATCATTTGTTTTATGATGTATTGTCCGCGGTGAGGAAAATACAGGGAGATATAAGAGTAATCCCTTTTATATACGGTAAGTTCCTTAGCATTCTCCGGAGGAAAGTAGGAGTCGGGCAGATCTATATATTCTTCCGTTGTATATTTATTTTCTGTATTGCTGTATATAGCAGCCCTGCAGTCTGTATAAACATCAAAGTCTGTAAGTTCAGCTTTTAAATTTATCCATAATTGCTCAAGATTAGGGTCGCAGTCAATTTTTAAGAGATATACATCTGGGCTTACATTATCAATAACTTTCTGAACATTATCAGTAGCATCATTTACGAGCTCCATATCGGAATACAAACTCCGGATGCTCTTGGATACATTGATGTTGAACTGTTTCTCTTCATAGAGGTAAACTTTCTGCAGCCATATTAATTGTATGGCAATAATTATTGTAACCAGTACAGTACTGATTAATATAACCAAACGCAATGTTTTTGAACGAATAACCATTTGCCTTATAGCTTATAAGCTTTTATGAAATTAAACAGCACGCAGTTAACTTTTGTTAATTGCAGGTTAAGTAAAGCCAGGCATTACCCTGTTTTTATTTTACCAGGGTTCTTTGCCAGGAAATCTTTCCAGCCGTTTACTTTTTCGCCGGTTCCTGGTATCCCGGTTTTTTGCTGAAAATAATGACATACGGCAACAGCCAGTGCATCTGTAGCATCAAAATGTTTTGGATCTTCTTTAAAAGACAGTATCTGTTGCAGCATTTTCATTACCTGTTCTTTAGCAGCATTACCATTTCCGGTAACAGATTGTTTAACTTTTTTGGGCGAATATTCTGTTACTTCCAGCCCATGCCGCATGGCTGCTGCAATGGCTACACCCTGCGCCCTGCCCAGCTTGAGCATACTTTGTACATTCTTTCCAAAAAAAGGGGCTTCAATGGCAAAAGTATCGGGCTGGTATTTTGTAATAAGCCCGCTTACGGTATTAAAAATAAGCTGCAGTTTTTTGTAACTGTCTTTTACCTTGCCCGGTTGCAGAACCCCCATCTCCAATAAGGATATTTTATTACCCTGCACTTTCACCAGGCCATACCCCATAATGATAGTACCCGGATCGATACCTAAAATAATACTTGTTTTTTTTTGCAAAGCCCTTATAATTTTTTCAACCTTAATAATTGAAGTAACATTGTGTATTGAACAAAAGTATCAAAATATTTCTCAAATGGTTTGTTGGCCCGCTGCTGGCCATCTGGTTATTTTATTCCCTCTACCAACAGGTAAAAGCACAGCCTGATATTGATGCTTCCCTGGCATTGATAAGGGCAATGCCTTTTGGTGCAGCTGCGTGGAAGTTCTGGCTCGTTATCATTTTTGTATTTGTAAACTGGGGTATAGAAGCCAGGAAATGGCAATTGCTGTTGAAGGCGGTGCAACCCATCAGTTTCATCACCGCATTTAAATCTGTTTTATGTGGCGTAACCCTGTCGTTAAATACGCCAAACCGGATAGGTGAATATGGTGGAAGAATACTTTTTGTAAAAGAGGGAAACCGGATAAAGGCGGTAACGCTCTCAATTGCGGGAGGTATGTCGCAGTTGATTATTACAATGCTGATGGGCTGCTTTGGGTTGGCTTACCTGTTGTTTACAATGGATGCATCAGGTACCTTAATGGGCATTTCGGTTTTTTGGATAAAAATATTTTTATATGGCAGTATTTCCGGAACGGTTGTTTTCTTATTTTTCTTTTTCCGGTTGGCCTGGGTGATCCGTCTGCTGGAAAAATTGCCTTATGCAGACCGGTTTTCAAAATACATTAACGTTTTAGAAACATTTGATGCGAAAATTTTGTTAAGGTTGCTTTCCTTATCGTTCTTCAGGTACCTTGTTTTCGTTTTACAATACATCTTTATGCTGCAATTGCTGGAGGTAGAACAAAATGTATGGACAGGTTTTTGGATAATTACCGTAATGTTCTGGATCCTGGCGATCATTCCGTCCTTTGCCATTGCAGAACTGGGTATAAGGGGTACTGTTGCAAAAACACTGTTTGCTTATAGTTTGAATACCATTGGAATTTTAACGGTAACATTCGGCATCTGGTTTGCAAACCTGTTTATTCCTGCTTTAATCGGGAGTTTATTAATTTTAGGAATTAAAATAAAGAAAGTAAGATGATGTATCTGGCTAAATTAAGTTTACTGGTTTTAAGTTTTTGCTGTTTAAGTTTTGCTGTAAATAATCAGGGTTCGTGTGATTTTAAAAATACGGCGTTCAAGACAGATGAATATGTAATGATGAAAGTATTTTATAATGCACTGGGTATGTATATTGGTGCTGGAGAAGCAACTTTTACCACATCACTGGAGCGGTTTAACGGTAAGCCTGTGTATCATTTTATTGGTGAAGGGAAGACCTATTCCACTTTCGATAATTTTTTTAAAGTAAGGGATAAGTATGAGAGTTTTGTTGATACGGCAAACCTGCTACCCTATAGATTTGTACGCAATGTTGATGAAGGGGGGTACAAGAAATATAATAACGTAACCTTTAACCAGGATGCAAATACAGCCATAAGTACCAATGGAGTTTTTCCGGTAACAAATTGTATACAGGATGTGGTAAGCATGGTGTATTATGCACGTAATATTGATTTTAATAAGTATAAAGTGAATGATAAGATACTGTTTGATATGTTCCTGGATGATGAAGTATTTCACATGTATATCCGTTATATGGGCAAGGAAAAAATAAAGACCAGGTATGGCAGGTTTAACGCCATTAAAATAAGACCGCTGTTACTTAAGGGAACCATTTTTGAAGGTGGTGAAAAGATGACTGCCTGGCTGAGTGATGATCCCAATCATTTATTATTAAGGGTAGAGAGCCCGATTGCTGTAGGAAGTATTAAAGTAGATATGATGAGTTATAAAAATCTGCGTTATCCGTTGTCAGCTTTTATAGGAGTACGGTAATTTAAAGTGGCTTATTTATTAATTTTGTTGAGTTACAGTATTTCAATAAAAAACTATCTGCTTCAGGGTAGTTTAGTTGCCTGGCTTTTTCAAAAAGATTACATGCTGTTTCAACTTCATTCTTTTTATAAGCTATATTTCCCTGCCAGATAAGACTGTTTCCCAATTCAAAATTACTTTTAACTGCCCGGTTCATATCTGCATAAGCCAGATCAAGACTATCGGAAAAAAAATAGGCAATCCCCCGGTTTTTTATTGCCTGTGTTTTACCAATTTGGTAGTGCGCTTCTTCAGACGCAAACGGGATGTCTTCATTCAGGTGGAATTCCATGCCGTCACCTCCTCTCAAAATGATAATACTGTTAAAATCTGATATTGCTTTTGAATATTCTCTCATTCGCAAAAAGCACATCCCCCTGTCAAAAAAAGCCTTTTGTATTTTGCTGTTCCTTTTTAAGATCTGGGTATAAACTTCAGTGGCCTTTACATATTCCTTTTTACTTTGAAATTGATCTGCCTCAAAAAATAATCCATCAATTGATTTTTCACAGCCCGATACAGATAGTATTATTAAGAAGGAAATAATAAAATATCTGCCTGATCTCATAAATCGGAAAGATTAAATGCCTGGTTTTGCCTTACACCCTTCTCTGTCATCTGTAAATTGCAACATTCAATTAATGGGTCGTGCTCAAAAAACAAGATGTAATTGTTTTTTTCTGCTTCCGCAAGAAATGATCTTTTTTCTTTTAAAGTGGTAAGTGGAAACATATCATAAGCCATTACATAAGGCAGGGGAATATGGGCAGCAGATGGCAGTAAGTCAGCCATAAAGACTATTGTTTTCCCTTTGTAATTTATTTTGGGCAACATCATAAAATCAGTATGGCCGCAAACAGTGTAAAAAGAAAAATCAGGAGAGAATTGTGAGTCGTGAGTCGTGAGTTCTGCTCTCAGGTCTGTAGACTCAGCGTTCAGGTTTGTATCGCTCACATTTAAAAATTTTAATTGCCCACACTCCTGTATTGGTAAAATATTTTCTTTTAAAAAACTGGCTTTCTCCCTGTCATTTGGTTTTACAGCCCATTCCCAGTGTTTTTCATTGCTCCAGTATGTTGCATTTTTAAATGCAGGTACTGATTTTTCGCCTTGTCTTACAATGCTTCCCCCGCAATGATCAAAATGCAGGTGCGTTAAAAAAACATCGGTGATATCATCTTTTGTAAAGCCGTGATTTGCTAAAGATTTATCCAAGGTATCATCGCCATGCAGATAATAATGCCCGAAAAACTTGGCGTCCTGTTTATCGCCCATTCCGTTATCAATCAGTATCAGCCTGCCTTCATCTTCAATCAATAAACAACGCAATGCCCAGCTGCACATATTGTTTTCATCGGCAGGATTCAGTTTGTTCCACATACTTTTTGGTACCACGCCAAACATGGCGCCGCCATCCAATTTAAAAAAGCCTGTGTTGATGCTGTATAATTTCATGTTATAAAGATACGGCAGCTTTATTTTTTACCCGGTAAGTAAGAATTAAAAATATAAGCCCCAATGCAAAGAAAATAATCAACGCCAGAATAGAGTTACGCATGTTGCCGGTAAGTCCTTCTATAAAACCAAAACTGAACAGGCCGATTACGATTGCTATTTTTTCAGTGACATCATAAAAACTAAAGAAAGATGCGGTGTCTTTCGTTTCGGGCATCAGCTTACTGTATGTAGAGCGGCTCAGCGACTGTATGCCACCCATTACCAAACCAACCAGCGATGCAATGATATAAAAATGTGTTTCTGTTTGCATAAAATATCCTGCAATACAAACGGCAATCCATAAGCAAACGGTTAAGGAGAGTATTTTAATATTTCCATACAAAGATGATAAACGGCTCATGCCTATAGCACCCGCAATCGCTACTATCTGTATTATTACTGCGGTGATGATGAGTTTGCTGTTCTCCAGTTTTAATTCTTTAATACCGAAGTCAATTGCAACCAGCATAACCGTTTGTACACCCATGCTGTAAAAAAAGAAGGCCGGTAAAAATCTTTTTAATTGCGGCAGATCTTTTACCTGGTTCCATACTATCTGCAGCTCATGAAATCCATTTGCCAATGCATGCTTTTTGCTTTTTCTTTCGCTTTTAGGGCTGATGGGCAAACGGTTAAAAGTTATTTGAGCAAATGCCACCCACCAGATTCCTACCAGTAAAAAAGTAATTTTCAAAGGTTGCTGACTGTCAGGCATGGCCATTACCAAAGCAAAGCCAATCATCTGCATTAATACACTGCCTATATATCCAAAACTATAACCCCTTGCACTGATGCGGTCCCTGTCTTTTTCAGCAGCAATTTCAGGCAGGTACGAATTGTAAAATACCTGGCTGCCATAAAAGCCAATACCGGCAAACATAAAACACATGAGGCCCAGTGTAACATGATGCTCATCAAAAAAATACATCAGCGAACAGCTCACTGCTCCCATGTAACAGAAAAACCGCATAAAGTTTTTCTTATTGCCTTTGTAATCGGCAATAGAAGATAAAATGGGCGATAGTAAAGCAATTACAAGAAACCCAAAAGCCAGTACATAGTCTTTAAGTTCGGTATTTACAAACCGGCGCCCTAAAAAACTTATACCATCCGGAAATTTTTCTAAACTGGTAACATATGCATAATAAGCCGGAAAAAATGTAGTGGTTATAACCAGGTTATAAACCGAGTTAGACCAGTCGTACATGGCCCAGCCATTAATAACTTTTTTGGAAGCAGTTTGCATGGTTTTTTATTAAGAAGGAATGAAAGTAGTAAATATCATTGTATTAAACATAAAAACAGCCCCCGCAATTTATACAGGGGCTGCAATGAAATATACGATTGGTTTTTAAGGTAGCTTATTCTACATCTTTTTCTTCCGGTACAGGATTTGCATAACCAAGATTTTTAAATGGCTCCAGGCGGTTATTGGTAAGCTGAACAGTTACAGGTGCTTTATTAAAAACACTTTCCGAAATAAAACCGCCGAATAAAAGAAAGTTCATTTCAGATCCTTTGTTTAATTTTTTTTCATCAACTACAAAATTCAGACTAAATGTGTCTTTTACTTTTACGAACTGAACCGTTGATGGAATACTGTCCTGGAAATATTCCTGTGCTTTCAGATATTCGGCCAGTTTTTTTGCCAGCGCTTCATCAACTCCCCCGCCTTTATAATATACACTGTGATTTTTATCGAGTTTATATTCTTTACCATAATCTGAACTGCAGCCACTAAATACAATGGCGAACAAAATTGCGGGCAATAAAAGTTTGATCATTTTCATATCGGTTGATTTTTTTTGTACTGCATAATTAATAAAAATGTTCCGGCAATTACATACCCGCCTGTGGGTATTCAGGATTTTAAATAACCGGTATAGATAAGAACAAGCAATAAAATGCCGACAACAATTCTGTAATATCCCCATATTTTAAAACCATGCTTTTTTAAAAAGCCGATAAAAAATTTAATGGCCAGAACTGCCACAATAAACGCCACTACATTTCCAACAGCCAGTTGTTTTATTTCATTCGAAGTAAAGCCGCCATAATCCTGGTAATACTTCAGCAACTTATATCCTGTTGCAGCAAGCATGGTGGGCACGGCCAGAAAGAAAGAGAATTCCGCCGCAGCACTCCGGGTCAGTTTCTGCTGCATGCCGCCAATGATGGATGCAGCACTTCTGCTTACACCGGGTATCATGGCAATACATTGCCACACACCGATCATCATGGCTTTGAAAAAGGAAACATCTTCTTCCTTATCTATTTCAGGATTTTTAAAAACGTTATCGATGAATAATAAGATGATACCACCGATCAGCAGGGAAACAGCAACTGTAGTTGAACTTTCCAGCAGGGCATCAATTTTTTTGGAAAATAAAAAGCCGAGGATCAATGCAGGAACAACACCGGCAGCAATCTTTGCATAGAACTGCCAGTTCTTAAAATCAATGAACTTCTTCCAGTATAAGACCACCACGGCTAAAATGGCACCAAGCTGAATGGCAATGGTAAATACTTTGGTAAAATCATTTTCGGTAATGTTCAGTAATTTTTCTGTGATGATCATGTGTCCTGTTGAAGAGACGGGCAGGAATTCAGTCAGCCCTTCCACAATTCCAATGATGATGCTTTGTATGGTATCCATTTGATTCTTTTAGGAATAAAAAAAGCGAAGATATTATCTCCGCATTTATTTATTATTATTTTAATGATACTTAATTAGCTTTTGATTTTTTCATGATGGCAAATATCTCAATTATAAAACCGGCAATGATCAGCATAGGAGCAATGGTAATACGGGTAGTGCTGTACACATCATCATCATTAAAAACTTTTGGGTCGGTACTCTTGCCTCCGGCCATCAAAAAAAAGCCCAGTGCCAGTACAGCCAGGCCAATAAGCATCCACCTGTAATTATCTTTTCCAAATAAAGGATTGGAAGAACTGCCTGCCGTAGTTTGTTTTTTATCTTTACTCATTAGTCATTTATTGAAGCTGCAAATTAATATAAATCATCCAATTTCATGCGCAGGTATTTAATTACCGAGCGGTGTGTGCTGATCAAAGTAATGCTTATACCCAGTATAATGATTAATAAAAACAGTAACAGCATACTTTTTGTATCGTGTAAAACTTTAAAACTGGGTGCCAGCGATTCAATAAGCGATACAGAAAACCAAACTGCTGCGATAGCAATCAGCGACGCTACTAACCCGTTTATTACTGCCCTTGCATTAATAGGTTTGGCAATAAACCACCGGGTGGCCCCCACCATTTGCATGGTTTTAATTAAAAACCGGTTACTGTACATGGCCAGGCGTATGGTATTATCAATGGAAAAAACCACCAGGACAGTAAGGATAATGGCTGCAATTAAAAATATATAAGCGGCTGTTTTTACAAATTTACTTACCTGTGTTATGGTTGCAGTAGGGAATTGAAATTCATTAATGATTCCCGGATAACGGGTCAGCAAATCTACCGACAGGGCATCCAGGCTGTCTTTTTGTACATAGTTTGCCTTGATATAAAAATCAATACTCTCCGGCAAGGGATTTTCATCCAGGAATTTTCTCCAGGTGGTATCATTGTCCTTATTCCATTCCACTATTGCCATTTCTTTGGTAACGTATTGTACATTTTTGGCATAGGGGATAGCGGTAATATAGCTTTGCAAACTGTCAATTTTATTTTTTGGTGCATTGGGGTTTAACCAGGCGTGCACCTGGATATTTTCTTTTACATAATCACCCGTTTTACGCAGGTTTAAAAAAAACCAGCCAACAATACCGAATAAAAATAAAACCAACGACACGCCGATGATTGCATAAGCATAAGTTGGCTTTCCACGTTTGCTGCTTGCTTTTCCAAATTGAGCCATATTATTTTAATTGTTTGGGGGTTAGTATTCTTTCATTTTTCACAAGGCGCAAAAATAAAGGTTTTTACCTGCTTTGCCGTATTTTTGCTCTCTTCAAAACGGCAGTCTCCCCGATTTATTTTTATAAATGTAAAAGATGAAGAGTGAATATGTCTTAAATAACTTTTCTTTCACATTTAATAAAATAGTTGCGTTGAGAATGAATGAGAGTGAAAGTATTAAATAATCAACCTGCCTGCCGGCAGACAGGTCTTAAATATTCAATAATTGATGGAATACGATTTTAGAAAAATAGAGCAGGACTGGCAAAAGAAATGGAAAGAGAATAAGGTATATAAAGTATCTAATGATTCTGCCAAACCAAAGTATTATGTGCTGGATATGTTTCCTTATCCGAGTGGCGCCGGCCTGCACGTTGGCCACCCGCTGGGCTATATTGCCAGCGATATTTACAGCCGCTATAAAAGATTAAAAGGCTTTAATGTTTTACACCCGATGGGCTTCGACAGTTTTGGTTTGCCTGCCGAGCAGTATGCTTTGGAAACCGGGCAGCATCCGGCAGCAACTACCGAAAAAAATATTGCAACCTTTAAAGCACAGCTTGATAAAATTGGTTTTTGTTATGATTGGGAACTTGAAGTAAGAACCAGCGATCCAATATTTTATAAATGGACACAGTGGATCTTTCTGCAATTGTACAACAGTTATTTCTGCAATACACAACAAAAAGCAAGGCCCGTCAGCGGCCTGGTAAAGAAATATGAAACAAAAGGCAATAAAAATTTTACTGCAGAACAATGGAATGCCTTTTCAAAAAAAGAGCAGGAAGATGTTTTGATGAACCGCCGCCTTGCATTCAGTGCATTTGGTGAAGTGAACTGGTGCGAAGCATTGGGTACCGTACTTGCCAATGACGAAGTGGTGAATGGCGTAAGTGAAAGAGGCGGCCACCCGGTTGAAAAAAAGAAAATGCGCCAGTGGTTTTTACGCATCAGCAATTATGCAGACAGGTTACTTGATGGATTGGAAACTGTTGACTTCAGTGATTCGATGAAGGAGATGCAGAAAAACTGGATAGGAAAGAGTGAAGGGGCTGAGATGGTATTCCCCCTCTCTATCTCTCCCCACCGGGGAGAGGAAAACGAGAAGAGCAAAGCGAAGATGCCGGGGTTTGGATATGCTGACTATAGGGTTGACAGTGCAATGAGTTTTGAAAATGCTAAAAAGATGCGGCGGGAACCCACTGAAGCCGAAAAGATTTTATGGGATGCACTGCGAAATAGAAATATTGGATATAAATTCAGAAGGCAACATCCAATAGAAAATTATATTGTTGATTTTGTTTGTCTTGATGTTTGGATGATTGTAGAAGTTGATGGCGGATATCATAATCAGGCTGATCAAAAGGAACTGGATAAAAAAAGGGACAATGAATTAAATGAAATTGGTTTTACAACCCTGCGAATAACCAATAAAGAGGTTACCAATAATATTGATGCTGTTTTAAAACTGATTAAAGATAAAGCAGATGAAGTAAAACAATCTTCGGTTGAAAAACGAACAAATGCCGGGGGCGCCTCTCCCCTGGAGGGAGAGGCGGGGGTGAGGGTGTATACCACACGCCCTGATACAATTTTTGGCGTTGACTTTATGGTACTGTCTCCAGAGCATGAACTCGTTTCACAAATTACATCTGCTGCCCAGCAGGTTGCTATTGACGAATATCTTAGTTATGTAAAAAGCCGCAGCGAACGGGAACGACTTGCTGAAGCCAAAACCATCACCGGGTGTTTTACCGGCGCTTATGCCGTTAATCCTTTTGATGGCAGAGAGATTCCCATCTGGATCGCTGAATATGTTTTGGCAGGTTACGGAACAGGCGCCATCATGGCCGTGCCCTGCGGCGACCAACGTGACTTTGCATTTGCAAAACATTTTAATATTCCCATTACGAATATTATCGGCAGTCATTATAATGGCGAAGAAGCAAACCCTACCAAGGATGCTGTTTTAGAAAACTCCGGTTTTTTAAATGGCCTGTTGATGAAAGATGCGATTGGCGTTGCCATCAATAAAATTGAAGAACTCGGCATTGGCAAAAAGAAAGTGAACTACCGCATGCGGGATGCCGGCTTCAGCCGCCAGCGATATTGGGGCGAACCTTTTCCAATTATATGGAGCGATGGTATTCCATTGCCATTGGATGCAGCAGAACTGCCTTTGGAATTACCGCATGTAGATAAGTACGGACCAGGGCCAAGTGGAGAAGGGCCGCTGGCAAACCTGAAAGAATGGATTGCAACTCCCTATGGCCGAAGGGAAACCAGCACCATGCCAGGCTATGCAGGCAGTAGCTGGTATTTCCTGCGTTATATGGACCCGCATAACAGCGAAACCTTTTGCGACCGCAAAGCCAGCGATTACTGGAACCAGGTTGACCTGTACATTGGCGGTACCGAACATGCTGTAGGGCATTTATTGTACAGCCGCATGTGGACGAAAGTTTTATTTGATTTAGGATTGATTGGTTTTGATGAGCCGTATAAAAAGTTGTTGAACCAGGGGATGATACAAGGGAGTAGTAGATTAGTGTATAGAGCGAATATTAGCCGTTTTGGATATACAGATTATACAAACAATTTTGATGAAAATGTAGTTTGGAAAAAACAGCTCTTCATTTCGAAAAAATATTTTGAGACTTTTTCCGAACCATCGACAAAAAAAATGATTCAAGACTATTTTCTTCAAAACGTAAATAATATCTCGATAGATAATTTTGTTTTAGGTGAGCCTACTCCAATTCATGTTAATGTAAATTATGTTGAGGGTATTGAATTAGATATGGAGGCATTTAGGAAATGGAAATTAGAATACGCAAATGCTGAATTTATTTTGGAAAATGATAAATATATCTGTGGCACTGAAATTGAAAAAATGAGCAAACGTTATTTTAATACAGTTGACCCAGTAGATTTGTGTGATAAATACGGCGCCGATACCTTTCGCATGTATGAAATGTTTCTCGGCCCGGTAGAAGCCAGTAAACCCTGGGACACCAAGGGTATTGAAGGCGTTCATCGCTTTTTAAGAAAATTGTGGCGTTTGTTTTTTGACGAGCAGAAAGGCGCAATCTGGACGACTGCTACGGCCCCCTCTCCTTCGGAGAGGGCGGGGGGAGAGGCCACAGAGGCCGAATTAAAAGTATTGCATCGTACCATAAAAAAGATTGAAGAAGATACCGAGCGTTTTTCGTTTAACACTGCCGTTAGTACATTCATGATCTGTGTAAATGAACTGGCCGATCTTAAATGCCATAAAAAAGAAATTTTAGAAAAAATGCTGATCTTACTTACGCCTTATGCGCCACATATTGCCGAAGAGTTGTGGAGCCAGCTTGGCAATGCAGGAAATATTTTAGATGCAACCTATCCAACGTTCAGCCCTGCATTACTGGTTGAGAGCACGAAAGAATATCCGGTTTCCATCAATGGTAAACTGCGTACCAATATTGAGCTTGCATTAGACTTAGAACAAAAACAGGTAGAAGAACTGGTGCTTCAAAATGAAATAGTTCAAAAATGGCTGGATGGGAAGCCTCCTAAAAAAATCATTTTTGTAAAGGGTAAAATGGTGAATGTGGTTCTGTAAAAGTATAAGCCCGTACAGAAAGTCTTTTCTTCCAGGTAAATAGGCCTGCTTTAAAGCCCATGGCAGTCTTCTGCTCAATTTGAAGCAAGTATACTTTAGTATTTTATAATAAATAAAGTAATTAAAAACGCTTCAACCGGAAAAGAACCTCTTGTTTTTGAGGAATTAAAATTTTGTTAATAAACAAATCATTCCTACATTTACCCACAGTACAAAAACCAGAACGTCCATTATCTTTCGAAATCTCTGATATCTTCTGACAATCCTGTTTGAGGCTTTTAATTTTAATAAACAGCTATACAGTGTGCTTATGATTATAATTTTTACTTCTTTTCTTATTGACAAATCAGATTATCTCAAAAAAAAAGCCACTGAAGTTAAGGCTTCGGTAAACGTCACTGTAACAGCAAAACCTTTCATTCAAGTTTCTAAAATAGTATCCCTTTTTATGAATAGCAGTAAACCTAAAACGCTCGTTATGAGAAAAATTTTTACACTAATTGTCCTGTTATTTGCAACAGGCCAGTTGGTAACAGCACAAAATGTTACCAGTACAATTGTTAGCTGGAAAGATATGGTTGCTTATGAAGCAGCTAATCCCGACGCGATAAAGTATTGTAAAACATGTCCTAAAACCGAAGCCGATAAAGGTTGGCTTGGTATTAACGCCGCCAATATGCCCATTCCTCCCGGGGCAAATATAAAAAGGCAGGGAAATGATAAAGGGCCGGCTGTAGACAGGCCGGGACCAATAAATCCTCCAATGATTCCTTCAAGGCCTCCTTTACAGGATTTCCTTGGTCACCTTGATCCGGGAAATACAATTCCTCCTGATACACATGGAGCCGTTGGTTTAAACCATGTAATTACTGCAACAAATGATTTTATAAAGATTCATAATAAAATTGGTGGAGCCCAGGTTAGCCAGGTATCCATTTCAACATTTACAGCGGTACCAAGTACCTGCGACCCGTACATGCTGTTTGATCCCACTTCACAACGCTGGATGTTTTCTGCTATTGGTTGTGCCGGGGTAAACAATCCAATGATCTTGATGGTTTCCAATACGGCAGACCCTACAGGTACCTGGAGAAAAATTACCTGGGTTCCCGCTGGCCCTTCCATGTTACTGGATCATCCATACCTGGGATTTGATAACCAGACTATAACCCTTTCAGGAAGAAGATTCCAAAGTGGAACAACCTTCGTGGGTTCTTCTTTATTTTTAGTTGATAAAGCTGCTATGCTTGCAGGAACAGCCATTACATTTGGTACCAATGCACAGCAGATTGATAAGACTACCGTTGATGGAGACTCTCCATGTCCGGTAACTTTATATGAACCACCTTTCTCAACAGTAGGCAATCCTTCTCCCGGTACAAGTTATGTTCTTCAATCCTGGAGTGGTGCAGCTTCTTCAATAAGATTAACTACTGTAACCGGAACGATACCTACAGCAACCTGGAATACAACTACTGCAGTATTTCCAAGTGGCGGAACACCCTGGAACTCCGGGGCGTTAAATAATGCTGTTGAACAAATGGTTGAAACCAGGCGTTTGGCTGCAAATGATGCAAGAATCAGCAGTGCTGTTATGATGAATGGAAAAATATGGTGTTCGCATCATATTGGATTTCCAACAAGTGGTTTACCTGACCGTATTGCAGCACAGTGGTGGCAGCTTGATGGTGCAGCAGGCGCTGGTTTTGGTAATGTGTTACAACGTGGCCGTGTTGGCGGTACCGTAGCAGGGGAGTACAAATGGTTTACGGGTATTGCTGTAAATAAAGATGAAGATGTTATACTTGGTTATAGCGCATCTACCACCACCAGCAGGGTTGGTGCAGCATATACAACCAGGCAGGCTACAACACCTGCCAATACCATGGACGACGAATTGATATATCATGGTGGACAAGACCGTTACTGGAAAGACTTTGGCAGTGGCAGAGCAAGGTGGGGTGATTACACCCACTCATCTTTAGATCCTGTAGATAATTCAATTTGGACAATTCAGCAATATGCAGCTCCGGGTAACGGACCTATTCCGCCCGACAATAACAGCCGTTCTGGCGTTTGGTGGGCACAGGTGCCTGCTTCTAACAGCCCGGCTGCTCCTGTTATTACAGCTGGTCCTACTGCTATTACTGCGGAGAGCTGTACACCGGCAAATAATGCTATTGATCCTGCTGAAACAGTTACGGTTAGTTTTGCATTACAAAATGTAGGAACCGGCCCTACCACAAATCTTGTGGGTACCTTGCTGGCAACTGGTGGTGTTACTGCCCCCAGTGCTCCGCAAAACTACGGCGTTGTTGTTGATGGAGGACCTGCTGTCAGCAGAAGCTTTACATTTACTGCTACCGGAACCTGTGGTGGCGGTTTGGTTGCTTCAATTCAACTTCAGGATGGAGCGGCTAACCTCGGAACCTTAACTTATAATTTCACACTGGGTACTTTAACAGCAACTTTTACTGAGAATTTTGATGCAGTTGCAGCACCTGCTTTACCTGCAGGTTGGGTGGCAACAAACGCAGCCGGCGCTGCACCGCTTTGGGTTACTGCAACTGGTACTGTAGTATCAGCTCCCAATTCTATTTTCGTAGATGATCCTGGTACTGTATCTGATAAAATAATTGAAACACCTAGTATTGCTATTGCGTCAGCAATGACACAACTTACTTTCAGAAACAACTTTATCCTTGAAGGTGGTTTTGATGGTGGTGTTCTTGAAATATCAATAAATGGAGGTGCTTATGTCGACATCATAACTGCGGGAGGTTCCTGGGTTGTGGGTGGATATAATGGTACTATCAGTGGTTCATTCAGCAATCCACTTGCTAATCGTGCCGCATGGACGGGTAATGGTGGTGGTTACATTACAACTACGGTTAACTTACCTGCAGCTGCGGTAGGACAGAATGTTAAGTTCCGTTTCCGGATGGGATCTGATACCAGCGTTTCCGGAACTGGATGGAACATAGATAATGTGAGTATGAGTGCACCAACATGTTGTGCGGCTTGTATACCACCATCTGTTGCAACGCAACCTGGTAATACATCTGTTTGCCCTACCGGTAATGCAACCTTTACAGTTGTTGCCGGAGGAACCGGACCATTTACCTATCAATGGGAGGAAAGCCCGACCGGTGCCGGTGGCCCTTGGGCTAATGTTACCAATGGAGGTATTTATTCAGGTGCTACAACAGCCAGTTTAACTTTAACCGGTGTAACTGCTCCAATGAACGGATATGCATACCGTGTAGTAATCACAGGAAATTGTGGTTCACCTGCAACATCCAATGCTGCTGTATTAACTATTGTAGCTACATCAGTGGGAGGTACAGTTACTCCGGCAAACAGTGTAGTGTGCAGCCTTCCTAATACAGGAGTTTTAACACTGTCTGGTCATTCCGGTGCTGTTTTGAACTGGGAGTCATCAACAGTTGCTGTGGGTGGTCCTTATACGCTGATTGCAGGTACTGCCGGACAAACGACCTTAACTTTTAATAACCTTACAGTAACAACATATTATAGAGCGGTTGTTCAGGCAGCTGGTTGTATTGCGGCGAATTCATCAGTTGCAACAGTTACTGCTAATACAAGCCCATTACTTATTGTAGCTGTGCCAGGTACTATTCTCTGCGAAGGGGATCCTGCTGCGTTAACGGTGTATAATACTTCAGGTACTAATCCGGTTGCATTAACACAGTCAAGTTCTACAACCATTACATCAGGCAATTCAGTTGCTTGTAATGCGGGTGGCTTACATACAGATAACAGTTACTGGCGTGCATATAATCTTGCACCAATGGGACTTCCTGCACCTTTAACAATCAATACCGTAACATTTGGTATTGAACTTGCATCTGGTGCACCTCAGCCGGTAACAGTGAATTTATATACTCAAAATGCCGGACCAGCCTTCCCGGGTGGAACACGTACCTTGGTTGGAACACAGAATTTCACAATTCCGGCTCAAAGTTTATCATTGTTCACTGGTGCATTTGTAACTCCGGTTACAGTACCTAATAATGCGGTATTGATCGTTGAGTTGTTTACGCCAAGTGGACAGGGTTCGGGTAACGGATTCTTTATTGGTAGTAATGCAGCGGCACAAACCGGCACAACTTATTTATCTGCCGCAGCTTGTGGTATTGTTGATCCTACCGATATAGCAGTAATTGGATTCCCCAATATGCATATCATACTGAATGTAGCTGGTACTGTTCCTGCACCTGCAGGTATCGCTACCGGTACTTTCTTATGGAGTCCTGCTGCAGGTTTAAGTTCTACAACAACAAATCCTGTTGCAGCCTCGCCAATGAATACAACAACTTATACAGTTGTTAATAATGACGGAGCTGGTTGTATAAGGCAGGCCAGCGTAACGCTTACCGTGAATAAACGCCCAACCGTTACAGTTCAACCGGCTAATCGTACAAATTGCGCCTTAACTTCTGCAACATTCACCGTTGCAGGTACAGGAACTAATCTTACTTATCAATGGCAGGAAAGCACAACCGGCCCTGGTGGTCCATGGACTACCCTTACTAATACAGCTCCTTATTCAGGTGTAAATACAGCTACACTTACTGTTAACCCGGTTACTATAGCTATGAACGGCAATCAATACCGTTGTGTATTGAGTGGTACATGCCCTGCTGTGGGTACTGCAAATATTTCAACAGGAGCTATCTTAACTGTCAATGCACTACCTGTTGTAACAGTTACACCAACTTCAGGTTGTGGCGGTGTTAAAGGTATCAATGGCTTATTATTAACCGCCAGTGGTGCCAGCAGTTATACCTGGGCTCCTTTAGCTGGTTTATATACTAATGCGAACACTACTACGGCTTATACCGGTGGTAATGCTGCTACTGTGTACGCAGCTCCAACAGCTTATACAGCGTATACTGTAACAGGAACAAATGCTGCAACTTGTATCAATACAGCAGTTGCCCTGGTTAATTATACGCCACCTGCGCCAACAATTACACCATCAGCAGTTGCTATGTGTTTAGGAGATCCTGCAGTTCGATTAACGAGCTCTTCAGCAGTAACATCAACTGCCACATTCCAATCAGCGGCTCTTAGCTTAGCTGTACCTGACTTTACACCGAACGGTGTTAATACAAACATAGCGGTATCAGGCATTCCGGCTGGAGCAACGGTTACAGGAGTAAGAGTTACCTGGAACATGACCCATACCTGGAATGGTGATATGGTATTTGTGCTTAGGGAACCAGCCAGTGGCAGGATTCTTAATCTTGATTATTTCTTATCGAGCTCTGGTGGTGCAGGAGCTACTACCGGATTTGTAAATACCGCTGTAGGTTCAACAGGTACTGCTGCACTTAGCTCAGGTACGGGAACTTATACCGGATTATTCAGAGCCGATGCTATTGTAGGTAATGGTCCATTTGGTCCTTCAGGCCCAACCGGATTTGACCCTACTGTAAACAGCTTTAATGCATTAATAAGTGGTATTAACCCGAATGGTAACTGGACACTTGCAATGTATGATGGTGGCCCCGGCGATCTTGGTGTACTTACATCCTGGAACATTCAGATAACCTATGTTGTAGGTGTTCCTTCAACAGCTGCAACCTGGTCTCCAATTGCCGGATTATTTACGGATCCTGCAGCACTGAATGCTTATACTGGTACTGCAGTTGATACTGTTTATGCAAGGCCGACACCATCGGGTGTTTATCCTTACCAGGCAACTGTTCAAAGTTTACCACCAACACCTTCAGTACCTCAAACAAACTTTGCTACCGGAAACGGCCAGGCATTGGTAACATTTAATGTTAGAAATAACAATGCGTTTTCTGTAACACTTACAGACATAGCTTCTGCTCATCTTAATGCTGGTGCTGCAACCGTGACTGCTTTTTATAAAACAACGGCAATAAATGGTGCGCCCGGGGCAATAAGTGCTGCAAATGGCTGGACACAGTTTGGTACTGGTACAGCTAATATTCCTGCAGCGGTTACAATTACGCCAAGCTTAAGTGGCCTTAACCTGGTTATCCCGGCAGGAGCTACTTATGGTATTGCTTTTCAATCGCTGACAGCAGCAAACGGAGCCAATGTTTCGTATAGCACTTTGGTGGCAGGAACATATACATTCTCTTCAGGTGGATGCGATATTATTGCCGGTACGAATATAAGTTATGGAGGTGTAGCTGCTCCTGGAGCTCCTGGATTTACGCCACGAGGATTTATTGGAAATGTTAGTCTTGTACCGAGTGTAACAGCTTGTACTTCACCTGCAAAAACGGTGGTTGTAACAGTTAATCAGCCAACCTCAATTGTAACACAACCTGTTAATAGAACAATTTGTACAGACAAGGTTGCTACGTTTACAGTTATAGCTGGTGGTTCAGGACCTTTCAGTTATCAGTGGCAGGTAAGTACTAACAGCGGTAATACCTACAACCCGGTATCAAACGGTGGTGTTTATAGCGGAGCAACCAGTGCAACGTTAACTATTACCCAACCACCTGTATCAATGAGTGGTTATTTCTACCGCTGCGTTGTAACCGGTGCTGCACCATGTGCTTCAATAACCTCAGCCCAAAGGATGTTAACTGTTAATCCTTTACCAAATGTGGTGATAACAGCTTCTCCTTATGTTAAATTATATCCCGGCCTGGTAACAACATTGTCTTCTGTTGTTACGCCTAACGCAGCTGCGCCGGGCGGGTATACCTGGTTAAGAAACGGGGCTCCTGTGGCAGGTGCCAATACAGGAACACTGAGTGTTGATGTTGATCGCCTGGGCGATTATACATTAACGGTTACTGATGTTAATGGTTGTACAAATACTTCCAACCTGGTATCAATTACAGATTCTGTTACCAGCAGATGTTATATCTATCCAAATCCAAACAGTGGTCAGTTCCAGGTTAGATACTACAGTGCAGCGAATAATGTGTTGCCAAGAACATTAACAGTTTACGATGGCAAGGGAGACAGGGTGTTAACTCAAAACTACACCATTGGCAGACCTTACGACAGGATGGATGTTGATATGCGTAAATTTGGAAAAGGCCTGTACTGGGTTGAAATTGGTGATGTGAATGGTAACCGGTTAACCATGTGCAGGATAGTGATACAATAACTGGTTTATTAATAAACTTAAAGTCCTCCGGATTCCGGAGGACTTTTTTTATTTTCTAAATAAAAAAAGATATCACAGCCAGCCCGGATCTGAAATTATTAAAGTTATCCCTACCTTCATCCAATGATTACTGAACTGGAAAATGCATTGGTGAAAAACAGACCCAATTTTCATCCTGTGGTAGATTTTGACCCACTGACGGATAAATTATTTCATTTTAATTTTACAGAAACAAATACAGAACTAAGTGCTTCGGATATCTCGGCTACTGATCTGTTCTCAAAATATGTTGACCTCAAATTAAAAAACTCGGATTGTAAATATGGCATTGGGGGTTATAAAGAGAACAGGGTGCTCTACAGGCGAAGTGAACTTTTTAAGGATGAAGAGGAAAGGTCTTTGCATTTGGGGGTTGATATATGGGGGCCTGCCGGCACACCGGTTTATGCAGCTTTAGGTGGCATGGTACACAGTTTTGCATTCAATGATAATTTTGGAGATTATGGTGCTACTATAGTTTTATTACATCAATTGGAAACTGTTGCATTTCATACATTATATGGCCATTTAAGTCTTGCAGATATCAGCGGTCTGAGTGAAGGCGCTTATATAACCAGGGGAGAAACTGTAGGACATTTTGGGGCAGCTGCTGAAAATGGAAACTGGCCGCCACATTTACATTTCCAAATCATCAATGATATGCAGACGAAAAGGGGAGATTATCCGGGTGTTTGTAAATTATCAGATATGGAGTTTTACTTGTCTAATTGTCCTGATGCTGACCTGGTTTTGAACATGATGAAATATTTACATTAATACCGTCGTTATTGAACTCAGGGCCTCAAAAATTGTTACATAATCTGCTTAAAGCAGTTAAAAACAGTAACTTTACCCCGGAAAAAGAAATAAATGGACATAAAAGCAGGCGTTTTATTAAAGGAAATCAATAATCCCGACGATTTAAAAAAGTTAAGCAGGGAACAATTACACCAGGTTTGTGATGAGCTGCGTCAGTATATTATTGACGTGGTAAGTGTTTACGGCGGGCATTTTGGTGCCAGCCTTGGAGTTGTGGAATTGAGCGTGGCCCTGCATTATGTTTTCAAAACTCCGTACGATCAGTTGGTTTGGGATGTGGGCCACCAGGCTTATGGCCATAAGATTCTTACCGGCCGCCGGGATAATTTTGCAACCAACCGGAAATACAACGGGCTCAGCGGTTTTCCTAAACGCACCGAGAGTGAATATGATACTTTTGGTGTTGGTCATTCATCCACTTCAATCTCAGCAGCATTAGGTATGGCGATGGCTTCGCACTATAAAGGCGAAGACGACAGGCAGCACGTTGCCATTATTGGTGATGGTGCTATGACGGCCGGTCTTGCTTTTGAAGCCATGAATCATGCAGGCATTGAAAAAAGCAATGTGCTTATCATTCTGAATGATAACTGCATGAGCATAGATCCCAATGTTGGTGCTTTAAAAGAATACCTGACCGATATCACTACTTCTCATACCTACAATGATCTGCGTGATAATGTATGGAAGGCATTGGGCAAATTACCCGTTGGAAAAAAATTCAGCAGAGGCATGGCAAGTAAACTGGAAGCCAGTTTAAAAGGTATGGTAAGCCAAAGCAGTAATTTATTTGAAGCATTGCAGTTGCGTTATTTCGGACCTATTGACGGACATAACATAACCAAGCTTGTTGATACGCTGAAAGACCTGAAAGATATTCCTGGTCCCAAAATTTTACACATTAAAACGGTAAAAGGAAAAGGATACGACCTGGCTGAAAAAGATCAAACCAAATGGCATGCACCTGGTTTATTTGATAAAGTGACCGGAGAAATTCAAAAGAAAAAATTTGATATACCACAGCCTCCAAAATACCAGGATGTTTTTGGACATACCATAATCGAATTGGCTGAAAAGAATAAAAAGATTTTTGGAATTACACCCGCTATGCCAAGTGGCTCATCATTAAAATACATGATGGAAAAAATGCCTGACCGTGCTTTTGATGTGGGCATTTGTGAACAGCATGCAGTTACAGTGAGCGCCGGTATGGCAACACAGGGCATGAAAGTGTTCTGTAATATTTACTCTTCCTTTATGCAACGGGCTTACGATATGGTAATACATGATGTTGCTATTCAAAAATTGCCGGTAATATTTTGTTTAGACAGGGCAGGACTTGTTGGAGAGGATGGTCCTACACATCACGGCTGTTATGATATCGCTTACATGCGTTGCATTCCCAACATGATTGTGAGTGCACCCATGAATGAAGCTGAATTGCGTAACCTGATGTACACGGCACAACTCGATTCAAATACTTTACCATTTGTGATCCGTTATCCACGAGGAGAAGGTGTTATGCCCGAATGGAAAACACCTATGCAGGAAATTGAAATTGGTAAAGGAAGGAAATTAAAGGACGGAAAAGATATTGCCATCTTATCATTTGGCCATGTAGGAAATTTTGCTGCTTCAGCCATAAGAGATGTAAAAGCAGAAGGTATCAATCCTGCACATTACGATATGCGTTTTGTTAAGCCAATTGACGAAGACATGTTGCATGAAGTTTTCAGTAAATACAATAAAGTAATTACCATTGAAGATGGAACTGTTGTTGGCGGATTTGGATCTGCAGTTTTGGAATTCATGAATGAACATGGTTATAAAGCCGATGTAAAAATTATGGGAATCCCCGACAGGCTTGTTGAACATGGTAGTCCTAAACAATTATATGACGAGATTGGTATTGATGCCAATGGCATTGCCGGTACTTTAAGGGCGATGGCCGACGTTAAAGTTTCCATTACAGGTTAAGCTTATTTCTTAGTAAATTTAAGCATGCAAAGAATTTATATCATTTTTGCATGCTTTTTTATTTGTGCTGACAATGTTGCACAACAATATCCTTTTGTTCATTACACACCCAAGGACGGACTTGTAAACAGCCGTGTAAAAAAAGCTTACCAGGACAGTAAAGGCCGCATGTACTTTCTTACTTACGGCGGATTGAGTATGTATGACGGAACCCGGTTCAGAAACTACACCACACAAAACGGTTTGCCAATAAATATTGTAAACGATATCCTGGAAACCGGAGACGATTCCTTATTGGTGGCTACCAACAGCGGTTATCTTAACCTGTTAACGAATGGCAGAATTGAACCATTCAAAACAGAAAACAATTTCTGTCCGTTGGTTAACCGGATTTACAGGCATGATGATAACCGGATCTATCTGTCATCTGATTATGGTTTGTTCCGTCTCGACAAAAACAAAATTCATCAGTTAAACATTTCATCGCTTACAGGTTCCGATAAGGATCAACCCAACCTGGGAAATATTACCGGTGTTGGAAATTTCCTGCTGCTTACCATTAATGAAATGAATTTTAACACAGGAATTTTTCTATACGACATAAAAAAGAACCGTATTTGCGACATGCTGTCCAATACTGCTGCCTTCCTGATGGATAAAGATGAGAAAAACAGGATTTGGATCAGCACTGTAGGGCAATTATTGATTTTGGACAGAGCTGCATTAGAAAACGGAAAGCTTTCATTGATTCCTCCTGATAAAGGTTACTCGCAGATAAAAAACTATTCCACTGTAAATATGGCCTTCCACAAAAACCAGGTCTGGCTGGTTTACCGGAATGAAGAGCTCAGGAATTCCGAACTCCGCCGGATTGACGAGGATGGCAATATGATAAGCATTAACCTGCCGGTGCAGGCAGCAACGTCATATATAAGTAATGTTTTTATTGACCGGGAAAAAAACATCTGGCTATGTAATGACGGCGAAGCCGTTTTTAAATTCATCAGGTCGCCATTACAGGTATTTGAAAAACCGTTCAGTAAATCCACTGAAAGCCAGATCAGCTATGTTTTTTATTCTCATGATATTTCCTGGTATGGTACTATAACCGGAAAACTATTCAGAAGATCTGCAACAGCACTCACAGAATTTACCTGCAACCTGAAAAGCCCGCCCAAGGTTTTTTACAGCAAAGGAAACAGGATGCTGGCAAACGACGGTCAGAATATTTATGAAGCATATCTCCCGGACCAGACTAAAAATATCAATTATAAGAAAATAATTTCCCTTCCGGATTCAGACCACTTTGACAAAAAGCTGATTGTTTCTCCTGACGGAGCGATCATCACCGCTACACAAAACAATTTGTGTGTCTGGATTAACAATAAACTGATTTTTCGTGTGCCTGTCGAGGGTCAGGAAATGATAGAAGGGCTTGAGTTTGATAAGACCGGCAGGCTATGGCTGACAACCCGAACTTCAGGTATCAAGGTTTACAGCGTGCAGGCGAAAGATACTTCGGCATATCTGCAACCGGTAATTCAAATTCCAGTGGAACAGATCACCGGCTCGGTACGAAGTTTTATAATGGATAAAGCTGGTCGGGTTTGGATAGGTACAAGGGATCACGGGATACTGTCTTATCAACTTAACGGGAACAGGTTAATAAAGAAAAATCATTTTCATACCGGTAACGGGCTAACGGATAATTTTGTTACTTCTCTTGCCTGCGATTCAATGAACAATATAATAATCGGGACACAAACCGGACTTGACCGGTTGCTGCAACTTGGTGAAGATTCTTACAGGGTTGAAAATTTAAGCAAAAGCAATAATTTATTTACCTACATAAATAATACCTGGGCCGATGCCCGCCATGCATATGCAATTACCAAAACCGGTGTGTTGTTACAGGTTTCGCAGTCAGCTCCTGAAGCCATAAACCATTCACCACAACTGCTGCTGGAAGAATTGAAAGTGAATGCAACCTCCCTGGTAAAACAAAAAACTGAGTTTAAGTATAAAGAAAATAACATTAGCTTTTTTGTAGCTGCACCAAGTTTTATTGATGAGAAACAGGTGCGTTATGCTTACTTACTGGAAGGTTCGGGAAATAACCAGTGGAGTGATACGGCTTCAGCAAATTCTATCATCAATCTTACCAACCTTTCTGCAGGTGATTATAATTTAAAAGTAAAAGCATTTTTTCCATCAAACAGCTATCCACCCGCTAAACTGGATTATTCCTTTAAAATTGTCCCGCCCTGGTGGCAGACCAGGTGGTTTGGAGCAGCAATCGGGATTACAGGAATTGGAATATTGATTATGTTATTCCGTTTTTATTTCAGGAGAAAACTTGAAAAACAAATGGCTGTTGTAGAGAAACAGCAGGCTATTGAAAAAGAAAGAACCCGTATTGCAACCGATATGCATGATGATCTCGGCGCAGGTTTGTCAAGGATAAAATTTCTAAGTGAAACAATAGGAATCAAAAAACAACAGCAGCAACCCTTTGAAGAAGATATCAGCAAGATCAGGGAATACAGTCATGAAATGATTGACAAGATGGGAGAAATTGTATGGGCATTAAATGAAAAAAATGATTCGCTCAGTGATCTGCTTTCTTATACCCGGGCATATGCTGTAGAATATCTTTCTCAAAATGGAATACAATGCAGGGTAAATGCACCCGATAACTTACCCCTGGTTTTTGTCAGTGGCGAGTTCAGGCGTAATGTTTTCCTTACGGTGAAAGAAGCCTTGCATAATGTGGTGAAACATGCACAGGCCAGCGAAGTTAATGTAACTATCAACATTAGTGATGTATTGGTTATCGGGATGAACGATAACGGGACAGGGTTTGATAAAAACAGTATCCGTTCATTCAGCAATGGGTTGGCCAATATGGAGAAGCGGATAAAAGAAATTGGCGGACAATTGCACATAGAACAGGAAAACGGTACACTGGTACAACTGGCCATTCCGCTGCAGGGATAACTTTTGTTCTATTGTATGCAGTATCAGTTAAAACTACTTTCATAAATGATGAGTATAACATTAGCTATAGTAGAAGACCTTGATGAAGTAAGGGACGGGCTGAAAAATTTTATCAGCCTGGGTAATGATTTTCATGTGCTGGATACTTTTAAAACTGCAGAAGATGCATTGTATGCTTTACCTGAACTGCAGCCGGATATTGTGATCATGGATATTAACCTGCCCGGAATGAATGGCATTGAATGTATCCGGCAGGTTAAAGATAAATGCCCCGCCACGCAGTTTATGATGTTTACAGTTTATGAGAACGATGAGAAAGTTTTTGAAGCATTAAAGGCAGGCGCAAGCGGATACCTGCTTAAAAACACCGGCCTTGTTCAGTTAATTGAATCACTAAAAGAACTGCACCAGGGAGGCAGCCCCATGAGTTCCAATATTGCTCGCAAGCTGGTTACTGTTTTCCGCAATAATGAAAAAGAAATTTCCAGGGTTGAAACCCTGTCCGCAAGGGAAAACGAAATACTGCTTCTGCTGTCAAAAGGCTTATTGTATAAAGAAATAGCCGATCAGTTGAAGATATCGGTGAGTACCGTCCGCCAGCATATTCATCATATATATGAGAAGCTGCACGTACAGAACCGCACAGAAGCAATCAATAAAGCCTTTGGTAAAAACTAACACTGTTACAACTCTCTCTCTTTACTTTCCTGCATCTCCATAACTTTTGTTCTATTGTACTGTAAGTAACAGGGTTTTAATTTCAATCTCCGGTGTTCTTTTTATTTCCTGAAAAGAGGCAACCGCTATTATCAACTTTTTAAATCACCTTATATGAAAAATATCTTTTTTTTATCCTTGATGCTGATGATTGCTTCAGCCAGTCATGGACAACTTATAAAAAAAATTGGTGAACGGGCAAAGAACAGGGCGGAGAACAATGCGAACAATAAAGTAAATAATGCAGTTGATAAAACAGTTGATGAAGCAATGAATCCTGATTTGAAGAAGAGCCCAAAAACTGAATCAGAAAAAAAACAGGATACTACAGGAAAGCCTGCTGCAACTTCTTCAAGTCCCACAGCTTTTAAAACTTACAGCAAATACGATTTTGTGCCTGGCGAAAAAGTGACCGGCTTTGAAGATTTTTCAACCGGGTCCATCGGCGATTTTCCTGCAGGTTGGAATACAAATGCCGCTGCGGAAATTGTTACTATTGAAGGTGCAGCCGGCAGATGGCTATGGCTTACAAAACCGGGCGTGTTCATTCCGGAGTTCACGGATAAATACCCGGAGGATTTTACATTTGAATTCGACCTTTTACATGGGATTCCTTTTGGCGGCAGCTCATTTCATTTCGTGATTGCTGAATTGACAAATTTTGAAAACCTGATGGGATGGAACACTTCACCTAATATATTCAAACTCGGGTTGAACATAACCAGTACCGGTCAGAAAGAAGGAGCAGTTTCTGCAGAAATAAGAAAGAATTCAACAAGCATTTCATCGAACCAGGTATATACCGAACTGATGAGTGATAAATTCAACCCGGTTCATGTATCTGTATGGAGACAAAAAGAAAGGGTGAGGGTATATGTGAACCAGGAGAAAGTATGGGATATTCCAAAAGCCATTGCAACAGATGCGAAGATCAATGCGCTGTTTTTCCCTTTACTGTTTGCAGATGCAACCATCCAACATTATATCGGTAACCTGCGCCTGGCAGTTGGTGCGCCGGATACAAGAAAAAAAATGCTTGAGCAAAACAAATGGGTTACACATGGAATACTTTTCGATGTGAACAGCGCCAATATCAAACCTGAGTCGTATGGAACATTGAAAGAGATGGCAAATGTACTGAAAGAATATCCCGACATGAAAGTGAGGATAACAGGCCATACCGATTCCGATGGAGCGGATGCCGCCAACCTGGATCTTTCCAAACGCAGGGCTGCATCGGTTAAAACTTCTTTAGCAAAAGAATTCGGTATTGATGAAAGCCGGATGGAAACAGACGGAAAAGGTGAAAGCGAACCGATAGGCAAAAATGATAATCCCGCAGGCAAAGCAAATAACCGGAGGGTGGAATTTATAAAATTATAAAAGATTAGCCATGCGTAAAGTGTTTTTTTTACTGTTCGTCTCCCTGTTTCAGCAGTCTTTGTCCGCACAAACACCTGTACCTTCCCAAAAAGAAATCCGGTCGCAGATGAAAGGGGCGGCAGATGAATTAAAGAAACAGGTTTTAGAAATGGAAAATCAGATCGCTGAAGCAAAAAAGAATAAAGAAGACGCTGAAGCGATCAAAGAAATGGAAGACCAGCTTGCTGTGTTGAGAAAGCAGGTAGCGATGATAGAAGGCCTGAATAAAACTGTATCAGGAATATCTGAAAAAACATTTCAGCAGGCAGGAGAAGAAGAAGCGACTGTTCCCCAAAAAGACCATGCCCGTATTAATATGGTGCCAAAAAAAACGCTTACAGAAGCTCAACTTGTATTATTAATAAAAAATGTACATACACAGGTTGAAAGGATGATACCTGCAGTGGAAAAGGAAGAAGCATTGAAGATATATACAGAAACCAAAGAGGAGTATAAATCAGTGATTGTGGTCGCTAATGCTGCCAGCGGTTGCTGGATGGTGGGGCATTGGGAAAAAGCACTGTATCTGATGGGCCGGGCCTGTATGGACGATATTACTGAAACAGATAATCTGAATAATTATGCGTCTTTTCTTATTTCAACAGGGGCCGAGCAGGCAGCTATTCCCATTCTTGAATACCTCAACGAGTTGTATCCTGAAAACAGTACCATACTCAATAATATGGGCCAGGCATGGTATGGACTGGGGAACCTTGATAATGCAAAAAAACGTCTTGCCGAGACTATCCTGTTTTATCCCAATCATTCGATGGCTAACGCTACGTTGTCGAATGTGGCCCGGTCTGAAGGGGATAACCAAAAAGCAATTGACTTTTTAAAAGCATCATTAAAAGAATCTTATGACCCGGGGAAAGAAGCGGAACTTGCAAAACTGGGTTACAATATCAGTTTTGATGATATGCCTGAATTCAACTTCCCGATGAAAAAGGATCCTATTAACCTTTTGCCATTTTTTGATTTAATGCCGGAAAAATTTCCATCCTATATTGGCGATGATGCAACAGTAGATGCCGTAAATGACTTTGTGGGAGGTACCCGAAAATTAAGTCAGGAATTGGATGATGAGAACCAGCTTTTAAAAGAAAAAATATCTAAAAGGAACTGGAAACTGGCAGAAAACGAACAATATACCCGGGAGTTTCTAGGATTATACCATAATTCGCCGGCATATAAACTTGCAAAGCGATCCATTCAGTTATACGATACCGAGGTTTCGGGAAGTATTTCACCGCTACCCTTCCAGCTGCTTTTTCCTTTTCATATACCATTGCCACCCAAAAAAAAGATTATCAACCCCATACAACTTAAAGAAGCCATGGATTCGGTTTGGCTTAATGAAGTGGAGATACCCATTGCGAGACTTCCTTATGAACTGCCCAAATTACCCGAAAATGCTACCTGTCAACAGAATATTAACTGGACTAACCAATTCTATACAAAAAGGGGGGCCATTGAAAACAGAGGGATGATGAAAATTAAAGCGATGTATCGAAACAATGCTGCCAGGTTTGATAAATGGATGCAACTTCATATTTATGCCTTTATGGATGAAAAAGATTTTGATGGAAGGGCGTCGAGACTAATCTCAGATATTGATCATACAATTTCAAGGCGATTGCTGGAAAATACTATTTACAAAAATTTTGTGGATTACGGGTTGAAGCTGGTGATCCAACGGGAATACCTTAAAGATTTTTGCCAGTCGGGCTGGCGCCCACGTGATTACCCTGATCCGAAAGATTTGCCACGTCTTGTAAAACACGATCTGCCATGTGAATTTATAAGAACCCTTAAAACTCCCCTCGTATGGTATTCTGCTCAATGCAATATACTGGAGCAAGATCCCAATTCAAAAATGAAAGACAGAAAATCACCTGTTCCAAAAGGGCAGGTGCATAAAGGGCCAAGCCGCAAAAGCAGCAGTAATAAAGGCCCGCAGGGTAATCTTCCAAAAGGACCTTACGGGGATTACTTCATATTTGACCTGGGAACTGCCAATCAGAAAGCCGGTCCTTTAACTCCTGAAAAAAAAGACCTGTCGCAATTCTCCATTGAATATGATAAATGGGGAAATCTTACAGGTCTGAACTTTCAATTGAATGAGGAAGGTACAGCATTTGCTGATCCGGATTTGGAAAATGATGATATCGAAAGCCGCTGGAGCTGGAACGCCATGGCTTCTCCCAAAAAAGGTTTTTTAAATAAACTTGTTATAAAATAGATCATGAAAAAACAGATCATCATACTCCTTTTGCTCATGCTTCATGTTTCCTCCCGCGGCCAGAAATCCATCACCACTGATAGCCCATGTACGAATGCAATGGCTATGCAGGCGAAGGGCAGGTGGATTAACAATACTCAGGAAAGTGCGTCCAAATCAGACAATGTCAAAAGTATTCTTACTGCTATTCATAATATGATGATAAAGATTTATCCTCAGCCAACCGGCGTGGATGTTACATGGAGTACCGGCGAAGGAATAAGTTATTTTGGCGCAAAACAAAGGTCTTCTGCCTACACCGACGGCAGGCCCAAATATGAAAGCATAGAACTTCCCCACTTCAGGAAATTCAATTACGGATGCGGGTTCTTCCGCTACCAGTGCGAATATAAAAAAACCCATTCTTTGCTGCCCGGCTACCCTGGCGAAACCGGAACCTGGGTAAACATTTTAGCCAATGAAGACCAGGCTTTCGGTGGTGTACCTGATGAATCATGGACAATAAACGGGGTACCCGTAAGAATTTGGCTCCCCGTATTAAAAACAGTCAGGGGTTTTGTAGTTCATCATTCTGAAGATATGAACTTTCGCTATGTGCTCATTCATCGAAAAGGTATTTTACCCTATATACCGGTTACACGAAAACAATACCTTGAACAATGTATCTTTTTTCATACTAAACTTTTAGATGAGTCTGTCAAAAGGTTTGAAAACTTACCCGTTCGCTCTCTGGAAGAACAGGAAAAAGAAAAAAATGCAAAGCTTGCAAAATATGAAAGGGATTTCGGAAAAGACCCGAGACGATTGAAATCTGCTGTGGATTATTACCTGTCGGGATATAAAACGGATCAGCAAGTAAGAGATGAGGATGTTACGAAAGCTAAAAAAATTAAAACAGATGAATTGAAAAAATTCACTGATGAACTGGAAAAAACTACCCAACAAGGTTTGCTTGATTCCCCGGCAATGATCCGGGTGCTTTATAATTCAGATCTTATTTTTGAAACAGACACCCTGAAAGCAAGGATGTTGCTGGTTGAGAACCGGGATTATATACGGAAAGACCTGTCCAAATATGCAGCGCAGCTATTTGTAGTAAGATGGACATGGAATAACTGGGCGCCGCAGAAAAAAATTTCCGAAATCATGGAGGAAGAATTTCCTTTTGAAAAACTGCTGGCGATGATTGATAAATAAAACAGGATATCAAAGCCTGTTAATTTAAAACAGACAATAACATCTTGATTTTTCCAAACAAATTCCCGAGCCAGGTTTTTATTTTATTTAACAGTGCCTCAAAAAATTTTTATGGAATCCGGTTCGTTAGGAATCTATGACCGGTAAAACATTTATGAAGATAGCCAGCAGCACAATTATTGTTACCGGAGTATTGCTTTTAACTATTTCTGCTTTCGGTTATTTTTTCTGGTACAAGCCAAAGTTCAGTGCTTATGTGGCTGCACAAACTTTTTCATCTGAAGAAAGAATAGAGGCGACATCGGTAAAAACCATTGCCCGGCTTAAACAGAAAGCCTTGCTGGCAAAGAGTTATGTGAGCAGCCACGCTTTGAACGAGAAAACCTGTTTCTTAATAGATATGCGGTTGCCTTCTGGTAAGAACCGCTTTTTTGTTTATAACCTCAGTAGTGATTCTGTAGAGATGGCAGGACTGGTTACTCATGGCAGCGGTTCCGAAAACGGAGATGATGAATTGGTTTTTTCCAATACTCCCAACAGCTACTGTACTTCACTGGGTAAATATAAAATGGGCAAGTCGTATACCGGGAGATTTGGCTTGTCATATAAATTATACGGGTTGGATAATACCAACAGCAAAGCCTTTGACCGTTTTGTTGTAATGCATGCACATGAATGTGTGCCCAATGATGAAGTGGCACCCCTGCCTATATGTTTAAGCCAGGGGTGCCCTACTGTTTCTCCGGCATTTTTAAAGCAATTGAAAACTTGTTTAGATCAATCTGAGAAACCAATCCTGTTGTGGATATACTATTGAACTCTGTTGTGCGGTTAGATTTAGTCCTGATCTATGTGTAAACTATGTACCTATGTTTCTATGTGGTGAAAAAATTAACCACATAGTAACATAGGAAACCACATAGTTAAAAAAACTAAGAATTAATTCATTGGAATTTCAATGGCTAACAATTCAGCATCTTCAGATGCTGTTATTGTAAAGCTATCAGTTTCAGAAATACCTAAGGCATCTCTTTTATTCAATTGCTCTCCATTAACAGCTACAGTGCCATTTATTGTAACAAGGAACACCCCGTTTTTGCTAAAACCGTTTTTATAAGTGATCTCTTTACCTGCATCCAGTTTGGTTAATGAAAACCTGGCATCCTGGTTTATCCATAAGGCATTGTCAGCCTCAATAGGCGAAACAACAGTTTGCCATTTATTATTCCTTTCACTTACATCAAAGGTCTTTTGATCATAGCGGGGTTTAATATTTCTTTCCTTGGGAAATATCCAAACCTGGAATAGTGTTACCGGGTCAGTTGCCGATTCATTGGCTTCGGAGTGTTGAACACCACTGCCTGCACTCATGATCTGAATGTCACCGGCTTTGATTACACCTTCGCCACCCGTACTGTCTTTATGTTTAAGAGCTCCGGTAAATGGTATGGTGATAATTTCCATATTGTCGTGAGGATGTGTGGGGAATGCTCCGCCTCCAGCTATAAAATCATCATTCAAAACTCTTAACAAACCAAAATGAACTTTGGCCGGATCGTGGTATTGGGCAAAACTAAAATAGTAATTTGGCTTAAGCCATCCATAATCGGCGCTGCCTCTGTCGGCAGCTTTAAATAATAATGTTTTCATGATTGTATGTTTAATGAAGTAAATTCAATGTTTAAACATCAAATATAAAGCCAATTTCTGAGACTGTCAAATTGGCTATATAAAAAAATCCCCCGATAAAATCAGGGGAACAAATCAATTAAGTGACAGGCTTTCTTCACCCGGAATCAAACCGGGAAGGTCTTCTTCCCGGTTTTCATTCCATTCAATGATAAAGTTATTTCTTCCTTCGCCTGTAAGTAAACTCATAAACCGCAGCTGTACCAGCTCAAGTAAGGAAAGAAACAGGAATATGGCATGGATACGGTTCTCACACACTTCAAATATCTTTTCAAAAGAAACATTTTTTTCGGTACGGCAGATATCCAGCATATACTCACGGCTGCCTTCCATGGTATAGTTATATCTTACAACTGTATGAACGGGCTTGTTATTCCGTTCCTGTAATTTATGAATCACTTTTTCAAAGGCCTTCATTAATTTAAACAGGGTTACGGTCTGTATCTCAGTTCCTTCGCCTGCTTCCTCTCCAATTTGCGAAATCTCGTGTTGCAGGTTACCGCGTTTTACCATCAGCATCCGCAGGGCTTCCATTTCGGCCATTTTAACTGATGCTTCTTTAAATCTTTTGTATTCCAGTATCTTATTGATGAGTTCCTGCCTGGGATCAATTTCATTACCTTCAGCATCCAGTTCTTTCCTGGGTAAAAGCATTTTCGCTTTTATACGCATGAGGGTACTGATGAACAGAATAAATTCACTGCTGAGTTCAATATTCAGCTTTTCGCTGCTATGTATAAAATCTAAAAAGTCGTTTATTATATTGGTGATGGGGATATTGTATATATCAAGTTCGTCACGTTCTATAAAAAACAAAAGCAGGTCGAATGGCCCTTCAAATTGCTCTAATTTTATCTGGTATGTTGCTGTATTCACTTTACGCTATATTGTATTAATAAATCATGCTGAATCTATGGAGGGGCAAAAGTATTGATTAGTTAAGACAGTTTATCAATGAAAACAGGCACAGATCAGTAATGTGGAAAAACAATTATACCCAGAGAAATTTACTGACTTTTAGTCTGAATGTTTTAAACAAAAGACTACTTATAACTTTATGGTCAATCCAATTCCTAATATTTCCTTTAATTGGGGTTTTTTTAATATATCGTCATCATAAACCATATCAAAGCTCATATTAGTAGCCAGCCACCTGTTAAATTTCATAGTTAACAGATTGGTCACAAATAAATCAACATTTTCAGGATTTCTTTTATAATTACTGAACAGGTCAAGCCTGCCTGTATAAAAGGCCCAGGGCGCAATTTTTTTAGAGAATTTTGCTGTTGCAAATGCCCCTACTTCAGTATAGGATTTGTGTTGGGCCGGAACTCCAAATTTATCAATATTATAAAAGTCAAAATCTTTTTTCAAAATGAGACGTGTTGTTACCGGTGAAACAAAAAGCGAAAAACTTTTATCCGGCCTGAAATCAATACCTGCTGAAAGTAAAATTTTACCGGGTGTAAGGAAATTTGAAATTTTGAAGTTTGTTGTATCTGTATACGTATATCCTGTTAAGGATTGTGAGTTAAAATTTACTAAAAGAGCAGCATACCATTTTTTAGAAAACTGGATTCCGTATTTACTGGTGATATCAATGCGGTCGTCTACTTTTCTGAATTGACCAAAGCTGCTGGCATTTTGAAAACCAAGGGCAATATCAAAATAGTTATTCCACGTAAAATTTCCTTTCCGGTGGTTGATATTATAGTTTAATATGGTGGTAACGCCCAAAGTGTTTTCCTCACCACCGCCTGCCCAGTTTCTCAATGCTCCCTGGTTAACATTAATAATAAACGTTCCGGCCTTTTTCCATCCATCTTTTTCCAAAGGCTTTAATTCTTTAAAGGCAACCTTTTGAAATTCTTTTACCGACGGGTCCTGGGCAGATAACTGAAATACAATTGCTGTTGCTGTAAAAACAGTAACTAAGGGTTTTATCATCCGGCAAATTTAATCAAAAAAGCACCCGGAATAATGTTAAGGGTTTATGAAAAAAGGAAATACAGTAATATTTAATATCCGAGAACTAACATGTTATTTATCAGCGCTAAAGCTGTTTTTTTGAAAAATTATAAGCAAATCCAATACCCATGAGCTGCAACCACTGCGGGGCAGGGCCCTTGGCAGGATTTACATTTTGAGTATTATCATCATAGATCATATCAAGGTTGAAAGAAAAATCAATATGCTTTGTGATTTTGGCGGATATTACATTTGACCAGAATACATCAATGTTTTGAGGCTTTTGTTTATAATTTGAAAAGAGGTCCAGTTTTGTTTTGTATAAAAAAGACTTACCCAGTTTTGCGGAATAATTTGCAGAAACAAAAGCACCTAATTCATTTTTCGATTTTTTCCCCGGATCAAGGCCAAATAAGGGAGCGATATTATTGTCTGTTACAATCACCCATCGCTCGGTAAGCGGAGAAATGAACAAAGAAAAATTATCATTTGGTTTATAGTCGAAACCTAATGATAGCAAAACATACGCAGGGGCAAATGATTTAGAAATGATATTAGAAGTATCCAGCCCGGCACTTGTTTTAGAATAAGCATATCCATTCGCAAACTGGGTGCGTAAATTAAATAAGGCTGAAGCATTCCATTTGGGCGATAATGCATAGCCATATTTTGAAAGCAGGTCAATCCGGTCGCTGGCTTTACGGGATCCCAGACTCGTGGTATTTACAATTCCGTAAGCAAGGTCAAGGCTGTTATCCCAGGAGTTTTTGTTCTTTTTGTAAAAGGCAAATACATTTAAGTACGAGTTTAAAGAAAATGAAAACTTGTCTCCACCGGCAGACCAGTTGCTCTGTGAGCCCTGGTTTAAATTGAAATTAAATAAGCCTCCCAGCTTCCATTTTTTTTGAATAGTGTCAGTGGGGTCTTTTTTTATTGATTTGGCAGCTTCATTTTTAAGATCCTGTACAGACGGATCCTGGGCATAAGCATTTATAAAAGAGAAAAGTATAAATATGAATGTGTACAGCAGTTTCATAATAACGGGAGTTTAAAATAATGTAAATAGCAGCATTTATCCAATGCTGCTATTACAGGTAATTAAAAATTATTTTTTTAAAGAGTCTCTTATCTCCATCAGCAATGCATCTGTTGAAGACGGGCCCGCAGGCGCTGCTTCCTGCTTTTTCTTCATATTGTTAATGGCTTTTATTACCATAAACATAACAAAAGCAACAATAACGAAATTAATGATGGCAGTCACAAAATCACCCCATTTGAGAAAGACCCCCTCAGTAACTATTTTGCCAGCGGCGTCTTTTACTTCGGCCTGAAGCTCGTACATATTTTTACTCAGATCAGCACCTCCAATCATGCCAATGATTGGTGAAACTATCCCATCCGTAAATGAAGAAACTACTTTACCAAAAGCGCCACCCATTACAAAGGCAACTGCAATGTCTACAAGGCTGCCTTTCATGGCAAACTCTTTAAATTCTTTCATGAATCCCATGTTGTAAGTTTTAAGGTTAAATTTTTTTTGTGGTACAGGAAGCTTAAATATATGATAATATCATTATGATATCAAAACTAATTTAATGCCTGTAGTAAGCAAAAGATTATTTTATTCAATATAAAAAATACAACTTTGCGCCAAAATTTATCATTTGAACAGGGGTTTTTTAAACTGGTTTATCTTCATTATACTTTCTATCATTTGGGGCAGCAGCTTTATCATGATGAAAGAAGGTTTATTGCATCTTACGGCATACCAGGTTGCTTCTCTACGTATTGTTTTCTCAGGAATTGTTTTGTTACCCGCAGCCATCAGGCATTTCAGGCAGATACCAAAAAATAAACTCTTGATAATCTTTATGTCGGGTGTATTGGGAAGCCTGTTACCTGCCTATTTATTTTGTATTGCTGAAACAGGAATCGACAGCGCACTTGCCGGCACACTTAATTCTTTAACGCCAATTTTTGTTATTATAACCGGTGCTTTATTTTTCAGCAGCAAAACATCAGGGAATAAAATACTGGGAATACTCATTGCTTTTACAGGCAGTTTACTGTTATTGTTCAGCAAAGGGCATATGCAGGAAAGTAAAAACATGATGTTTGTGTTATTTGTAGTGTTGGCAACTGTATGTTATGGCGTTAATGTAAATATGGTGTATAAATATTTGCATAATATCAGGTCGTTGCATATTGCTGCTGTTGCACTCAGTTTGAATGCTGTTCCGGCTTTAATTATTCTTTTCTTTACAGGCTACTTTAATCATTCATTTACTGACCCCGGCTTTCTGTATTCAACAGGCCAGGCAGCGTTATTGGGTATATTGGGAACAGCTGTTGCATCCATTATTTTTTATGTATTGGTGAAAAGGGCCGGTGCTGTTTTTGCTTCGATGGTTACCTACGGGATACCAATTATAGCAAATTTTTGGGGTTTGATCTATGGCGAAGAAGTAGGATGGAAACAATTCGGTTGCCTTATGCTTATCCTGGCAGGGGTTTACCTGGCCAATCGAAAAATTGCTGATTAATTTTTTAGTCAGTCTCTGTAAATGAAATATTCTTTTCTCTTAAAAAATCCTTTATCCGGTCAACATGAACACAAATACCCACATGTAAGAAGGGGTTGTTTGAAATTTTATTTTTCCTGCCATTATTGATGATCTCAAAATCTTTCATGTCGAAGCCAAGATGTAAATGATTGGTGGCAAACTGCATTCCGTAAATATTTCCCGCTGTGTCAAACAATGGCCCTCCGCTTTGTCCCCTGAGGCCGGGAGTGCTCATTTCTATTCCTGTAATCCCGCTGTCGGGTTGCGATGCAACAAACCGGGTAACAATACCATCAATAGGAAATGAAGGAGAGTTGGGATTGCCGGTATTCGTCCATTCAATATCATCAGTATCAGGATTGTGTTTAAAATTATTAAACTCCGGAAAAGGAAAACCAATCCGCCCCAATGTTTTTCCCTGTTTTATTTTACTGCTGTCTTTAATAAAGCTTGCATGCGAATTGTAAAATGTTTTATTAAACCCCTTAAATTCCAGGATGGCGAGATCGAGTGTGGGATGTGCATGGCAGGTGATCTCTTTAATGGTATCAAAACAGTTTAAAAAATTGTTTTTTAACTGTATAGTTGTTTCGGGGAGGTATTTGTACTTTAACTGAAGACCCTGTATATTTCTTTTGTATTTACCATCATTTGGAATACTGTCTCTTTCTGCTTTATACTTTAAGTAAGTCTGATTTATATTTTCTGCTGCAGGTATCAGTTCCATTACGTGTTTACAGGTAATGGCAACACCGCTATCGTTCACAAAAAAGAAAGTAGAACTTCCGGGAAGTACTAATCCACCGTATGTCCTGGAAATGCTGTGTAATGGCCTTGTAAACTGCAATACTTTTTCTATCGCTCTTTCAAACATAAATCATTTTAAAAAATTAAACAGCCATAATTTCTTTCTCTTTTGCTTCCAGGTGTTTTTCTACAAGTGAAATAAATTTATCCGTAATATCCTGGGCTTCTTTCTCAGCATCTTTACCCATGTCTTCACTTAAACCATCTTTCTGTAGCTTCTTAACAGATTCAATACCATCACGCCGGATGTTACGAACTGCTACTTTCGCATGCTCCCCTTCTGCATTGCAGCGCTTCACCAGTTCTTTTCTTCTTTCCTCGGTAAGCGGGGGTAAAAATAAACGTATAATATTTCCGTCATTTTGCGGGTTGATACCAATATTTGCCATGGTTATGGCTCTTTCAATAGCCTGTAACATATTCTTTTCCCAGGGTTGAACAGAGATGGTACGGGCATCCAGTACGGAGATATTAGCAATCTGGTTAATTGGAGTAGGATTACCATAATAATCAGCCATAATTCCATCGAGCATATTCGGATTTGCTTTACCGGCACGTATTTTAACCAGTTCTGATTCCAGGTGATTCAGCGCTTTTGACATTGATGCTTCTGTATCGCTTATTATTTTACTTAGTTCTTCTGACATAAATAGTATTATTAAGTGACCGCAAAGCTATAAAAAACTGCTGTCATTTCGGGATAAGCCTGAAATGATAAAATCAGACCTTTAAAATAAACACTGCTCAAGGATAAATTAAAGAAGAAAAATTACTCAGCCTCCACAACTTCAGAGGCCAATTTTAGTATTTTATGTGATTTTATAATGCCTGTACTGGCAATACTTTCATTAACCACAACTTTTGGTTTGGGGCGCAGATAATAAATAGTACCAATAAAAATAAATGCAGAAACCAACAAAATTCCTATCACAGTAGTAGTACCCAAACCGCGAAGGAAGAATGCCATGGCAATGAAAATTATATTTACCGTGACGCAGGTTACGGTTACCATGCGGTGACTTAATCCCAGGTCAAGCAAAAAGTGATGTACATGCGTCCTGTCGGGACTAAAAGGTGAACGTCTGTCAATGATCCGCAGGCCAAATACACGAAGGGTATCAAAAAGCGGAATCATTAATATTGCAAAACCAATAGCAGGGGCCGATTCAATAGGAAAATTTGAAACAGGGTTGCCACCGGCTATGTTTATAAATTTTATGACTAAAATGGAATTTATCAATCCTAATAAAAGCGATCCGGTATCTCCCATGAATATTTTTGCTGGAGAAAAATTATAAATTAAAAATCCAATAATACTGCCGGCTAATGCAAAGGCCATAACCGCATACGTTAATTGGCCGGCGTAGAAAAAATAAGCACCAAAAACCAAGGTTGTCAGTAAACCCAGGCTTCCAGCTAAACCGTCAACTCCATCAATAAGGTTAAAAGAATTGGTGATTACAATAATTGTAAAAAGTGATAAAACAATACTGGCAATATGCGGAATTTCATAAATTCCAAGAAACCCATGCATATTACTAATTTGTATTCCGCCAAATTTGATGATAATGCCTGCAGCGATTAGCTGGCCAATAAACTTTTTACTGGCTGATAAGACCAATACATCATCTTTAATACCAAGAAAAAAGATAACCGTGGCAGCTGCAACAAAATACTGAAGCTGGGATGTAATTGCTGAAGGAACGCCCATTAATATGGCAATGATAAAACCGGCAAATATGCCCAGACCACCTAAAGTAGGAATTACAGTTTTGTGAACTTTGCGTTCATCGGGCTCATCAAATAATTTTTTGTCCTTGGCAACCTGTATAATAACGGGTATGGCAAAAAAGGTGATTAAGAACGCCAGGGCTGCACTAAGTAAGATATTATCCATTCTGTAAGTTTAATTCTGCCAATTATTATAATGCAAAAGTATTAAATATGTTTCAAGGATAAAACTTAAAACTCATTTAATTAGACACAACTTTTTAGGAAAGAGTTGCCTGATTATAGTTACCGGGGAGCTTTATTATGAAAAAGGGGGCTTTTCCCGATATTGGTATGCAAATAACGTACAAATTGTTAACTTATTATCAACTAATAGTGATTAACCGGTTATTTACTTTGCAGGTAAGGCTATTTTGAAGTAGGTTTGCCGCTTTAAAAATGGGTTCCATTTTTAAAAGGGAATTGGGGTTCATATGGGCATTTTATTTTTAAAAAAATAATTGAATTTTCTGATGAGTAATTTAAGTGATATAGCCACCCAGATCCGCAGGGATATTGTAAGAATGGTACATGCGGTGCAAAGCGGGCACCCAGGAGGCTCTTTGGGTTGTACTGAATATTTTACGGCATTATATTTCAAGGTTATGAAACATAACCCCCGGTTTACCATGGATGGTGTTGGTGAAGACCTGTTCTTTTTAAGCAACGGGCATATCTCCCCCGTATTTTACAGCACATTGGCCCGTAGCGGTTATTTTCCTCTCCAGGAACTTAATACATTCCGAAAAATAGACAGTCGTTTACAAGGACACCCAACCACCCATGAGCATTTACCTGGTGTCAGAATTGCCAGTGGTTCATTAGGGCAGGGTATGAGTGTTGCTATTGGTGCTGCTTTAGCAAAAAAATTGAATAACGATAATAATATTGTTTACTCTTTGCATGGTGATGGCGAACTGGATGAGGGACAAAACTGGGAAGCCATTATGTTTGCTGCACATAAAAAAGTAGATAACCTCATTGCTACAATTGACTGGAATGGTCAGCAAATAGACGGGCCTACAAAATCGGTGATGGCCTTAGACAGTTTAAAAGCAAAGTTTGAAGCATTTAACTGGCAGGTACTGGAAATGGATGGAAATGATATAGATGCAGTTGTAGCCGGATTAACTAATGCAAAGACTTTTGTTGGCAATGGCAAACCAATTGTTATACTGATGAAAACTGAAATGGGAAAGGGGATTGATTTTATGGAAGGAAGTCATGAATGGCACGGCATTGCTCCTAATGATGAGCAACTTGAAAAAGCACTCGCACAATTGCCTTCAAATTTGCAGGATTTTTAAAAACCTATCTTTTAAACGCTGTTAGTTTCCTGATTTGGATATAAACCTCGGGGGAAGAGGTAAAGGAGAAAACGAATTGGTAGATGATATCATTAAAAAACTGCCAAATTCCAGTTCCCTCTCCTTTGGAGAGGGGTTGGGGTGAGGCTGTTTCATCTTAATTCAAATTCCTGCAGGCTTGCTTTACGGGACGGAAACCATGATGCAAATATGGCTATGACCATAGCAGTTACTGCAACCAATAAAAAATCTGTTACTATTAACTTCACAGGAAAATAATCCAGCAAAAAAGACCCGCCTGCCAACTTAATTAATTTAAACTTTAACTGCAATAAACAAATTACCGTAGCCAGTATAATGCCTGCAACAGTTCCTATGCCACCCAATAATAAGCCTTCGCTTAAAAATATTCTTAAAATACTTTTTTCATCTGCGCCCATACTTTGTAAAACACTGATATCTTTTCTTTTTTCCAGTACAAGCATGGTTAAGGCACTTATCATATTGAAAGCTGCTATAATTAGGATTAATGTGAGCACTGCATAAATAGCCCACTTCTCCAGCTTCATGGTATTGTACAGGCTGGTATTCTGTTCATACTTTGTCTGAACCCTGTATTTATCACCCAGCAACATGGCAATTTTTTTCTTCTCTTCAAGAGCATCGGTCTTTTCTTTCAGTTTTATTTCAACGGAGCTGTATTCATCTGCGGCAAAGCCCATTTGCTGTTTTACAAAACCAATATTTGTAATGGCATATTTGTCATCAAATTCCTGCTGGATGGTAAAAGTGCCTGATGCTTTTATATACCCCTCACTTAAAGATTGCAACGGGTCATTATTCTTACTGTTTCTCTTTGGTAAAATAACGGTCAGTTCACCTGAAGGTAGTGCCGGGTCAAGGTTTACGGAAGCGGCATTTTGAATACCCGAGCCGGTTACCAGGTAAGGATCTTCCGTTGTGCCGGTAAAATATTTACCCCAGTTGGTTTTAGCGGCTACACCACTAACCCTGGAATAATTATCATCAACACCTTTCAGGTAAATTACAGTTTGAGCATCGTAGTTTTTAAGCAGGGCTTTCTCTTCAGCAATCATCGATAAATTATCAACAGCAGGTTGCTGCTTTAATTTCGCAATTTGTTCAGTAGTAAGGAAAAAAGTTTTTCCGGAAGCAGGTACAATTTTTATATCTGTATAAAAAGAAGAGTACAATGATTTTACCAGGTCTTCAAAACCATTAAAGACACTCAGAACCAATACCTGGCAGCAGGTAGCAAAAGCAATCACCGCAACAGTTACCCATGCAATGATGTTGATGGCATTGGTGCTTTTTTTCGCTTTAAAATATCTCCAGGCAAAGGTTAAATACATAATGTAATAGTTCTCAGTTCGTAGATTTTAATTGGAAGTTATTAAACGAATAAGCTACATCTGCAGTGAAACTAAGAATCAGTATCGTCTTTCTTTATATCCTTAAATATCTTTTCCATCTTGTCTACGTAATCCAGTGTATCATCAATGTAAAATGTAAGTGTAGGCATGCTGCGGAGTTGGTGGCGCACTCTCGATGTTAATTCTTTTTTTATCTCCCAGCTGCGCTCTTCAATTTTCTTCAACGCATCAAAGTTATCAGGTACTTTAAAAAAGCTTAAATAGATCCTTGCTTCGTAAAGATCGGGTGTAATCTTTACCGATGAAATGGAAACCATGCCACCATCCATCATCGATATTCCCAGGCGTTGAAAAATATCACTCAGTTCCTTATTCAGTAAACCTGCCACCTGCTTCTGTCTTTTACCTTCTAACATGTTATTCGCTTTAATAGCTGTAAAATTAGTTACTTTGCCCTTTTTATACCGATTTATTAATGATGAAGAAATATGCAAGGGTTTTTACTTACCTCGGAAGGCACAAATCTTCCATAACATGGTATTTTATATCCATTTTACTTTCTATTGTATTCTCTATTTTATCTATAGGCATGTTACTGCCTTTTATGCAACTTATATTCGGGGTTGAGTCAGGCGGAATAACAAAACCATCAACCAATCCGTTGGTGCAGTATGTAAATGAACAATTAGGATCACTTATCAGCAATGGCTCAGTTTATCATGCACTTGGCATTGTGTGCGTACTTATCATTTGTTCCATATTTCTTAAGAATCTTTTTCTATATCTTTCTTACAGGGCCATGGGCCCGGTAAAAAACAGTATTGTAAACCAGTTTAGGGTAGATCTGTATAATAAGGTATTACGATTACCCATTGGCTATTTTACTGAACAACGTAAAGGAGATTTGATGAGTCGTCTTACAACCGATGTGGGCGAAGTAGAAGGATCTGTTGTGGGAACATTGGAAGGCTGGGTAAGAGATCCTTTGACGATAATTATTAATCTGGCTGTGTTGCTTTATATAAGCCCGCAACTTACCTTATTTATTTTGCTTTGTATTCCGGTTATGGGTTTTATAATCGGCAGGTTAAGTCGCTCACTCAAAAAGCAATCACAACAGGTTGCTGTAAAAAGTGGGGAAACCATCAGCACTATAGATGAAACATTGGGCGGCTTAAGGGTAATAAAGGCATTTAATATTGAAGGAAAACTAAAAGAGAAATTTCACAATATCAGCAGCGATCTGGTAACTGCAAGGAATAAGATAGGTTTTCGCAGAGACCTGGCATCGCCCATGAGTGAGATGATGGGAGTGGCCATTTTTGCGGGCATATTATGGTTTGGAGGCCGGCTGGTTTTAAGTGGTGAACTGGGTTTGAATGGTGCGCTTTTTCTTGCCTACATGGGACTGTTTTACAACATCATTGATCCGGCAAAATCAATTTCAACAGCTTTTAATAATATGCAGAAAGGCTCTGCCGCTATTGACCGTATTGAGGAGGTATTGATGGCACCAATAACCGTTGATGAAAATCCAAATGGTAAAAAACTGGACTCGTTTACAGGCAGCATTGAATTTAAAAATGTTGGTTTTAAGTACGACGATGTAGTCATATTGAAAGGTATAAACCTGAAAGTGGAGAAAGGAAAAACGGTTGCATTAGTTGGCAGCAGTGGTGCCGGTAAAAGTACTCTTGCTGACCTGGTTCCCCGCTTTCATGACGCATCCAGTGGTGAAATACTGGTTGATGGCGTAAATATTAAAGATTATTCTCTGCATTCATTAAGGGAGCAGATAAGTATTGTAACGCAGGAGCCTATTTTATTTAATGATACCATTGCAGGTAATATTGCTTTGGGGATGGACAATGCCGCCGATGCAGATATTGAAGAAGCCGCAAAAGTTGCCAATGCCCACGATTTTATTATGAAGAAGGAGAAAGGGTATGATACCAATATCGGCGACCGCGGCGGCAAACTAAGCGGCGGTGAACGCCAGCGAATGACAATTGCCAGGGCTGTACTAAAGAATCCACCCATTTTAATTTTAGATGAAGCTACATCATCATTAGATACCGAAAGCGAAAGGCTGGTACAGGATGCTATTAATAATCTGATGAACAACCGTACTTCATTGGTTATCGCACACAGGCTGAGTACCATCCGCCATGCTGATGAAATTATTGTGTTGCAAAAGGGAGAGATTGTTGAAAGAGGAACGCATGACAGCCTGATTGCACAGAACGGGTTTTATAAAAGGTTGGTGGATATGCAGGAGGTGAGGTAAAACTATATTTTTTTTAAAAAGATCTTTACCCCTTACTGGTAATTAATTATTTCTCTTCAATCAATTCTACTGCATTTCCCCAGGGGTCAATAAGTGTTGCTACTTTTATTCCTCCACCAAGGTCCTGTGTATTATATAAAACACTTGCCCCACTGTCAATTAATTACTGTATACAATCTTCAATACCATCAACAGCCCGGTGAGTAACAGTCTGGTTTCCTTTGGTTACAGTTTCATCCTGAGGATGTAATCCCAGTTCACAACCATTGATATCAAAGCCCACACAGAAGGGCTCATCAAAATAAGGTTTTACTGTAGTCATTGTTATATACCATTCCTTTGCTTTTTGCAAATCAGGCAAATAATAAATAACGGTTCTTAATTTTTTAAATATGGAGTTTTATTTTTTTACCACAAAGATTCACAAAGAAACATAAAAGCTCACAAAGATTTTTTATAAAAAAGGAGAACGATTACTCATTCTCCATTATTAATTTTCAATTCTTAATTCTTAATTACTTCACAGCTCCCATCTTAGCTTCGATGCTCAAAGTTGCATGCGGTACAGCACGTAAACGGGCTTTGTCAATCAACTGGCCGGTTACACGGCAAATACCATAGGTTTTATTTTCAATACGCATTACAGCTTTCTCCAGGTGATCAATAAAAGTGATCTGGCGACTGGCCATCTGGCTCAGTTGTTCTCTTTCCATACTAATGCTGCCATCCTCCATTGTCATGTAACGTGCATCATCATTATCGCCACCCATTTCATCCTTACGGGTAATTAATCCCTGTAAATAAGTCAATTCTTTTTTTGCAGATTCCAGTTTGCGCTGAATGATTTCCCTGAATTCTGCCAGATCATTGTCGTTATAACGTACAATTGGAGCACCAAGGTCGTGTGCAGGTTGATCTAAAACCGATTTAGTAAACTCTGGCTGGTATTTACGGGATGTTTTGGTATTTATTTTAGGTAATACTACCGGTTTTGCTGGTGCAATTTTTATATCTTTTGCTTTTGCAGGTGCTTTTTCCTTAACAGTCACTTTTTTTACTGAAACCGGTTTCGCCGCCGGTTTTTTTACTTCAATCTTTTTTTTCATAGGTTTTATTACCGCTTTTTTTGATGTTGCTTTTATGGCTGGTTTTGCCGTTTTTTTGGTTGCAATTGCCTTTTTTGGCGCAACTTTTTTAACCTTTGTCACTTTTTTGGGTGCTGGCTTGGATGTTTTGCCAACTGGTTTTTTAGCTACCGGCTTTTTGGCAACTGCTTTTTTAGGTGCTGTTTTTTTAGCCGGTGCTGATTTCTTAACAGGCTTAACTGTTTTTTTTGCCGCAGGTTTAGCAGCTTTCCCCGATTTTACCGGGGCATGCTTTTTTGTTGCCATACTATTATCCTTTTTTAAGTACGTTCACTTTTAATATAGCTTCATTCACTTCAATTTCAGTGCCCCCGGTTATAACCGGTAAAAAAGCAAGCGAATCAGCCAGAATTTCGGCGCAAATATAATCTTTATATTGAATTAAAGATGGTTGCAGGCCTCCATTTTCACTAACTCTTACATCTATCCGGTCAGTAAGGTTAAAACCATTGTCTTTTCGTATGTTTTGAACCCGGTTTACGAACTCCCTGGCATCACCTTCTTTTTTCAAATCACTGGAAATAGTTATATCTAATGCTACTGTTAAATGACCTTTTACGGCAATCTCATAACCAGGTATTTCGTCTGTAGACAGCTCCAGGTCTTCGGCATTAATAATAATTGGCTCTTCCCCGGTTTTTTGATGGCCGGCATTAAGAATATACTCATTTTCGAGCACTTTATCAATTGTTGCATTATCAAATGTTGCAATCTGTTCGGCAACCCATTTCATTTTTGGTCCCAGTTTTTTACCCAGGGTTTTAAAATTGGCCTTGGCTTTTTTACGGATAAAATCATTACCGGCCTCCAGAATTTCCACTTCCTTGATATTGGTTTCGGCCTTAATGATATCCTCCACCTTTTTTATTCTGGCACTCATGGTATTATCCATCGCCGGAATAAGTACTTTTTGCAACGGCTGCCTTACTTTAAGATTTACTTTTTTGCGTAGGGATAATATCAGTGAAGAAATATCCTGTGCAAGCTGCATCCTTTTTTCCAGATCAATATCAATTACCGATTCATCGGCTTTTGGGAAATCGGTATGATGAACTGATTCATTGTTAAATCGCTTAGAGACTGAATTAAGGTTATTGAACAACCAATCGGCAAAGAAAGGAGCAACAGGTGCCATCAGTTTACAAAGAGTTTCCAGGCATTCATACAGGGTTTGATACGCACATATTTTATCATGCCCGTATTCGCCCTTCCAGAACCGGCGACGGCACAACCTTACATACCAGTTACTCAAATGAGCATCTACAAAGTCTTCTATGGCACGGCCAGCCTGCGTAGGTTCATAAGTGTCAAAGTTTTCCTGAACATTCTTTATTAAACTGTTTAAAGAAGATAATATCCATTGATCGATCTCTGTTCTTTCCTTAACAGGGATATAGGTTTCTTTAAAAGCAAATCCATCTACGTTGGCATAAAGAGCAAAGAACTGATAGGTATTATAAAGTGTACCAAAAAATTTACGTTGCACTTCTTTAATTCCTTCCACATCAAATTTTAAACTATCCCAGGGCGATGCATTGGTGATAAGGTACCAGCGGGTAGCGTCGGCACCAAAATTATTGATGGTTTCAAAAGGGTCAACCACATTACCAAGTCGCTTGCTCATTTTGTTGCCGGCCTTATCCAAAACAAGACCATTACTTACTACAGTTTTATAAGCCAGGCCTTTCAATTCACCTGTTGGCGGCGGATACAATCCTTTTTCTTTTAGTTTTTCCTCCACACTTTCTTTTAATAAAGAACCAAGTGCATGCAATGTATAAAACCAACCCCTGGTCTGGTCAACCCCTTCGGCAATAAAATCAGCAGGGTAACTTTTTGCAAATGTTTCAATGTTCTCAAAAGGAAAATGCCATTGTGCATAAGGCATGGCGCCGCTGTCGAACCAGACATCAATCAAATCCGGTACACGTTTCATTGGTTTACCGGTTGCACTTACCAAAGTAATTTCATCCACATAAGGTTTATGCAGGTCAAGAATGCCTTCGTGCAGATAATGTTTGTTGGTTTCGCCACCTAAAACTTCAGCAGCTTTTTTTATTTCGTTATTTAGTTCTTCAACAGAACCAATACAAATTTCTTCTTCTCCATCTTCTGTTTTCCATATAGGCAGGGGCGTACCCCAAAAACGGCTGCGGCTAAGGTTCCAGTCTACCATATTCTCAAGCCAGTTACCAAAGCGGCCGGTGCCGGTGCTGGCTGGTTTCCAGTTGATAGTCTTGTTAAGCTCCACCATCCTCTCTTTTACAGCAGTGGTTTTAACGAACCAGGCATCTAAAGGATAATAAATGATAGGTTTATCTGTACGCCAGCAATGCGGATAATTGTGTTCGTATTTTTCTACTTTAAAAGCACGGTTCTCTTTTTTAAGTTTTACCGCTATGTCAATATTTACATCCACATAATCTTTATCGTCTTTATAATTCTTTACATAACGATTACTGAATTCGCCAACACCCTCTACAAACTTTCCTTGTTTATCAACCAGTGTTACAATACCCAGGTTGTTTTTTTGTCCAACCCTGAAGTCATCGGCACCAAATGCTGGTGCTGTGTGTACAATGCCGGTACCATCTTCTGTAGTAACAAAATCGCCAAGGATAACTTTGAACGGTTGTGCACCCTGAGTTATCTCTTGAATTTTTTCTAAGGTATTTGCTTCTGAAGGAAGGAGTTGCTCGTACTCAATTCCTTCTAAATCCTTTCCTTTAAATTCAGCTACGATTTTCCAGGGTAAGAGTTTTACATCAGTATTGTAATTTTCAAAATCACCATTCTCTCCTTCAGCCTTAAAATATTTGTTTACCAATGCTTTTGCTAAAACAACATTATTGGGCAAATGTGTATATGGATTGAAAGTCTGCACAAGCACATAATCGATATTTACTCCAACTGTCAATCCCAGGTTAGATGGAAGCGTCCATGGTGTTGTTGTCCACGCCATTAGAAAAACTTCTCTATCAAAGTTTTTGATTTTGACTTTTGACTTTTCACTTATTCTGAACATTGCAACAGCACTTATATCCTTCACATCCTTATATGTACCAGGCTGGTTCAACTCATGCGAACTTAAACCTGTTCCTGCAGCAGGTGAATAAGGCTGAATACTTACACTCTCATACAAATATCCTTTCTTGTACAACTCATTCAGGCACCACCAGAGTGTTTCAATATAGTTGTTTTCAAAAGTTACATAAGGGTTATTTAGATCAACCCAATAACCCATTTTCTGGGTGATGTCATCCCATTTATCTTTAAAACGCATCACCACTTCCCGGCATTTCTTATTGTAATCTTCTACCGATATTTTTATGCCGATGTCTTCTTTAGTTATACCCAGTTCTTTCTCAACTCCCAGTTCAATAGGCAGTCCATGCGTATCCCATCCGCCTTTTCGTTTTACCTGGAAGCCCTGCATGGTTTTGTAACGGCAAACCATATCTTTTAAAGTTCTTGATATAACATGATGAATACCCGGCATTCCATTGGCACTAGGGGGCCCTTCGTAAAAAACAAAAGGAGTGTGACCATCACGTAACTCCACACTTTTTTCGAAAGTATTCTCCTGCTTCCATTTAATCAGTATCTCTTCGCTGATTGAAGGGAGGTTAAGTTGTTGATATTCTGTGTATTTGGCACTCATATTATTTTACTTCTGTCTGTGCTTGTAATAAGTTCGCAAAGGTAGGAAAATAGAGGGGTTCGGGAATAATTGGTTTTTGATTATCTGAGAGACTTTTGTCGGCTAATACTTAGTATTATTACGGGTTTATTTTTTGTTTTTCTGTGAAAGCCACAGTGGGAGTAAATTTCAAGGGGAGTTATCCACAGTTTTATGATTTGGCACAGAATTGGCTTTTAAGAATCAGTAATAGATATCCTTTAAAAAATTATAAAATTATACGATAAAGAGTTTTGCTGGTTTAGGGTTTTATTAGGGTAAAAGACGGGAATAGTCTTATTCCCGTCTTACTTTTAAGAATACGCTAATATATCAGTTAAATTGTTCCGTTTTAAATGTTCAATCCTGTGTTACTGGTTGCGGTTAAAATATCCGGGAAACTACAAATGGCTGACCAAAGAAAAAAGTTAACAAAGCGCAATTAGAAAATTAGTAACATCAAAAAAGGCATCCGTTAAATTTAACGGATGCCTTTTTTACAAATAATTTCTTATTCCTTTACAGCAACTTCTTTACCCTTGTTTAAAAACAGATCAAGAGAAGCAATGATTCTGGCATCTAATTCAACTACAGGTATTTTACCATCGGCATAGTCTTTTGCCTGAGCCATCAAATATTCATGCAATACTTTATCGTTTACTTTTGTTTCCAGTTTAATGGTTGAAATATTGGCAATCTTTTCTTCCCAGATAGCTCTTACTTTTTCCCAATAAACTTTATTTTTCTCCCACCATATTTTTGCTGCATTACAAGTGGCTTCATCAAGTCTTTTATACCTGTTCATTCCTTTTTCTTCTACCAGTAATTTTTCAGTGCTATTTTCTTTGACGATCTTTTTATTATCCTGGTCGTGCAGATAACCGGTATCTGTAACAATAATACGGTTGGTTCTGTTCAGTAAATTATAATCACTTCTTTTTGAATATTCCCGGCGGGGTAAAGGAGCATCGGTGGTACTTTGCCAGATATTTTGCCCGTTTACAGTTATCCATTCGCTCGAGCCCTGGTAACGTGGCTCATCACTTACTTCCCAAATTGACTGTGTCCATTTGCCTTTAACTGCTTCGGGTTTTTGAATTTCCTTTTTCCAGGTTTTATCACCTTGATATTTCCAGATGATGGGGTTTTCATAAGTCCAGTCTTCACGCCAGTGTTTAATAATTACTTTATCGGTGATTACCAGTAAATGCTGTAATACAATTTTTTTGTCGCTTGCTTCAACGGGAAAAACCAGTTCAAGCCCTCCGCTGATGGTTTCCCTTTCGTGGAATTTATAATTCTCATCAGGCGAAAAAGTTTCGGCATACTTAAATTCTACATCAAAACAACCGCAGAGGTTGTTAATGTTTTTATCGGGTGTTTGTGCTGTTGCTGTATTGATTGCTAGTGCTAAAAAGGCCAGGCGGATTGTTCTTTTCATGATAATTTTTAATTTGATGCAAAGCAAATGCAAACTGCAACTACCGGTTTACATAATTGGTAACGTTATTTACGCAAAAAGGAAAAGCTGCTCCTTTTAACAGGAACAGCTTTTACATTATTAAGAAAGGTATTAATTGATAAGGTTATAAGAGAACTTAGGCATTCCCCTTGTTCCGCCATCATTTACGCCCATATCAAGGCATCTTAGTTTATAATAATTACCCGCAGGATCTTTTATTATATAGAACCTGTCGGTTCTGGCGCCTGTTGCAGGCTGCGTACTTCTCCAACTGCTGCCAATAGACCAGCGTCCTGTAACAAATGCGGTGTTATTAGTTATACTATCTATGTTATAGGCATTAAAAGCAGCAGTTGCTGTTGCTGCATCAGCATATATTTTAGTAGCCACGGTTACACCCGATAAATAATTTACTGCAATCAGATCAGAAAAATTATACGGAGCCGGTCCTGCACCAAAATTGGTTTCAAAAACAGAATAACTCCAGACAAGATCCCATTTTTCCTTTTGCGGCTGAGCATCTGCAATCCCGTTTTCGAAGTTTATAAACTTAAAATGGTAAGATGCATCTTTAGCAACCTGAATAGTTTTAAATGTTGTTTCCTGTATGTTAGCGTACTGTAAACTGTAGCCTCCGCTGATATTACGTAGAACCCTTAGTTTAACCCAAGACCTTGAGGCTATACTGCCGCCGGTACCGCGGTTTAAAATAATTACCTTGTTATCTGCATCAGTTGATGATACAGCAGGTATAACTGTTTTGCTTAAGTCACCGGCTATATCATCGAAATAAGCCAAATGCTCAGGTAAAGGATTAAACTGGCTTGTTGATAAGGTTAATCCAATGGTATCAGCAGTACCCACATCAGCTAAATTATTTTTCGTAAGTACTTTTGCGCCAGCTACAGAACCGTTATTTAAAATAACCCTGAAATCGTTACCGCAATAAAAACCAAGATCCCAGCCAGAACGTAAAACAGGAGTTTCCCTGTTACCGGAAAGATCGAGGTAAACAGAATTACCCGCCACGGAACCCGATTCTGTACCCGCTATACCGGTTAACTGTATCTGTGCACCGGTAGAAGGAAGAAAGATTGGGTCAACATCTTTTTTGCATGCTGTAAAAATAAGTGCAATAACTGCAGTTAATATCATTTTATATGAGCGTATCATGAGTTGTTCTTTTTATTAGTAATTGATGATTTTATTTTTTGTTCCATTGAAGATTAAGGCCGATAAAGTAAGAACGGCCATAACCAATGGCAACTGTACTGCCTGCATTATGAATGCTGCCGCTATTGGCAGCGTTGTTATTTATATCTGTAACATCAAAGATGTTTTTAACACCTGCTGTAACAGCTACATATTTATTAACGGTTGTGTTAAGTGTAAAGTCGGCCAGGTGATAAGCATCTGTTTCTGCTATTAATAAAACAGATTGACTTGCAGCATTTTTTCCGGTAACGTACTGTGGTTTTTTTCCGGTAAGTTTATAAAACAGGTTGAATTTTGTTTTAATGGCAGTTACAAGATAGCTTACTGAAGCATTCAGCTCAGGGCTCCATAAAAAATCTTTGGTATCTTCTTTTATGTAATCTTTATCATCGTAAAGTTTACGGTAAAATCCTATGTAAGATAACCCCAGTGTGGCATCCAGGTTCTTTTGCGAAAACCTGTTTTCCAGAGTTACACCGGTTGTTTTTGCCTTATTTACATTGAAATATGTGTACTGGTTTGATGCAGCAGAAGCCAAAGCAAAATCAATCTGGTTATTAAACTCATTGTAAAAACCGCCTAATGAAACGCCATAAGAGATGTTGTTTTGGGGTTTAGCGTTCCAGTTTAACGAGGCATTAAAGCTGTTTGAGTTTTCTGCTTTAAGATCAGGATTACCAACAATATTATGATTGGCATCTACAAAATGAAAATATAATTCTCTTAATGCAGGCGAACGGAACCCATATGCATAAGCCACTCTCAGATCAAGCTGTTTGCTCAAAACAAATTTTGTATTGATTGATGGAATAACCGGCGGAGCATCATAAACCGAATTTTTTATGAAACGTAATCCGGGGCGGATACTAATTTTTGATGTTGGAGTTATTTCTGCAGATATGAATGCTGCATAATCAGTAATTACCGGATTTGCTAAAATCCTTTCTCCACTTGCCGCTTCCCTGTTAATGTCGATACCGGGCTGTAGCGAAATTTTATTGCTTAATTTATATTGCAGGGTAGTTCTGAAAACAAGGCTGTTGAATTTTGAAAGATCCTGTTCACCTTCACCTGCTGTAAGTTCATCTGTGTCTTTTTCAAAATCATGTACTGTGGTCCTGGTTTTTCTTTTATAATCAGTATAACCCAATATTGTGGCTATTTGTAATCTGCTGCTGAAAGTATAAGCTCCCTGCAGTTGATGTGTAAACCTGTCGGTAATGTATTGCTGATCTATTGCTTTATTGTTGCGGTAATTTATTTCTCCGCGGCTGTTTATGTCCTCATTCAGTCCGTCAATCCGGTAGTACACATTTAAAGGCCCTTTGGCATAACTGATTTTTGTATTACCCATCCACTGCTCTTTAGGTAACCAATCCTTATCTCTTCCATAAGTATCGCCGCCAAAACCGCCAAAGTCGTTATGTGTGCCACCTGCAGCAAATCCCCAGCTGTTTTTTTTGTAATTGATTGTAAGGTTTTGCTGGTGAACACCTTTATAATTGAATGCATGATATTCTGATCCGGCAGTTTCTTCCTGCACTCTGGCAGTTATTGAGAGATTATCTTTTGTAAGTTTCTTAGTGATGATGTTGATTACACCGGCCAGTGCATCCGACCCATAAGAAACCGACATAGGCCCTTCCACAATTTCAATTCTTTCGATGCTGTTCACATCAATCTGGTTAAGACTTTCACGGGTATCGCCCCGGTCAACCATGGGCACACCGTCTAATAATATTTTTACATTACGGCCACTCATGCCCATCAATTGTACATCAGATGTGCCCAATGTATTGTCGCTTGAAAAACGAAAGCCGATTTGGTTATTAAGCACCTGTTGCAGATTGGTTGCACCACTCTGGCGTATGCGTTCGTTGTTGATAATCCGTACCTGGTAAACCGATTTTTTTAAAGTTTGCGGTTTGTACTGGCCGGTTACAATTACTTCATTAAGGCCTACAATCGTAATGCTGTCTTTTTGGGCATGGGCAGGTAGCATGTAAAATGCCGTAAGCATTGTTACAATAATTTTGCTGTTTTTTTTCATCTTCAATTAGTATGATTTCTTAAATGATTAAAAGAGAAATGGCTGTAGCAGTCATTTGATTTTGCAAAGTTGGTTGTGTATGATTTGAGAATTATCATGTTTATGTCATGATGTTAAACTATTGATGAAAATCATATTGTTTTACAAAAAGATGACAGAAAAACTGACATAAATCAAACCAGCGGCTGACGAAGATCAGCCGCTGGTTAAGAATTTTTTTTACAGATTAAAACTTTGCTCCTACAGAAACAAAAAATGTTCTTCCATCGGCCGGTAAAGCACCGGGACCAGGATAGCCTCCTGCACGGCGGGTGAAATATTTTTCGTTGGTTAAATTATTAATACCTGCTTTAATGTTCAGCTTATCACTGAATTTATATACTGCCGTTAAATCGGTAACTGCATAAGAAGGGATCAATCCGTTTTGTGCATTTGCTGTTGGGGTAATGGTATTGTTTGCATCAGAAAAAGATTCATCAACATAACTTAACTGGCCAGTTAGTGAAAGATTATTATAAGAAACAGTCAAACCTGCCCTGATAATATTCTCAGGAGCATTCTCTACTTTTTTATTTTTAAGATTGGTTTCAACCAACTGATTGCTGCTGTTTTTTGTTATCACTTTTAAATTGCCGTAAACCGCATTGGTGTAAGCGTATGATGCAAACAAACTTATATCCGCTTTATTTATTTTGTTACTGAATGCTTTTACCGGACTGAACTCTACCAGGCCTTCAAAACCTTTGCTGCTGCTGTTTCCTACATTGGTGCGGTAGTTGTAAAAACTACCATCTGTGCGTTGCTGAACAATTGAACCGATACGGTTATTGTATTGCAGGTAAAAGAAACTGGCATCAAAGAACAACCAGCTTTTTACTTTACCCCGATAACCCAGATCAATATTGTAACCTTTTGCATCTTTCAAATCCTGGTCAATTACATCTGTTGTTGGCGGCGCAGTTAAATCGGCAAATTGTACAGGTCTGTAAGCCTGTGTGATGTTACCGTAAATTTCTGTTTTGCTGTTGGTATGATATTCGGCACCAATACCTGCTAAAATAAATCCTCTTGACTTTGCCTGATCTTGCAGAATGATTGCTGTGGTTCCGTTGTAACCATTTCTGCCGCTTGCATTACCGGTAATATACTCGTAACGTATACCGGGAATAATTAAAAAGTTTTTAGAAACACGGAAAATATTTTCAGCAAATGCTGCTACGTTAGTTGTTTTAAAATCAATATCACGTATCCATTGCCCATCCGATAAACTCATGTCATAATCACGGCCTGTTGTGCCTTTGCCATCGGCAGCATATCGGTAGGTTGTGCCTTTGTAAAAGCGAAGGCCGGCCGACAAAGTTTGTTTTGCATTGAATAAATTGTAATCGGTTATCAAGCGGGCCTCCAGTCCACCATTGCGGTAATTATCTTTATTTACATTCCTTGTATTATACTGATTAGTTGTTTTGTTGATGGTATCAGCTACCACAATTCCTCCCGAAGGAAAATAACCAACACTGTTTCTGTCGCCTAAAATGCCGAATGCTTTTACATTCAATCTTGCATGATCATTAAATTCATAGTTGGCAATTACTGCGGCGGTTGTCCAGGTTATATCAAACCAGTTACGGCTGCGGAAACTTTGTTTTACATCCTGATCAATTTGTACATCTGTTAATCCGCCCGGCTGCTGACTGCGGATATGAGAACGCATCAGCTCGGTTGTCAGCGATAATTTTTTATTGATCTTATAAGTAAAAGTTCCAAAACCTGAATTAGTAAAAAACTCACTGTTCTGACGGTATCCGTTTGCATTGCGGTGATCGAAGAAACCGTAGTAATGATATTTTTCGGTTTTGCCCCCAACAGCGTTGTAGCTGTTGAACAGGCCATTGCTGCCAACAGTCTGCTGCGTTTCAAATTCAAACTTATTACCTGCCTGTCCGGTAGGCGGGTTTATTTCACTGCCGTTGCGTAAGATATAATTTACCAGTCCGCCAAACTGCGGACCGTATTGTAAGGCACCCTGGCCACGTACAATTTCAATGCGCTGAACAGCCTGCAGTTGCGGATTGTAATAAGCTTCGGGATAACCAAAAGGATCGGCCGAAATATCGTAGCCATTCTGACGCACATTAAATTCCCAGCTGCGGTTGGGGCTAAGGCCACGGGCGGCAATGCCAATCTGGATGCCGCTTCCATCGCTTTCCCAGATATGAATGCCGGGTACTTTGGCAACAACCTGCCGCATGGTATTACTCACAACATTACCTTTTACATTATCTAAAACGATGAGTGCATTTTTTTTACCTGCGTAAATTGATGTGCCCACAATTTCAGGCATTTGCTGAATATCACTTTTGCTGTAACGGCCCACAACAGTTACATCGGGTAAATATTTATGGTTGGGTTCGGTAGTATCTTTTTGGATACTGGTTTTATTCTGCGCAGTTAATGATAAACTTAATCCGAGAAATAAAATTGAAATGTTGATTCTTTTGTCCATTTTTATAATTTGTGCAAATGTGCAGGCACAAAAAATAAAACAGATTCTTAATCAGGAAAACTATTTACGCTAAGAGGAAAACTAGTGCAGCAAAAGCTCACAAGGCTTGATGCCCGTGTGTTTCTTGAAGGCGGTTGAGAAATGAGAAATGGATGAATAGCCGAGCAACATAGAAACTTCTGTAACGCTCAATCCTTTTTCATACAATAAATATTTTGCATGCTCCATCCGCTGACTTTGATAAAAATCAAAAATAGTAGTACCAAAAATTTCTTTAAATCCTTTCTTTAAATAACATTCATTGATGGCCACTTTACGGCTTAAAGCCTTGATGGTAATGGGTTCGCCAATATGCTGCAGTAAAACTTCACGGGCTTTGATGATTTTCTCACGGTCCTCTGCATTTTGCAGAAACTTGCAGGTGAATTCAGTTTCTTTATCATCGCCTAACATGCAATCCATGCTGTATAGCAACAGAATTTGTGTTTGAGCATTGATGAAAATATTCTCCCTAGTATCGGTGTAAGTATGATTTAACAAAGCTTCAATAGCAGTTCTTGTCTTGCCACACAAAGGCAATTGTTTGCTGAAAGATGTTTTGTGTCTGAAGGCAAGCACATCTTCAGTCAGTCCGGTATCGGTACTGTTATTGGTAAACTGGGTAAGATAATTAGGCTTGAAACTAAAACTAACTACATCAACACTGTCCACTTTTTCAACACAGCTTTTACTGGTATTGAATTTACAGTAATCGCACTCGGTTTGCTTTTGGCGGCAATACACGTTTCCGCTCACACAAAATTTCAATTCCAGGTGATTGGCTTCCGGATTGTTTTTTTCAACATGATAGATCAATATACCGGTATCGTCAATACTCCATTGCGGTTGCTTGCGGTAGCGTTTAATAGAATATTGTACCGAACCGGGTACGGTACGGTCAACATGCAGTAACACATCCAGATCCTCGTTTAAAAGAGGCTGACGATGCGCTATGGCTAATATGTCGGTTAATTGATCCATTGAAAATTGCAGTGCAAAGATACGAATAAAGAATTAACGTTTAAACATCGTAAATTGTTTAACGACTGCCCGGTTGATTTAGCCGCTAAGGAATGCTTGGGATTTTGGCTCCTGAAATGGGGTGTAAGTACCTGAAAATATTGTGGATATCCATGTATAAATTCATCCTAAAATAAACCCTCAATTCTTGCCTCAAACGCCTTTATTTTCGTACATTTGCCCGAATCTGAATTTTACAAATTAAAAGTGATTTAGAACGACAATATGAGTACAGAAGAAGCAGTAGTTCCGGCCCCCGCCAGCAAAGGTTATGGCGCAGACAGCATCCAGGTTTTAGAAGGTTTAGAAGCGGTTCGTAAACGCCCCGCCATGTACATCGGCGACGTGGGTGTTAAAGGTTTGCATCATTTGGTATATGAGGTGGTAGATAACTCCATTGATGAGGCCCTTGCAGGACATTGCAAAAACATCAGCGTAACCATTAATGAAGACAATTCCATTACTGTAGAAGATGATGGCCGTGGTATACCAACTGGTATGCATACCAAGGAAAACCGAAGTGCATTAGAAGTGGTAATGACAGTTTTACACGCCGGCGGTAAATTCGATAAGGATTCTTACAAAGTATCCGGCGGTTTGCATGGTGTAGGTGTGAGTTGTGTGAATGCTTTAAGCAGCAAATTGCATGTAGAGGTTAACCGGGACGGTAAAAAATTCGAACAGGAATATGGTATCGGTATTCCAAAATACCCCGTAAGGGAAATTGGTAAGTCAGATAAACATGGAACTAAAGTTCAGTTCTGGCCCGATACTTCAATTTTCATCACCAGTACTTACAATCGTGAAATTCTGGAAGCCCGTTTACGTGAACTTTCTTTCCTTAATAAAAAGATAACCATTCATATTCATGATTTAAGAGAGAAGGAAGAAGAGGATGGTTCTACTTACTCAAAAACATTTTACAGTGAAGGTGGTATTGTTGAGTTTGTAGAAATGCTGGATAAGAACGCCAACCGTAATGCGTTGCTGCCAACCGTAATTTATTGCGATAGTCATGATGAAAGCAGTAATGTGATGGTGGAAGTAGCCATGATATACAATACCGGTTATCAGGAACACCTGTTCAGCTATGTAAACAATATCAATACTATTGAAGGAGGTACGCATGTTGCAGGCTTCCGGCGTTCTATTACCCGTGTGTTTAAAAGTTACGGCGAAAAAGAAGGCATGTTTGAAAAAGCCAAAGTAGAGATTGAAGGAGATGATTTTCGTGAAGGATTGAGCGCCATTATTTCGGTAAAAGTACCCGAGCCTCAGTTTGAAGGACAAACAAAAACCAAACTGGGTAATAATGAAGTAATGGGTGTGGTTGATTCTACCTTAAGCAGGGTTTTATCTGCGTACTTAGAGGAGAATCCAAAAGATGCCAAGACCATCATTCAAAAAGTAATACTTGCAGCACAGGCAAGAGCAGCGGCCAAAAAGGCCCGTGAAATGGTACAGCGTAAAAGTGTACTCACCGGCGGCGGACTGCCCGGTAAACTGGCCGATTGCAGTGATAAGGATCCAAACCGTTGTGAGTTATACCTGGTGGAGGGAGACTCAGCCGGTGGTACTGCCAAGCAAGGCAGAGACAGATCATATCAAGCCATTCTTCCTTTACGTGGTAAGATTTTGAACGTGGAGAAAGCGATGGAGCATAAGATTTACGACAACGAGGAGATACGCAATATGTTTACCGCCTTGGGTGTAAAGATTGGAACGCCTGAAGACCCTAAAGCGTTGGACTTATCCAAACTGCGCTATCATAAGTTGATTATTATGACGGATGCTGACGTGGATGGAAGCCATATCGCTACGCTTATCTTAACCTTCATCTTCCGTTATATGAAAGAACTGGTTGAGCAGGGTTATGTATACATTGCACAGCCGCCGTTATATCTTGTTAAAAAAGGAAAAGAGCAGGCTTATGCATGGAACGATGAAGAACGTAAGGTATTGATCAAACAGTTTGGACAGGGAAAAGATGAAAGTGTAAACACACAGCGTTATAAAGGTTTGGGAGAGATGAACGCCGAACAGCTTTGGGAAACAACCATGAATCCGGCAACACGTACCTTAAAGCAGGTTACACTTGAAAGTTCAGCCGAAGCTGACCGTGTGTTCAGTATGTTGATGGGAGATGAGGTTCCACCACGCCGGGAATTCATTGAAACCCATGCTAAATATGCTAAGATTGACGTTTAAAAATCATGTTTTTCAAGCTGAAATCAGCTTTTTATAAAATTATTTTTAATATATTTTACCACAATTTTTAAGAGGCTTTTTGCCCCTTTTTTAGTGCAGTTTAATAGTGAACTTAAGTTTTGGGCTTTTTCCAGTCATTTAAGCTAAAGTACTGTCAGTTAAGCCTTCTAAGGTTTACTAATATAGATATAAAGACAGGGCATATAGAAAAAATGCCTGTTTTACGTATAAATATTCAATATCAGGTATGGGGATAAGCCGGGCGTTTTATAGCTGATTTCAAGCTGATTCACGTAGTGGATTTTTGCCAAAACCAATATTTTAAGTAGCTTGTACTATGAAGTTTACTACTTCAACCCATATTTACTAACCATAAATTTATAAAAATGTCAAAAATGTTAACAGCCTATTGCATGAAAACTAAGGAAAAAAATGTTCCTATGCAGGATGCAGTAATAACTAAAACTTCCCGTGGAGGCTATATGGCCCAGGGTAATGATGGTAAAGGCAATAAGATGACCACCATGCTAAGTGAAGCTACAGCACTGGAAGCCGTTAAAAACGGTGTTGCCAAGAAAGCCTGGTAAGATTAAACTGAAATTATTCCGGCCATTCATTTAATGAATGGCCTTTTTTTATTTAAAAAATTTCGATACTTAGAAATTCTATGTATATTTAACTTCTAATACATAGAACTACCATGCCTGACTTTTCAAAAGACCTGATTGCCGCCACTTCCATTCCTTTGCTGCTTTCCATTTTATGCGAAGGAGAATCTTACGGATATGAATTGATCAAAGCAATTAAGGAACGCAGCGGAGGGAATCTTGCTTTTGCCGAAGGAACCATTTACCCCGTCTTAAAAAAACTGGAAGAAAAGAATTTTATCACCTCAAGCTGGAAAACAGCAGATAATGAACGGCAGCGAAAATATTACCGTATTACAGCCGCAGGTAAAAAACAATTGCAGGAAGAAAAAGCAAACTGGCAATTTATAAATAACCTATTTGAAAATTTATGGAAGCCCCAAATCAATTTCAGCTGGAATTAGCCATAGATGGCTATCTGCAGCAATTACAATCAGGAGGTAATTACAGTCATGATGATATAATGGAATTAAAAAACCATTTGCTGGAAAATGTTGTTGAATTAAAGCAAAAGCAATTAAGTGCTGAAGAATCCTTTATGATCGCAAAGAAAAGACTGGGTAAAGAAGATCAGTTGAATGAGGAGTACAAAAAAGTTAGTGGCAACGTATTTTATAACCGGGATCTGTTTGTGATGGTACTAGGCGTCTGTACTTATCTTTTGTTTGCATTTCTATATACGATTTCGCAAAATGGACTAAAATACTTTGCCATTTACCAGGGCAAGAATGCTTTAGCCCTGGGTATAGTTAACTATATTTTACAGATTGCCATTGTAGGCTCATTCATATACCTGGTTTTTAACAGCAGGAAGTTCCTGTCTAAAATAAGCAGGATATTTTCAAAGTCTCCGGCAAATTTTACAGCCTTACTGATAATTCTGTTGGTGGCATTATACATGGTTGATTTTTATTTCCAAAGAAGCGGAAGCAACCAGCTTTCCGGAAAAATTATTGCAGAACGTTATTATCAATTTACAATTGACAGTACAATTTTCGATGCGGTCAGATTACTATTGGGCAGCATTTTATTGATTGCATTTTTTGCAGCGTTTGTTAGCAGTTACACAAAGGTTAAAATTCTGGATACCATCGTCAATAAAACTGGTTATATAGCCTTATTTTGTTTTGGGGTTTTCTGGGATGGCTTCGCCTCCTCTGCACGTATGTTGAATAAATTTACCGGCAATGATATTTTTGTTTCTACTTTAGGTTTCGGTACAATTTGGTTTATTGGTATGCTTATTTTTAATATTTACCTTAAAGAAAAAGTACTGGTACGTAACCTGGTATTTATTTCCTTTGGATTTATTTTAGAATTGGCTGCAGGTATCTGGATAAACCCTCATCTCAATAATGGATTACCTGTTTCGGTTTACTTTATTGCATTAGGTATTGGAGGAGGCTTAGGATATTTACTCGCCAATCTTATTAAAGGGAGGCGGGTTCCCGCTAAATCAACTTGATTATTTAGCAAGGCTCTTTTTCATTTTGTCAATAAAAGAAAAAAGTTCATTCATAGTTTTTATATCCTCCACAACAAGTATCCCATTTTTACCAACCTGTTTTAATTTTCCTTTATTGGTGCCTGTTTGTAAAAACAAAAGGATACCGTTAAATGTTTCGCTCTGGAAATAAGGTGAATCGGGATTGCTTACAAAAAAACATTTAAGCGTTTCATTTTTGAGGAACATTTTTTCAAAACCAAGCTCTACAGCAATTTTCCTGCAACGGACAGTAGTAAAAAGATCTTCCACCTGGTCCGGTATTGGGCCAAACCGATCTGTCATTTCTTTGTGGAACGCAGTAAGATCTTCATCTGTTTCGCAATTATCCAGGCGGCTGTACAATGATAAACGTTCTGTAATACTTTCTACATAACTGTCGGGAATTAAAATTTCCAGATCGGTATCAATGCTGCAGTCGCTTACAAAATCATCCTGCTTCTGTATCTCGGCTTTAAACAGTTCTTTAAACTCGGTGCGTTTTAATTCACGGATGGCTTCGTCCAGAATTTTCTGGTACATTTCAAAGCCTATCTCGGCAATAAAACCACTTTGTTCGCCGCCAAGCATATTGCCGGCGCCACGTATATCCAGGTCTCTCATGGCGATCTGGAAGCCACTGCCCAGTTCGCTGTATTGTTCCAGTGTGCTGAGCCTTTTACGGCTGTCAACAGGTAAAGTACTCATAGGCGGAGCAAATAAATAACAGAATGCTTTTTTATTACTGCGGCCAACCCTTCCCCTTAACTGATGCAGATCACTCAAACCAAACTGGTGTGCATTGTTTACAATGATGGTATTTACATTTGCTATATCTACACCGCTCTCCACAATATTTGTACAAACAAGCACATCATATTTTTTATCCATGAAATCGAGGATGGTATCTTCCAGGTCGTCACCATCCATCTGCCCGTGGGCGTATGCAATACTCAGGTCGGGGCAGAGGCCTTGTATCAACATCTTCATCTCTGCCAAACCTTTTACCCGGTTATGTATGAAGAAAACCTGTCCGCCTCTTTCGGTTTCGTAATAAATAATATCACGGATGGCATCTTCATTAAACACCATCACTTCGGTTTGTATCGGCTGTCTGTTAGGTGGCGGGGTATTAATGATGCTCAGATCTCTTGCACCCATCAGACTGAATTGTAAAGTACGTGGAATGGGAGTTGCCGTAAGCGTTAATGAATCTACCGTAGTCCTAAGTTGTTTTAATTTTTCTTTTGCAGCCACGCCAAATTTCTGTTCCTCATCAATCACCATTAAACCAAGATCCTTAAACTTTACATTCTTATTAAGCAGGGCATGTGTACCGATGATGATATCAATTTTTCCGTCAGCCACTTTTTCCATCGTCTCCTTTTTTTCTTTGGCCGATTTAAAGCGGTTTATAAAATCAACCGTTACCGGAAAATCTTTTAAGCGGTCGCCAAATGTTTTATAATGCTGATAAGCAAGTATTGTTGTTGGTACTAAAACAGCGGCCTGTTTTCCATCGCATACACTTTTAAATGCGGCACGAATAGCAATTTCAGTTTTTCCAAATCCAACATCACCGCAAACCAGCCTGTCCATTGGTGATGGTTTTTCCATATCACGTTTTACATCTTCAGTAGCTTTGCCCTGGTCGGGGGTGTCTTCATAAATAAAACTGGCTTCCAGTTCGGTTTGCATATAATTATCCGGCGCATGGGCAAAACCTTCCTGGCTTTTGCGTTGAGCATATAATTTTATAAGATCAGTTGCAATATCTTTTACCTGCTTCTTGGTTTTGTCTTTCAGTTTGCTCCATACATCGCTGCCGAGTTTATTCATTTTGGGCACCGTGCCTTCTTTGCCGCTGTACTTTCCTATCTTATGTAAGGAAGAAATATTTACATACAACAGATCCCCGTCTTTATATTGAATGCGTACTGCTTCCTGCATCCGGCCATTAGCCTCAATTTTCTGTAAACCGCTGTACACACCAACTCCATGATCGATATGCGTTACATAATCACCGGGCTGTAATTCCCTGAGTGTTTTTAAAGTAAGCGCTTTGTTTTTGCTGAAAGCCTGTTTTACTTTGTATTTATGATAGCGTTGGAATATCTGATGATCGGTATAACAAACAACTTTTAAATCATCATCAATAAATCCTTCATGAATAGAAGAGGGAACAGGAATGACATTAATCTCAGCCTTTAAATCAGTAAATATCACATGCAGTCGCTCTAACTGTTTTGGATTTTCGGCAAACAGATATATATTGTATTTCTGCTCTTCGTATTCTTTTAAATTTTTTATTAAGAGATCGAAGTTGCGGTTGAATGCAGGTTGCTCTTTTGTATTGAATTTTATTTCATCTGCTTTTGAAAAATGCGATTTGCTCCCAAATTCAATAATATGCCTTTGCTTTATTTCTTCTTCAAGTGTTTCTGCTTTTACAAAATCATTGATGTTAACTTCTGTTTTCCACTGATAATTATCCTCTTCTTCAATTGCAACCTGGCTAACAGGGTTATCCTTCAGCAATTGTAAAAAAATATCAAGGTCTTCTTCCTGTTGTTCTATTTTCTCTTTGATAAATGACCAGTCTTCGCTCCACACAACTGTATTCTCCGGTAAAAATTCCATGATGGAAACTTTTTCACCGGAATCAAATTGTGTTTCTACATTCGGGATGATGTTCACCTGCAATAATTTCCTTTCGCTTAACTGTGTTTCCGGGTCAAAAATCCGGATGCTGTCAACTTCATTTCCAAATAATTCTACCCGGTAAGGTTTTTCATTTCCGAAAGAATAGATATCAAGAATACCGCCACGTACTGCAAACTGCCCCGGCTCATACACAAAATCGGTACAGGTGAAACCATAGCCGACAAACTTTTCGTAAATGCTGTTGGCATCGAGTGTATCACCTTGTTTAATAGAGATGATATTTGCCGAAAGCGTTTTGGGTAAAACAACTTTTTCAAATAAGGCTTCGGGATAAGTTATGATGGCGCCAACCCGTTCACCCATCGGGTTACTGAAACGGGTCAGACATTCGGTACGCAACATCACATGGCTGGCATTAAGCAGCCTGTAGTTCTTTTTATTTTTAAAAGAAGAAGGAAAATAAAAGAGGTTCAGGGCACTGGTGATATTCTCCAGCGTGTTGTGAAAATAAGCTGCTTCTTCAGCATCACGTAAAATGAACAGGTGGTTTAATTGCGATGCAGAAGCATGGTTAAAAACGGCGGAAACGACGAATGGTGCTGCGCTTCCATGAAGTCCTTTCATTTGAATTTGCCTGGGTTGGGACGCAGTAATCCTGTCCACTATTTTAAAACAGCGGCTGTCATTTGCATACCCGTTCAACAACATTTCCAGATTCATCAGGGCGGCAAAGATAAGCTGAATCGGAAATCAAAGCTTATTATGTGAATAATGGCAATAGAGAAGGCAGCAAAAGCGTTATCAGTGTTGTCTTATCAATCTTTTTATGTATATTTTTGTAAGCGGGTCATTTTACAAAAAAATCCAATGGCAATTTAACTAATGAAAAAATTCTATTCCGTCTACTTTATTATCGCCCTGTTATTCAGTAATGCATTCGTAAATGCTCAAAATACCAGCCTGCCTGTTCGTTTTGCAGCAGGTAATTTTATAACTGCTGATAATGTGCAGACACAAAGTTTTCAAAAAGATAATTTGCACATCTCCTTATTCAGTAACACTTACTATGTGTTGGTTCAGTTTTCGGTATTACCATCAGCAGAAATAAAACAATCATTAAAAAATGCAGGCCTTGAACTGGGAAGTTATATTCCCGGCAATGCCTATTTTGCTGCCATAAAAAATGGTTTTGATTTTTCGCAGGCTGATAAATTCAGCATTCGGTCAATCAACAGTATTCCTTCTTTTTATAAAATCGATAAGGCATTAATCTCTTACCGCGAAACGGATAATAAGAATGCACAGAAGGTTTTTGCAGTCAGTTATTTTCCTGCGATAAGTAAGTCTTCTGTAATTGAAGAATTGCAAAAGGCGGGAGCCACAGTTCTGACAACAAAATTTACAACAACCAATGTTGTTTTTATCCAACCGGAAAAAAATAACATTGATGCCATAGCAGCCTTGCCGATTGTTAGTTTCATAAGCCTGCAATCACTTACTGATAAACCATTGAATTATAACAGTACCGGGCTGCATGGTGTAAGCAGCCTGCTTTCTCCCTCAGGCAGAAATTTAAGCGGGAAAGGAATTACAGTTGGTGTAGGGGATAACTCAGAAACTTCTACAGCTCACTTAGACTATACCGGGAGAGTTATAAGCAGGGTGCCCTTTCCCATCAGTTTTCACGGTATACATGTTACGGGAACAGTTGCCGGAGCCGGAATATTAGATCCTAAATACAGAGGGATGGCACCGAGGGCTACGGTTGTAGGCCAGTGGTTCAGTGATATCATTACCAATACGCCAACTTACGTGGCTGACTATAATATGATTGCTACCAATAATTCTTATACCGCAGCAGATGACAGTTGTGCAGGTAGCGGTATTTATGATGTGCTGAGCAATTATACAGATGACCAGATGAAGACCTATGAAGATGTGCTGCATGTTTTTTCTGCCGGTAATGATGGTACTTATACCTGTTCACCTTATCCTGTTTCTTATGCAACTATAAAAACAGGGTATCAATGCGCAAAGAATGTACTGACAGTGGGAGCAATGGACCAGGCGACATATTCAATTACCAACTTCAGCAGCCGTGGCCCGGTACAGGACGGAAGATTGAAACCGGAAATAGTTGCCAATGGATACCAGGTTATTTCCACACGTCAGTTTAATACTTATGGCTTTAACAGCGGTACCAGTATGTCGGGCCCGGTTGTTGCCGGAGCTGCAACCATATTAAATGAACAATATCGTAAATCAAATGGGAATGTTGTTCCCAAAGCATCTTTAATAAAAGCCATCTTATGTAATACCGCAGAAGATCTTGGTAACCCGGGCCCGGATTTTACTTTTGGTTTTGGAAATTTAAATGCAAGACGGGCTGTAGAAGTTATTGAGAACAATCAATTTTTCATAAGCAGCACGACGCCTTCTTTAAATACCATTGCAGTTCCTGCAGGGGCAAGGCGTTTAAAAGTAATGTTGTATTGGGCCGATCCTGCTGCTGCTGCAAATGCAGGCAGTACATTAATTAATGATCTTGATCTTACAGTTACCACGCCGGCGTTGATAACCCATCTTCCTTTAGTATTAGATGCATCGGCAGCGAATGTAAATGCAAATGCAACTGAAGGCGCCGATCATATAAATAATATAGAGCAGGTTGTAATTGATAATCCTGCTGCAGGAAATTATGATCTGCATGTTAATGCTTTTGCAGTTCCGCAGGGGCCGCAGGAATATGTACTGACTTACCAGATTGATATGAATGGCGTTACTGTTGAATATCCATTTGGTGGCGAAACACTGGTGCCGGGTGAAACAGAATTTATTCGTTGGAATGCATATGGCGATGATGCCAATAGTTTTACACTCGAATATTTTGATGGCAGTTCCTGGAACCTTATTGATAATAATGTTGCTGCTGCCGTAAGGTCATATAGCTGGGTGGTACCTGCAACGGTCAGTAATAATTATCTGATCAGGGTAAGCCGCAATGCATCTGCCTATACCGATCAGAGTGATTTTGATTTCAGGGTGATTGGTCAGCCGTTAGTTACTGCTACTGTTCCCTGCGAAGGTTATGTACAACTTGACTGGCCTGCTGTTACCGGCGCAACATCCTACGATATCTGGCAATTGAAAGCTGATACAATGGCCATCATCAGCAATACAAATTCCTTAACTTACCTGGTTCAGGGATTAAGCAACACAACAACTTACTGGTTTGGAGTTAGTGCAAGGAATGGAAGTATAAACGGCCGGAGATCTGTTTCAAAATCTGTATTACCGGCAACAGGTGCCTGCAGCCTGGCAAATTTTGATAATAATTTAAAAGCAGTATCTATTGATGCGCCTGTAACAAAAAGGCAATTCACTTCATCTGTTTTAACAGCAACAGAACAAATCAGGTTCACTATAAAAAACCTTGATAATGTTGCTTCATCAGGAAGTTACGATCTCTATTACCAGGTCAACAGTAATCCTGCAGTTATGGAAAACAATTCAACTGTTATAAATCCGCTGGCAACATATCAATACACATTTACAACACTCGCTGATTTTTCTGCTGTTGGTATTTATACCATAAAAGCCTGGGTTAAAAGAGCGGGTGATACTCAGGTTCTGGATGATACTGTTTCTGTTACCATAAAAAACCTTGCAAATGCAATTGTTATATTACCACTAACCGATGGATTTGAAAGTACGATCAATAAAGGATATACAATAAACACGATTGGGTTAGATGGTGATGACAGGATTGATTTTAAAACGAATTCTGTAAGGGGCCGTGCCAGGACATTTGTAAATACAGGATTTGCTTACAGCGGAAACAGGGCAATAACATTAGATCAGTTTATTTACAACAATGCCCTTACCACCGACAGCATGCTGATGACTTATAACCTGAATAATTATACCGCGGGTAACCAGCTGCGTTTAGATTTTTATTATAAAAATCACGGGCAGGATAATAACCCCAATAATAAAGTATGGATACGTGGTGATGATACTAAGCCATGGGTGCTTGCTTATGATCTTGTTGCCAACCAGGCAGCATTGGGGCAATGGAAGCATGCGCTTATAAATATCAATGATGTGCTGGATACAGTATTGCCTGCGCAGCCAGTCAGCAGCAGTTTTCAAATTAAGTTCGGGGAGCAGGGAAATACATCTGCCAATACAGCTTATCCATCAGTTGACCAGGATGACGGTTATACTTTTGATGATGTAACTATTAAAGAGGCAACAAATGATATTGCGATTACGAGGGTGCTTTCACCTTCGGTTACCGGTTGCGGAACAACAGGCAACCAGAATATTTCCATCGAAATAAAAAATTACAGCAGCAGTACATTTACCAATGTACCTGTTTATTATAGTTTGAATGGTGGAGCTCCGGTAATGGAGACCATTGTATCACTGCCTCCAGGTATATCACCACATAGTTTTGCAGTGCCTGAAAATCTGTTGGTGAATACCGATTATAGTTTTGATTTTTGGATAAATGAACCAACTGATTTTTATAATGATAACGACAGTATTTTAAATTATGCGATTCACACAAGCCCGGTTATAAATACATATCCATACCTGGAAGGCTTTGAAAGTGATGACGGAAACTGGTACAGCAAAGGATCAAATAATAGCTGGCAGTGGGGAACACCTGCAAAGACAACGATCAATAAAGCAGCCAATGGTACAAAAGCATGGGTAACTTCCTTAACGGGTAATTATAAAAACAGTGAGTTGTCTTATTTATATTCACCTTGCTTCAACCTGAGTGGATTAACACAACCGGTTTTATCATTCAGTCATATTTTTCAAATTGAAGATGGTACCCCTACTGATTATACCTGGATAGATTATTCCGATAATGGCGGTGTTACGTGGAACCGTTTGGGTGCACCGGCAGCGGGTACAAACTGGTACAATGATCCAACGGGGTTAAAAAAATGGAGATTCTCATTAAGCACCTGGCATGTTGCCAGTATTGATATTCCAACAACAGGCAGTAATGTGCGTTTTCGTTTTGTAATGTCGAGTGATCTTGGATATAACCTGGAGGGTGTTGGTATTGATGATATTCATGTATTTGATAAGGCACTCATCTATACCGGTGCACCAGTAACAGGATTAACCCAATCTGTCAGTGGCAGTAACTGGATACATTTCACATCAGGAGGAAGGAGAGTCGCTTCTATAAATCCGAATGGAAATAACCTGGGCAATACAACGATAGATGTATATCCCCATGCAGGTGCGGTACGGATAAGCAGTAATCAATATTATGTAAACAGGAATATTGTTGTTCGTCCCACTACACAACCGGGTGGCGGAGATGTTTCGGTTCGTTTTTATTTTACAGATGCAGAAGCAAAAAGTTTGTTGGCAGCAACCGGCTGTGGAGTTTGCAGCAAACCCAAAGATCCCTACGACCTGGGCGTAACGAAATATAGCGGAACTGCATTGGAGGAAAATGGAACACTTGCGGATAATACCAGCGGGGTATATCAATTTATATTGCCTGCCAATACAGAAATTATTCCTTATGATAATGGCTACTATGCTGAGTTCCCGGTAAACAGTTTCAGCGAATTCTGGTTAAACAACGGAGGTGTTACAGGAACAGTGCCATTGCCTGTTAAGCTGGTTAGTTTTGAAGCCATCAAGCAAACCAATAAAGTTTTGCTGCAATGGAAAACTGAAAATGAGCTGAATGCATCCAGTTATGTTGTAGAAAGAAGTGCAGATGGAAGAAACTATTCGGGTATTGGCTCCATAGCAGCATACAACAATTCTGGGACAAATAATTACAATCTCCCGGATGTGCAACCAATAAAAGGAATAAATTTTTACCGGTTGAAAATGATTGATAAAAACGGGTCATTCAGTTATTCAGCTGTAAGAAAAATAAATTTTGATAATGCGACTGATGATATATCCCTTTATCCAAATCCTGTTGTTAATTCAAAAATATTTGTGGCTTCGTCTGGAAATACCAACAGGGCTGTATTGTATGATGCAACAGGAAAGATGATAAAGTCATTTATGCTGCAAGGACGAAGTAACAGCCTGGATCTGTCGGGCATAGCAAAAGGAATTTATGAGCTTAAAATTTTTACAGATAATTCAGTTCATACTGAAAAGATTATAATACAGTAAAATAGAAATAATCTGGTTGAAGCTTCCGTAATTCCTTTTTACGGAAGCTTTTTATTTTATTTCTTTGTAACTTTCCGCAAACTAAAACAATGGCATTATTACCGTGGCGAACCGGAAAAGTTATCCGCATAGAGAATGAAACTAACGACACAAAAAGATACTGGATTGAAGTGCCCGAATTAACTGATTTTGATTTTATACCCGGCCAGTTCGTTACCCTTGATCTTCCTATTCATGAAAAAGCAAACAAGCGTTGGCGCAGTTATTCCATTGCTTCCTCGCCAGATGGTACCAATGTTTTTGAACTGGTGATTGTACTGGATAAAAAAGGTGCAGGTACCAATTATATTTTTGATGAAGTAGAAGTAGGCTCTGAACTAACTTTCCGTGGGCCGCAGGGAGTATTTACCTTAAAAGAGCCCTTGGAGAAAGAACTTTTCTTCATTTGCACCGGCACCGGCATTGCTCCTTTCCGTAGTATGATGCATCATATAAAAAACAAGAACATTCCACATAATAGTATCAATCTCATTTTTGGATGCCGCACAAAAGATACTTTATTATATTATGAAGAGATGAAAGCGCTGGCTGCTTCCGTTCCCGGGTTTAAATATGTCCCTACACTCTCAAGAGAGGAGTGGGAGGGCGCTACAGGTTATGTGCATCCGGTTTATGAAGACCTGTTAAAAGATAATAAAAGGCCTGCCCACTTTTTTTTATGTGGATGGAGAGGTATGATCGATGAGGCAAAACAAAGGATCATGGATTTGGGGTATGATAAGAAAGATATTCATGTAGAAATTTATGGTTAAATGAAAATGCTTGTTTGATTGGATAAAAAATGATCTTCATCATCTGAAATACTGATGAATACGATTACATAATTTGATTCAAAATAGATATTTCTTCCTTAACTTGTACTATAAAGAAATTCAATAATTCATTTGATATGGGTGCATCTTCCATGATTGTTTTGATAGTTGCGGCACTGGCGTTTTCTTCTATTGCAGTGCTGGTTGCAAGGCTTGTTACAAAAGCGACTAAAAATCCGCAAAAAGGCCAGCCATACGAATGCGGTATTCCCACACATGGTAAGACCTGGATTCAATTAAATGTTGGCTACTATTTATTTGCCCTTATATTTTTAATTTTTGATGTGGAATTGATATTTATCTTCCCATGGGCAGTTGTCGCCAAGTCAGTTGGCTGGATAGCATTGATTGAGATTGTTATTTTCTTTTTTATATTATTTATGGGCTTTTTATATGCACACAAAAAAGGTGCACTCAAATGGAAGTAATGCCCCAACCCGGCCCCCTCTATCTCCCCCGGTGGGGGAGGAAATAGAGAAGATCAATTGGAAAAACAGAGGTCGAAAGAATATAAAAGTTTTTTATTAATGAACAACACTACAAATAATTCAGAGTCTTTAAAAGTCTCCCCCACCGGGGGAGATTTAGAGGGGGCTGGGTCTTTTCCGGGGCAGATAACTGAAACTCCAGGTGGAGGTATTGTATTAAGTAAACTGGATGATATTATCAACTGGGCAAGGTCCAATTCTTTATGGCCGCTCACGTTTGCAACCAGTTGCTGTGGTATTGAATATATGGCCGTAGCCGGTGCCAAATATGATTTTTCCCGTTTTGGTTTTGAAGTGGCACGTGCCTCGCCACGCCAGGCAGATGTGATCATCATTGCAGGTACTATTGTTAATAAGATGGGACCGGTTCTGAAAAGATTGTATGATCAGATGGGCGATCCAAAATATGTGATTGCTATGGGTGCCTGTGCCATTAGCGGCGGACCTTTCTTTTACAATACTTATTCCGTTGTAAAAGGTGCAGATCATATAATACCTGTAGATGTATATGTGGCCGGATGTCCGCCCAGACCGGAAGCCTTGCTACATGCATTGATATCACTACAGGAAAAAATAAAAGCCGGAATGACAAGAGAACAAATAAAGTCGGGGATTTAAAATGAATAACGAAGAACTGAAAACCAAAATTACTGAACTGCTTCCTGCTGCAACTTTTGACGAAAGTGGAGAGTGGCTTAATATTAATGTTGGGCCTGTTGATTGGTTATCTTTTGCCAATCAGCTTCGTAATAATGATTCCTTATACTTCGATTATCTTTTTTGCCTTACCTGCATAGACTGGAAGACACACCTGACGATGGTGTATCATCTCAGTTCTACCAGGCATCGCCATAATATTGTAATCAAATCAAAACTTGATAATAGCAAACCCGAAATTGAAACCGTAAGCCATACCTGGAAGACAGCAGAGTTTCACGAACGGGAAGTATATGAAATGTTTGGCGTTAATTTTTTAAATCATCCCGACCTGAGGTTGTTGATATTACCTGATGGATGGGAAGGAAAGAACCCGATGCTCAAAAATTTTGAGGATCCTATTAATATGATAAAACTGTAAAAGCCCCCTCCAGCTCCCCCGGTGGGGGAGAGTTATCGTAGCGATGATTAAGGAGAAGATTGGGCTGACAATAAAGTAAAATGTTCAGAGAAACTGAAATATTGAAAAGCGGTTCACAAGTCTCCCCCACCGGGGGAGATTTAGAGGGGGCTGAAGGTGATCTCATAATCAATGTAGGACCTCAGCATCCTGCAACCCATGGTGTATTGCATTTGGTGATTACTTTAAACGGAGAGACTATCAGGAAAGTGGAGCCGCACCTTGGTTATATTCATCGTTCCATCGAAAAAATGTGTGAGAGCCTCACCTACCGTCAGTTCATTTATGTTACCAGCCGGATGGATTATCTCTCTGCACATATCAATAACCAGGCTTGTGCTTTGTGTGTTGAAAAAGGTCTGCAGGTGGAAGTGCCTGAAAGGGCACAGGTGATACGAATACTCATGGCTGAGCTTACCCGGATTGCTTCGCATGAATTATGGTGGGGCGCCATGTCTATGGATATCGGCGCATTTACGCCCTTCTTTCATGCCTTCCGGGAAAGAGAAGTGATCAATGAAATTATGGAAGAAACCTGCGGTGCCAGGTTGACAATGAATTACAGTGTGCCTGGTGGCGTGATGCAGGAACTGCATCCCGATTTTCAAAAGAAGGTTAAAGAATTCATCATTTTATTTAATAGAAAGATTGATGAGTATGATGAACTGATTACCGGCAATATCATTTTTCAAAACCGGATGAAAGGGGTTGGTGTATTATCAAGAGAAGATGCGATATCATTTGGCTGCACCGGGCCAACGGGAAGAGGAAGTGGTGTGAGTTGTGATATCCGGAAATTATATCCTTATGATGGTTACGAAAAATTACAGTTTGATGAGATTATTGAAACAGCCGGAGATTCATTTGCACGCTACATGGTACGTATGCAGGAACTCCGCCAGTCAATAAAAATAGTAGAACAATTAATCGATAATATTCCCGAGGGTGATTTTCAGGCAAAAACAAAAGCCGTTTTAAAATTGCCTAAAGGAGAATTTTATACAAGAGTAGAAACGGCAAGAGGAGAGTTAGGTGTTTATATTGTCAGCGAAGGCGGCATGACGCCTTATCGCATTAAATTTCGTTCACCGGGATTTTCTAATCTCTCAGCATTGGATACCATGGCAAGAGGAAGTAAGCTGGGAGATTTGGTGGCCATGATGGGAACGCTGGATTTGGTGATACCGGATATAGATAGATGACCTCCGGGCCCCCTCCAGCTCCCCCGAAGGGGGAGAGTTATCGAAGCGATCACTGAAAAGGAGAATAAAGCGATGATTGAATTAATTAATTGTGTAACAAAATAAAAAACTACTCTTCCAATTCCCTCTCCTTGGGAGAGGGGTTGGGGTGAGGCTATGTGGAGCTTAACAAACATATCGTCTTCTATTCATGATTGGCTGAATCAAACCTTTAGTTCAACATGGGCACTGATCTTTGAAATGGTCATTGCAGGTATTGCTGTGATTAGTCTGTTTGCAGTTTTGGGTTTAGTGTTGGTGTTGATGGAAAGAAGGGTTGCTGCCTGGATGCAGATCAGGCTGGGGCCTAATCGTGTTGGTCCTTTCGGTTTACTGCAATCAGCAGCAGATACTGTAAAGTTATTGGTAAAGGAAGGTATGACACCCGATGGTGCGGATAAATATTTATTCAACCTGGCACCTTTCATAGCTATGATAGTTGCCATGTTACTGATGGCTCCAATAGCTTTTGCAAGAGACTTTCAATTGTGGGATCTGAACATTGGTGTTTTGTTTGTTTCAGCCGTTTCATCCATCATGGTCATCAGTATTTTAATGGCCGGTTGGGCAAGCAATAATAAATATTCGTTGATGGGTGCCATGAGAAGTGGAGCACAGATCGTGAGTTATGAATTATCTGCAGGCTTATCAATTCTTACCATTGTTGTGTTAACCGGCAGTCTGAACATTAATGATATCATTATGGCCCAGGCTGATGGCTGGTGGATATTTAAAGGACATATTCCGGTTATTATTTCTTTTGTGATTTTTATTATTGCGGTAACTGCCGAAACAAACAGGGCTCCTTTTGATCTTGCAGAAGCAGAATCAGAGTTAACAGCCGGGTTTCATACCGAATATTCTGGAATGAAATTCGCCTTATTCTTTTTAGCAGAATATATTAATGTATTTATTGTTTGTGCCATTGGCGCCACTTTGTTTTTAGGCGGATGGATGCCGTTTCATATTGGCCATTGGGAGGCATTTAATCATGTGATGGATTATATTCCATCGAGTATCTGGTTTTTTGGAAAAACGTTTTTCTTAATATTCCTGATCATGTGGTTCCGGTGGACATTCCCCCGTTTGCGTATTGATCAGTTATTGAATTTAGAATGGAAATATCTGTTGCCGATCAGTATGTTTAATTTATTATTGGTAACTGTGATTGCGATTTTGGGATGGCATTTTTAAAAAGTGTAAATGTTTATAACTAAATATATAAAGGATGTTTTCAGCGGAGTAAAATCACTGCTCGTCGGTATGCGCCGAACCGGTTATTATTTTACGCATCACAAAGAGATCATTACAGAAGAATACCCGGACAACAGGGATACATTGGTATTGCCGGAAAGATTCAAAGGAGAAGTGGTGCTTACGCATGATGAAAACAATGAACACGCTTGTACCGGTTGTACTGCCTGCGAACTGGCTTGTCCGAATGCAACAATAAAAATTGTTACTCAATTTGATATAACCCCTGAAGGAAAAAAGAAAAAAGCGTTAGACAAATTTGTGTATCACCTGGAACTATGTACCATGTGCAATTTATGTATCGTGGCCTGTCCGACAGATGCAATTAAAATGGCGCAGACATTCGAGCACAGTGTTTTTAACAGGGCTGATTTGACAAAAATTTTAAACAAGCCCGGATCAAAGATCAGGGAAGGCGTAGAATAATGAGCGGATCAACGATTATATTTTATTTACTGGCTGCACTTACTTTAGTGAGTGCATTACTGGCTGTTACTACCCGGATGATCTTCAGGGCAGCTATCTATCTATTGTTTTCACTGATTGGTATTGCAGGAATTTATTTCTGGCTGCAATATGAATTTATTGCTGCGGTGCAGATAGTAGTGTATGTTGGGGGGATTGTGGTACTCATTATCTTTTCAATATTTCTTACCCAACAGGCAGGAGAACAAATGCCTAAACAAAAATTGGGCAGACAATTGTTTTCTGCTCTGGCGGCATTTTGCGGATTGGCATTGGTACTTATTCAATTGGCACAACATGCTTTTGTTGAAACCAATGGCAAACTAATTGAACCAACGGTCGCAAATATTGGAAATCAAATGCTGGGAGTGAATGATGGAGGTTATGCATTGCCATTTGAGGTGGTCAGTATTTTATTACTGGCAGCATTGATTGGTTGTATTGTAATTGCTCTAAAAAGTAAACCCGAAACAACATGATTGAACCGGGACTATATCATATGCTGTTTATCAGTGCCACCTTGTTCTTCATTGGTGTGTATGGTTTTTTTACCAGGAGAAACCTGGTGACCATGCTGATGAGTGTGGAGTTGATACTGAACAGTGTGAATTTAAATTTTATTGCCTTTAATAAATATTTGTGGTACGATAAACTGGATGGTTTGTTCTTTACGATTTTTATTATTGCCATTGCAGCTGCCGAAGCAGCTGTTGCTATTGCTATTATTATAAATCTTTACAGAAGTCATAAATCGATTGATGTAGAAAATGCGGAGGATTTGAAATACTAGACCCCGGCCCCACCATGAACTTCGTTCGTTCCCTTTTCAGGGAACCCTGAAGGGGAGGGAAATCTGGGAGACCGAAAAATATAAATTTTGAATATTAAAAGAAAAGTAATTTTTAAAAGCTGCCAACTTCCAGTTCCCTCTCCTTTGGAGAGGGGTTGGGGTGAGGCCGTTTGATGCCCATGCCAAACGCAACCTTCATACTGCTTATCGTTTTACTGCCACTGGCAGGATTTTTAATGCTCGGAATTTTCGGCAGAAAATACTTTAAAAATACTTCGGGAGTAATTGGTACAACATTATTGCTGATTTCAACTGCTTTGGCATTATATACAGCTTACGGTTATTTCTTCGAGTATGGAAAAGTTGATGGCATTTACCAAAAACTGGTTCCTTTAAAATATACCTGGCTGCAATTCAGTGAAGGTGTTTCAATAGACATGGGAATTATAATAGATCCTATTTCTGTAATGATGCTCGTAGTGGTAACGTTTATTTCTTTAATGGTGCATATCTACAGTCTGGGTTACATGAAAGGCGATGAACGTTTCCCCACCTATTATGCATTCCTCGGTTTGTTTACCTTTTCTATGCTGGGGTTAGTTATCTCTTCCAATATTTTTCAGATTTATATTTTCTGGGAACTGGTTGGCGTTTCGTCCTTTTTATTGATTGGATATTATTATGATAAGCCAAGCGCCGTTGCGGCCTGCAAAAAAGCTTTCATAGTAACAAGGTTTGCAGATGTTGGATTTTTAATCGGCATATTAATTCTATCCTTCTATTCAGGTACGTTAGATTTTAATACTTTGATTGAAAGACTAACTTCTGCTGAATCAACGGAATTTAAAAATGCAGTAGCAGCATCATTCCTTGGTATGTCTGCATTAACCTGGGGATTAGTTTTAGTTTTCATCGGCGGTGCCGGAAAGAGTGCGATGTTTCCTTTACATATCTGGCTACCCGATGCAATGGAAGGCCCAACGCCGGTTTCAGCATTGATACATGCTGCAACGATGGTAGTAGCCGGTGTATTTTTAGTAGCAAGATTATTTCCTGTATTCGCCATTTCTGCTCCATCAGCGTTGAGTTTGGTTGGATATGTAGGTGCAATATCTGCATTGATTGCTGCCATCATCGCCTGCACACAAACAGATATAAAAAGAGTGCTGGCTTATTCCACCATGAGCCAGATCGGGTATATGATGTTTGCATTAGGTGTTTCCAAATTCGGCGGAGAAGATGGCCTGGGTTATACCGCATCCATGTTTCATTTGTTTACACATGCCATGTTTAAAGCATTGCTGTTCTTAGGCGCCGGTGCAGTTATACATTATATACACAGCAACGAAATGAAAGACATGGGTGGCCTGAGAAAATATTTGCCTATTACACACATCACATTTTTAATTGCCTGTCTGGCTATTGCCGGTGTTCCGCCGTTTGCAGGATTCTTCAGCAAGGAAGAAATTTTATTGGCAGCTTATCAGCATAACCAAACCATTTACAGGATCGCACTGATCACATCAGGCCTTACCGCTTTTTATATGTTCCGTTTGTACTTCAGTATTTTCTGGAACAAAGAAGCTAGCGTGCATGGTGAACATAAGGGCGAAGGTGGTTTTGCCATGATGATGCCATTGGTGCTGTTGGCAATTGGTGCCGCTGCAGCAGGGTTTATTCCGTTTGGGCATTTTGTAAGTTCCGACAGAATAATTTTACAAACCGAATTTCATTTGATGTTTTCCATTGCACCGGTTGCATTGGGACTGGCAGGAATATTTGTGGCTATGTGGATGTACAAGTCTGCATCAGATATACCTGATAAACTTGCTTCATCATTGAGCGGCCTTTACAAAGCAGCCTATCATAAATTTTATATTGATGAGCTATACATGTTCATCAGTCAAAAAATAATTTTTAATCTGATTGGCAGACCGGCAGCATGGTTTGATAAGAATGTGGTTGATGGCCTTGTTAATGCAACAGGAAACGGAACAAGAAAAATATCAGAAGAAATAAAAGAAATGCAATCGGGTAAGGTACAGCAATATGCCATTTACTTTTTAGTAAGCATTATTGGGCTGGCTTTACTTTTTATTTATTGGTGGAAGTGAATAAGATAATTATGAATGTAGAATTATGAATTCGGAATGGATCAATTCATAATTTATAACTCATAATTCTAAATTAATAAAATGAATTTATCGTTATTGATATTATTGCCTTTAGTGACTGCAGTAGCTATTCTGCTGGCCAGGAATACCACGCAGGTAAAATGGCTGGCATTGGCAGGAGCTGCGTTGCAATTTATTTTTTCCTTTATTCTTTTATATAATTTTCATTTAGAAAGAATGCGGGGAAATCCTGCACAGATGTTATTTGAAAAACAATACAACTGGTTTCCTTCCTGGAACATCAGTTTTCATTTGGGTGTTGATGGCATTTCTGTTGCAATGATCCTGCTGACTGCATTTGTTGTAATAGCCGGCGTATTAGTCTCCTGGAACGTAACTAAAATGACCAAAGAATTTTATTTTCTGCTCATTTTATTAAGCCTTGGTGCTTATGGATTTTTTATTTCGCTTGACCTGTTCATTTTATTTTTCTTCTTAGAGATTGCTGTTATTCCTAAATATTTATTGATTGGTATCTGGGGTAGCGGCAAAAAAGAATATAGTGCCAATAAACTGGCGTTGATGTTAATGGGAGGTTCTGCATTAGTACTCGTTGGTCTTTTGGGAATTTATTTTTCAGGAACCGAACATAGTTTCGATCTGATGAAATTATCGCAGCTGAATATTCCATATGAAACGCAGATGATCTGTTTCCCGTTGTTGTTTGTGGGCTTTGGTGTGTTCACGGCTTTATTTCCATTTCATACCTGGGTGCCAGATGGTCACTCCTCAGCACCTACAGCAGGTTCTATGTTTTTAGCAGGTATCTCCATGAAACTCGGTGGTTATGGTTGTTTGCGTGTTGCAACTTACCTGATGCCTCAGGGAGCAAAAGAGTATGCTACTATCATCATTGTACTTTCTGTGATTGCTATTTTATATGGCGCCTTCGCTACCATGATGCAGAAGGATTTAAAATATATCAATGCGTATTCTTCTATAAGTCATTGCGGATTTGTTTTGCTGGGAATAGGTATGCTTACCAAAACTTCCATGACCGGTGCAGTGATGCAAATGGTTTCTCATGGATTGATGACGGCCCTTTTCTTTGCTGTTATCGGCATGATATACCAACGGACACATACACGGCAGGTTAGTGAAATGGGCGGACTGCTGAAACGAATGCCTTTTATCATTTCTATATTGTTCATCGTGGGATTGTGTTCACTGGGTTTACCCGGACTGAGTGGTTTTGTGGCCGAGATGACCGTGTTTATGGGTTCATGGGAGCATCCGGATACATTCAGCAGGGTAGCAACGATACTGGCTTGTCTGTCAATTGTTGTTACAGCAGTTTATATTTTACGTGCCGTTACAAAAGTTTCGATGGGGCCGCTGACAACCGGTTTTGAAGAATTAAAAGACGCCACCTGGAATGAAAGACTGGCCGCATTGATTTTGGTGGCAGGTATTATAGCTATTGGCGTATCACCCAATTGGCTTAATGATCTCATCAGGCCCGGGGCTGAAATAATTATGCAAAAATTAAAATAAACCTATAAGTTTTTTAAAACCTTATAGGTTTGAAAATAATAAGATGAATGAATTTTTAACATTGATGAAACCTGAACTGGTAATAACCGGTATCATTTTCCTGCTGCTGTTTATTAAGTTAGGCAAGGGCATTAAGAATGAGACCCTGTTATTGCTGATACAGGTTTTGTTACTGCTTAATTTTATTGCCGGATTCTTCTTTAATGCTGAAGGAACATTGTTCGATGGGATGTATCTCACTACCAACCTGATTGTCTTTCAAAAAAATATTTTGAGCATGGCAGCTTATCTCATTTCTTTATTATTTGCCAATTGGTTTAAGAAGAGTGAGCACATGCCCGAATTTTTTATGCTGATGTTATCAGCATTGCTGGGTATGTTCTTATTAATATCAAGCGGAAATTTATTGATGTTCTTTTTAGCACTGGAGCTGGCAACCATTCCGGTAGCAGCTATGGCCAATTTCGACCTCGATAAAAAACGATCTTCCGAAGCTGCCATGAAAATGATTCTATCTTCTGCATTTTCTTCCGGTATATTATTATTCGGTATCTCTTTAATTTATGGAGCTACCGGCACCATCAATTTTGCAGAAATTCCACTGCACCTCAATGGAAGTCCTTTACAAATACTGGCATTGGTATTTTTATTTTCTGCCTTTGCTTTTAAATTATCCATTGTTCCCTTTCATTTATGGACAGCCGATGTGTACGAAGGATCGCCCATGGCAACCACTTCTTTTTTATCAGTGATTTCTAAAGGAGCTGTAGTTTTTATTTTCATGGCAACATTATATAAGGTCTTTCAACCCATGGAGGCCATCTGGTATAACCTCATAATGATCTTATCCATCGCCACCATGATCATTGGAAATCTTTTTGCATTGCGTCAACAGAATATTAAACGCTTTCTTGCTTTTTCGTCCATTGCACAGGTTGGTTTTATATTGGTTGGTATCAGCAGCAATGCGGTACAGGGAACCAGTTCTGTTGTGTATTTTATATTGATCTATGTTTTCTCTAACCTGGCTGCCTTTGGCGTTGCCGCAGCGATAGCATCGCAAACCAATAAAGAAAATATTGATGACTATAAAGGGATGTACCAGTCTAATAAATTCCTGAGCTGGGTGTTGGCGCTGGCTTTGTTTTCACTTGCAGGCATTCCACCCACAGCAGGCTTTTTTGGTAAACTGTTCCTGCTGACAGCGGGCGCATCGAAGGGGAGTTATCTTTTTATTACCATCGCAGCTCTGAACATGATCATCTCTTTATATTATTATTTGCGGGTGATCCGTTCTGTTTTTATGGAGAAGAATGAAAATCCAATCGAAAGAATAAAAATTGAATCTTCTGCAAAGCTGGGATTAATAATTTGCGGAGCCGGTATCGTGTTGGTTGGATTGTTGAGCTGGATATATGATTATATTCTAAGTCTGGTTTAGAAGTTTAGGGTTTAGAAGTTTAGGATGAGCAACTAAACTTCTAAACCCTAAACCCTAAACCCTAAACCCTAAACAAAATGGCTATAAATAAAAATCACGAGTTTGAAGAACTTGACGGTGTTAAATGCGGCATCGTGGAGAAGAACGTGTTGCCTGAAAGAGTTGCTTTCTTAAAAAAGATACTGGAGTTTAATAATTACAAAGTAGTTGTTGTTTCATCACCTCCGCCTAAAGCCGCCCCGGCTCCAAAACCAGTTGAGGGTGAGGAAGCTGCTCCTGCCCAAGTGCCCGCATCTGCAACACCCGAAACTTTTACTGTTGGTGTAACAGACTATACTTTCAATACCATCAATGCCATTTTCGGAAGATTATTGAAAACACCCAACGGGCATGTGGTAACGCTGGCTTACTGGCATCAGAAAGAAGCCGTAAGTCATGATGAGATTCCTTATTACGAGGACATTTAAATACCTGCTATTTATTGCGTAAAACCTTTGTCAGTAATGATTCTGTCAACATGATGAGAATCAGTTTTGGATATGAGTTATGTTGTCAATTATATGCCTGTGTTGCCTTAACTCTGTATCTAACAAAAGAATCTACATTATGAAAAAAGATACAAAAGCCGCAAAGTATATCTACTTTTTTGGTGGCGGCAAAGCCGATGGAAATGAATCCATGAAAAATTTACTGGGTGGTAAAGGTGCTAATCTTGCAGAGATGGCCGGTCATCCAAAATTAAAATTACCGGTACCTCCGGGTTTTACAGTAACCACAGAAGTATGCACTTATTATTATCAAAACAAAAAAACATATCCCAAGACGATAAAAGTACAGGTTGAAGATGCAATGAAGAGGATGGAAAAACTCACCGCTAAAAAATTCGGCGATGAAAAAAATCCGTTACTGGTTTCTATCCGTTCAGGAGCAAGAAGAAGTATGCCGGGTATGATGGAAACGGTTTTGAATGTGGGATTAAATGATAAAACCATTGCAGGCCTTATTGCACAAAGCGGTGATGAACGCTTTGCTTATGATGCTTACAGGAGACTCATTATGATGTATGCTGATGTGGTGATGGAAAAAGGTAATGCCATTGAAGTTAAAGATGGCAAGGGCATACGTAAAGTACTCGATGAAAAACTCGGGCACATAAAACACAAACAAGGATACAAAAGTGATACAGAGTTGACAGTTGATGAACTGAAAGCGTTGGTAGCAGATTATAAGAAAACTGTAAAAAAAGTATTAGGCAAAGAATTTCCGCAGGATCCCTGGGAACAAATGTGGGGAGGTATAGGTGCGGTATTCAGCAGCTGGAATGGCAAGCGTGCAATTGAATATCGCCGTATTGAAAAAATTCCGGATGAATGGGGAACAGCGGTAAATGTGCAGGCCATGGTGTTTGGTAATATGGGTAATGACAGCTGCACAGGCGTTGGCTTTACCCGTAATCCCGGTACGGGAGAAAATAAATTTTATGGAGAATACCTGGTGAATGCACAGGGTGAAGATGTAGTGGCTGGCATCAGAACACCGGCACCTGTGAATCAATATTCAATGAATGCACAGAGCAAACATTTTACTTCACTGGAAAAACTGATGCCGAAACTTTACAAGGAATTGCACAGTTATCAAAAAAGGCTGGAACAACATTACAAAGACATGCAGGACATAGAGTTCACCATAGAAAAAGGAAAACTCTATATGTTGCAATGCCGGGTGGGCAAACGAAATGGAATTGCTGCTGTACGCATGGCAACAGAAATGCACAAAGAAAAGTTGATAGATACCAAAACTACCATCATGCGGGTTGGGCCAAATCAACTCATCGAATTATTGCTTCCTATGCTTGATCCAAAAGTTGAAATACTTACCAAACCGATTGCTAAAGGATTACCAGCAGGCCCGGGTGGTGCAAAAGGACGTGTGGTCTTTTCTTCTGATGACGCAGTTGCATGGGCGAAGAAAGGAGAGAAAGTAATTTTGGTAAGAGAAGAAACTTCACCCGAAGATGTGGATGGTATGCATAAGGCACAAGCCATTCTAACAACAAAAGGGGGTATGACATCGCATGCTGCCCTGGTGGCAAGAGGCTGGGGCAAGTGTTGCATTGTGGGTTGCAGTGATATTGAAATTCACAGTGACACCAAAACTTTTCATGGCAAAGATGGCGTGATCATCAAAGAAGGTGAATGGATCAGTCTGAATGGGACCAAGGGTCTGGTATATGAAGGAAGTATGTCTTTGACTGATATTGACATCAATAAAAACCAATCTTATAAGGATCTGATGTTGCTGGTTGATAAAACAAAAACAATGGGCGTACGTGCCAACGCAGAAACACCGAAAGACGCAAGTCAGGCAATGGCATTTGGTGCGGAAGGCATCGGCCTCTTTAGAATGGAACATATGTTTTATGGCGAAGGAAGTGAACAACCTTTGTTCCTGTTGCGTAAAATGATTGTGAGTAAAACTGAGAGAGAACGTCGGATTGCACTGAATGAAATGTTTAAGTATGTGAAGAAAGATATTAAGGATACGTTGATGGTTATGAAAGGTAACCCGGTAACCATTCGTTTGTTGGACCCACCATTGCATGAGTTTGTTCCACATGATGCTGAAAAATTACATCATCTAAGTAAAGAATTAGGAATAAGTATGAGTATGTTGAAGAGAAGGGTATTGGCCCTGCATGAAAATAATCCTATGCTTGGTCATCGTGGTGTTCGTCTGGGAATCAGTTATCCCGAAATTACCGAAATGCAGGTGAGGGCCATTTTTGAAGCTACTGCAGAAATGCTGAAAGCCGGGAAAAAAGCTTTCCCGGAAATTATGATACCGGTTACAGTCACCGTTAATGAACTGACTCACCAGAAAAAAATTGTTGACAGGGTGTATAAAGAAGTTTGTGAAAAAATGAAAATGAAAAAGATTCCTTATCTCTATGGTACCATGATTGAAACACCGAGAGCCGCTATCCGTGCACAACTCATGGCAGATGTTGCAGACTTTTTCAGTTATGGAACCAATGACCTTACGCAAATGAGTTTTGGATTCAGCCGTGATGATATTGGAGGATTTTTACCAAAGTATCTTGATCTGAAGATTCTTCCTTACGATCCGTTTCAGACTATTGACCAGGATGGCGTTGGCGAACTGGTGATGGATGGCGTACAGAGAGGGAGGAAAATAAAACCTAAACTGAAAGTCGGCATTTGCGGTGAACATGGCGGCGATGCCGATAGTGTAAAATTCTTTCACCGGCAGGGGTTGAACTATGTCAGTTGTTCTCCGTTCAGGGTGCCGATAGCGAGATTGGCAGCGGCACAGGCAGCGATAGAGAATCCTGTTAAATGATGAGCATTAGAAAAACAAAAGCGGTGTTTGAATTTCAAACACCGCTTATTTATTGAACGGGGGTTAGTAAGTATTTTTAACTGATACCAATAATTTTTCCATCCACTACATCTATATTTTTTGCCTGCGGCGTTTTTGGTAATCCCGGCATCCGCATAATCTCGCCGCAAACTGCCACAATAAATCCTGCACCTTTATTGATCACAATATCTTCCACATCAATTGTAAATCCGCCTTCCAGTCCGCTCTTGTTAACGTTATCTGTAAAAGAGTATTGTGTTTTAGCCATACAAACCGGCAAATGACTCAATCCCAGTTTTTCAATTTTAGCAATCATGTCTTTTGCTTTTTTATATAACACTACGCCATCACCTCCATATATTTTTTGAACAATCTTGTTCATCTTGGTTTCAATATCATCCGAAAGTTCATAAGTATGTTGTAATGGAGCAGAATGGTTCTCACAGATATCTATTACCGCCTGCGCCATTTCAACTGCACCATCGCCACCTAAAGAAAAAGCATCATTAACTGCAAAAGCTGCATCGTTTTCGCCGCACCAGTTCCGCATAAATTCGAGTTCTTTTTCATCATCAACACCATGGCGGTTTATTACCACCAATACTTTTTGTCCGAATGTTTTAAGAATAGAAATATGTTTTTGTAAATTTCTTAATCCTTCTTTTAATTTACCTGAATCAGGCTTTTTCATTTCAGCCTCGGTAGAACCTCCGCTAAGTTTTAATGCCTGCAAGGTTGCAACAAGTACACTCATGGCAGGTTGTAATCCGGCTTTCCGGCATTTGATATTGAAAAATTTTTCTGCACCCAGGTCACTGGCAAAACCAGCTTCGGTAACAACATAATCTCCAAACTGCATAGCTGTTTTAGTTGCCATCAGGGAATTACACCCATGTGCAATATTGGCAAAAGGTCCGCCATGAATCAGCGCAGGCGTGTGTTCAAGTGTTTGTACCAGATTTGGAAGAATCGCATCCTTCATTAATGCAGTAATGGCACCGGTTACTTCAAGGTCTTTTGTTGTGAAAGGTTCTCCTGCAAAAGTAAAACCAAGCAGCATCTCATCAATCTTATTGCGAAGATCTTCTAAACCTTCAGATAAACATAACACTGCCATCAGTTCGCTGGCTGGGGTAATTACAAATCCAGTTTCAGTTGCGATGCCATTGTTTGGGCCATATAGCGCCGTTACAATATTTCTCAGCGATCGGTCATTTACATCAAGACAACGTTTCATCAGGACGGTCTTAACACCTTCGGGTTTTCCGCGGTTATAAAAACGATAATTATCTATTAAAGAAGACAGCGTATTGTTAGCCGCAGTGATGGCATGAAAGTCACCTGTAAAATGCAGGTTGATATCTTCCATTGGTACAACCTGGGAGAAGCCACCACCGGCGGCACCGCCCTTCATGCCAAAACATGGGCCCAGAGAGGGTTCACGTAATGCCAGTACAACTTTCTTTTTTAGCTTGTGCAGCCCATCTGCAAGTCCAACCGAAGTGGTTGTTTTACCCACACCTGCTTTATTGGGCGTGATGGCAGTTACTAAAATCAGTTTCGATTTTGCAATTTTTTGTTCATCAAATCGGGTGATATTTATTTTGGCCTTGCTATTTCCAAATGGCACCAGCATTTCAGGTGGTAAACCCATTTCTGCTGCTACAACTGATATAGGCGACATGATATTTTCATTCGCAATTTCATAATCTGATTTCATGCAAATAAATTTTGAGCAGGTTAAATGTAAGCAATATCAGCTTTATTTGATGGCATCCAGAATTTTTATATAGTTGGCCCGTTCATAAGCGGTAGGATCTGCAATATGTTGCTGGCTCATGCTTCCTTTAAATGCATCAACAGAACCGAAGCCCATCCTGTACATCCAATCGTACAATTCCCTGTTCATGGTCTTTAAATAAGGGATCCCGTTTTTATATAATGAAGAGGCGGTCATCACAACATCTGCACCGGCAAGAATATATTTGATGACCTCAACAGCAGACTGCACACCGGTTGTGGCAGCAAGCGACAGGTGAACTTTTCCATACAACAAACCTATCCATAGCAAGGGTAATCTTATTTCATTTGATTCACTGTAATGCAGGTCGGTTTTTATGATCAGTTCGTTGATATCAAAATCGGGTTGGTAAAAACGGTTAAAGAAAACCAATGCGTCGGCTCCCCGGTTTTTCATACGCAGCGCCATATTGCCCATGGTACTGAAGTATGGATTAAGTTTTACTGCCACCGGAATCTTAACTGATTGTTTTATGGCATCAATTATATTCAGATAACGGTTTTCCACTTCCGAAGTAGATAAAGAGATATCTGCAGGGATGAAGAAAATATTCACTTCAATCGCATCTGCTCCTGCCTGTTCTATTTGTTTTGAATAATCAATCCACCCCTCGTTGGTTATGCCATTGAGGCTGCCAATGATGGGAATATCAACACGCTCTTTTGTTTTTCGGATATGTTCCAGGTATTCATCTGTACCAATGTGAAAATCATCCAGGCCGGGGAAATATTCCAGCGCTTCGGCAAAAGAATAAGATGTTTCAGACAGAACTGTGTTGAAAGTCGCTTCTTCTTTCCTGATCTGTTCTTCAAATAATGAGTAAAGAACCACAGCTCCTGCACCATTGTCTTCCATCAAAGCAATATTATCAATCTTCTCTGATAATGTACAGGCTGATACAACGATCGGGGAGTTCAGTTTCATCCCCATGTAAGTGGATTCTATTTTCATGTGTTTAGTTTTTTTTGCCGGAAAGGCGGGAAGACGAAAAAAAATTTAAAAACGCCTTCCCGCCTTTCCGGCTCTTTTATGCTACCGGTACAAAGTCACTTGCATTTTTTGTAGCCAGCTCTTCATAATTTTTCCATTTCAGGTTTACCAGTTCCTGTGCCCGTTTCATTAATGATTCTGCGGCTTCAGGATTTGTCATCGTAAGCACTTTATACCGCAGTTCATTATAGGCATAATCTTTCAATGGTATGGATGGCCTGATTGAATCCAGCACAAATGGATTTTGTTTTTTAGTTCTTAATACCGGGTTATAACGTAACAATGGCCAGTGGCCGCTTGCAACAGCTTTATGTTGCTGATCTAAACCATTCTTCATGTCATATCCATGGGCAATGCAATGACTGTAGGCCAATATCAATGCCGGTCCATCGTACGCTTCTGCTTCCCTCATGGCTAATAAAGTTTGTTGCGGGTTAGCACCAAAAGCTACTCTTGCCACATATACATTGCCATAAGAAATGGCCTGCATGGCTAAATCTTTTTTGCCGCCGCTTTTTCCGGCAGCAGCAAATTTTGCTGTGGCTGCAGTGGGTGTTGCTTTGGAAGATTGACCGCCTGTGTTGGAATACACTTCGGTATCCAGCACCAGCACTTTAATATTTTTTCCGCTGGCCAGTGCATGATCCAATCCGCCGTAGCCGATATCATAAGCCCAGCCATCACCACCCACCAACCACACACTTCTATGCACCAGTTGATCGCAAACAGATAATAAATGATTGGCAGCAGAAGATTTAATAGTCTTCAGCTTTTCTTTCAATTGCTGAACTCTCAACCGCTGAATGGCTATTTCTGACTCCAATATCTGTTTGGCATTTATAAGCTCACTCACAAACACTTCTCCCAGTTTATCTTTCAACTCAAGCAAATATTGCTTAGCCAGTTCAAGTTGTTTATCTGCAGTGAGGCGCATGCCTAAACCAAATTCAGCATTGTCTTCAAATAAAGAATTACTCCATGCCGGCCCACGTCCTTCTACATTTTTGCTCCAGGGCGTTGTTGGTAAATTACCTCCGTAAATGGAAGAACATCCTGTTGCATTTGCAATCAGAAGCCTGTCGCCAAATAATTGTGATAATAATTTTAAGTATGGTGTTTCACCACAACCGGCACAGGCACCTGAAAATTCAAACAAGGGTTCTAAAAACTGAGCACCATGTACTGTTGAGAAATCAATTTTAGAACGATCGTTCCAGCTAATATTTTCAAAATGTTCAATATTTTTTTGTTCAGTTTCCATCAATGGCTCTTTCTCCACCATGTTGATGGCCTTTTTAGCACGGTTACCAGGCTCTGATGCCGGACAAACTTCCACACAAAGATTACACCCGGTGCAATCTTCCAGGTAAACCTGTAAGGAATATTTTGTTTCAGGAAATCCTCTTGCATTAATCGGTGCTGATTTGAAACTTTCGGGAGCTTTTTTAAGATTGTCTTCGTGAAAAAACTTAGCCCTGATAACACTATGCGGACAAACATAAGCACAGTTGCCGCATTGAATGCAAAGGTCAGGCTCCCATAACGGAACAAGATCGGAAACATTTCTTTTTTCCCATTGGGTAGTTCCGCTGGGATAGGTGCCGTCAATCGGCATTTTGCTAACCGGCAATTGATCGCCATGATCAGCCATCATCATAACTGTAACCTGTTTCACAAAGTCAGGTGCGTTGTCAGAAACAGTTTGTAATTTATTTTCTGCAGCAGAAACTTTTTTAGGAACAGTTACTTCAAATAAATTGGCGAGTGTTGCATCAACTGCCATAAAATTCTGCTCAATCACTTTTTTACCTTTTTTGAAATAGGTTTTCTCAATGGCTTTTTTAATTTGTTTGATGGCATCTTCCCTTGGCAATACACCCGACAAAGCAAAATAGCAGGTTTGCATGATGGTATTAATGCGGCCACTCATTCCGGTATCTCTGGCTACAGTTGTTGCATCAATCACATAAAACTTTATTTTTTTATCGATAATATTTTTTTGAACCTGGCCTGTTAACTTACTCCATACTTCATCTTTATCATAGGGACTATTTAACAGAAAAGTTGCTTCTTCAGCTGCATACTCCAGCATCTCAACTTTTTCAGTAAAGTTGAAAAGATGACAGGCAATGAAATCTGCTTTGGATATTAAATAAGGCGCCCTGATTGGCTTTGGCCCAAAACGCAAATGAGAAACGGTTCTGGCACCTGATTTCTTGGAATCGTATACAAAATAGCCCTGGGCAAATAGCTCGGTATTTTCTCCGATGATCTTAATGGTATTTTTATTTGCTCCAACAGTTCCATCGGCACCAAGGCCAAAAAATAATCCTTGCCGCCACTGCGACTCATCTAATTTATATGAAGGGTCATAAGGCAAACTGGTATTTGTTACATCATCATTAATACCAATTGTAAAATTATTTTTAGGTTTGTCTTTTTTTAACTCATCAAAAACTGCTTTAACCATTGCCGGTGTAAATTCTTTAGAAGATAATCCATAACGGCCGCCAACGATATTGGGCAGCTTTTTCAATTTTCCTTGCTGCAAAGCATCTACCAATGTTGATAAAACATCCTGGTACATGGGCTCGCCTGATGCACCGGATTCTTTTGTACGGTCAAGAACGGCAATCGATTTCACAGTTAATGGCAATGCATTTATTAAATGCTCCAGTGAGAATGGACGATATAATCGCACCTGGATTACACCGGTTTTAGCACCGGAAGTATTCAAAGCTTCTACTGTTTCAGCAACAGTTTCTCCACCCGATCCCATGATGATCACTACCTGTTCAGCATCTTTTGCGCCACTATATTGAAAGAGTTCATATTTTCTGCCGGTCATTTTTTCAAAATCCTTCATCACATTTTCCACAATGCCGGGCATGTTGTTATAAAATGTATTTACCGTTTCTCTTGCCTGGAAATATACATCTGGGTTTTGAGCAGTACCCCTGATGAACGGGTGTTCAGGATTCAATCCCCGGTTGCGGTGTGCAATCACCAGTTCATCGGGAATCATGGATTTGATCTGATCATCGCTTAACATTTCCAGTTTGTTCACTTCATGAGATGTGCGGAAGCCATCAAAGAAATGTACGATTGGAATTCTTGCTGCTAAAGTTGCAGCCTGTGCTATCAATGCAAAATCATGTGCTTCCTGTACACTTGCAGAACCCAGCATGGCAAATCCTGTTGTCCTTGCTGCCATCACGTCCTGGTGATCTCCAAAAATAGAAAGCCCCTGTGCTGCCAGCGAACGTGCCGCCACATGAAAAACAGCAGGCGTTAATTCACCGGCAATTTTGTACATGTTTGGTAACATCAGCATCAACCCTTGCGAAGCTGTAAATGTTATGGTGAGAGCACCGGTTTGTAATGCACCATGCACCGTACCTGCTGCGCCGCCCTCACTTTGCATTTCCATTACCTCGGGAATATTTCCCCAGATATTTTTTATGCCTTTGGAAGCCCACTCATCAGCAAGTTCAGCCATGGTGGAAGAAGGCGTGATTGGATAGATGGCACAAATTTCATTTACACGATAAGCCACATAAGCCGCAGCTTCATTGCCATCAATGGTTGAAATAATTTTTTTATTTTTTGACATCAGCATTTGAATTAACAGGTTCAGGAATCATTTCTATAGCATGGCAGGGACATTGTTCGTAACAAACAGCGCAACCCGTACATGCATCATAATTAAATGCGTAGCGGTTGCCTTTGCCAAGTTTGATGATGGCATCTTCAGGGCATGCACCAAAACAGCCATCACATTCAAAACAGTTACCACAACTTAAACAGCGCTGGGCTTCAAACCTGGCTTCGGGTTCTGAAAGGCCGGCAACTACTTCTACAAAATATTTTGCAGCAACCAACGGAGCTATTCTTACCTGTTCTTTCAGCGGTGCTTCAGTTTTATACCACATGTGCAGTTTCCTGTATCCTGCAGTTGGATGTTTTTCGGGTTTTTGATATGGTTTGCCCTGTAAATAAGCGTCTATATACTTTGCTGCTTTTTTTCCATGACCAATGGCTATCGTGGCACTCCTTGTTTCGCCGGGTAACATATCACCACCGGCAAAAATGCCTTCATGGCCTGTCATGCGTTGGCTATCAATTTTTATCGTTCCATCTACATTAAAAACCAACCCGCTGAGGGAGTGTAAAAATCCCGAATCACATTCCTGTTGATTGGCAATGATCAGCACATCTGCTTCAATGCTTTCGAATTCGTTGGTGCCTGAGGCTTTTCCTTTTTCTATTTTCATTTTCTCCAACGTAATCGTATTCTTTTTGATACTGCTTATACTTTTTAACAGATTTACATCCACACCTTCAGCCATTGCATCTTCAGTTTCATAATCATAAGCCGGCATTAATTTTTTATCGCCGTAGAAATATACACTTACTTCAGAGTCAAATCTTTTAACGATCCGGGCAAGATATAAGGCAAGTTTACCGCCGCCATATACGACCACTTTTTTTCTTATAAAGGGCGAAGTGGATGAATTCATTTCGTTGAAAAAAGAAAAAGCATCAGTAATGTAAACAGAATCGTCATGCTCAAAATCTTCCTTATGAATCAGCTGTGCTCCAATGGCGAGGTAAACTGCATCAAATTTGCCTGCCTCTTTTTCTTTAAGCACATCCTGTACTTTATAGTTTAGCCGGAATTTTACACCGGTTCTTTCAATTCGTTTAACTTCAAAATCGAGTATTTCCTTTGGAAGACGGTATTGTGGAATTCCGGTCCACATTAAACCACCCAAATGATCTCCGGCTTCATACACTTCTACGGTATGGCCCATACGGGTAAGATGATAAGCAGCTGAAAGACCAGATGGACCTGCGCCTATCACCAATACTTTTTTATGGGTTGCGTAAGCCACAAATTGAATTGGCCACTTTTGATTAATGGCTTCATCACCTATGTATCGTTCTACGGCATGAATATTTACTGTGGTATCAATGTGTGTTCTGTTGCAACCGGTTTCGCAGGGCTTTACACAAACCCGGCCCATGATAGCGGGAAAAGGGTTGTCTTCTACAAGGATTTGAAAGGCTTCGAAATAATTACCCGATTGTGCTTGTGATAGCCAGCCCTGGATATTTTCACCTGCAGGGCATGCGCTGTTACATGGCGGCATAAAATCCATGTAAACCGGACGCTGCGTTCTGAGGTGCCCGGTACTTTCAATATTTAAGGAGAGATCTACTGGCTTGGTGATATCTACTGGATTCATACCGATAAGTTTAACCGGCATAGTTTAATCACTTATGCAGGTTCGTTTATAGAATATGAACAAAGTAGGAGTTATACCAATCTCAAAAGATGATGTATTTCAAATAAGAAAATGATTTTGGTCATTTATATATTGCTCTGTAAAAAACGGGAAGAAATATAAAAGGAGTTTCCGCCTGCAAAACACAGGCCCTTAGTTAATTTTTCCCAGCACCAGGTTCTTCACTTCACTCAAGGCAATCCTTTCCTGCAGCATGGTATCCCTGTAACGAATAGTTACTGTGTTATCCTCCTTTGTCTGATGATCTATTGTTACACAGAATGGCGTACCAACAGCATCCATTCTCCGGTATCTTTTACCAATGGCATCTTTCTCTTCGTAAAAGCACATAAAGCTGTCTTTGCAATCATTCATTAACTCCCTTGCAATTTCCGGGAGGCCATCTTTTTTTAATAAAGGAAGAATGGCCAGTTTTGTAGGAGCCAGCTTTGCAGGTATTTTCAACACCACACGGCTGTCTTCCGTGCCATCTTCTTTTAACCATTTTTCTTTGGCATAAGCAAGACTGATGATTGTGAGGAAGAGCCTGTCTAAACCAACAGAAGTTTCTACAACGAAAGGCGTGTAGTTGCCATAAGGTTTATTTGTTGATGGATCAATGTCATTATCAAAGTACTGAATTTTCTTTCTGCTGTATTCCTGGTGTTGCTTCAAATCAAAATCAGTACGGCTGTGAATGCCTTCCAGTTCTTTCCAGCCAAAAGGAAATTCAAATTCTATATCTAAAGCTGCATCCGCATAATGCGCCAGCTTCACATGATCATGAAAACGAAGTTTCTCATCAGGTACCCCAATGCTCTCATGCCATTTCTTTCTTTCGTCTTTCCAGTAGTTGTACCATTCCATTTGTGTGCCGGGGCGAACGAAGAACTGCATTTCCATCTGTTCAAACTCTCTCATCCTGAAAATAAATTGTCGTGCAACAATTTCATTTCTGAATGCCTTACCGGTTTGTGCAATACCAAAAGGTATTTTCATCCTGCCGGTTTTTTGTACGTTTAAAAAATTTACAAAAATCCCTTGCGCTGTTTCCGGTCGTAAATAAATAGTATCGCTTTCTTCAGCCACGCTGCCAATCTTAGTACTGAACATGAGGTTGAATTCTCTAACATCAGTCCAGTTGCAGGTTTTACTAATGCTGCATTTTATTTTGTTGTCTTCAATCAGTTTTTTTATTCCAGCATAATCATTTGCTACCAAAAGAGAATCCATTGAAGCCAAAAGTTCTTTTGCCAACTGCTCATTGCCAACTGCCAACTGCTCCTCAGCATAGCCTTCAATCAAGTGATCAACCCTGTATCTTTTATTGCTGTCTTTATTATCAATCATCGGGTCGCTGAAATTATCAACGTGGCCGCTGGCCTTCCAGGTAGTGGGATGCATAAAAATAGCCGCATCTATACCCACAATATTATCATGCATCTGCGTCATGCTTTTCCACCACTCATCACGGATGTTCTTTTTTAACTGGGCGCCGTTCTGGCCATAGTCATATACAGCCGCCAGGCCATCATAAATTTCTGACGACTGAAAAATATAACCGTATTCCTTGCAATGGGAGATCAGTTCCTGGAACCTGCCTGCCGGCGAGGCAGAATTGTTTGCTTCTTTTGCCATAGGGCGCAAAAGTACGGCAAAACTCAAAAAATACTATCATCATTTTACGGCCGGAATAAGCATATACCTTTGTATTTTAGTAAAACATACAAAATATGGAATTAACTGAAGAGAAAATAAAGGATGTAAGAAAACAGCTCAGGTCAGGAGTGCCCCAAGGCGAAATTAAAAATGAGCTGATGGCCGAAGGTTTTACAGAAGCTGATATTGAAAAAGTGTTTACACCGCACCGACCCGATATGCGGAGCTGGTATTTGATTTTTACTATAGTTTTTTTTCTGATCGGGGCTTATACATTGATAACAGGAGGGAGTTTTCTGTTTCTTGTTTTTTCGGCAGCTATGTTTTCAGTCTATTATCTTGAAAAAGAGCGCATCAAAAAATCATCATCGTAATTTTTCATTTTGCTGATGCCTGTCTGCATCCCGTAAATTCTTCTTTTCAAAATTCTTTTCCAGGGCATCGGTTAAATCAACGCCGGTTTGATTGGCCAGGCAAATCAATACCCAAAACACATCAGCCATTTCGTCTGAGATTTCTTTTCCTTTATCCGACTCTTTAAAAGACTGTTCACCATATTTGCGAACCAATAACCTGCTTAATTCTCCCACTTCTTCCATCAATATGCCCAGGTTTGTCAGTTCACTAAAATATTTTACACCAACGGTCTTAATCCAGCTGTCTACCTGTTGTTGTGCTCCTCTGATTGTTATCTCTGTCATTATTCTCTGTTTTTAGTATCTATTATAATCGTTACCGGCCCGTCATTCAGCAACAGCACTTTCATATCTGCACCAAACTCCCCGGTAAAAATTTTCTTAGCTATATCAATCTCCAGCTGTGCAATCATTTTTTTATACAACGGAATGGCAACATCAGGTTTACTTGCTTTAATATAAGAAGGCCTGTTTCCTTTTTTAGTTGCGGCATGTAAAGTAAACTGGCTTACCAGTAAAATATCGCCATCAATATCTTTTACAGAAATATTGGGTACTTTATTTTCATCATCAAATATCCGGAGGTTAATGATCTTGTTACTAAGCCATTCTATGTCTTCATTATTATCGGCATCCTCTATACCAATTAAAACCAGTAATCCGGTTTTGATTTCAGCAAACACCCTGCCATCAATAGCTACAGAAGCCTGTGAAACCCTTTGTACAACTGCTTTCATAAATTAGTTTTCTATTTATATCTGGTAGCGGTAAATAAAAATACAGCAGCCAGCACAAGCGGTATCCAGAAATAATCATATAATCCCGTTTCTTTTTTTGCAAGCACAAACATCAGTAATGCTGTAATAATACAAAGCAGCGAAATAAGGGTAAAAGTTTTTTTCTTATTCATTTCCTGTTTTTTATAAAACTACTCTTTACAAACCGTTATTTCAAATGTATACTGTTTTTTTGTTCACGGGTAAACGATAATGCGGCAATAAAAAACTGCATCCGTTATTTCAACATAAAAATTCTTAAAAAAACTACGCTGGTTTTTTCAAAAGAGAAACAAAAGGAACTGCCCCGTAACAAACTGAAAAACGTGTATTTTCCAGCCTGGTTTTTAAGAATCCAGCAAAATCAACCCGTTCACACATTACTGGAATTTCCAAGATTTTAAACGAACATTTTTTTATTTTTTTGGGGAAAAGTAGCCAAAACCAATACCCGTTTGCGTCTTCAAAATTATCCACGTTTTTTTCCACAGGTGTTAATATTTAAAGGTTTGTTTGTTCAGCCATTACAAATATTTTCGTTTGCTTAACAATTAGATAACCTTACCAACCCATTAGTATATTAGTTATGTCAAAAAAAATCCAATCTGCCAAAGGGCTGCAGTTTTCCCGGCAGTTTACCAAAGATGACGTTAGTCCTTTCGATATGTTTGAATACGATTACCGCAGCTCTGTAATTAAAAATCCAACGGGCGAAGTAGTTTTCCAAATGGATAATGTTGAAGTTCCAAAACAATGGAGCCAGATCGCAACTGATATTTTAGCACAAAAATATTTCCGCAAAGCGGGTGTTCCAAAAGAAGACGGAACAACAGGACGTGAAACAACCGTTAAACAGGTTGCACACCGCATGGCGCATTGCTGGCGGGTTTGGGGCGAACGCTATGATTATTTTGCAACAGCAAATGATGCACAGATATTTTATGATGAGTTGGTGTACTCTATTTTAAACCAGGCATGCGTACCAAACAGTCCGCAGTGGTTTAACACAGGTTTGCATGAAGTGTATGGCATTACCGGTAAGCCACAGGGACATTATTATGTAGATGCAAAAGACGGCCAGTTAAAAAAATCGGCCAATGCTTATGAGCGTCCGCAGCCACACGCATGTTTTATATTAAGTGTGAATGATGACCTGGTGAACGATGGTGGTATCATGGATCTTTGGGTTCGTGAAGCCAGGATTTTCAAATATGGAAGTGGTGTAGGTACCAATTTCAGCAGTATACGCGGCGAAGGGGAGAAATTAAGCGGCGGCGGTACATCAAGCGGTTTAATGAGCTTCTTAAAAATTGGCGACCGTGCAGCAGGTGCTATTAAAAGCGGTGGCACAACAAGAAGGGCGGCCAAAATGGTTTGTCTTGATTTGGATCACCCCGAAATTGAAAAATTCATCAACTGGAAAGTTCAGGAAGAAGATAAAGTAGCTGCATTAATTGCTGCAGGCTACCCAAGCGATTATGAAGGAGAAGCATACAGAACTGTAAGCGGACAAAACAGTAACAACTCCATCCGCATACCAAATGAGTTCTTTAATATTTTAGATGAAGATGGTGAGTGGGAACTGAAAGGCAGAAGCGATGGAAGAGTGATGAAGAAAGTAGAAGCCAAAAAATTATGGGAGCAGATTACTTATGCTGCCTGGCGTTGTGCTGATCCCGGTACGCAATACGATACTACTATTAATGAATGGCATACATGTCCGGAAGGCGGCCCCATCAGGGCATCAAATCCTTGCAGTGAATATATGTTCCTCGATAACACGGCCTGTAACTTAGCCAGTGTTAATCTTCGCCAGTTCTTTGATGAGAGTAACAATACATTTAATGTAGCAGGTTTTGAACATACATGCCGTTTGTGGACTGCAGTTTTGGAAATATCTGTATTAATGGCGCAGTTCCCATCAAAAGAAGTGGCGCAGCTTTCTTACGATTACCGCACTTTGGGTTTAGGTTTTGCAAACTTAGGTTCTATGTTGATGGTAAGCGGTATTCCTTACGACAGCGAAGAAGCCAGGGGCATTGCAGGAGCTATCACTGCCATCATGACGGGCGTATCTTATAAAACATCTGCAGAACTTGCAAGCTTCCTTGGAGCTTTTGATAAGTACGAAGAAAATAAAGAGCACATGCTACGTGTTATGCGTAACCACCGTGCCGCAGCTTATGATGCTGCAGATGCTTATGAAGGCATTGAAATAAAACCTCAGGGCATCAATGCAAAGTATTGTCCGGATTATTTATTGAAAGCAGCTACCAAGGCATGGGACGATGCAGTGCAGTTGGGAGAGAAACACGGCTACCGCAATGCACAAACAACCGTGATTGCGCCAACAGGAACTATCGGTTTGGTAATGGATTGTGATACCACCGGTGTTGAACCGGATTTTGCATTGGTGAAATTTAAAAAATTAAGCGGTGGTGGTTATTTTAAGATCATCAATCAAAGCGTACCACAGGCATTGCGTAATTTAAAATACAGCGAAAGCGAAATTGAAGAGATCGTTGCTTATGCAAAAGGTCATGCTTCATTAGATAAATCTCCGTTCATCAATACCAAAACACTTTTGGAGAAAGGATTTATACAGGAAGATATTGATAAACTGAACAAAGCTTTAGGCGCTGCATTTGAAATAGGCTTTGTATTCAATACATACACACTGGGAGAAACCTGCCTGGAACGTCTGGGCTTTAAACCAGATCAGTACAATGATTACACCTGGAGCCTGCTGGAAGCACTTGGGTTCAGCGATGAAGAAATTGAAGCAGCCAATATATATATATGTGGTACCATGACGGTGGAAGGTGCACCTTATTTAAAAGAAGAACACCTGCCGGTTTTTGATTGCGCCAACAAATGCGGACAGATTGGTGAGCGTTACATACATGCGCACGGACATATCCGTATGATGGGTGCAGCACAACCTTTCTTAAGCGGCGCTATTTCAAAAACCATCAACCTCCCAAATGAAGCAACACAGGAAGAGATTGCAGATTCATACAGGTTGAGCTGGGAGCTTGGATTGAAAGCATGCGCTTTGTATCGTGATGGTTCAAAACTTTCTCAGCCGTTAAGCAACAAGAGCGATAAGAAAAAGAAACTTGATGAACCCATCAGTGAAGACAGAGCGGCTGCATTGGCTGCCGATATCAGCAGCATGGTTGATATGGGTAAACTAACCATAGATGACCTGCTTGATGAAATGAACAAGCGTGTGCAAAACAGCGCCGATACAACATTAAAGCGCCAACTGGCCATGATTGTTGAAAGAAGATCGCTGCCGGCCAAGCGCCGTGGCTTTACACAAAAAGCAAAAATAAACGGACAGGCATTATTCCTGCGTACCGGTGAATATAACGACGGAACATTAGGCGAAATATTTATTGATATGGCCAAAGAAGGCGCTACCATGCGTAGTATGCTCAACTGTTTTGCCATTGCCATTTCCATCGGCCTGCAATATGGTGTGCCACTGGAAGAGTATGTTGAGAAATTTGTGTTCACCCGTTTTGAGCCGGCCGGTATGGTTGACCATCCGAATATCAAGAGTGCTACTTCTATTATAGATTTTATCTTCCGCTCATTAGCGTATGAATACCTGGGCCGCAATGACCTGGTTCATGTACTGGATAAGCCCGAAGTTCTAAACATGGGTAACGAAGACTGGGATGAAAATTCACCAACCATTGGCGACCGCAAGCCTGAGCTCAGCGAAGTAAGGGTGATTGGCGGCGCAAAAGGTTCAACAGAAACAGCGCCATCAAAAGCGCACCACCGCACGGCACATAAAAAAACAGATGGCGGCATGGATGCGGTGAATGCAGCGGCTAAAAGCATGCAAAGCGATGCACCGGCCTGTAATACCTGCGGACATATAACAGTACGCAGCGGCACCTGCTACAAGTGTCTGAATTGCGGAAACAGTATGGGCTGCAGTTAGGCCCCTCTAAATCTTCTCCGCCAGCTGGCGGAGAGACTTTTAAAACGGTTTGATTAAGCACGAACATAAAATAAGGCGCCACTCAATTGAGTGGCGTTTTTGTTTTTTCTGTCATTTCGACGAAAGAGAAATCTATTAATTAAAGTTGCAATGATGATGTTACAATCATTTGTTCAATATTCAGCATCGTTGTGTCACTCCCTTGTACGGCATACCATTGGGCGCTTTTATTGATGCGGTACAAACCGTGTGAGAAATTTAATTCTCACAAAAGAATTAACAAATAAAAAGATGGCAACTACTATCTGGCATTAAGAACTATAATTACATTTGATAAAATCAATCAGTATGAAATATTTTATTCCTTTTTTCTTAACTATTATTTTTTCATGCAATACAGGTGATAACAAGAAACAGCAATCACCCAATGCTCCTGTACTTGATTCTGCTCAAAATTTACAAACAGCAGATGGAGCCGCAATAAATTTAATAGGTGAATATGAGGTTACCGATACATCAAATGATTATATACTTTTTCCTTTGGAGGTAAAAAATGCAAAAGACAAGGAAGAATCGGCATCGCTTTTCAGTAAAGAACGTGGCGAAGGAAATCTATATTGGAATATTATATTTCATAATTATAAAACCGGTGAAAACACGTTTCTGGAGCCAGAAAAGAAAATATTGATTGGCGGTTATAATTTTAACGGCAGCTATTCCAGCGGAGATTCTTATTCATCAGGGAAGATAGAAACCTACAAACAGTCTCCGTATATTTTCTATACAGTTTATACTGATGATTATAACAACGATAAGAAACTGGGAACAAACGACCCTGCGTATTTTTTTGTCAGTAATCCGAATGGATCAGGTTTTAAACAGGTATCCCCACCCGGTATTTCCATTACACAGAAGACATTTCCTAAAAACAATTCAATTCTTTTATTATCAGGAATTCGGGACATTAATAATGATAAAAAATTTAATGAAGATGATGAAAAGGTCTATTACAAAGTAAATATGGCCGACTCTTCATTTAAAACTGAAGAAATTTTTAATCAAGCATTTAAAATTAAACTTAAAAAACTGTTCGACAAAAATTGGAGAAATTAAATGTTGTTTATTTCTTCTTCACCTCATTCTTCGCCGTCCTCTGGTTTTATGACCAGCAACAAATAATTGCTCCACATTTTTTTTGCAAGCTTTAGTAATTTTTATTTGGCTGAAGCCAATCCTGTGGTATATTAATCCCGGCCTGAAGGCCGGAGCAATTGAGTGGAGAATTTATTTTAAATAGTTATTGCCCCAGCCAGTCCTTAAAACCATTCACTCTTTCCCGGCTTACAACCGTTTCAGCAGTTGTGGTTGGCATCAGTTCCAGTTTTAACCGGCCACCCAGCCAGGTATGTACTTTTTTTATAGCCTCAATATTAACGAGCAGGTGCCGGTTGATGCGGTAAAATTTATTGGGCTGCAGTTGCTCTTCCAGCTGAGAAAGATTGCTATCCAGCAGGAACCTGTTGTTACTGAAATCTACTGCATAACATAGTTTACCATCAGCATAGCAAAATGCAGTAGCTTCTGTTTTTATATAACTCAACTGCTGGCCTCTTTTTATAAGCAGGCGTTCTTTATACTTTACCGTGTTCACATCCTGCACAAGCTTCAGTAATTTTTCTGAAAAATCATGTTGGTTCTTTACATGCAGTTCCCGGTATTTTTCAACAGCGGCCTGCAGTTCGTTTTCATCAATGGGCTTCAGCAGGTAATCAATGCTATTCACTTTAAAGGCTTTTAAAGTGTATTGATCAAAGGCTGTGGTAAAAATTACCGGGGTTTTTATCTGAACCTGCGAAAAAATATCAAAGCTTACACCATCAGCAAGCTGAATGTCCATGAAAATAAGATCCGGAGCTGCTGCCGTATTGAAATACTCAACAGCTGAAACCACACTGTCAAGTTTTTTTACAACCTTGATTTCATCATTGATGCCATGCAGTAATTTGGCAAGCCGGTTGGCTGCTGGGCTTTCATCTTCTATGATTATTACCTTCATATTATTTTGCGATGAGCGGAATGGAAACAGTAAAACTTTCACCACTTTCGGCAACGATTACTTCCTCATCTCCCAGCAGCTTATAGCGGTTGCGGATATTTTCCAGTCCAATGCCGGTTGATTCGATCAGTTGATTTTTCACCTGCAGGTTATTACTTACAACCAGGTGGCCGTTTTCTGCAAAAATATTTATCTGCAGCGGATTTGCAGCGGAAACGATATTGTGTTTGATGGCATTTTCCATCAACAGCTGCAGCGACAGTGGTACAATTTTTTGTTGTAGCTTATCTTCAGGCACATCAATATCAATGTTCAGGTTATTGCCAAATCTTGTTTTCAGTAAAAAACCATAAGCTTTTAATACATCCAGCTCATCCTTCAGTGGAATGCTTTTTTCATCCTGTACTTCTAAAATATGCCGGTAAACCTTTGACAGTTGCTGTACAAAATCAATAGCCTGTTTCGGGTTATCGGGTATAAGTGCTGTAAGTGTATTCAGGTTATTGAACAGGAAGTGTGGATTCACCTGTGTTTTAAGTGCATAAAGCTGGGCTTTCAGGCTTTCTCTTTTCAAGGCTTCTTTTTCTTCCACAGAATTTTTTAATTCATTCATGAAATAAATACTTTCATAAACGGCAATGATCATAATGGTACAGAAAATAGTAGCCGAGTTGGAAGTGATGAAAACATCGGTACTGAAATGTCCCCCGTTATGCGACTTGAAGATCAGGTCGTCCAGTATCCAGCCAAGCAGGTTGCTGAAAACAATGGTAAATAAAAACATACTTGCCGACTGGTGAATAAGGCGCCTGCGTACATCTTTAAAAAAGGGGTATCTGGTACGGCTCCAGATCATTATCAGGCGGTCTCCCGCCCATAAGGGGATCGTTATAAAAAGAGTAACCAGGTAATTTTCAAGATTAAAATAAGGCTCCCTGTTAAAGCGGCAACCCATAAATACGATGGGTATAAGAAAGCTTAAAACCGGGATCGTACATATGATCAGCGGCCAGTCATTAAATCCTATTTTGCAATTGGTTCGCCTCATATAGTAAAGATATAAAAACCGGCAGCTAATCCGGTAAATTTTAACCCGATTAAAACACTGCCGGCCTTAGTTTTTCTAATGACTATTTATTAGTTCTGCTGTTATATGTCTCAACTGCATCTTTTAATTGTGCAATATCATTTTGTGCTGTCTTGGCTTTTTCAAGTGCAGGCGCATAGCCATCAAAAGATGCCGCAACAACTGTATTCAGGTTTTTCTTTGAAACAAGTTTCAGCTCCTTGCCTTTGCTGTCGTAAATAAAATAATCACCGGTTTTGCCCTCTGTTCCGCTTATGAATACCACATCAGTACCGATATAGGTGGGCTTGGATGAAGCATTGCTCGATTTTTGTAAAAAACTTAATTCACCTGCAGCAACAACTTTAAAAAAATCTCCTTTAATGCAGGTATAGCTGGTGCCGTCAATTTCTGCAGATATGATATCAGATCCATCATATTTTTTTTCCTTACCATCGCTCAGTAATACAACCGAAGCATTTTTACGGATATTGTCTTTAATAAAACCTGGCAAAACGGTATTATCCGCTAATACAATTTTTCCTGTTACGAATCCCCTGGGAGCTTCTGTTTGTGCACCGGCCTGTAAAAAAAAGATACTGAGCATAAGTGCCGGTAAAAGTTTAAAAATTTTCATGGCTGTATTTTTTAGATTTGATAAAATTTTAATACCCAATACTACTGTCAATTTCGGGTCATCACAATCAAAAAGGAGTGAGTTGCAGAAAAAAAGGAATGAGTTGCAGAAATGGGGCGCCCCGCTAATTTTACTAAATCTGATTTTGATACCCTTACCGAATACAGTATCCTTTACCTTTGCCGGATGACATCAGCATTTTTCACCTACGATAAGAAAAAAGTAATTCAGGCTTTACGCTATCATTTTATTACCCGAAGGGAAATTAAGATCATGATGATACTGGTGAATGTCTTTGCCATCCTGTCTGCAGCCTTATTCTTTTTCAAAAAGATATCTCCCTTTGCTTTCTTGATAAGCTCATTACTGTGGTTTTCCCTGATGATCCTGTTTTGGTTTTTGATGCCCTACATGGTTTACAGAAAGGCCGATACCTTCAGAGACCGTTTCAGGGCTATATTATCTGACGAAGAGTTCAGGATTGAAAATGAACGCGGGGGAAGAAGCTGGAAATGGAACCAGATCAGTACCTGGATTGAAAGCCCGCATTTTTATCATCTTTATTTTAGCAGCCGCTCTTTCTTCATTGTGCCAAAAGATGCTTTTGGAGATGACGATGTGCATGAAGCAAGGAGGATTTTAAGAGCAAAGATTGCCAAGAAATAGAAGTTATTGGGTCATTGGTCATTGAGTCATTTTGCTGTATGAAAATTTGAACAGTTTTATTAATGTACGAGCAAATGACTAATGATGCTTTGACTAAATTACAGATTCTTCTCCATGACATGATGCGGAATGGTAACTTCAATAAATACATCACCAACAACTTTATAGCCCAGTTTTTCATAAAACCCGATGGCCGTTACCCGGGCATGCATGACCAGTTTCTTATAACCTTTATCCCTGGCAACTATTTCAGCAAAATTCATCATACTGGCGCCAATACCTTTTCCCTGTAAATTATTTTGTACTGCCATTTGCCGCAGGCGTAAACAATTATTTTCTGCTTTGGTAAGCATGCAGCAGGCCAGCATATCTTCATCATCAAATGCGCCGATCAGAATATCCTCTTTTTCCTTTGCCAGTTCTTCGGGTGTAAAAGAGAGCCCGAGGGGTTTGCGTAAAATCTCATTACGGAGATTTACCATTTGCAGGTATTCTTTAGTGCCGTGGTCTATTTGTTTTAAGGCCATAACGGGTTCGTTTTGATAAAGGTTAAAGTTTTGGCTAAGAATGATTTAACAATATACAATTTTTTTGGTATCGCAGTATCTATGTAAAAAACCGATGTTGATAAATCCGTATGTTATATCCTGGTATTGCGAAATTAAGAGGTAAAATGCCTGATACCGGATACACTTATTTTTAACCCTGCAAACCGGTTATTTTCCAAACAATATCTATTTCTTTGTATTTACCTCAAAATGTATATTTTTGCAACCAATACAAACTAAATTTTATTATCATGTCAGACATTGCAACAAGAGTAAAGAAAATAATTGTTGACAAATTAGGAGTAGATGAAGCAGAGGTTACACCTGAGGCTTCTTTTACTAACGATTTAGGTGCCGATAGCTTGGACACCGTAGAACTAATTATGGAATTTGAAAAAGAATTTAATATTTCTATTCCCGATGAGCAGGCCGAAACCATTACAACCGTGGGTCAGGCGAATGCTTACTTAGAGGAGCATGCTAAGTAATTAACTTAACTATCACAGGCAAATTTTATGGCATTAAAACGAGTTGTAGTTACCGGGTTGGGAGCACTAACGCCATTGGGCAAAACTGTTGAAACGTATTGGCAGGGTTTGGCTGAAGGGGTTAGCGGCTGTGATTTTATCAAACAATTCGACTGCAGTAAGTTTAAAACTAGGTTTGCCTGTGAGGTTAAAGACTTTGAGCCCACCAATTACCTCGACCGTAAGGAAGCCCGCAAAATTGACCGCTTTACCCAGTTTGCCTTAATCTCCAGCGACGAAGCCATCAAAGATGCCGGTATAAACCGGGATAATGTTGATGTTGACAGGGTAGGTGTGATCTTTGCCAGCGGCATTGGCGGTATCACTACTTTTTACGAAGAAGTAAGCAACTATGCTCTTGGTGATGGAACCCCGCGTTACAATCCTTTCTTTATTCCAAAAATGATACTCGATATTGCTGCAGGGCAGATATCTATGCGTCATGGTTTCAGGGGGCCAAACTATGCAGTGGTTAGTGCCTGTGCAAGCAGCACCAATGCAATCATAGATGCCTTTGATAACATCCGTTTGGGAAAAGCAGATATTATTGTAACAGGTGGAAGCGAAGCCGTTATCAGCTCGCCGGGTGTAGGTGGTTTTAATGCCATGAAGGCACTCAGTGAAAGAAATGACGATCCGGCAACCGCCAGTCGTCCCTTTGATAAAGACCGCGATGGGTTTGTTATGGGTGAAGGGTCTGGAGTTTTGGTTCTGGAAAGTCTGGAACATGCACTTGCCCGTGGTGCAAAAATCTATTGCGAAATAGCCGGAGGTGGCGCTACAGCTGATGCCCATCATATTACTGCTCCGCATCCCGAAGGATTGGGTGCAAAAAATGTGATGAACGCAGCTTTGAAAGATGCCGGCATGAAAGCTGAAGACATTGATTACATCAACGTACACGGAACTTCAACTCCGCTGGGTGATATTGCCGAAACAAAAGCTATTCTGAGTGTTTTTGGAAATCATGCCTATAATCTTAATATCAGTTCTACCAAAAGTATGACCGGCCATTGCCTGGGTGCTGCAGGTGTATTGGAGGCATTAGCCTGTATCATGGCGGTTGTAAAAGATGTGGTTCCCCCAACCATCAATCATTTTACCGATGATCCCGACCTGGATCCTAAACTTAATTTTACTTTTAACAAAGCGCAGCAACGTACTGTTAATGCAGCTTTAAGCAATACTTTTGGCTTTGGCGGACACAATGCGTCTGTTATTGTTAAAAAGTATGTTGCTTAGTTTACAGTTCATCATTTTTTCAGTATTCCCTTTTTGTAAATATCTTTTCCGAAAAAAAAATCCTTAATTTTATTTGGGTTAAATAAGATTAATTTCACGCAAACAACCATTAAGTTTTGCAATTCATAAAAGATTTTTTTAAAAGCCAGAAAAATACAAGGGAGTTTAAAAAGCAGCTCAGTAATGTACTTGGATTTACACCCGGCGAAATAACACTGTATAAGACTGCACTGAGCCACCGAAGTGTAAGGGAAGGAGCAGATGAAAATAACGAACGCCTGGAGTTTTTAGGGGATGCCGTATTGAGTTCAATTGTTGCACACTACCTGTTTAGGAAATATCCATACAAAGGAGAGGGTTTTTTAACTGAGATGCGGAGCAAAATGGTAAACCGCCAGAAGCTGAACGATATTGCTTTAAAAATGGGGCTTAAAAAAATCACTTTTTACAATAAGTACGATAACGCACTAAAGATCTCACAGATATTTGGTAATACCCTGGAAGCCTTGATAGGTGCTGTTTACCTGGACAAAGGTTATGCAGGTACGCACAAGTGGGTAGAGAAATACATCATTATGCCGCATATGTTTATGGACGACCTGGAAGATGTGGAGATCAATATCAAAAACAGGTTGTATGGCTGGGCCAATAAAAATGGTAAGGCACTTGAGTTTGAAACACTGGATGAAAAATTTGAGAATGGCCGCCGGTTATTTACCATTGGCGCCACTGTAGATGGCGAATTGATTGCCGAAGCAAAAGGATTTAATAAAAAAGATGCCAGCCAGATTGCGGCACAGCTGGCGGTAGATAAACTGGGACTGTAAAGCAAGTTTGTAGTTCTTAGTTTTTAGTTCATGAGCGGGCTTTTAACCAAGAACTAAGACCTAAGGACTAAGAACTATCAACTAACTATTATGACTTTTGGAATTTTAGGAAGCGGAAGCTGGGGAACTGCCATAGCAAAGATTTTAACCGACAATGGAAATTTAATTTATTGGTGGAACAGGAGCGAAGAGCACATCAAATATATACTTGCACGCCACCACAATCCGCAATATTTATCTGCCGCACATTTCGATATTTCAAAATTAAAACTTACAACCAGCCCGGCAGAGGTTATTGAGAACAGCGATTGCATAGTTGTTGTTATTCCGTCGGCTTATGCAACAGAAGCACTTGATAAATTAGACAGGAATATTTTTAAAGGAAAAAAAATCGTCTCCGCCATTAAAGGGATTTTGCCCGAAACAAATTTGTTGCTGAATGAATATCTTAAGAATGAATTTGATTTTGAACTGAATAATTATTTTACTGTTTTAGGACCATGCCATGCAGAAGAAGTAGCCGCTGAAAAATTGTCCTATCTCACTTTTTCGGGTGTTGATGAAAAAGCAATTCATGAGATTGCCGCCTTTTTTAAAACAGCATATTTAAATACCGTTGAAAATAATGATATCTATGGCGTTCAGTTTGCAGCTGTTCTTAAAAATATTTATGCCGTTGGCTCAGGTATTGCCCACGGGCTTGATTACGGCGATAATTTTTTAAGTGTATTCATTGCCAACTGTGCCGATGAAATGGCGGGGTTTCTGAAAAAAGCGGGAATCAAAAATATGGAGGTTGGGCATACAGAATTAAGGAAGCCTGCCGAAGAACACAAGGCAAATAATTATGCAGCCTCTGTTTACTTAGGTGATCTGCTGGTAACCTGCTATTCCCTGCACAGCCGTAACCGGGCCTTTGGTAATATGATCGGCAAGGGCTATTCAGTAAAAGCAGCCCAGCTGGAAATGAGGATGGTAGCTGAGGGGTTTAATGCCAGTAAATGTATTCATACCATCAATCAAAAGATAATGGCCGATATGCCCATTGCTGATACCGTTTATAAAATACTTTGGGAAAACCTGCCTGCTGCCGAAGGTTTTAACAGAATAGAAGAAACTTTGCTGTAGTAAATGATTTAACTTTATTGCAGAAAATAAAACATGCCATTCTCATTTTCAAATATCAGCGCTACGGTCTTAATTTTTATGGTGCTTTGCTTGACAGCTGTTGAGATTGTAAAGTATTTCAGGAAGAAGTACAGTCACTCAGAAAAATAAATCCGCCGCAATCCCATCAGCAAATAATTTCCCTTCCTTAGTTAAGATAATCCTGGTATTCTCAATTTTTAATTTACCGGTGCTTTCATACTTACGGCTTGCAGCTTGCAGCTTGCTGCTTTTTTCTTCTCCAAAAATGCTGCTTACATAATCCAGGTCCAGTCCTTCCATCGTCCTTAACGAAGTCATGATGTATTCATTTAACAGTTGTGTTTCAGTAAGTGTCTCTTCTTCAAAAGGAATAATGTCTTTTCGTAAAGACTGAATATACAAACTGTTGTTAGCAATATTCCATCTGCGGTTTTTTCCATCAAAAGCATGAGCTGCCGGCCCAAAAGCGTAATAACTTTCGCCACTCCAGTAACTGCTGTTATGCCTGCTTCTTAAACCCGGTTTTGCAAAATTGCTTATTTCGTAATGTTCGTAACCCGCCTGCCCCATCCAGTCCATCAGCAATAAAAACTGGCGTGATTGTTTTTCCCCATCAACAGGTTCTTTTTTATGCAGGGCAATCATTTTATCCAATGCAGTTTTTGGCTCAACCGTTAACGCATAGCAGGAAATATGCGGAATATTTTTTTCAATAACCTGCGCAACATTTTTTCTCCAGCCGGTATCGCTTAAAACAGGTGAGCCATAGATCAGGTCAACAGAAAAATTTGTAAACCCGGCAGCACTTATTTTATCAATGCATATCAATGATTCAGCAGCAGAATGCGCCCTGTTCATCCATACCAGTTCCTCCTCCAAAAAACTTTGAATACCTACACTTAGGCGGTTGACACCAAGTGATTTCCATTCCTGCAGTTTATCATCAGTAATATCATCAGGGTTTGCTTCCAGTGTAATTTCAATATCATCAGCAAAAACAAAACGACTTAGCAAAGCATTAAAAATCTGTTTTAAATCTTCAATGCTTAAAATGCTGGGAGTACCTCCACCAAAATAAACTGTTGAAATTATTTCCCTTTCGATCTTCTCCATTTCCCTCCTCTTTGGGGAAGATAGGAGGGGCCGGGATGGGGATGAGGTTATTTCTTTACATATCGCCTCAATCATTTTTTCTTTTTGTTCCAATGATGTGGAAAAATGAAAATTGCAATAATGGCAAGCCTGTTTGCAAAAAGGAATATGAATATAAATGCCCGGCAAAGATTTCTGGTTTAACCCCCGACAAGTATCGGGATATTATTTTAGATTTGATTATTAATGACGCCTGTTAAATTAATATGCTGTAAAATTCTGATTCCTGTATTGTTGTGCACAGGCAGTTTACTGTCTGTTTTAAATGCTAATGCTCAGTCAACAAAAAATACACGCTATCAATTACAGATCCGGCTTGTTGACAAAGATAGTTCCTTTAACCTCCGGGATCTGAAGTTGCAAACCGGTTTCGCAGATAAAATGTTATGCAGCAGTTATATTCAGGGCATTACAACACTCTTAAGTTCTAAAGGTTATCCTACGGCATCTGTTGACAGTGTTGCAGAAAATGACAGCGTTACTATCATCTGTTTATTTTTGGGCAAACAATACAAGTGGATAAAACTAACAGCCGACGGAATTGAAAAAGCTGCAATGGACGATAGCCGGTTTAAGGAGAAAGATTTTACAGATAAGCTTTTAAATATCCAACAGCTGGTTTCCCTCCGCGAAAGGGTTTTAAATTATTATGAAAAAAACGGTTATCCTTTTGCTGAGATATTCCTGGACAGCATCCGGCTGGAAGATGATAAGATGGAAGCACTGCTCAGAGCCCGTAAAGGCCCCCTTTATCATATAGACAGTATCAGGGTTTTGGGCAAAGCAAAAATTTCAGCAAATTTTTTACAGCACTATCTTGATATATACAATGGCAGTTTATATAATAAGGAAAAACTGGAACAGGTAAGCAAACGTATGCTGGAGCTCACATACCTGCAGGAAGTTCAGCCAAGCGATGTAACGATGTTGGGTTCGGGATCCATCCTTAATCTTTACCTGGCTCCCAGGCGCAGCAGCAAGGCTGATTTTTTAATTGGCTTTCTGCCAAGTACCGACCAGTCGGGTAAGCTGCAGTTAACGGCAGATGTAAATCTCGATCTTAAGAATGCATTAAGTAACGGTGAAACCATTTTATTAAAATGGCAGCAACTGCAGCCGAAATCCCCCAGGCTGAATTTAGGTTTTCAGCAACCCTATATTTTTAATTCCAGTTTCGGATTTGATTTTTTGTTTGACCTGTTTAAAAAGGATTCTACTTTCTTGCAGGTAAATGCACTTGCAGGTATACAGTATCTTTTATCGGCAAACCAGTCGGGCAAAATATTCATTCAATGGCAAAATAGTTTTTTGCTTGGCACAGGTGTTGATACAAACCAGGTAAAAGCCACAAAAAAACTGCCACCGAACATTGATGTGAGTGCAGTGAATATTGGACTGGATTACGACTTTACAAAAACAGATTACCGCCTTAACCCGAGAAAAGGAAATGAATTAAAAATGACGGCGGCAGTTGGTATTAAGAATATCAAAAGAAATAATGAGATATTGAGTATTAAAGACCCTTCTTTTAATTATGCAAGTTTATACGATTCTGTAAAAGAGCGCTCTTACCAGTTCAGGATTAAAGTTTCTGCGGCACATTATTTCCCGGTTGGTAAGCAGGCTACTGTAAAGACTGCGGTAAACGGCGGGGTATTTATCAGTCCCAGCACATTCCGGAACGAACTCTTTCAGATTGGTGGGTATAAACTGTTAAGGGGATTTAGTGAAGAAAGTATTTATGCCACCCAATATGCGGTGCTCACTGCAGAGTACCGCTACAGGCTTGCGCTTAATTCATATATGTTTGGATTTGTTGACGGGGGTTGGGTGAAAAATAAATATCAATCGGTAAACCTGAATAATAACTTTATTGGCGCAGGCCTGGGACTTGCTTTTGAAACTAAATTCGGACTTTTAAATATCAGTTATGCTGCCGGTAAACGCAATGATGTTAAGCTAAATCTCCGGGAAGCTTCTAAAATACATTTCGGGTATATCAATTACTTTTAAAATTCTCAACAGCAGCGTCTATTTTTGCAGCAAAAATAATTACTAAGTGAAGCAGGTATTTTTTTTCTTGATATCAATATTGATTTTTTCTGTTTCAATATATGCACAAACAACTGACTCAGTCATTGTAAATACCGATTCTGTGCAAATATCAACTTTACCCGATTCTGTTATTAAACCTGTTACACCCGCAAAGCCTGTTTTTAAATTCCGGAATAAACTTTTAAACAGCGAAGCTGAACCTGTTTCATTTTCTGTTCAGCTTAAAAAAGAAAACAAAAAGGATGTAATGTTTTACCTGATTGCCGGGATGCTGTTGGTACTGGCCTTTTTTAAATATTTCTACAGCCGGTATTTTGCTAACCTCTTCAGGGTGTTTTTTAACAGCTCCCTCCGGCAAAGCCAGCTAACAGATCAATTGCTTCAGGCAAAATTGCCCTCTTTACTCTTTAATATCTTCTTTATAATAAGCGGAGGGATATACATATATATACTTTTATTACATTATCAGGTAATTAATAATAGCGAAAAATGGGTCATGCTAATTTCCTCAATTGCCTTATTGGGTTTGATCTATTTTGTTAAGTATTGTACACTTAAGTTTACCGGCTGGGTTACAGGGCTCACGGAAATAACTAATGTATATGCCTTTATAGTTTTTTTAATCAATAAGATCATAGGCATTTTTCTGGTCCCATTCATAATAATCCTTAGCTTTTCAGATAATACACTTGTAAAAATTGCTGTCATTATTTCTCTGATGAGTGTAGGAATATTTATTTTATTACGCTTTTTCAGATCGTATGGGATTTTACAAAACCAGTTAAAAATCAGCAGGTTTCATTTTTTTCTATACATAACTGGCATAGAGTTATTGCCACTTTTGTTGATTTACAAGGGCTTAATGGTTTTTTTAAAGTAAAAACCATTAATTTTGCAGAACCATTGCAGAATTTAATTATGGCTATAACCGGTTCAACACAGGCTGTTAATTCAGTTCAAACAGTAAAAAAAATACTCATTACCCAACCAAAGCCGGATGGCGACAAGTCTCCGTATTTTGATTTGGCTAAAAAGTACAGCCTGAATCTCGACTTTCACCCCTTTATTGTAGTAGATGGCATACAGGCCAAAGATTTCAGAAAACAAAAGATTGATATTGCCAGTTTTTCTGCTGTAATTTTCACCAGCCGTAATGCAATCGATCATTTCTTTCGTATTTGTGATGAAATGAAAGTAAGTGTATCTCAGGAAACCAAGTATTTCTGTATTGCCGAAGCGGTTGCACTTTATCTTCAGAAATTCATCTTATACCGGAAGCGGAAGGTTTTTTATGGTGCTGATGGTACCAATAAAAGTTTATTTGATGTAATCAATAAGCATAAGGATAATGAAAAGTTCCTGTATCCCTGTTCCGAATCGTTTGACAGTGATATAACGAACTGGCTGATTTCAAATAACTGTGAACACGCAACCCCGGTACTATACCGTATTATAAGCAATGATATCATTGAAGTTATGGCCAGGAACTATGATGTTATTTGTTTCTTTACACCTGGTGGTGTAAAAAGTTTGCTCGAAAATTTCCCTAAGTTTAAACAAAATGGAACCAGGATTGGTGCTTTCGGTGCCAACACATTCAAGGCTGCAGAAGATGCCGGCCTGATTCTGGATATAAAGGCTCCTCAACCACTTGCTCCAAGTATGGTCAGTGCGTTAGAGTTATACCTCTCCTCCCTTAAAAAAAAGTAAAAGCTGCCTCTTTAAATCCGGAAATTTGTTTCTGAAAGCTTTACAAAACCTTTAGGCAACCCGCTGCCGTAATTTTAACATAATTAATATTGGTTCCTCGCAATTCTTCTGTTTTACCCCCAACCCCTGATTTTATACTTAAAAATGTTGGCAATAATTGACTTGTTAAACACAATATTTAAAAAATATAGTCGTTTACCATTTTCAGGACTAAATTTTGTTGAAAAAATATATTACAGATTCAATCCGAAAATGATGATAAACCAAAATAATCATTACATTTGCCCCATACCCTCAAAGTTAAAAACAATGAAGTACAGGCTGTTCTATCCAATAGCTGTTATAGCTATCACATCTATGGCAACCAGTTGTAAAAAATCTGGTAGCAAATCCGGCGGCGGATATGCAACCGATAAGGGACAACTTATCGGCGTTGCCCCATCTTCAAAATGGAGTTTACCAAAGCCTCCTGGCATGGTTTACGTCCCCCCGGGAACATTTCATATGGGATCAAGTGATGAAGACATGAGTTATGCGCTTACTGCACGTAACAAATCTGTTTCTATCAATGGATTCTGGATGGATGCCACTGAGATAACCAATAATGAATACCGGCAGTTTACAAACTGGGTAAGAGATTCTATCGCTTCAAAGCTGATGGGGTATGTTAAACAGGGATCTGACGGTAATGAATATATCGATTGGTCTAAAACCAAAACTATTAAGTGGGGCGATAAAGCCACACTTGAAAAGATAGATGCAATTATTGTAACTCCGGACAACAGGATCTTTGGTAAAAAAGAAATTGATGCCAATAAGATTGTGTACCAGTCAGAAATATTCGATTACAAATCGGCTGCTCAAAACAAGGACGCAACTGTTCCACGTTCTAAATTTATCATTAAGACAAACATACCTGTTTACCCCGATTCACTTTGCTGGGTAAGGGATTTTGCTTACTCGTATAACGAGCCAATGGCTAAAAAATACTTTAGCTATCCGGCATTTGGTAATTATCCTGTTGTAGGTGTAAACTGGAAACAGGCAACTGCATTCTGCGAATGGAGAACTCATTACCTGAATGCTTACCTGGAGTCTAAGAAAAGAAGTGCTGAATCTGATTTCCGCTTACCAACTGAAGCAGAGTGGGAATATGCTGCACGTGGCGGCCGTTCACAGGCCGATTATCCATGGGGCGGTTATTACCTCAGAAACAGGAAAGGATGTTTATTAGCAAACTTCAAACCTGGCCGTGGTAACTACCCGGAGGATGGAGGATTTTATACTGTACGTGCTGATGCCTACTGGCCAAATGATTTTGGTCTGTATAATATGGCGGGTAATGTTGCAGAGTGGACATCTTCTTTATTCTATGAGGGAGCTTACAGTTTTCAACATGATATGAACCCGGATATCCGTTACAATGCTAAAGAAACGGATAAACCCCGCGATAAACGTAAAGTATTACGTGGTGGAAGCTGGAAAGATGTTGGCTATTTTTTAAGAACAGGAACCCGTGCATACGAGTATCAGGATACATCAAAATCTTATATAGGATTTCGTTGTGTAATTGATATGCCACCTTCTCAAAAAAGGGGAAAGAAATAAACCGCTTCCAAAACTAAAAACTTAATGAGAGTGCCTGTAAATGTGTAAGCAGGCACTTAATAACTTTTGTATAATCAAACTTTAAATAACCCCCAGTTATAAACTTTAAACTTTAAAAACCATGGCTCACAACAAAAGAACCTTTTTAACCCTAATTGACGTATTGGTAAGTGCCGGAGCAGCTGTAATCATCTTCGCTGCGTGGGCAAAGCTTACACACCAGTCTTATGCCGACATGATGTTAACCATCGGAATGTGGACGGAGACTGCAATCTTTCTTGTGTATGCCGGAATTGAGTGGGTTAAACCTAAACACCATGAAGAAGATGATCAACCGGATGATATCATTGAGAATCCTTCTTTACAATCAATGGATAAAATGCTGCAGCAGGCAGATATTACACCAACCAGTCTTAAAAAATTAGGCGATGGTTTCCAAAAACTACAAGGTACTGTAGGCAATATGAATGAGATTGGAGATGTAGTAAAAAATACAGGCGATTTCAGCAATAAAACAAAAGAGGCAACAACTGCTTTGGGAAGTATGACCACCGCTTTTGCCAGCAGTGCAGCTACCATGAGCAGTTTCAGCAATGCTGCTGAAAGTGCAAAAGGTTTTCACGAGCAGGTGCAGGTATTAACCAAAAACCTGGGTTCATTAAACACCATTTACGAACTGGAACTTAAAGAAAGTAATAACCATTTAAAGTCTTTAAATACTTTTTATGGTAAGTTAGCCGAAGCCAGCCAGACTATGATGGGTACGGTTGAAGATGCCGGAAAAGCTAAAGAACAAATTGGTGTATTGGCAAATAACCTTGGTAAGCTTAACTCTGTATATGGAAATATGCTGAGTGCTATGCAGGGCCGTCAATAAGTCTTGCTGTTTATAAACAGGTTTTCAGCATTAAATCTGAAAATCCCGACAGTAAAAAAGAAACTAATTTAAACAAACACGTAAATCTAAATTATTATGGCTTTACCTAGAGAGCCCCGGCAAAAGATGATCAACATTATGTATTTGGTGTTGACTGCTATCCTGGCGCTGAACGTTTCAGCGGAGGTGATAGAAGCCTTTAAAACGGTGGATAAAAGTTTGCAGAGTTCAAGTACAAATATCAAAGCATCAAATGAAGTATTGTATAAATCATTAGCTGATAAATTAACTGATGATAAATCAAAACTACAGGCAGCAGTCTGGCAGCCCAAAGCAGAGCAGGCGAAAGAATATGCAACTGCAATGGATGCATACATAAACGAATTGAAACAGGAGTTGAAAAAAGGCGCCGGTTTAAGAATGAAGGAAAAAAACGGCGTACAGGTTGAGGATTTTAAGGAAGACAATCTTGACGCTTCAACCCGTTTATTTGAGACCAATAAGAAAGGCGATGAGTTAAAAGCTAAATTGGAAGAATTCAAGAAGAAAATGCTCGATATTGATCCTAAAATCAGGGCACAGTTTGAAAATAATTTTCCTGTTAGTACAGATGGAGTAGAAGGAAAAGAAGGAAAAAAAGATTTTACTACCGGTTATTTTCACATGACCCCAACAGTAGCTGCACTAACCATTTTGAGTAAATTTCAAAACAATATTAAGACGGTAGAAAATCAGGTTGTAACCTATTGTCACAACCAGATTGGTGCCGTTGAAGTGCATATGGACCAGGTTGGCGTATTGGTTGGACAAAGTTCAAATTATTTAATGCCGGGGCAGGAATTAATAGTTACTGCTGGCGTTGGGGCTTATAGCTCAACTGTTAAGTCGAATATTTCAGTTAATGGCAGCCCGATAAACCTGGTTAACGGACAAGGGGAATATAAAATCCCTAATGTAAGTGGTGCAGGTAAACATACTATTCAGATCAGCGGAAGTTTTACCGGTGAAGACGGTAAGCCAGTACCAATCAGTAAGACGATTGAATATGTTGTAGGTGTACCGGGTGGTGCAGCTGTAATGCTGGATAAAATGAATGTATTTTATATTGGTGTAGATAATCCTGTAACTATTTCATCTGGTACAGGATGGGATAAAACAACAGTATCTATGTCTGGAGGTACCATCAGTGGTACCGGTTCTAACAGGACGGTAAGAGTTACTGCAGTTGGTCCTGCCAGTATCAATGTAACAGCGGATGGAAAGAGCAGCAAATTTGATTTCCGTGTAAAACGAATTCCTGATCCTGTTTTTAAAGTGGGTGACGGTAAAATAAGGATGACTTCTGCCGCGTTTAAAGGGCAGGATTTTTGCAGGGCAGAATTAGAAAATTTTGATTTTGACACGAAGTACAGTGTTATAAGTGCTACTGTTTATTTCTCTGGTGCTAACTTTTCTAATGTGCAAACGGCCGCAATAAACAGTAATAACCTTGCATCAATTAAAGCATTAATGGCAAGATGTGGCCCTGGTTCAGTGATATCTTTTGATAATGTTAAAGTAACCGGGCCTGATGGAGCTAGAACAATAGATGGTAAATCCATTGCATTATATTAATTATTTATAAAAAAGAGCTATGAAAAAGCGTTTGGTAAAATATCTGGCACTGGCAATCTGCTTTAGTATGATTGTGTCTGTCGCTGATGCGCAAAAGAAAACAACAACAAAAAAGCGTACTGCAACAAAACGGCCTACAACCCGTAAGACAGCCAATACAAAAACTAAAGCAACTATTAACCCTACTGTTGCTGTTGTAGATACGGTACCTGTAGTTGCTGCAGTGGTAATACAACCGCCCAATGATAGTTTGCCTATCCCGATCATTAAAAAATCGCTGCGTCCTGACGAAGCTGTAGAAACAACTATGCTAAAAGACAGAACACCTTTAGTGTATGAAAACCTGCGTGCTGATGATGCAATGTACCGCCATAAAATCTGGCGTGAGATTGATACAAGGGAAAAAATTAACCTTCCGTTTCAATATTCTGCCAATGATAATAATGGTAACCAGCGGTTTATTTCAATATTGTTGAAAGCTATTGATGACAGTGCTGTGACGGTTTTTAGCAGTATAGATGACAGGTTTACTACCCCAATGAGCAAGTCTGAGGTTGCTACTGCTATTGCCGGAGATTCAGTTCCGGTTCCGTTATTTAATGCTGAAGGTGTTCAATATGGCGTAAGATATCAACGGAATGATGTTAATTTAGATTCTTTTTATCGTTTCAGAATTAAAGAAGAGGTAATTTTTGATAAGGAAAGTTCCCGTTTATTCTGGAGAATTTTAGGAATAGCTCCTGTTAAGGATGTTATTACTTCAATGGGAGTTAATCTTGGAGCTACAGAATTATTTTGGGTTTATTACCCTGATATGCGCCCGATATTTTCTAAATACGAAGTTTACAATGGAAAAAACTATGGTGCCAGAATGAGCTGGGAAGACCTGTTTGAAAGCAGGATGTTCTATGGCCGAATCATTAAAAGTACCATTGATAATCCACAGGACAGGTTTATTAATCAATATCCAGGCTTAAGGGAGAAAGGTATCCTTCAATTACTGGAGGGTGAAAATATCAAAGAAAAGATATTTAATTACGAGCAGGATTTGTGGAGCTACTAATAATATTACACTAACTTATAAATGAAGAGCCCCCCGGTTTACCGGGGGGCTCTTCATTTATATACTGAAGTTGGGCATTTATTAAATATTCTTCATTTCCGGTAATATACCCTAAAAAGGGTATTGTTCAGAAATTTAGTTTGGTTATCTTTGTCTCGGTTTTTCATAGGATATTGGATTTTAAACGGGGCTGAATTTCTATTCAGGCCCCTTTTTTTTATCATCACTGCTGAAGTATTCAATAACTAATCCAGCTTTAGCATTACCGATAACCCCGGCTATCTCATTCCGGCTCCTCTCTCTTACATTTTTAACAGATTTAAACTCCTTTAATAACAAGTTAGCTGTTGTCTTACCAATGCCCTTAATTTGCTCCAGTTCATTCCTGAACGTGCCTTTGCTTCTTAAGTTACGGTGAAAACTGATCCCGTAATTATGTACTTCATCGCGGATTCGCCTTATCAGCTTCAGGCTTTCACTGTCCCATGGTAATTTTACAGATTCCGTATCTCCCGGAAAAAATATTTCCTCTTCATTTTTAGCCAACCCAATTACAGAAGTTGTTCCGGGCAGATTTAAAGCTGATATGCTTTGCATGGCAGCGCTTAGCTGTCCTTTACCCCCGTCAATGATAACTAATTGAGGCAAGGGGCTCTTTTCATCCAGGAGCCGTTTATAACGCCTGAAAACAACTTCAGTCATTGAGGCGAAATCATTGATGCCTGTTACCGTTTTTATTTTGAAACGGCGGTAATCTGCCTTACTGGGCTGCCCGTTTTTAAAACAAACAACCGCAGAAACGGGATAACTACCTTGTAAATTTGAATTATCAAAGCATTCTATATGAAGCGGTACAGCAGCAAGTTGAAGGTCTTTTTGCAGCTGTTTCAAAATTTTCGTTTTCTCTTCTGCTGATTTTTCTTCCAGGTTCAGCATTTTCTTCTTCTTTAATTCTTCCCGGAAATAATTCACATTTTTAATGGATAACTCCAGTAATTTTTTCTTATCGCCGGCCTTGGGGATGCTGATAATAATATCCTTTTCGGGATATTCTATTGGAAAGGGAACAATTATTTCTCTTGTTGAGCTGCCAAAACTTTCTCTTAACTGAGCTGCAGCAAAGGCGAGTATTTCAGCAGCCGTTTCTTCCAGTTTTTTTTCAAGCATAATGGTTCTGGTATGAATAATTGTGCCCCCGTTAATAGCCAGGTAATTCACATAAGCGATATTACCATCCTCCAGTATGGAAAAAACATCTACGGTTCCAATTCTAGTATTTACCACAGTTGACCTGGCCTGGTAATTTTTAAGATGGTCAATCTTGATTTTATACAGTGCGGCTTTTTCATATTCCATTTTTTGAACATGTTGCTGCATCTCATTTTTAAAATGCTGCATAACCGGCTTAAGATTTCCTTTTAACAGGTTAACCAGCTGCTGTACTTCTTCATTATAATTCTCAACTGTCTGCAAGCCTTCGCATGGGCCCTTGCAGTTACCCAAATGATATTCGAGACATACTTTAAATTTGCCTTTTTTAATATTGTTTTCAGAGAGGTTTAATTTGCAGGTACGGAGCAGTATTGTTTGTTTTATAAAATCCAGCAGCTCCCTTACTTTTTCTACAGAAGTGTAAGGGCCAAGGTATTTTGAGCCGTCATTGATCTTCCTGCGGGTAAAAAATACCCTGGGGAACCGTTCATTTTTTATTACAATATACGGGTAGGTTTTACCATCCTTTAAACTGATATTATACCTGGGTTGAAATTCTTTTATAAGTGTGTTCTCCAGTAAAAAAGCATCCTGCTCGCTATCTACAATAGTAAATTCTATGTGATGGATACGCTGTACCAGTTCATGCGTTTTGTAGGTAGTAAATGTTTTAGAAAAATAGGAACTTACCCGCTTACGCAGGTGCTTGGCCTTACCCACATACAGTAATTCATTTGCAGCATCAAAATATTTATAAATACCCGGCTCTGTGGGAATAGTGGATGCAATAGCCGAAAATTCATGTTGTGTCATTATCTTTAAAAGTCCCAGGTAATTTTTTCTTCTTTTACTACGGAAGATACACCGTTTTTATCTGTTATAATAGTTGTAATCTTACACCACTCATTACTTTGCCAGGTCAGCTGAAGTGTTTTATTTTTTTCTATGGTTTTTACCAGGTAGATCCTTTTTACATTATTGGTAGCAGGGTCTATATATACATCCCAATGCTTTAATGTCATGGTATCAGGTAACAGTACTGTGGCATCATAAGTAAAAGTATAGGCATCAAGTGTTTGATCTGCAAATTTTGTTTCGGTAAATAAAGAGATCAGGTTAACCGAATCTATTTCGGGGTACAAAAACTCCTTTACAGCAGTTTCAAGCGCTTCAATTTTAAGCCAGGCCGAATCTGTGTGGTTGTTAACGGTAGTATATTTCAACGGGTTAATGCTTTTGTTTTTTATTTCGTACAGTTGGCCTTTAATATAATTTGTAACGGGAAAAAAGCTTTGCTTTTCAACAGAATCCTTTTTCTCGCTGTCAATAACAGCTTGTTTAGTTGAGGAATTATTACAGGCAGCAAATACCAGTATAAAGAATAATATCGAAAGTGATGTTTTCATATTTCAAAAATAAACGGAAAGCACGGTATTGCAAAACCTCTTGCACAGGTAAACGGCAGTTATGAGAAAATTGTAAATAAAAAAGCAACAAATTAACAAAATCTGTTGCTTAATATTTTATGTTTGAAATAAATGCGTGAGCCTAAAACCCTTTTACAATTCCCAGTTTAAATCCAATTGCATATGGCTTTTCAATAAGCGCTATATTTTTCCGGTAAGTTGAATATACCTGGTAGCGTACCTGCGGACCTACCTGTAGATTATATGTCCCAAGCTTATAATTCATATAGGTTTCAAAGCCTAAGTTTAAATTCCAGTTACGGATCGATGACGGATCCTTAACATAATTCTTAAGGTCTGTTGACAGGAGATGTGCATTTCCGCCAAAAACATAAGTAGGCTGAAAAGAAGCCCCGGCAAACCATTCTACGTTCCTGGTGCCTGACATTCTGTAAGCAAACCCTAGTGGTATAGAAACCTGGTAGGTTCTGTTACGTAATATAACCGGTTGCTGAGCCGATGCATTATAATTGTTGGATATTGTAGAACTTCTTGCCGAAGGATAAGAAAACCCTGTATACGTGTCGGTAAGCAATATCGTAGTTAATATCGGGTGATTGGTTTGATCTGCATTGATATTATAATTGGTATAATTAAACTGGGTACCGATTTTTAACCTTAAATTTTTTGCAATTAAGTATTCCAGTCCTGCTCCTGCCTCCAGCCCAATTCCTGGTCTCTGGCTTATAGAATGATTGATATCTGAGTTGGCAAAAGGAGTTGAGGATCCCTTAGTATTGGTGGATAATTTACGGTAATTAACGGCAGGAGTAACATAGTACGCAACATTTACACGGTCTTTCCATTTGTTTCCTGGAGGCTTATTATACATGGCATAATGTTCAATCCAGGATTTTTCCTGCTGCGATAAAGCATTTTTATCTGCAGTGGTTATGGTGCTTTTATCAGCAGGTTCTTCAATATCCGATTCAGATACATTTATTTCTTTTGATTCAATTATATCCGCTGTTGCATGGGCAGCAGGTTTATAAGCTGTTGTAACTTCTGAATTGATCTTTTTAGAAGCCACTGCCTCAGCTTCAATGCTGTTATCCTCTTGAATTTTTTCGGTAAACCGCTGCTCTGGTTCTTTTACAGTTTTGTTTTTATTAATAGCAGCAACATCTGCAAAGATCTGGTTTGAGGCAATATAGTTATCCATGGCCTGGGCAAGTCTGTTGTCATTTAATTCAGCAACTATGGGTGCCTTTAGATTAACCGGTTGCACAACTGAATTAGCTGAGGCAACTATAATATCCGGTACTGATGATTCAGTATAAGATACCTCAGCTAAGTAATTTGTTTTATTATCCCCAGTGGAGGATTGTAGTGATTTTATTTTGTCGTTCCCATTGGGTTGGTTACCGGCAGCAAAAGTAAACTTATTTACAGCAGTACTGTCGCTGGTATTTAAATAGCCAATAAGAGTCAGTGAAGTGATCAAAAGTATGCTCATTGCATAAGAGGGCCACCTGCGGCCCGGATGCAGGTTGTTATAAATGCTGTGCCAAACCCGTTTAGAAGGATACATCCTGAACTGGTCGGATTTTTCCTTTAACAGTTGCTCAAAATCATCATTATAAAAATCTTGTTCCATCTTTCGCAAAGCTTATAGTAATTGGTATTTCAGAAATCAGGGTTTATTTTATAAACCTATCTTGGTGAAACAGCCCCATATAATGTTGTTCGTTTTACCTGCTTTTGTATTATTTTTTTTCTTACCAGTATTTCTTCCAGCATTGCCTTAGCCCTGGTATACTGGCTTCGGCTGGTGCTTTCCTCTATATCAAGCATCTCAGCAATTTCTTTGTGCGAATACCCTTCAATTGCATACAGGTTAAGTACTGTTCTGTAACCCAGTGGTAACGTTCTTATACATTCTACAACCTGTTTTGCCTGCATAATGGAAGGAATCATTTCTTCCCTGACATATACACTGTTTGCATGAATGATATCAACACTTTCGGCAAACTTCTTGTTCTTTTTAAGAATATTGATACACGTATGTACTATTATTCTTCTTATCCAGCCTTCCAGCGCTCCTTCATTCCTGTACTGGTGTAATTGCGTAAATACTTTTATAAACCCATCCTGCAACATGTCCTCAGCATCTTCACGGTTCTTTGCAAAACGATAGCACACACCCAGCATTCTTGGGCTAAAACGATTATATAACGCCTCCTGTGCAGCGGCATTATTTCTAATACTTCCGGTTAGCATAAGCTCTTCCGTCATAGTTGTGCTTGTTTACCCTATAAATATAGACAAAATCCTTTGTAAATAAGCTGCACCGCAGCTGCTGTTAATGATTTTAACATTTGGGTAATAAGTAGTATTTAAAGGCTGGAGAATATTATAAAATTGTCTATTGTGTATGATGTTTAACAAGAGAAATGAGTATTTTATTAAAAAAGGCAGCAAATCATTCGCAGCCTTTTTTATAATCTGGTATTAAAAAAGGAATAATATTACTTTAAACTGGCTCTTAATCCTACAATGAAATTGCTACCCGCTGCTACAATGCCTGATGAATAAGGCCTGTATCTCTGGTTGGTAATATTTTCCCAACCTGCCGTAGCCAGCAGGAATTTTGTTAATTGATAAGATGCTTTTAAATTAACCGTGTACCATCCTGGTGCATAGGGATTGCCGTTAGCATCTTTGGCATAAATGTCAGTTTTTGACTGTTCAGACGGTGCAAGATCTTCATTTTTTATTTTGCTGTTGTAATTAACCGACGCTTCAACATACAGATTATTATTCCGGTATTTTAATGAACTACTTCCGTAAAATGGTGGTGCATGCCGAAGGGGTACCTGTTCATTCCTGGTCTCATCAGTTTCTTTTCCACTGATCCAGTTGGCATGTGTTTGTATGGAAAGTGATTTTATGAAATAATATTCAGCACTTGCCTGAAAGCCCCACACAGTTGCTTTAGCAACGTTTTGTAATGCTTCAACGCGGCTTTTTACTCCATCAAAAACAATACTGTCCTGCCCGTTAAAAGTTGACGGACGGCGAACTATTGCATCATTTAAAATAGTGTGAAATCCATTTAATTCCAGCCTGAACTTCTGGCTGATATTTTTTACGATTCCAAGTTCAAAATTCCAGGCATATTCCGGTGTAAGTTCAGGGTTAGGAACAGTTATATTACCCGGTGCACTTTCAAATAATTTGCCAATATCATCAACATTAGGCATACGGAAACCTGATGAAATATTACCGTTAAGTTGCCAGCTTTCTGCAGGGCGGTAAACCAATCCTAAATTGCCTGTGAAAGCGCCATCTTTTAATGATGCTTTTTGATAGGGAAATTTTATAAAAGCAGTATCAAAATCTGCATTGAGTGTATTGTAACTGTAGCGTATTCCTCCGGTGAGGGTTAAAACAGGAAGTATATTTATTTTATAGCTGCCATAAATACCTGCGGTGCTCCATGTACTCCCGTCAGGATAGCGGCTTACTGCCGGCGTTACTGCATTAGTGTTGATATTGGTTTTGCTTCCCCACGATCCCACTTTATTATAAACATATTCAACCCCATAAAATAAATTTCCTTTACCAATCTTTTTGTCAACATCAATATTTATACTTACTGCATTTACTTTTTCAGCCTGAATATTGCGTGTAGAAGATGCCCTTGTTCTGTCTATACGGCTTTCATCATAATTTTGATAAGCAATGGTAATACGGGCATCATCATACAAAGCATTCTTCTTGCTATGTAATACCTGCAGGTTGTGCATGCGCCAGAGCATCGGGCCATAGTTCCATTCTGCAAATCTTAAATTTCCATTTCGGTATTGGATCAATCTGTCATAACGTGGTGCATCACCTGTGCCGGCATAGGTAAAACTATATTGAAGATCCAGGTGCTCTGTTGGCTTAAACCGGATCTTCTGCAGAAAATTAAATTGTTCGTAGCCGCTGAATCGTTGCGTCCTGGGGTCGGAATTTTGCCTGATACTGTCTGTACCATTTATTCTTTCTACATATTCGGGGCGGAGATAACTGTCCTGCCCACCGTTCTTGCCCATTTTTAAATCGCCGAATTTGCTGTAACTGGCAGAAGAAAGAAAAGCCCATTTTTTCCAACCGAAGTTAATGTCTGCATGAAAAGTATTTTCATTGTTTGCAGATGAATAACGTGCCAGGGCGCTACCGGAAATATGCATTTTTTTTTCTCTGGAAAACTGAGCATCCAATGTATGAAAATCCATTACGCCGCCAATGGCATCACTGCCATAGATCAACGAACCCGGCCCAAAAATAACTTCGGCTGTTTGCGTGCTTAAAGGATCAATGCTGATGATATTCTGCAAATTGCCGCTTCGGTAAATAGCATTATTCATACGTACGCCATCAATAACCAGCAGTATACGGTTTGTGGCAAAACCACGGATCATCGGGCTTCCGCCACCCAACTGGCTTTTTTGTATAAAAACAGTTCCTGTCTGTCCAAGCAGATCAGCCGCTGTTTGCGGGTTATTTCTCAGTATCTGCAGTTTGGTAACTTTTGTAATTTTATTTGGGACTTCATTTAATTTTTGTTCCCATTTATTTACAGAAACCACCACCTCTTCCAGATCAATCTCTTTTTTTAATGTGTCTGTGATATTATTTTTTTTCTGTGTAAACCCGGTATAGGTTACTGACAGAAAACACAATATTATACATATCCTGTTCATGAAACTTAGTTTGAGTAATTAAAACAATTGTTTTGCTGCTATGGAATATAACATAGTAATGAGGCCACATTAACAGGCGTCATTTTAAACCAGCGAAAATTATTTACAAACGGGGAGGCTGTATAAATGCCAGGGCTGGAGCAGCCGGTAACATATCGTCGAATGAATAGTACCTGTTTGAAACGGCATGCCAGCCGGCCGTATAAGTTATCGTATAACAACTGTTATAAACAGCCAAAAATAAAAATTTGAAAACTAATTTACTAAAAGGGTTGTTAGTACTGTTATCCGCAATATTTTTATATTCATCCAGCAGTTTTGTTTCCTTATCGTCGTAATAACCAAGTAAGGTCACAAGGCCATTTTCGGTTTTGAAGGATTTGATATCAAATAATCTACCATCAATCAATACTTCTTTTCCTTTTCTTACCCATATTAAATCTGCTGCCGGAATCCTGACAGACTTTAATACAACAGTTTCCATTTTTTCATCTGCTTCCTGTTGAATTATATTTTCTTTCAGTAAAAAATTCAGCGATAAAAACACCGGCACTGCAATGATGAGCAGTAGTGTAAATGCAATTATCTTGTTTTTTAGCTGCAGCATACAGGTTTAATGAAAGATTGAGCTGTTTTAGCAAACGAATGTAAGCAATAATTATTTTACTGCATATTGCTGTAAATAATCAAAGAGTTGCTGATAACAGGATTGGTGATTATTGTTGAAGAGACATTAAATATTTTTTTATCAGGTCTTAATGGCAAGGCGATAGTTTTTTTCAATTAACTTTAAAAGTAAAGAGGCAGTTTTAAACTGCCTCTTTCAATCTTATTTAATATTGTTTTTCAAGTTTAATCCGCCAAAAACATTGACTGATTTGGGTGCTGCTACATAAGCATCGGGTATCTGGTTTACAAATATCATGATCGGATATTTTGTTTTGTTAATATTATTAACAGTAAAATGTCCGCTGTAATCAAATGAAGGAGTGAATAAGAAGTTAACAGCTAACCTGTTTAAATGGCTGGTGGTTCATTTTTTTTCTTGAATAAACTCTTTTAGACTTTTAAAAAGTTTATCTTCTTTATGATCATCAAAACCCGTCAATACAATTTTATTAGAATGGCCTTAAAGGATTTAACATCAAATACTTTGCCATCATACAAATTCTCTTTTCCCGGTTTAACCCAATAAATTGATGCACATGAAATGAAAATGGTTTGTAATAACTAGGTATTTAATCTTCTGTTTCCTTGAAGTTGTACAGACTGCTGCTTTACAAAAATGCCAGCAGCAGAAACCCGGAAGCAGTTATTTTTTTTTGGCAGAAACTCATAAATTAAAAAGAAAACGAAGTTAGGAATTATTTCTTTTTTACTAAACTGTCTGCAGGGTAAGTTGCTTTAATAGTATCTCTAACTGCGGTAACCCAATTGGCAAGTGTAAGTTTCTGCTGCTCACTCAATATGGCATCTTTATGTACCCATAAATAAGAATCAAGCGGCATTTCGCCTTTTTTTACCAGGTCATTCACCTCTTCCAGTTTTCTATACTGCCGCCTGATACTGTAAGTGGCAAACTCCGAAAAATTAAGATCTCCTTTACCGTGTTTAATATGATCATTTAACCACCAGGCAACAGGTTGTATTTGGGCATACCAGGGATAAACAGTGTTATTACTATGGCAGTCGTAGCAACTGGTTTTAAGAATAGACTGAACATTTTCGGGTACAGAATACAATTTGCTGATATCATTGTTACTGGTTCCTTCGGCTTTGTTTTTTACCGGGCGGAAGAACTGAATAACAATAAATGCCAGTATGAGTATCTGAAAAGTTCTTTTTAAAATTTTCTTAAGCATGCAGTATTATATTTTTAGTGTATTAAAATTTTACCGGCCATTTCTTCAGGTATCGGTAAATCCATCAGGGTTAAAATGGTTGGTGCAATATCACCTAATTTCCCCGGATTAATATGCCCTTTCCAGTCATTTGCAATTAAAAACAGCGGAACCAGGTTTAAGGTATGTGCTGTATTAGGCGTGCCATCCTCATTAACAGCGTAATCTGCATTGCCATGATCTGCTGTTAATAGGATAACATATTCATTTTGCAAGGCAGCAGTAACAACTTTTTCCACACATTGGTCTACGGTTTCTACTGCTTTTATTATGGCTTCCCATACACCTGTATGCCCTACCATATCTGCATTTGCAAAGTTCAGGCATATAAAATCAGGAGCCCCCCCACCCCCCGAAGGGGGGATTTTGGACTCTGAGTTTTCAGAGTTCTTTTTTATTTCTTTTACAATAGCATCTGTTACTTCATAAGCACTCATTTCTGGTTGCAGGTCGTAAGTGGCTACTTTGGGCGATGGGATCATAATTCTTTTTTCACCTTTAAACGGTACTTCTCTTCCACCACTGAAAAAGAAACTTACATGTGGATACTTCTCAGTTTCTGCAATCCGGATTTGTGTTTTGTTGTTTTGCTCTAAAATTTCACCAAGTGTATTTTTCAAATCATCATTTTCAAAAACCACGTTCACATTTTTAAAACTATGATCATACTGCGTCATGGTAGTATAATGCAGATCAAGTTTTTTCATTCCAAACTCCGGCATATCTTTCTGTGTAAGTACTTCCGTTATTTCCCGGCAACGGTCAGTACGAAAATTAAAACAGATAACAACATCATCATCCTGTATCTTGACGTTTGGCATGGTTGAGTTGATGACCGGTTTAATAAATTCATCAGTAACCCCATCAGCATAAGATTTTTTAACAGCATCCAGCATATTATCAGTTTGAAAACCTGCTCCATTCACTATTGCATCATAAGCTAATTTTACCCTTTCCCAACGCTTATCCCTGTCCATGGCATAATAACGACCGGTTACACTTGCAATTTTGCCGGCAGTTAATTCAAGATGCTGCTGCAGATCAGTTAGAAAACCTAATCCGCTTTTGGGGTCAGTATCCCTGCCATCAGTAAAGGCATGTACCAGAATATTTTTCAGGCCTTCTTCATTACATAAACCCGTTAATGCCTTTAAGTGGTTGATATGCGAATGAACGCCGCCATCACTTACCAAACCAATCAGGTGCAAATTTTTATTGTTTTGTTTGGCAAAACGTATGGCATTTAGTAACGATTCATTTTTTGCAAATTCACCACTACGTATTGCCACATTTATACGTTGTAATTCCTGGTATACAATACGGCCGGCACCCAGGTTAAGATGCCCTACTTCGCTGTTCCCCATCTGCCCATCTGGCAGTCCCACGGCTTCCCCGCAGGTTACCAATGTTGTATTAGGATATTTTTTATATAAAGAGCTAACAAACGGAGTATTAGCATTTTGAATGGCATCATTGGTTTTATTCTTACCCAATCCCCATCCATCCATTATAATAAGTATAACTTTCTTATCTTTCATTTGCTAAAACTAAAATATTTGCAGCTAAATACAATTGCAAATTGTCATTTGGGTATAAATTCAGCCGTTTAGCGGCAATTTTAACATCCGTTGGCACGTTTTTAGTAAAATTAAAGGTTGATAAAAAGCAGTCAGTTTATGAAACATTTTTTTACACTTTTAGCAATAAGTACATTGTTTTGTTCATTTACTTTTTTTTCAAGTATTGATGAAGTTATAGGAGCAATGAAAACAGGCAATTCCGCAGAAATTGCAAAATATTTCGACAATACCGTGGAGATCAATATGCCGGATAAAAGTAACAGTTACAGTAAAAGCCAGGGGGAACTGGTGTTGAAAGACTTTTTTAACTCAAACATGGTTAAAACTTTTGAGGTTATACACAAGGGAGAAAATGCAGGTTCTCAGTATTGTATAGGAACGTTGATAACCAGGGCAGGATCTTTCAGGACTACCATTTATATGAAACTAAAGGGCGATAAACAGTTTTTACAGGGAATAACTTTTGAGAAAGTATAAAACATTTATTTTAAAAATATCAGAGACCCCGGAATTTCCGGGGTTTTGTTTTTGTGTTCTTCCTTAGCTTTGTTGATATGAATTTTAATGACCAACTGGATTTACTGATTAAAAATGCACTGGCCGAAGACATTGGTGATGGTGATCACTCAACAGTTTCATCCATAAATGCGGATGCTGAAGGTAAAGCGGTTTTAAAAATAAAAGAAGATGGAATACTTGCAGGTGTGGATGTGGCAGAAAAAATTTTCCGGTTTATGCAGCCGGATATAATATTTACCGCTTTTAAAAAAGATGGGGATATAATGAAATATGGTGAACTGGCTTTTGAAGTTAGCGCAAAAGTACATACCATTTTGCAATGCGAAAGATTGGTATTGAATTGTATGCAGCGGATGAGCGGCATTGCAACACTAACCAAACAATACACCGCAAAACTACAAACCTATAAAACCAGGTTACTTGATACCAGGAAGACCACACCTAACTTCCGCCTGCTTGAAAAAGAAGCAGTAAGAATTGGGGGCGGGGTTAATCACCGTTTTGGATTGTATGATATGATCATGCTGAAAGACAATCATATTGATTATTGTGGTGGCATTGAAAAAGCGATTCAGAAAGCATATGATTATGTGCAGGCAAAAAAGCCCGGATTAAAAATAGAAGTGGAAACCCGGGGTGTTGATGATGTAAAAAAAGTAATGGCTATCGGAAAAGTTAACCGTATAATGCTGGATAATTTTACACCAGAGCAAATTACCGAAGCATTAAAAATTATTTCAGGTAAGTACGAAACAGAGGCCAGCGGAGGCATTAATTTAAGTAATATTGAAGCCTATGCCGCCACTGGTGTAGATTATATTTCAAGCGGTGCCATTATTCACCAGGCAAAAAGCCTGGATTTGAGCCTGAAGGCGGTAATTGTCTAAAATGCAAATCATGGTAAAGAAAAAAATACAGTCATTGGGTGGGTTGGTATATTCAACTGATCCGGATTTTAAACTGCCTGATGAAAATTTTGAAGAGCAGGAAACCATTGAACCATCCAGTCAGCAATTAAAAATAAGGCTGGAAACAAAACACAGGGCCGGTAAGGCCGTAACGTTGATAGAAAATTTTACAGGTACTGTTTCAGATATGGAAGAACTTGGGAAAAAACTAAAATCATTTTGCGGAACAGGGGGGTCAGTAAAAGATGGCGAAATAATTGTACAGGGCGATAACCGCGAAAAAATATTGCAGTGGCTGCAGAAGAATGGATATAAATCTTCAAAAAAAATATAGCAGGCACAGTCAAGTAAACGATTATTTCTCCTCATCATTTTCAGCAGCAATACTTAATGCCCCGCTTGGGCATTTCTTCACCTGATCAATAATCTGCTGTGTTTCTGCTTTACTCATATCAATCCAGGGTTTTCTGCGTGGGTCAAAAACTCCCGAAAGGCCTTTAAAACAGATACCCGAGTGGATACAGGTATCAGGCTTCCAGATAACGGTTATTTCTCCATTGCTGTAATGATGTGTTTTTGCCGGCATAAAATTCAAATTAATCGATAAACTAAACTGTAATTTACAATAAAAAGCGTTTTTTATTGTTACATTTACAGTAAACATAAACATGATCTCCAAAATATCAGAAGGTATTACTATTAGTGTGGAAACATACTATCAGCCTGAATACAGTAACCCTGTTAACAGTGAGTTTATGTTTGCTTATCGTATAACTATTGAAAATAATAATACATTCCCCGTAAAACTTTTACGCAGGCATTGGCATATTTATGACAGTAATGGCAGTTTAAGGGAAGTTGAGGGAGAAGGTGTTGTTGGAGTACAACCACAAATTAATCCCGGGGAATCTTATCAATATATCAGTGGTTGTAATCTGCGTTCCGAAATAGGTAAAATGTCGGGCACTTATCTTATGGAGAATATCAGCAATAAAAAGTCATTCGATGTTATTATTCCTGCCTTTGAAATGTGCGCCCCCTTTAAATTGAACTGATTTAACCTTTTTTTGCTTTATTTAGCTTACCTTTACATGTCCAGTGACAGATAATCTGGAGTATATGCTATTCCAAATTCCTAATTCAATCCCTTTATTTACGGAATTCTGTTAATGAACTGATGTTCAAATTAAACCGGTAAATCTAATATGGCAAAAATTACTTTTTCAAACAGCAATAATGAATTCTATCAGAGCTTAAAAGCTTCTGTAGAGGAATATTTTACAAAAAATAAAATTAAGAAGACCGGCGACTGGCGGCTTTTCAGTAAGACCGTTATATTAATTGGCTCTGCCATTACCATGTATTTATTGTTGATGCTTGTTAATATGAATGCAATCGTTGCTTTGGCGATTTGTGCAGTGATGGGATTTGTATTCGCTTCCATTGGATTCAGTGTAATGCATGATGCCAATCATGGCAGTTATTCAACCAGACCGAAACTTAACGATTTTCTTGGGTTAAGTGCAAATGCATTGGGTGCAAGCTCTTTTTTCTGGAAACAAAAACACAATATTATTCATCATACCTATACCAATGTAGATGGCATAGATGATGATATTGCAAAAAGCCCGGTCATCCGCCAGTGCGAATCGCAAAAATGGGTTCCGGCACACAAAGTGCAGCATTTATATTTACTTCCTGTTTATGCTTTGTCTTCTATTTTCTGGATATTTATAATGGATCCCACCAAATATTTTTCCCGTAAAATTTATACAACAGATGCATGGAAACTTTCCACCAAAAACCATGTGATTTTCTGGACTACAAAAATTTTATATCTTACTTTTTATATTGTATTACCAATAATGGTTTGGGGTTTTCTGCCATGGGTAGCTGGCTTTTTAGTATTAAATGCTGTTATGGGGTTAACCTTATCGCTGGTATTTCAACTGGCGCATGTGGTAGAGCTTACCGAATTTGAACATGTTCCTTTAGATGAGACCAAGCATATTGAAACAGCCTGGGCAGAGCATCAAATGAAGACCACTGCAAATTTTGCGATGGGTAATAAAGTTATTTCCTGGTTTGTTGGAGGATTAAACTACCAGATCGAACACCATCTTTTTCCACGTGTCAGTCACGTGCATTATCCGGCTATCAGTAAGATAGTTATGGAAAAATGTGCTGAGTTTAATATGCCTTATCATAAATATGATACCATGGGTGAGGCGCTTGCTTCGCATTTCAGGGTGATGAAATTTTTAGGGAAAGAACCAGCGGTGGTTTTACAACAGGTTAAAGCGGCATAAAACTCAGGGCTTATATTTTGCTGCCTGAAAAATTTTTTCTGTATCTGTTGTCATCAATTCCTGCAAACTTAATTTTTCATTCTTCAGCATATATTTTTTTACGATTTGCCAACCGGCAAAGCTGCCGATATTACCAGGTGATGCTTCTCCCAGTTCCTGTGTTTTTGGCCCTTCACCAATATAGTTTTTGATGATGTTGTTATCAATCGTTTGTAAAAAACGATTTTGTACAAACAGGTCCCATACGGCAGCTTCATGTTCATACACAGCTTTCAATTGTTCTTTGGTATAACCGATCAGCTTATATTCTTCTGTACCTGGTAAAATCTTACTGAGTAAAAACAAGTGCTTCCCTTTTTCCACCATCTGCTGTACCAGGGGCTTATCCTGTAGTCTCTCCGGGTAAAGATCATTCAGGATATTCTTCATACAGTTTACAGCAATATAGCCGGGTTCAAAACGGTTGCTGATATATTCAGGATATGTTTCCTGCACGATGGCAGATTTGTATAATGAGAAATTTTTGCCAAGGTGATGATGCAATCCAACAATAAGAGCGTCATCAGAAAGAATATCTCCATAGCCATCAATCGGCCCGATATAGGTAATAAGTTTCCCTGGTATTTTGTAATCAGGAAAATAATGTTTCACAAATTGTAAGCCTTGCTTTATTTCGTTTTCATAAACTGTAAAGTCTTTAAAAACTATTTCTGCTGTATCATAAAGTTGTTTATAAGCCGTAATAAAACCACGCACATAGCTGGTTACTGTATCAGCAGGCCATTTTGGATCGCAATTTAAAATGGTAGCTAAAAAATTTTCCCCAAAGCCGGGATACTTTGCCTGCAGAATATCCAGGTTAGCAGCAAAATTTGCTGTATCCAGCCCAAAGAGGTCTTTTTCAAAACGGCTTGTATGTAATTCGATATTGATGTTGGAAACATCCGGCTCTTTTTCACCACCATTGCAGGAAGAAAAAAATAATACAATCAGGAGATAGTAATAATATTTGGTCATAGTTAATTTTTTTGCCACTAATAGCACGAATTTACACGAATGTTTAAAATACAAGCCTTTTTACTCCTAATTTACTTTTACCAAAATTTACTAAAAGGCCAGGTTTACAGCCAGACAGCATAAGATAATTAATTGTTTGGGCAGTATCATCATTTGTAAAATCTCCTTTTGCCTTTACTTCCGGAATGATTTTATCATAAACTACAAAATCGGCATTGAATTATTTTCTTAAGAGATTTCCTTTATAATAAACCGGGTATTCTTTCTCCCTGTCGTATTGAATTAAACGACTGTCTAATTCCCACTCGATAGCATCTTTATATACGATTTCATAAGCCTCATCTTTATAAATCAATTCACTCATAAATATTTGTTTATTCAAATTTTAAAATTTTATTTGGTAAATAAAGTGTAATTATTCGTGTAAATTCGTGCTATTAGTGGCAACACATATGAAAATCTTCCTAGCACAGCAAAACTATCATATTGGCAATTTTGAAAGTAACACACAAAAAATTATCAATGCAATAGAAACAGCAAAGCAGCAGGCTGCCGACCTGATTGTATTCAGCGAACTCTGTGTATGTGGTTATGCTCCCCGTGATTTTCTGGAATTTGAAGATTTCATCAACAAAAGTTATGCCGCTATTGATGTTATAAAAGCACATGCCGATACGATTGCTGTTTTGGTTGGAGCCCCCGACAGAAACCCGGTAAAGGAAGGAAAGGACCTGTTTAACGCTGCCTATCTGTTATTTGATAAAGAGATAAAAGCCGTTGCACATAAAACCTGTCTGCCTAATTATGATGTGTTTGATGAGTACCGCTATTTTGAGCCGGCTTATGAATGGAGTATCATGGAATTTAAAGGTAAAAAACTGGCGGTAACCATTTGCGAGGATATCTGGAACCTGGGCGATAATCCTTTGTACCGCAATTGCCCCATGGATGAGTTAATGAAACAACAACCGGATGTGATGATCAATTTATCGGCATCGCCTTTTGATTATACGCATGATGAAGACAGAAAAGCAACCATAAAATCGAATGTAACAAAATACAAACTGCCTTTATTTTATTGTAATGCCATTGGCAGCCAGACAGAAATTGTGTTTGATGGCGCTTCTCTGGTGTTTGATGCGGCGGCCAATCTATGCGGCCAGTTACCAATGTTTGAAGAGGCCTTGCAGGGATTTTTATTAAATGATGACGGTACCATTGATGCATCCATTATAGAACCTGCAGACCGGATGCCGGACAAAGAACTGGAACCAATAGGGCTGGAGGAAAATCTGAATATTAAACAGGTACATGATGCCATTGTTCTGGGCATCAAAGATTATTTTACCAAGATGGGATTTACCAAAGCCATCATCGGCAGCAGCGGCGGTATTGACAGTGCTGTTACTTTAGCGCTTGCCTGTACGGCCTTAGGAAAAGAAAATGTAAGAGCTGTGTTGATGCCCTCGCAATATTCATCAGCGCATTCTGTAAATGATGCAGAGCAACTGAGCCTGAACCTTGGTAATCCTTACGATATTATCCCCATAGAAAATATTTATAAAAGTTTTTTAGAAGAGCTGAAACCTGTGTTTAAAGGCCTGCCATTTAGTATAGCCGAAGAAAATATTCAAAGCCGCAGCCGCGGAAATCTCTTAATGGCTATTGCCAATAAGTTTGGATACATTTTACTGAATACTTCAAATAAAAGCGAACTGGCAACAGGCTATGGAACCCTGTATGGTGATATGGCAGGCGGGCTTGGAGTTTTAGGCGATTGCTACAAGTTACAGGTTTATGCGCTGGCAAAATATATCAACCGGAATAAAGAGATCATTCCAGGCAATATCATTATAAAACCACCAAGTGCCGAACTGAGGCCCGGACAAAAAGATTCTGATTCGCTGCCTGAATATAATATTCTTGATAAGATATTATACCAATACATTGAACGCAGGCAGGGGCCTAAAGAAATAAAAGCACAGGGCTTTGATGCAGCATTGGTTGACAGGATATTGAAGATGGTAAACATCAACGAATACAAACGCAACCAGTTTTGCCCTATCATCCGCATATCGCCAAAGGCTTTCGGTGTGGGGAGAAGGATTCCGATAGTTGGGAAATATCTGAGTTAAAAATTTACTCCTCCCTGTCTAATAGTCGGGTTAATAATTCTTTATTTTCCTGCCTTAGTCTTTTCGCCTGCAAATAATAAACGATAGCTAAAACCGGGCATATAATTAAGAATACAAGAAAAAGGATAATGAGTATCCATTCACTTCCTCCGGGCATTGACAAAAGGAAATTAATACTGGACATGATTTGCGTGTTTAATTTTAAAAAGAATTAAATTTTTTCCGCCACCACTGCAGTTCCATAAGCCAGCACTTCTGTAACGCCATTCATTACTTCATTGGCATCATAGCGCATATTGATGATTGAATTAGCTCCCCGTTCATTAGCATGTTGCAGCATCAGTTGATAAGCTTCCTCTCTTGTTTTTTCACAAAGCTCTACATAAATACTTAATTTACCTCCCACAAGTGTTTGAAAGCCTCCTGCAATATTTCCAAAAATACTTCTGCTGCGTACCGTGATTCCTCTTACAATCCCCAGGTGTTTAGTGATGCGGTATCCTTCCAGGCTATTTGATGTTGTTATTAAATGCTGATCTACCATAATTTTAAAGTTTCATTAAAGTTACAGGCATTTTAACAAAGTTTTTTCCTGTTCTTAATAACGGCAAAATATTTGTTGATGCATAGTTCGTATTTTGCACGCTAAAACAGAAAAACAGTAATTTAATTATAAGATTATGGCTCAAACTTCAGAAGACATCCGTTTATTAAATGAAAAGATCAATCATGCATCCGGGTTTGTAACACGTATCAATGATGAATTAGGTAAAGTGATTGTTGGCCAGCAATCCATGATAGAAAGATTATTGATTGGCCTGTTAAGTAACGGGCATGTTTTACTGGAAGGTGTGCCCGGCCTTGCAAAGACCTTAGCCATCAAGTCCCTTGCACAGGCTGTTCATGCCGAATTCAGCCGCATCCAGTTCACGCCCGATCTGTTACCAGCCGATGTGGTGGGCACCATGATTTACAACCAGTCCAAAAATGAATTTTTTGTCCGCAAAGGCCCCATCTTTTCCAATTTTATTCTGGCTGATGAAATTAACAGGGCGCCGGCAAAAGTGCAAAGTGCTTTATTGGAAGCTATGCAGGAACGGCAGGTAACGATTGGAGAAACTACATATAAACTGCAGGAACCTTTTTTGGTACTTGCGACACAAAATCCGATTGAGCAGGAGGGCACTTACCCCTTACCTGAGGCACAGGTTGACAGGTTTATGATGAAAGTGGTTGTTGATTATCCAAGCAAATCCGAAGAGCAGCTTATTATCCGTCAGAATACATTAGGATTAAATTTTCCGCCAATAAACCCTGTTGCTTCAACCAGTGAAATTTTAACGGCCAAAGAACTGGTACGGCAGGTTTATCTTGATGAGAAAGTTGAAAATTATATTTTAGATATTGTTTTTGCAACACGTTTTCCGGATAAATACAATCTGCCAAAGCTTACAGCACTGATAGGATTTGGGGGTTCGCCAAGAGCCAGTATTAATCTGGCCCTGGCTGCAAAAGCTTATGCATTCTTAAATAACCGGGCTTATGTAATACCCGAAGATGTGAGAAGTATATGTAAAGATGTGTTACGTCATCGTATTGGATTAACCTATGAGGCAGAGGCTGAGAATGTGAATGTAGAACAGATCATTAATGAAATTTTGAGAGTCGTAAATGTTCCGTAATGCTGACTACTGACGAAATAATAAAAAAAGTACGGGAGCTTGAAATTAAAAGCAAGAAGATTACCACGCATTTGTTTACGGGGGAGTACCATTCTGCTTTTAAAGGAAAAGGAATGAGTTTTAGAGAAGTAAGGGAATATTATGCAGGTGATGATGTGCGGTTTATCGACTGGAATGTAAGTGCCAGGTTCAGCCATCCCTTTACCAAGGTTTTTGAAGAAGAGAGAGAGCTTACAGTGATGTTATTAATTGACACCAGCGCCAGTAACATGTTTGGAACAGTGACCATGCAGAAAAAGGATCTTATAGTTGAACTGGCTGCAGTATTAACTTTCAGCGCCATCAGCAATAATGATAAAGTAGGCGTTATTTTTTTCAGCGATAAAATAGATAAATACATTGCACCTAAAAAAGGGAGAAAGCATGCCCTGTATATTGTTCGTGAATTACTGACTGTAGAGGCAACAAAAAAAGGAACCGACCTGGATGCTGCTATAAAGTTTTTCACCCGTTCAGTAAAGCAAAGAAGCATCGCTTTTTTGCTAAGTGATTTTTTAACAACCGGGTATGATGATGATCTTAAAGTGATCGGTAATAAACACGATGTAATTGGCATAAGGGTATATGATAAAATGGATATGCAATTACCGGATGCAGGCTTATTGCAGGTGCAGGATGCTGAAACAGGCAAAAGTAAGTGGATAGACAGCAGCGATGAAATGGTGCGCTACAATTACCAGCAGCATTTTATGGAACAGAGCGAATTGAGTAAGAATTATTTCAGAAAGGCCGGCGCAGAGTTATTGCATGTGCGTACGGATGATGACTATGTAAAAATATTACAGAAGTTTTTTATTAAAAGAATATGACCGGAATAATATAATGGCGAAAAGAAAAAAAAACTGGAAAGGATTATATATCGGATTAACAGCCTGTTTTTCTTTTTGTATGCATTTGTGTTTCAGCCAGACTGTTGAAACGATAACAGACAGGAAAGATATTTTAATTGGGGAACAGATAAAACTTACCATAAAGGCAAACCTGCCATTGCAATCATCTTTTGTAATAAACTGGTTTACTATTCCTGATTCGATTCCTCATTTTGATATTGTTGACCCCGGTAAAACAGATACTGTAGATTATAAGGACAATTCAAAACACATTGAACAAACCATTATAATTACCAGTTTCGATTCTGGCAGCTGGGTGTTTCCTGCTTTGTTAATTAAATTTGCAACGGAGGCAGTGCAGCCGGTACAAAGTTTTCAAACAGATTCTTTCTTTGTTAATGTAGGCTACTCTCCTTCGGACAGTACAAACCAGCTACGTGATATAAAACCCATCATCAAAGTTTCGGTAACAGATTATCTCTGGCTGTACATAACCGGCGGCATTATTTTATTACTGTTGGTAATTATACTGCTGTACAGGTATTGGAAAAAGAAAAGAAAGTTAAAGTCCGGAGAACCATTGTCCCGGCTTTCTGCATACGACGAAGCAATTACTGAATTAAATAAGCTGGGGCAGTATAATCTGGATGTGGCAGAAGAATTAAAACTGTATCATTCAAAACTTGCAGAAATATTTAAAAGATATGCCGGCCGTAAGCAACAGCTAAACCTGTTGAATAAAACAACCGGCGATATTTTGATAAGCATGTCAGATAATAATATGTCAACTAATAGCATTTCAAAACTGGCTACGGCCCTGCGTTGTACAGATGCTGTAAAATTTGCAAAGTATCAGCCATCAGCAGATGAAAGCGACGATTGCCTGCAAAAAATAAAAGAAACAATAAATTTAATGGAGGCCTCTAAACTTTTAAACACTAAACCTCTAAACTAATTTTGTTATTCAACTATTTTAAAAATATCATCTTTGGCCAGCCCTGGTTTTTTGCATTGCTTATTTTAGTGCCGGTACTCATTATCTGGTATGTTTTAAAAAACAATCAGCAGCAGGGGGCTATTGTAATTTCAGATTCTTCGGCTAAGGGTTTAAGTTCCTGGAAATCGGGTTTGAGGCATTTTCCTTTTGTTTTAAGATTACTGACAATAGTATTTATCGTAACGGCCTTGGCAAGGCCCCAGACAGTTTATGAAGAGCAAAATGCAGAAGGTGAGGGCGTGGATATTGTATTGTGTATTGATGTAAGCGGCAGCATGACAGCACAAGACCTTACACCAAACCGGCTGGAAGCAGCAAAGCATGTTGCCATTGATTTTGTAAACAAAAGGCTTACTGACAGAATTGGCATCGTTATTTTTTCCGGAGAAAGTTTTACGCAGTGCCCCTTAACCACCGATCATCGTGTTTTGGTATCGGCTATTCAGAATATACGCAATGGTTTACTAGAAGATGGCACGGCCATCGGTTCAGGATTGGGTACCAGTGTTGATCGTTTACGCACCAGTAAATCAAAAAGCAAAGTTGTTATCTTATTAACTGATGGCGAGAATAATGGTGGACTTATAGACCCTCAGACCGCCAAAGAAATTGCCAAAGCTTTCCAGGTAAAAGTATATACCATTGGTGTTGGTACCGATGGCTATGCGCCGCAACCGGTGAATACACCCATGGGTGTTGTTATGCAGAACGGAAAAGTTTCAATTGATGAGAAGCTGTTAAAAGATATCGCCTTTCAAACCGGCGGTAAATATTTCAGGGCAAAAGATAATGAAGGGCTTGTGGGTATCTATGCAGAAATCAACAACCTCGAAAAATCTAAAGTTGAAATTACTTCCCGTACCCGTTACACCGAAAAATTCTTTCCTTTTGTTATAGCAGCTTTGGCATTGCTTATGCTGGAACTGCTGTTGAAGTTTACCTTGTTTAAAAAATTCCCCTGATCAGTTGTCAGGCCACTACTATTGCGCTTTTATGCAGCAGGATTTTGTATTTCAATAAGATTTTAAGCTTATGAACTTTTAAAATGGCCAGGCAACTATATATCGTTTTAATTAGTGACATTTGTTCTTAATGAATGCAACCGTATATAAAAGTACCGGAAGCTGGTATATCGTAAAAGATGAAGCCGGCAAACAGTTTAATGCCCGTATGCCGGGTAAATTTAAAATTGACGGGCTTACCAGCACCAACCCGATTGCCGTTGGCGATAAAGTTGTCATTGATTCAGATATCGACAGCAGGGAAAATGAATCGGAAATCTCTTTTATCATCACAGAAATAAAGGACCGCAAAAATTATATTACCCGTACATCGCCTGCCAATAAACACCAGCATCATATCGTTGCTTCTAATTTAGATCAGTCGCTGCTGTTCGCTACATTGAAAGATCCCAAAACATCGCAGGGTTTTATTGACCGTTTTTTAATAACATCAGAAGCCTATCATGTGCCTTCCGTTATTGTTTTTAATAAATCAGATCTGTACAAACAAAAAGAGGAAGATAAATTTGCATTGGTTAAAGATATTTATGAGACTATTGGTTATAAAGTTTTATCCATGAGCCTCACAACAGGTGACGGGGTAGCAGCCGTAAAAGATTTACTGAAAAATAAAGTAACCCTGCTGAGCGGACATTCAGGTGTTGGTAAATCAACTTTTATAAATGCAGTTTTCCCCGAATTGAAATTAAAGACACAGGATGTAAGCGGCTGGAGCGGCAAGGGCCTGCATACCACCACATTTGCCGAAATGTTTGATCTGCCCGGCGGCGGAAAAATCATTGATACACCCGGGATAAGGGAACTTGGGCTTGTCGATATCTCAAAAAAAGAGCTGAGCCATTATTTTCCTGAAATGCGGGCATTGATAAATGACTGCCAGTTTAACAACTGTATGCATTTAAATGAACCTGCCTGCGCCGTGAAGGCGGCAGTAGAAGAAGGAACGGTTCATATGGACCGTTACATCAGTTATTGCAATATTTTGGAAACGATCAACGAAAAAACTTATTGATCAATAGATCCTGTGCTCTAAAAAATGAGCAACTTCCATTACTATATTATTGTTCCTGGCAACATTTTTTTTCTGCTGCGGGTAAATACTTACCCCGTTGAAAATATTATAGTGCAGGGTTAAAAACTGTCCACGGTACTGAAAATCCCAGTCCAGTGTTTCAGTATCATCAACCTGGTTGATAAATTTAACTTTCAGGTCTTTTGCCAGTGTATTTGCAATTGCGTAAAATTTGGAGATACCGCAATTATCATCAATAACAGCTTCGGTACAGCCATTATTTGTTTTAAGTTCATAGCACATAGAGGTACGGGTTTAATTAAATAAAATATCGGGTTATTATCAGGGTCTTAAATACATAAGTTTAATCAACACACAAACTCATTTATCTTCCGCCTTTCCACTTTGCTTTCTTTTCTGCCTTTATGGCTTTCTGGTCACCTCCTAATATTTTTTCAGCACCAACATTTCTTCCGTTGGTCGGGCATCCAACCTTTTCTTTTTTTCTGAAAATATTGGTAATAAAGCATCCGCTCAATAAGAACGAAGCCATTATAAAACCCAAGAGTATCTTTTTCATTTTTTAAAGATAATATTTCTAACTGTCAAACAAAATGCCAAATAGCTGTATTAAAAAATATAACAGCTTATTTCGCTTCTATCTTCTTCTTGATCTTCGCTGTTTCCCTTTCGCTAAGGGGAAGCGGATAGGTGAGAGGCTTTAAACCAACTGCTGTACATCACATAATTATCAGCAATCCTGTTAATTTCCCCTTTTATCATTTCCTGGCTTATATCCTTTACCTTCCTGGCAGGAACCCCGGCATAAATGCTTCCGGCTTCAATTTTTGTGTTTTCCAGCACTACGGCACCCGCTGCAATTATACTGTTGCTCCCAACAACTGCATTATCCATCACAATTGCACCCATTCCTATAAGCACATTATCCTCTATAACGCACCCATGTACGATTGCATTGTGCCCGATGCTGACATTATTTCCGATAATAGTACCTGCTTTTTGATATGTACAGTGAATTACGGCCCCATCCTGCACATTTACCTTATTTCCCATACGGATCATGTTCACATCGCCCCTTAAAACGGCATTAAACCATATACTGCACTCATCACCCATCAGCACATCGCCAACAATGGTGGCATTTGGGGCAATAAAACAGTTATTTCCAAATATTGGCAATACCCCTTTTACGGGAAGAATTAAAGGCATAGATTTTATTTTAAGTAAAAAAGACAATTACTAAATTAACATCAATTTTATCAAAATGGAATTCCGAAGAGTACATAAGATTGTATTTTTTTGCTTTGATCGGAATACATAGCACTTAATTCCAATGGCCCGATTGGAGTCTTGTAAGCAAAAGTTAATGCATAACCACTCAGGGCATCAATGCCCGAAGTGGAATTGTTATTGGTTATAAAATCTTTCAGCAATCCATTTATTCTTGCAATAAGATAGATATTATTTGCAGGATTATAACGCAGGCCCAATTGTAATGCTGTAACGCTTGACGAATTAATGGTAGCTTCCTGTATGCCTGCAAATCTTACCTGGTTACGGAAATGCCCGTTGATACCACCTATTAGGAAATTATTAAGCACATTGGGATTGGCGGTAAAATTGATGCCGGCCTGCAGTTCGGAAGAGAAAGTGAATTTTTTATTGATTGCTGCAAATACGGAGCCATCAAAACTAAGCCTGCTGTAATTATCAAAATTCAGATCGGCGGGAATTACAGGAACCCCATCCTGAAATTGGGTGAGGTTGGGCTTTTGATCATATACATATCCAAATTCTGTGTTTATCTTAACTCCCCTGGTTGGATAAAATATCTGGTTTAAAGTATTGTATTTTAAATAGGCATAACTTTTTAATGCCGTAAATCTTCCCTTGATTTCGTTTACAGAGCGGATTGAAGGACCGTAATGAACATATTCGAATGCAGATCCTATACCCGCCGCTACCTTATTGCTGCCGCTGTTTTGAAAGTTGAGAAACCCTTTATAATAATTCTGTTTATATGCTCCGTCTGTTTTAAAATGCTGGTAAGAGTTTATCTCCTGGTTATCGAGGCGGAACCCTGTTTCGAAAGCCCAGTTTTTTATCCTGCCCAGATATTGTAAATGCGATGCCTCTACCTGTATACTTTCACCCAGTGAGAGTGAAACAAGGCTTCTGGAGTTGGGAATAAGAAAGTCGCGGCTTGTAATATTTACATTTACATTAATACCCCTGAACCTGGTATAATAAAGTCCCGCTTTCAAAAAAGTACCAGGATTTTCTTCCACAGTAAAAATAATACTTGCGGTATCTTTTTTAGTATATTCCAATGCATAGGTTATACTGTTATAATAACGGGAACCATAGGCCCGGATTATTTTTTTATTGATTTGTGCAGCTGTATAACTGCGGTTATCATAAAAATCCATCAGGTGGCTTAAAAAAATTGCCGTAGTTTTTTTAAGCCCGTTAACCTTATAATCTGTAATAAAAACAGAATGTTTTTCTATGCTGTCTGTTTTTACCGGCCCGGCCGGCCCCAATGCATTGATACTGTCAGCAAGGTTTTTAAAAACCGGGTAATAAGAGCGCCCGGTTTCAATACCGGTATCAAGAATAGGAACACTGCTGCCAAAACTGCTCATGGTATAATTAGCAAGGGGCATATAAATATACACATCAGTTAAAGGTAGCTCTTCTTTAAAATCACCCGCTTCTTTAAAAAAAGCCATCTGCAGAATTACATCTATAGGATTTATTATTTTGTCTTTTGTTGAAAGGCCTCCGCTTACATTACTGCCTATAACAATATCGGCCCCCATTTCCTTTACATTTTTTACCGGAAAATTACGCACTACGCCCCCATCAACCAGTTTTTTATCTCCAATACTAACAGCCGAAAAAACCGAAGGTATTGCCATGGTTGCGCTGAGTGCAGTTGTAATATTACCCGTGTCTAAAACCACCAGGTCACCCGTTTCCAGGTCGGTAGCCATACATTTAAAGGGAATTTTAAACTCATTGAAGTTCCTGATACCCGATACATGGAAAAACAGTTCTGAAAATTTGAAATTGAGTTCCTGGCCCTTAATGATGCCGGTTTGTAAACGGATCTTGTTATTGATAAAAGGCAATTCAATGGCAAAACGGCTGTACTGATCTTTTTCTTCCATCAAAAGCGATTGCAAAGGAATATTGTTTGAAAACAAAACCTCCCAATCTATTTTCTTCATTATATTTTCAATTTCAATACCGCTGTAACCCACGGCATACAAAGCGCCAATAATGCCACCCACGCTGGTTCCGGTAATATAGTCTACTTTAAGCCCTGCACTGTCTATTGCTTTTAATATGCCGATATGCGCCAGGCCTTTTGCCCCGCCACCACTCAGTGTAAGCCCTATTTTGGGGCGTGGATTATTTTCCTGTGCCGATAAAAACAAAGAGAAACTGAAAAAACAAAAAAGGGTAAGAAAAAATCTCATGAAGTAATTTATTAAATAAATGCATTGCGAAGTTAATTATTGTACAAATTACGAACTAACTGTTTTTATAGTTCAGGTAAATCGTTAATTATTTCCTTTTTAGCCGTTTAATGCAGCAAGATAAACGTTTGTATTTTTTTATGCAGATAGCTTTATTTTGCATTAATATTAAACTGATCATGACCAACCGCCAGCTTTTTTTAAATCATTTAGGACAAACTTCTGCAGCCCCGCTTTGCCTGGAAATTGTAAAAGCAGCCGGCAGCAAAATGTATGATGTTGAGGGAAAAGAATATATCGATCTTATTGGCGGCATCAGTGTTTGCCATGTTGGACACCGGCATCCAAAAGTTATTGATGCCATAAAAAAACAGCTGGACGATTATCTTCATATAATGGTATATGGAGAACTGGTGCAAAGCCCGCAGGTGCAGTACGCCAAATTATTAACAGAGCATTTACCGGCAAAACTGAATGCTGTTTTCTTTACTGCTTCAGGAACGGAGGCAACCGAAGGAGCTATGAAACTTGCCAAAAGATATACTAACCGAACGCAGATTATCTCGTTTAAAAATTCCTATCATGGCAGTACCCAGGGTGCATTAAGTGTAATGGGCAGCGAATACTGGCAACAGGCTTTTCGTCCTTTGCTACCAGATATACTTCAACTGAATTATAATGCTGTCGAAGACCTTGAAAATATTACAGAACGCACGGCATGTGTGATTGCCGAAACCATACAGGCCGAGGCAGGTGTACTGGTTCCGCAAAATGACTGGCTAAAAAAACTCCGAAAAAAATGTGATGATACCGGTACGCTTTTAATACTGGATGAAATACAATGTGGCTTTGGCCGAAACGGAACGCTTTGGGCCTTTGAGCAATTTGGTATTGAACCCGATATTTTATTGCTGGGTAAAGCATTGGGTGGCGGAATGCCATTAGGCGCATTTATTGCCGATAAAAAAATAATGGATTCTTTTACATCCGATCCTGTACTCGGCCATATCAGTACATTTGGCGGTCACCCTGTTTGTTGTGCGGCTGGCCTGGCTGCATATAAGGTTTTACTGGATGAAAAATTGATCAATACCATAAAGGAAAAAGAGGAATTGTTTCTTTCGCTTTTACAACATCCCAAAATAATTGCAGTAAGAAGCCAGGGCCTGATGATTGCTGTTGAATTTGAAAGTTTTGAAATAAATAAGCAGGTGATTGATGCTCTGATTGCCGACGGCGTGTTTACCGACTGGTTTTTGTTTGCTGCAAATTGTTTGCGTATTGTACCTCCTTTAATAATAAGTAAAGATGAGATTGGCGAAGCCTGCAATAAAATAATCCGTGTACTAGATACCCTTAAATAAAGTTTAATACAATTACCAAAAATACCCGGATGAGAAAACTGCTGAAACGAACTGCTTATTTTATTGCCGGGCTTATTGTCATTTATTTGTTCTTGTTAATTCCCGATGCTGAAGACAGAAAAAGTTTTGTTGACAGCAGCAAGACAGTATTCGCCTGGAACAGGGATGAGCAATGGCTGCAAATGGAAGATCTTTTTCGCAGGGCAAAACAAATGCAAACCGATGAACTGGATTCAATTGTTTCATCTCATAAAAAAACAGCGGAAAACGAATTGTCTTTATTAGCAAGCCGGAATATTATTAGTTCTTCAGATTCGGGATGGATAAATATTGAAAACAATTTTTTTGTATTGGCTTCACTGATTGCTGTACAGCAGGAAGCATTACCATGGTTCATTGATTATTATAACCGGGTTCGTAATCTTGTTAAACTGCAATCGCAGCAATGGGATATAAATAAAACTCCTGTAAGAGATAAGCTGTACACATTATTATATGGTATGCGTGCTGCATTAGAGGAAGTACTTTTACAGTCAAGGGATCTGAAATTTGCACCGGCCATGCAGGTGAAAGCGGAAAAAACAATTACGGCATCTGCATCAATTTTAGGTATCGAGGTACATAGCGGCGATCTGTTGGTTTCAAGGGGCGGGGCTGAAGTGTCGGCATTAATATCCAGGGGAAATAATTATCCCGGTAATTTTTCGCATGTGGCGCTTGTGTATATCGATGAAAAAGACAACCAGCCTTTTCTTATTGAAGCCCATATTGAAAAAGGAGTAGCTGTTTCTACTGTAAAGCAATATGAACAGGATAAAAAACTGCGCTTTATGGTTATGCGGCCAAGAGCAGATCTGCCAATGATGATTGCTGATCCGATGCTGCCACAGAAAGCTGCTCAAAAAATGTTTGATGAAGCCGAACGACAGCATATTCCCTATGATTTTAAAATGAATTTTTTTGATTCTTCGGCTATGTTTTGCTCTGAAGTGGCTTCCTATGCTTACCGCAGCATGGGCATCCAGATCTGGAAATACCCTTCAACCATTTCTTCCGGGGGTGTAATTAACTGGCTGCATGATTTTGGTGTAGAGAATTTTGTTACACAAATGCCATCCGACCTGGAATACGATCCGCAGCTTTCCATTGTGGCCGAATGGCGTGACCCCGAAACATTGTTTAAAGATCATATTGATAATGCTGCAATGGATGCTCTTTTAGAACGGGCTGATAAGGGGGAGACTATTGGTTACAATACCTGGGAACTTCCTTTTGTACGTGTGCTTAAAGGTTATTGCCTGTTAAAGAACCTTTTTGGAGAAGTTGGAATAATACCTGAAGGAATGAGCGCCACGCAGGCATTAAAAAATCAAAGCTTTGTTGCCATGCATGTAAATGTAAAAAACAATACAACCGGGCTTGCAGCGGATTTTATAAAACAAAATGGTTACCGGCCTCCCTATTGGCAATTGATAAAATTTGCAGAAGCTGCATCAGCCGGAAATAAGAATTAACTGGCTTATGTACCGGGCTTAAAAGAATTTTATATATTGCAAATGTAATAATCAAACCCTTATAGCCAGTATTACTAAATTTTAGTTATGTCAATCATTCGTACCCCGGCAATTCTGCTGTTTTTCCTCTTTTTATTTACTGCGGCTTCCGCCCAGCAGGAATATCCGTCAACCCTTTTGTGGAAAATAAGCGGTAAGGATTTAACAAAACCATCTTACCTGTATGGCACCATGCACTTACAGGACAGGCGTTTATATTACTTTGGAGACTCTTTGTATGCAGCACTTGAAAAAACTGATGGTTTTGCCATGGAGATTAATCCTGATGAAATGATGGACAGCTTATTCAAATCCTTAGGAAAAAAAGATACGAGCGCATTGCTGAAGAAGATAATGAATGAGGCTGAGTATAAAAAAATTGCAAAAAAACTGGAAAAGAAATTTAAAACGCCGGCAGATAAGATCACCACAAAAAAACTTGCTGAGGAAAGGAAAAAGATGAATAGAGCAACCTCAAAAAAAGATGATATGCCCACCATCATGGACCTGTATCTTTTTTCAATAGCCCGCAGGCAGGGTAAGCATATGGGGGGTATTGAGGACGTAGCCGACCAGTTTGATATAGTTGATGAAATTGGAAAATTTAATGTGGATGATTTTGTAAGAGATGATTCTGCCATGCGGGTATCTTACCTGGAGCATATGGTAAAGATCTATATTAATAAGGATCTAACCGGTTTGAATAAAATGGTGAATGGCAGTTTGCAAAATGATTTCAAAGATATTATGCTGATAAAAAGAAACCATAAAATGGCCATGCGTATGGACAGCCTTTCGCATGAACGGGCAACTTTTTTTGCAGTAGGTGCGGCCCATTTACCCGGCGACAGCGGCGTTATAACCTTATTAAGAAACATGGGGTATGATGTGGAACCGGTGATCTCTGATAAAGTGCTGGCACCGGAAGATTATAAATACACAACTAAAGAAATATCCTGGCTGAAAATAGAAGATGAAAATAAAATGTGTTCGGTTGAAATGCCGGGAACCCCTTCGGAAATGTTGGCAGAAGGAATATTGCCGATGAAAATGTATTTAGACCTGGCAGAAATGTGTGTTTATGGAATAGCGGTAACCCCGGTTTCTGAAGAAATGGCAAAATCTGATTCTTTATTTGAACGGGTAATTGCTAACTATAAGAGAATGGGATTTGATATTAAAAGCACAAAAAACATCAGCTATAAAGATGCAAAAGGTATTGAGCTGCGTGCACAGCAGCATGAGGATGGCGAATTCAGGTACCGCCTGCTGGTGAATGGAAATAAAATGTTTATTATAATTTTTGGGGGCAAGAATAAAGATAATCTGTATGGCAGCAACGCTGAAAAATTCTTTGCATCCTTATCGTTTAATGAAAAAAATATTGAGGGTACTAATCAATGGGAATTATTTACCAGTGAAAAGAATGCTTTCAGTATGATGGTTCCCGGTAAAACCGTAGAAGGAAAACCCATGGACGAAGAAGGAACCGAATACGACCAGTTTACATCGGTTGATTATAACGACGGCAGTTATTATATGGTAGTTGTACGGGATACCAAACCGGGGTATTTTATAGAAAGCGACAGTATATATTTTGAAGAGTACAGGAAAAACCTCAACACGTTGACATCGGATAATGTTAAGGAATTTTCAGTTGTTAAATTTAAAGAATATAACGCCTGTCATTTTGTAGCATCACAAATAGTAAATGAGCAGGAAGTTTTAATAGAGGGATATCTAATACGCAGGGGAAGCCGTTCCTATGCACCCATGGTTGTAATGCCTAAAGAAAAAGCTGATTTTCCCGGGATAACTAAATTTTTCCGGTCTTTCTCAATCCTGCCTTTTAAAAAAACGGAATGGAAAAAAGAAAGCCTGGGTAATACCGGGGTAAAGACGAGTTCGCCGGGCATATTCATTAAAAGGGAAGAGGATACTACGGCTTACAATTATAATCCCAGGATAAAAAAGTTTATGGTACAGGATATGAATACTGCAGAATCTTACCAGGCAGATATTGAATATTTGCCGCCCTATTACTGGAGCAACAGCGACAGCCTTTTTTTCAGTGACCGGGCGGATGGTTTTAAAGATTATAATGATTCCATCCTTTCTTTTCAATACACAGATGGCCCTGTGAAATCCGGTGAGGCCCTGATTCAACTGGGCAGGTCTCCGGTACTGAAAAAACTAAAATTCTTTTTAAACGGTGATACACTTTATACCTTTTACACTTTTCAAAATAAAGCCGGATTAAATGATGCACAGACTAAAACTTATTTTTCGGAAGTGCAGTTCTCCAGCCAGCAGGCAAGTACTGTATTTACCAATAAAGCAGCCAAACTGCTGCAGGTTTTGCACAGCGGTGACAGTGCAGTAGTTGCAGATGCAAGATCAACTCTTGACCTGGTTGAATTTACTAAAGGAGATCTGCCGCTCTTATACAAGGCGTTGCCTAAAAAATATTACCTGTCTAAAGATGACTACAACACAGTTAATGTGTTACTGGAAAATGTCATTGCCGGAATTGATGACAGCAGTGTAGTGGATTTTGTTGATAAACAGTACGGAATAAAAAATGATTCAACAGAAGATATTCAAATGCTGCTGCTGCAATTATTGGCTAAACATAAAACAACCGAATCTTATAAATTACTGAAAAAACTTTTGCTGAATAACGCTCCTCAAAAAGGAACAATATATGGGTTGGTAAATGCTGCTTCCGATAGTCTTGATCTTGCCAAAAGTTTTTTTCCGGAAGCAACTTCCTTATATGCCGATACGATAACAGGCAGCGGCATGGCCAGGTTAGCCAATGAACTTTTAGACAGTAATTTAATAACAGCTACTGATGCTTTGAAAAATGAGAAGGGGTTGATCAGTTTAGCTGCAAGACAATATGCCGAAATTAAAAAAGATAAAGACGCTTACCCGGCTTATAATATTGACATAATTGCATTACTCGGCAGGTTCAATACTGCAGAAAGTAACGAAATGCTGAACAGGTTTTCTGCATTGCCGGATATGTATTCAAAAAACAATGCCATCATTGCGTTGCTAAAAAACAACAGGCCTGTTCCTGCAAGTGAAATTAAAAAATTTGCAGATGACAAAGAATGGCGAACAGAATTTTACGAATCTTTGAAGAAGATCGGTAAGGCAGCTTTGTTTCCAAAAGCATATTATTCGCAATTAAAATTTGCAGAGGGATATTTGTATAATTCGCTTTTAAATGATTATGAAGTGGGTATTAAATCAATGCAGTTTGTAAAAGAAAAAAATGCTGAGATAAATGGCAGACAACAACGTTTTTATATTTATAAAGTAATACTGGATTACGATGATGAAAAAACTCCCCGCTTTGCCGTTTGCGGTGCATTTGATATGGATAAAAGCATTGCTGAAATAAAAGATGAAGATCTGGATGTTTATTTAAACTATGATGATGAATATTCTTTATCAGCTATCGACGGGATGTTTAAAAAATATATCGATGAAAAAATAAAATCTTTAAAGGAAAATTAGCGTTTACTGCGGGTGATAGATTCTTTCGGCGTTTTTATACACTGTAGCTTTGTCCAGTGTCATCTTTTTAGTTTGCTGCTTTAAATACATTTCCACCTGGTCGTCAAAATGTTTGCTGCCGGGTTTTGCACTGGCGCCATACATATTAACCGTTTCAATTTTTGGTAACCCATCTTTGGCAAAGCGCACAAACATGATGAGGCCATCGCCGCCAATTGATTTTAGTTTACCACCTTTATAAGGTTCTGTCCATTGTGGCGACAGCAGGTCCGGGAAACCCCAAAGAGGCCATTCTTTATCTCCTCTTACTAATTTTTGAATATCACCTAAACTAAGATCTGTTCTGCCAAAATTGTTTTGCATATAATTGTTGACATAAGTAAAAGCTTCAATTGCTTCTGCTTTGGTAATTAACCTTGAAGCCTGACCACGTAATTCTTTTTTCAGGTATTCGTATGTTAACAGGAAAATAGCGGCGCCTTTACTTTCGGTATTACCGCGCCAATCCCAGTTTTTAAATGTTGTTATCAGCGCTGAAGCAGCAGGAAATTCGTTTTCATTCAGCAAAAACATTGAGTCAATACGGTAAGGGTATTGCATTACAGCCGGGAGCTGTTTGTCAAATTTTATTTCTTTAAATTTTTCATAACTCAGTTTTTCTGTTTGAGGAAAGAGTTCCAGAACACGGACACTGCGGTTCAGGTGATATTGTTCCCAGCCATCTGTTTTAGCAAAGGCTGCAGGCTTCAGGTTATCAGCGGCTGCAGTTGCCAGGAAGGGTGAATGATTGGTATTGAATAAAAATCCGCTGCGGGGATTTATATATTGCGGCAGTTCTCTTACTGCCCTGAATTGTGTCCATAAAGTTTTTGAAGTATTACCAGGCACCGTTTTTTTCCAGTTGTAATTTGCAGCGGCATCTCTTACCGGTATTAATGCATTGTTGATGTAAAATATGGTATCATATTTATCAGCATACATGATATTGAACATACTCAGTTCCTGCCTGTTTAATGCTGCATAAAACTCTGTAAAGTTTTTTGCCTTGTTCATCTGGTACCATTGGTCCAGCACGCCAATCTTCATATTGGCACCCAGCCTCATGGCAAAAAAGCCCTGCTTGTTTTTCATGGTAGCACCATACTTGCTCCAGTAAACTTTCCGCTTTACATTAATGGGAATACCTTTTATTTTTAGCTTGATCGTTTTTACTTCCAGGTCAATCCATTGACCGTCAAACTTATACTGTAATTGATTATCGGGGTTCATCTCCAGCTGGAATTCATCTAACCGGTCGCAAAAATTTACTGTATGTGCCCATCCCAGGTTTTCATTTACGCCATGCAGGATACAGGGCCCTCCCGCCAATAACCCGCCCAAAATATTTAATCCTTCTTCACTGCAGATATGCGCCTCATAAAATGCCTGTGGCCCCGTATTTGGCTGATGCGCATTTATCAAAAGAAAAGCTTCACCAGTTGTAGTTTTTGACGGGCTTACAGCAGCAGCATTGCTTCCCTTCTTATTCAGCTCAGGAGCTTCCCATTCATTGTTATTGAAAATTCTGATAAGGGCCTGGTCAGCGCCGTTAAATATAGTAAGTGCAAAAACTGAGGAGGAAATATATTCCTTAGCTGTAACCGGAAATATTTTTTTGTGCAGTACTTCCTCCGGATGTTTCCTGGCATAATCATTTATACCGCTCACGTAGCCATCTATTAATTTTATAAACGCCGGGGAAAGCGTATTCCATTTTTCTTCTGTGATCTCCCTGCAGCGAAAAAGAGCAAATGCATAATCACCGGCGGCGCCGCTTTTACCCTGCACCCTTGCCATCAGGTTTTTAGCCGGTAATATTACTTCCTGTAGGCTTTTAAAGTCGTCCTCGGCAGCAGCCCAGGCAAGGCCATAAGCAACAGCTGCATCAGTTTTGGCAAAAATATGCGGAACACCAAATGAATCCCGTACAATATCTATTTGGGAGGGATCCATGTTGTTTTGAGAAAAACAAGGAAGATAAAAAAAAATAAAAAGGCCGGATAAAATATTTTTTTTCATGCTGAAAAATAACAGGGTTGATAGTTTCTGAAAAAAATAAATTGCAGCTAAAGGTATATGAAAAATCTGTTTCAATAGGTAGTATAAGCAGAAAACTTTATTCCTGTTTATCTTTTAAAGAAAAACTATCCGCTGGCCTGATTGAAATTAAGCAGCTGCTTAATTTAATGATGCAGATTTATTTCTACTTTTAGTTGGAGAGTATTGGGTTTTATAACGGGCTGTAATTCGGTGCTTCCCTGGTTATCGCAATATCATGTGCATGGCTTTCCCGCATGCCGGCATTGGTAATTTTTACAAATGTTGCTTTTTGTAATTCGCTGATATTTTTTGCACCGCAGTAGCCCATGCCTGCCCGTAAGCCTCCTGTATACTGGTGCACCACTTCACGTAAATGACCTTTAAAAGCAACACGGCCTTCAATACCTTCGGGCACAAATTTTTTGATATCGTCTTCCACATCCTGGAAATAACGGTCACTGCTGCCCTGTGCCATAGCACCCAGCGAACCCATGCCGCGGTATTGTTTGAATTTTCTGCCTTCATAGATAATCGTTTCACCCGGGCTTTCTTCGGTGCCTGCAAAAACATTACCCATCATTACACAACTGGCACCGGCTGCCAGCGCTTTTACCATATCGCCGGTATACCTTATACCGCCGTCGCTGATGATACCAATATTTTTATTTTTTAATGCAGCCGCCGCTTCCATTACCGCTGTAATTTGCGGAACGCCTGTACCTGCAACAATACGGGTGGTGCAAATGGAACCCGGTCCTATACCTACTTTCACTGCATCGGCTCCTGCTTCAGCCAGTGCTTTGGCTCCAGCCGCTGTACCTATATTACCTGCTATTACCTGTAAATTTTTATAAGTTTTTTTGATATTTTTTAAAGCACCAATAACGCCTTTGGTATGGCCATGTGCACTGTCTAAGCAAATCACATCAACACCAACTTTGTATAATGCTTCCACCCTTTGCATGGTATCGCTCGTAATTCCAACGCCGGCGCCAACCAGTAATCTTCCAAAAGCATCTTTAACAGCATGTGGATGAGATTTTAGTTTTAAGATATCGCTGAAAGTTACAAGCCCGATCAGTTTTCCGGCTTTATTCACAACCGGTAATTTTTCAATCTTATTTTTTTTGAAGATGAGTTCTGCTTTTTTCAGGTCGGTGCCTTCAGGTGCGGTAATGAGGTTATTCTTTGTCATTACCGTACTCACTTTGTCTTTGTAATTCGTTTCAAAACGAAGGTCGCGGTTGGTAAGTATGCCTACCAGTTTATGCTGTTTATCAACAATGGGAATTCCACCGATCTTGTTTTCCTTCATCAGGCGTAACGCCTCACCAATAGCAGCATCCGGGTGTAAAGTAACCGGGTCTATGATCATACCGCTTTCACTTCTTTTAACCTTTCTTACCTGCTCTGCCTGCTGATCAATACTCATATTCTTGTGCAGAATTCCCAGGCCCCCTTCTCTTGCCAGCGCAGTAGCCAGCGATGCTTCAGTAACCGTATCCATTGCTGCACTCAGCATGGGAACATGCAGTGTAATGGTTTTTGTTAGTTGCGTACTGATACTTACCTCACGGGGTAATATCTGGGAATAGGCAGGCATAAGTAAAACGTCATCGAACGTTAAGCCTTCGCCGTAAAATTTTTTGGAATTGCCTTTAACTGAGGAGTTATTTATTGTTGCCATAGGCAAAGGTAAAGCAATAATTAAAAACGAAGAATTAAAAAATAAAAACAGCCAGGCGTTTCAATTTTAATGGTTTTGGAAAGATTATTGCAGGATATCTGTAATTTAATACTGTGATTTTGAAAAAAGCTTTGATATGGTTTGTTTTAGTACTGTCTGGCATATCCGGATTATTATCCTGCGGGAAAAAGAAAGATTTGCCTGCTGCTGAAACCCGTAGTTTTTACATGGGTACAACTCCATGGCCCGCAGATTTTACTGTTAATGAAGTGGACAGCGCCTATAATTTCATAAATAATCATTGTGATATTGTATCACATCATTTTGATGATGGCATACCTTATGAAGAAGCATTTTACAACAGGCAAATGCCTGCAGCCCTCTTGCAGGATATGAATACAAGAAAAACAAGAACGGCGGTTGGTAAAAAAATATTTTTAAGCGTTTCTGCATTAGCATTAACCAGGACAGAAAAACCGGGGTACTACCAAAATACACCTGTATCAGACAGCATAAAAAATTACTGGCGCCAGCTGCCATTTAATGATCCTAAAATTGTGACTGCCTATGTTAATTATATAAGCTGGCTTACCGGTCAGTTGCAGCCTGTTTATATTAATTATGCTGTTGAAAGCAATGCATCAGGATGGGATGTTACACAATTTGCTTTGTATAAAATTTTTATAGCACAGGTTTATCAGCAATTAAAAATTAAGTATCCATCTATTCCGTTATTTATCAGTTTTATTGTAGATGAATCGAATGAAGGGTTTAGTTTTGCCGGCCAGTTAATATCCTGTACTGAGTTTATGGGATTAAGTGCCTACCCTTATATAACCGTCAGCAGTTCAGCCAACGGCAATACAAATCCTCAGAATTTTCCGGCAAATTATTTTCAAAAATTTATTGATCTGTCGCCTTTAAAACCATTAGCATTTGCTGAAACAGGGTATATAGCCGAAGATTTAATTATACCGTCTTTTAATCTGAATAAACAGGGTAATACAGGGTGGCAAAAGGATTATCTGGAATTGCTTTTAAAATTATGTAAGGATAAAAAGGCAAAGCTGTTTATCTGGTTCTGTCATAAAGACTATGATGCAGGTAATGCCCGGTTAAGGACATTAGGGTTGTATCAGGATCTTTTTGGTCTTTGGCAGGATACCGGTCTTAAAAATGAAAATGGAAATGAAAGGCCTGCTTTCAATAGCTGGATAAATTGGATGAATAAAACTAAAATTGAATAGAACCCTACACTATTTTATAAACTTTCCCTGGTAAAGAAATCACAACATTCTGCATTTCCAGCATCAGCAAAGCAGTTGCCACAGCACTGCTGCTTAACCCGCTTTTGAAATACAACTCATCGATCTGAATTGCTTCCTGCTGTTGCAGAATGCCCACAACAATTTTTTCATCAGGCGACAGTTCAATAAATAATTCACGCTGTTTTTTTGCCGATGTTTTAGGTATTGGTTTCCAGTTCATCATTTCCAGGAAATCATCGGCAGAATTTATCAGTGCTGCCTTGTTGTTTTTTATGAGATAATTACAGCCTTCACTTTTTGTGTCATTGATCCGCCCGGGAATGGCAAATACATCTTTATTATAGCTATTCCCCAGTTCGGCAGTAATAAGTGAGCCACCCTTTTTGCCGCTTTCAATTACTACAACAGCGTCGCAGATGCCGGCAACAATTCGGTTACGTTTTGGAAAATTCTGTTTATCTGGATTCGTGTTGCTGATAAAATCAGTGAGTAATCCACCCTGCTCTGTTATCTGCTTGGCAAGGGTTTTATTTTGCTGCGGATAGATCCTGTCGAGCCCATGAGCCAGTACTGCAATGGTTTTTAAATTATTTTTCAACGCGGCTTTGTGTGCAATTGTATCAATACCGAATGCAAGTCCGCTTACTACCAGAATATTTTCTGATTGCAGATCTTCAACAAATTTTTCACAAACCATTTTGCCATAACCCGAACAATTTCTGGTACCAACTATGGAAACAATTTTTGAAGTATTCAGATCTGCATTACCCCGGTAATACAATAAAGCCGGGCTGTCGTAACAATTTAATAAACGCCTGGGGTATTTTTCAGCATTGATAAAAAGCGGACTGATCTTATATTTTTCAATAAATGTTATTTCGGCTTCCGAACTGCTGAAATCTGAAAAGTCTTTAATGGATCTTGCCCTCACCGAGCCGATGCCTTCAATATTTTCCAGTTCTTTTTTCTTCGCTTTAAAAATAGACTGTGCATTGCCATATATATTGACCAATGCTTTGGCATGTACATCACCAATATTTGGTACAAGCGTGAGTGCTATTTGATATAACAGGTCGTTGTGCAAAGGGGGAGCAGGGATTTAAATGCACAACAATATTAGAGAAAATATTTAATTACTGATGATGGAAAGTTCTGTTCTGCGGTTTAATGCCCTGCCATTTTCTGTGGTATTGTCAGCAACAGGTTTAGTTGATCCAAATCCTTTGTAAGAAAGGCGTTGAGTACTAATTGACTTATTCAGTAAATAACCAACAACAGATTTTGCACGATTGGTTGACAGCAGGAGATTATCTTTTTCCTGGCCTACATTATCGGTATGTCCGTCAATCTGGATCTTTAAATTCGGATTATCATTTAACAGGCTGACTAATTTGTCAAGTTCCGATTTTGATTCACTTTGCAGTTTAAATTTACCGGTCTCAAAAAAAATATTTTTCAATACAATGGTTGCTCCCTTTTCAATCGGCTGCAACGGAATATTTACGGTAAATGCTGAATCAATTTTGTTGTCAAGCAGCGAAAAGTTATCAGAATAAAACAAATATCCCTGCCTGTTCACATTAAAAGCATAATCTTTTCCAACTGGTAATGTAACCAGGTAATTTCCATCTTCATCCGTTTGTATTTTACTGATAATGTTCCCGGTTTTTACACTCGATAATTCAACGGAAGAGGGTAAGCCCGCATTTGTTTTTTTATCAAATACTTTTCCTTTTACCCACAATGTTTTCAAAGGCCTGATATCTTCCCTCAGTTGAAAACTGTAAATATCAAGACCGCCTTTGGTGTCTGTTCCATCGCTGGCATAGTAAGCAGTTCTTCCGTCGGCTGCCACAATAAGTGATCCCTGGTCATCAATTGTATTGATGGGATAACCTAAGTTCTCTGCCATCAGCCACATACTGTCTGAAATTTTCTTGCTGAAAAATAAATCTGTCATGCCGTAACCGGGATGTCCGTTACTGTTGAAATAAAGCGTTTCATTATCGGCATGCATAAAGGGGCAGCTTTCATCACCGCTGGTATTTACAGCTTCGCCTAAATTTTCGGGGCGGCTCCACCTGCCCGTTTGTAAGCGGTGTGTAACCCAGATGTCGCGGCCGCCAAAACCTCCGGACATGCTGCTGGAAAAATACAGATCTCTTTTATCGGGTGATAAGGATGGAGATGATTCCCAGAAATCGGTATTTACCATAGACCCCAGGTTCTGCGGCTCACTCCAGCCGTTATTCGTTTTTATGGAGAAATACAGGTCGCAGCTTCCCTGTCCCTCAGGATAATTGCAGCCGGTAAAAACCAGGAGCTGCCCATCCTGCGAAATGTTTTGTGCACCTTCATTAAAGTTTGTATTTATTTTTCCGCCCAGCGGTTTTGCGTTAGTCCATTTCCCGTCAATAAAATCACTTTCATAAAAATCCTCATCACTGTTGATCCGGCGGGTAAAGATCATTTTGCTGCCGTCGATGGTTAAAGATGGAAAATATTCCAGGGCGGCAGAGTTAATGCTGTCACCCATATTTTGCGGAGCAAAAACATAATCTTTTACCCGGTGTTTCTTATCATAATCAATTGCAAACAGATAGGTTGTTTTACGGTAATTCCCAGCCTTGATACTCTGCGGATTAAGTTTTGGAGTTGCTAAAAATTCATCCACTGCAACAAGCGCCTGCTGAAATTTTCCTGCACCTGCCAGAGAAATGGAATAAGGAAGTAAATAAGTATTTGAGTACACAGAATCCATTTGAAAACCGGTTTCAAAATCAGCAACAGAAGCTGTGTAGTTTTTTAGTTCGGCATAGATACTTGCACGGGATAAAAAAACATCCACAAATTTAGGATCAATCGCAAGGGCTTCATTTAAATGTTTTAAGGCTGCATTGTATTTTCCGGAAGTAGCTTCTTCATAAGCCTGCCCGTAAATTTCTCCGGCTTTTTTATTTACTTTATCAGGATTGTACCATTGGGCGGAAGTAATTAAGCATGAAGAATTAATAATTAAGCATGAAAGGATCAGTTTCAGGATATGATTTTTTTTATATGACATTTAGATAAATTCAGTGCGTGAAGGTAGAACGAAAAGAATGCCGTTTTATTCTTTGTGCAGAATTATAACATTTTATTTTAAGGTACATTAATGTACTTATGTATCTGCAGGCTCAGTTCCCACTGTGGATTTTGCTTGATGTATTCAATAATCATCGGCGTAACTTCAGCAGCTTTATCCCATTCAGGCTGCAGGTATAGCTTACAGGAAGCTGAAACCAGTGCTGCATATTTTTCGGCCCAGTCAAAATCTGACCTGTTAAATACCACCACTTTTAATTCATTGGCGACGGGAAATATTTCAGGCAACGGTGCTTTAAATTTTTTGGGAGAAAAACAGATCCAGTTCCAGCTGCCGCTTAACGGATGAGCACCTGATGTTTCAATATTGGTTTCAAAACCTTTTGATTGCAGTGCAGATGTCAGCAAATCTAAATTATGCATCAACGGTTCTCCACCGGTAATTACAACAAGTTTTGCAGGAGTCTTTTCAACATTCAGCAGTAAATCATCAATATTAAATTGCGGATGTTTGTCTGCATCCCAGCTGTCTTTTACATCGCACCAAACACAACCCACATCGCAGCCACCCAGTCGGATAAAATAAGCGGCCCTCCCCTGGTGGTAGCCTTCGCCCTGCAAGGTGTAAAAATGTTCCATCACAGGAAGCGAAACAGTATTTGTATTTTTTGTCTGAATCATTTAGTAAAGAAATAAGACCGGAATACTTTCCTCAATTAGTTGCATTTATTTTCGCAGGCTGTAAATGTATTCATGAGTAATGCAGCAATGGTCATTAACCCTACACCACCCGGCACCGGCGTTATATAACTGCATTTTGGAGACACGTTTGCAAAATCAACATCACCTTTTAAAGCAAAGCCCGATTTTTTTGTTGCATCGGCTACCCGGGTAATGCCAACATCAATAACCACTGCATTATCTTTCACCATATCGGATTTTAAAAATTCAGGAATACCCAAAGCCGCAACAATGATGTCTGCCTGCAAACAGATTTCTTTCAGATTATTTGTGCGGCTATGGCAAACTGTTACAGTGCAATTTCCCGGGTAAGTATTTCTGCTTAATAAAATACTGATTGGCCGGCCTACAATATTACTGCGGCCAATGATCACCGCATGTTTACCGCTGGTTTCAATTTGATAATGTTCAAGCATCAGTAAAATGCCGTAAGGTGTGGCAGGAATAAAAGTTGGTAAACCCTGCACCATTTTACCAATACTCATGGGGTGAAACCCATCCACATCTTTATCAGAATGAATAATGCTGATTATTTTTTCTTCATCAATTTGTTTTGGTAAAGGAAGCTGTACCAATATGCCATCCACATCATCATCGTTGTTCAGCTGCTTTATCGCATTAATAAGTTCTGCTTCACTAATTGTTTCATCAAAACGGATGAGACTGCTTTTAAAACCCACTTCTTCACAGTTCCTTACTTTGCCGGCCACATAGGTTTCGCTGGCACCATTACTGCCAACCAATATAGCCGCCAGGTGCGGTGTTTTATTACCAGCGCTTTTAAAAAGCATGGTTTTTTCCTTTACCTTTTCTTTTACTGCCTGGGAAACAATTTTTCCATCTAAAATCTGCATGGCGCAAAAATAAACAATACCGTTGTTAAAAAATAAAATTCTCTCTACTCTCTATATTTCCCGGTCAATTAAGCATTAAACTAATAGGCTGTTTTTGACAGAGGATTTGTTATCTTGTAAATATTAACTTCTGACAGTTATGGATATAAAATTTAGAATATTTTTTGTGGCCCTGATTATCTTTAACGTTAATACACTCAGTGCACAATCACTTCGCTATCCCGTTGCACAGCCTTATATCAGCCTGTCGGCTTACAGTGTATTGCAAAACGATCCTATGTCGTTTACCGGAAACCAGGCAGCACTTGCCCAGACAAAAAATGCAGGTGCTGGGGTTTATGGCGAAAGGCGTTTTTTATTGAATGAAACAAGTGCTTATACTTTGGCTGCTGCCCTGCCAACAGGTCTTGGCAATTTTGGCATACAACTTAATTATGCAGGGTTTAAAAATTTTAATGAAAATAAAATCGGCCTGGCTTATGCCAGAGCATTGGGTAAAATAATAGATGTAGGTGTTCAGTTTAATTATTATGGATACAGGATCCCAGCATACGGAACTGCTTCATCAGTAAATTTTGAAGTTGGAACAATAATACATGTAACTGAAAAATTAAATGCCGGAGTTCATGTGTACAATCCGGTTGGCGGTAAGCTGGGGAAAGATAAGGAGGAAAAACTTGCTTCGGCATATAAAGCAGGATTGGGTTATGATGTTTCGGATAAGTTTTTTATCAGCAGCGAAATAATGAAGGAAGAAGATAAACCGGTAAATGTGATTGCGGGATTGCAATACAGTTTTGCAAAACAGTTTTTTGTAAGGGCGGGCTTTATCAGTGAATCAGGTACTGCCTATGCCGGGGCCGGTATTGGCTGGAAAAATCTGCGGCTGGATATTGCTTCAGGCTATCATCCGCAACTTGGATTTTCTCCGGGCATTTTGCTGATCATGAATTTTAAAACCAAGGGGGAATGAGAATTTTGTTTTTTATTATTTTCCTGTTTTTTATCCGGGTGCATATACATGCACAGGAAACAGAACCGGTTACAAACACAACAGAGCAGCAACTGGAAAATATAACAGAGAATAATGAAGACCTGGAAACAGAAGACGATACCTACCTGCAGCAGATGATGCAGTATATAAAAAATCCAATTAATTTAAATACGGCTGTTGCAACAGATTTAAAAGAACTGCGGGTGCTTACAGCTATGCAGATTCAGAATTTTATCCTGTACCGGAATCTCGTTGGTAAACTGGTTGACATATATGAACTGCAGGCAGTGCCCGGCTGGAACCTGCAAACCATTCAAAAAATACGGCCATACATACAAGTTAGTTTACAGGCCGATGTACGCAATACAATCAGCAGCCGTTTAAGAAACGGGGAGCACAGCATTTTATTAAGGGTAAGCCAGGTGCCTGAACGATCAAAAGGATATTTACTGGATTCGTCTAATGCAACAAATTTTTATCCGGGATCTCCGCAAAGATTATTGTTTCGCTATAAATATGTTTACAAAAATCTTTTACAATACGGGATCGTGGGAGAGAAGGACCCCGGGGAGCAGTTTTTTAAAGGAAAGCAAACAGCAGGATTTGATTTTTATTCGGCTCATATATTTGTCCGTAAGGCCGGAATCATTCAATCGCTGGCAATCGGGGATTTTACGGTAAACCTCGGCCAGGGCTTAACACAGTGGCAAAGCCTTGCTTTTAAAAAAAGTGCTGATGTAATCAATATAAAAAGAGAAGCTGCTGTTTTGCGCCCGTATAATTCTGCCGGCGAAATTAATTTTCACCGCGGTGCCGGAATTACATTGGGTAAAAAGAACTGGCAGATGACCGGATTCGTTTCTTATAAAAATATTGATGCAAATTTTGTTGGAGATACTTCGCAAAATCAAAATGATTTTGTTTCTTCTCTGCAAACTTCCGGTTATCACCGTACGAAAAGCGAAAGCGCCGATAAGGGCATTCAGCGCCAACTGGCATTTGGCGGAAATTTTTCTTATCAGTATAAAAGACTGCACCTGGGCATCAATGGCATTCAGTATAAATTCAAACTGCCATTGATCAAATCAGCCGATCCGTATAATAAATATGCATTAACAGGAAATAACTTTGGCAACTACAGTTTTGATTACAGCTACACTTTCAGGAACCTGCATTTTTTTGGTGAGGCAGCTTTTACATCTAAATATGACAAGGCCTTTGTAAACGGAATTATTTTCAGCGCCTCATCGCTCGTTGATATAAGTTTATTATACAGGAACATTTCAAGGTCATACCAGTCACTTTACAGTTCTGCTTTTACAGAAAGTACTTATCCCACAAATGAAAAAGGGTTATATACCGGTATATCCATCAGGCCGGGTATTGCCTGGCGTATTGATGCATATGCCGATTTTTATAAATTTCCCTGGCTGCGTTTTCGGGTTGATGCGCCTTCCACCGGGGCCGACTATTTAATTCAGCTTACTTATAAGCCAAATAAGCAGCTTGAAATATATACCCGTTTTCATGCAGAGTCAAAAGCCATCAATGTAAATCCCGGTCAGCTTACCTTGTCGCCTGTTATCCAGCAACCACGAAAAAACTGGCGTACCCAAATAAGTTATAAGGTAAACGCTTCAATCGCCTTACGAAACCGGACAGAAATTGTTTGGTTTGATAAAAACGGAATTGGAGAAGAACAGGGCTTCTTAACCTATTTCGACTTTCTTTTTAAGCCACAATTGAGCCGTTTTGCAGGCAATTTACGGCTGCAATATTTTGAAACCGGGGGGTATAACAGCAGGTTGTATGCCTACGAAAATGACGTTTTATACAGCTTCTCGATACCGGTTTTTTATGATAAAGGGTACAGGTATTATTTAAATATCAACTATGATATTACACAAAAACTTAAAATATGGGTAAAATTTGCTCAGACCATTTATCGCAACAAAACCCTTGTGGGTAGTGGATTAGATGAAATAAAAGGGAACAGGAAAACTGAGATCAGGCTTCAGCTATTGTATAAATTTTAACATTTTTCTAAAATAATGCAGCTTTTTATGAACGGTTGCTGTCATTATAGGGATGACGGGGCTCAACGAAAATAATTTAACATTATTTTGACGTTAAGAAATTATCCTTATTTTTACACATCATTAAACTTAATTAAATGCACATGAGAAGATTTTTATCACTGTTTACGATGTTGATGCTCTGTGGAGTATTGGCATTTGCCCAAAGCCGGGTGGTGTCCGGTAAGGTTACCGTCACTGATGGTAACCCGGTTTCTTTTGCAACCATTAAAATTAAGGGATCGCCAACCGGCCTTTCTGCAGATGCAAACGGGGCATACTCAATAAAAGTTAATGCCGGCGATGTGCTTGTTATATCAGGTGCAAGCTTTACAACAGTTGAAGTGCCTGTAGGTACTCAATCAATTATTAATTCGGTAATGGAAAAAAGCGCTACTTCAGAGTTGAAAGAAGTTGTTGTAACAGGTGGTTATGGAATTAAGCGTAGTTTGAAAACATCGAGTGGTAATACCCAGGTTGTTTCTTCAGAGCAACTGAACACAATCCGTAATACAAATATTAATGAAGCGCTGGCAGGTAAAGTTGCCGGTATTCAGTTACGTGGCCAGTCAGGTGCTAAATTAAGCAGTACAGGCGCTATTCGTTTACATGGTGTAAACTCATTAGGCGGCGGTACCGGTTTATTATATGTACTGGATGGTACCCGGGTTAATGCCGATGATATCAATACAGACGATGTGGAAGACGTTACTTTATTACAGGGACCTGCTGCCGCAGCGATCTTTGGGCCTGATGGTTCAAATGGTGCGATGGTGATCACTTCTAAAAAAGGAAGAAAGGGTACAGGCGGTGTTGGTATCGACTTCAGCCTTGGTATCCGTTTCGATAATGTTTACATTATGCCGGATTACCAGAACTCTTATGCTGGTGGTGATTTTGCCGATATGAAAAAATATACCTGGAAGCCCGGCCAGCCAATTGAATGGCAGGTTCTGGATGGCAAGTACTATCCTGATTATTCTGAAGATGTTAGCTGGGGTCCACGCATGGTAGGGCAGGAATATATTCCATGGTATTCATGGTATAGCGGTCATGAAAGGTCTTTTACAACCGACAGGCTGATTCCTCAACCAAATAATGCAAGGGAGTTTTATGAAACACAACAAAAGAAATACAATACAGTAACTTTTACCAAGGCTACAGATAACATGAATGTTAAATTGGGTTATACCAATGTAGATGTTCAGGGACTGGTACCAACAACCTGGTTAAAAAGAAGCCAGCTTAATGGTAAAGTTTCTATGGATCTGAATGATAAGTTTACAGCCGGAATAACTGTGAATTATATCAGCCAAAGTTCAAACGGAGACTTTAATGATAATTATGCCAACCAGTCATCAGGTGCTTTTAACCAGTGGTTTCACAGAAACCTGGATATGTCAATTGTAAAAGAATTAAAAGATCTGAAAACACCTACCGGTATCCAGGCAAGCTGGAACCATAATGGCCCGGATAACTATAACCCTAATAACCTGAAGGATTTTTATGGTCCTTACTACTGGCAGAATTTTTATACTGCCTACGACCAGGTTCGCACTTTAAATAATTTCTCAAAGCTTCAGGGTGATGTTACTTTATCTTATAAAGCAACCAGGGACCTTACTTTAAAAACTGCATACAGGCTTAATAATATCTATTCTTTTAATGAGCAAAGAGTAAGCAGTGATTTATTAGATATGAAATTTAATTCACAGGCTGCTTATGGTTTTGTGAAAGGTGGATATGCCAGCAATACCAATAATTTCCATGATGAGCATATTGAGTTACAGGCTATATATAACAAAACCATCAGGGATTTTAGTATTGGAGCTACTGCCGGTCTGGATATACACAGCCGCAATGTTCATAATAACGGTGCTAATACTTCTGATGGATTTAATACACCAAATTTATATACACTGGCAAATTCAAAAGGAACAATAAATTCTTTTGATACCCGTCAGAAAATTAAGGATAATGGCCTTTTCCTGGCTACGAATTTTGGCTGGAGGCGTATCCTGAATGCTGATATCACAATCCGCCAGGACTGGAGTTCTACTTTACCTCCTGCCGATAACAGTGTATTCTCTAAATCCTTTGGTCTGTCTTTTGTGTTCAGCGATCTGTTGAAAACACAGGCGCCTTGGTTATCCTTAGGTAAAATAAGAGGCTCTTGGGGTGAAGTACCACAGGTTATTAATCCTTATCAATATCCTGGTAGTTTATATACGCAAGGTGCTGTGCAATGGGCAGGTAATTTCCAGCAGTTTACCAGTGCCAACCAGGTTGATCCTATAATTGCCGGTGCTGTTGCTACAGAAAAAAATGCAGGAGCCGATTTCAGCTTCTTTAAAAACAGGGTAGGTTTTTCAGTAACTTATACACAAAGGACAAATAAAAATTTTCCTACAAGTATCATATACAGCCCTTCAACAGGTCAGAATTCATTGTTGACCAATGCAGGTGAAATAGATTTTAAGGGTATGGACTATACCTTTAATGTTAAGCCTTTATGGGGCAAAAGCTTTAAGTGGGAAGTGAATGCAACTTTTGCAACTACCCAGTCTAATGAGATCATTGATATTGATGGACAGCCACAATCTGTATGGAGAGATGCAGGAACTGCCGCTCCTTTTGTCAACATCGAATCTGGCCCGTTTGGTCCTTTGTTACGTGCAACTGAAGGACAGCAGTGGGGACAGATCTTTGGTAAAGGTATTAAGAGAGACGCAGCGGGCAATGCCTTATTGAACTCAAATGGTACTTATGTTTATGATCTGAATACCTATTTTGGAAGTGTGCTGCCTGATTATACCGGTGGTATCCAAAACACATTTACTTTATTTACAGATTTTACTGTAAATGTTAATATCGATTTCCAGAAAGGTGGTATATTCTACTCTACATCTGATAAGTGGGGTAAACATACCGGTGTACTGGCTAAAACAGCCGTATTAAATGACAGGGGTATTCCTGTAAGGGATCCAATTGCTAATGGCGGCGGTATTCATATTTTTGGAGTAGATGCAACTACCCTGAAGCCGGTTGATTATTATTTAAACATAAGGGATTACTACAATGGTGGTACAAACACCATCGATAATGATATTTATGATCTTACTTATGTTAAATTACGTGAGGTTTCCCTTGGTTATAACATACCTGTTGGTAAAATAGGTCTTGGAAAATGGCTTAAAAAGGCTAACTTCTCCGTAATTGCAAGTAATCCATGGTTGATATATGCTAAAACAAATGACTTTGACCCATCTGAAATTTCAAACCAGATTGGTGAAGGTGGCCAGTTCCCTGGCTTACGTGGTTTTGGTGTTAACCTTAAACTTAGCTTTTAATTATTCCTGTATCATTTAAATAATAATAAAGATGAAAAATTTTAAAATAAAAATAGCCCTCCTTTCTTTGGGTTTTGCAACTTTACTCAGTTGCAATAAAATAAAGGACTTTGGGGATACCAATGTAAACCCCAATGATATTACCAGCCCGGCTACGTACGCTATATTAACCGGGGTGCAAACCGGGCTTGGCGGCTGGGCAAAAATGAATGCTCCTGCAATTTGGGTGCAATACCGTTCAGAAACCCAGTACCCGGGCACAGGCCTGTATGCCATACCAACATTTGGCTTTGGTACTTATACCGGTCAGTTACTGAATTTAAAGACCATCATTACCAAAAGCAGCAATGCTGATGAGATAGCTGTTGCCCGTATTTTAACACAATACATTTACTGGCATATGACCGATGCTTTGGGAAATATTCCTTACTCAGAGGCCTTACAGGGTTTTGTTCCTAAATTCGATAAGCAGGAAGATATCTACAAAGGGATGATTACTGAATTGAAGGCTGCAAATGCCCAGTTCATTAATGCCGGTGGTTTAAGAGGAGATATATTAAATGGTAATAATGTTGATAAATGGAAAAAATTTGCCACTTCAATGAGGGCAATGATGGCTATCCAGTTAACAAAAAGGTTTCCTAACGCAGGTGATTATGCAGCAACTGAATTCGCTGCTGCCATTGCAGATGGTGTAATTACCAGCAATGCCGATAATATCCAGATCAATTACCCGGGCGGAGATTACAGAAATCCATATTGGCTGGACCATGATGGAGCACGTGATAACGGATTAAGTGTACAGGTATTTACCATGCTGTCTAATTTAGGTGATGGCAGAACGGCTGCATTTGGCAGTTCAAATACACCAGTACCTTACGGCCTTAGTGAAGCTGATATAAATTTATGGATCAAGAATAATATCAACTGGTCGCGTATTTTAAATGATAATGTAAGAACAGAAACCAGCCCGGTATTTGTGCTTACTGCATCAGAGGTTTATATGGCCCGTGCCGAAGCAGCTGAAAGAGGCTGGACAGGAGAAGACAAGACGGCTATGTACAATGCCGGGATAGCTGCAAATTTTGCACAATGGAATTTGCCGGCACCCGCAGCTTCTTATTATACACAATCAAGTGTTGCTTTAAATGGTACAAATAATATGAAGAAGATTGCTGAGCAGGCTTACCTGGCTGCATTCCCTAACGGAATGGCCGGCTGGAGATTATGGAGAAGAACAGGTTTCCCTGTTTTAACACCGTCACCGGCTCCTTTAGATCCGAATCATGCGGTAACTCCACGCAGGTACACATTTACTGCATCAGAATATAGTTTAACTCCTGCCGGCGTTATTACCAGCCTGCAGGCGTTGGTACCTGCCGGTTCAAGCCAGGCGGGTGATTTACAGGAATCAAGGATTTGGTGGGATCAATAATAATTTTTTTCAGGGAAGCCGTTTTAGAAAACGGTTTCCCTGATTCATTAATAAATATATAAACTACACTACGATGAAATATTTAAACCTTAAAAAGCATTTTGCGCTGTTAGCAATTATTGCTTTTGTGTTTAGTGCCTGTAAAAAACCCGACCTGGCACAGCCGATGGGTGATGCAGGGCAAACGCTAGTAAAAATGCTGGGAGGAGGATCTCCTTATGCTTTAATTAAAGATCCTGTAAGTTTTGTAAATACGCCTTATACCCTTACCAAGGGTGTTGTTGATATCCGCAGGGATATTCCCAATAATACCGAATTGAACAGGACAATGAATATTGTTGTTAAAGACGATATAGCTGCTGTTGCCGCTGCCGATCCTAATTATATAATTTTACCCGCTGCCTGGTACACACTCCAGGTGTCAGATAATGTACCTAAAGTTGGCGGTGCAGGTGGTACCTGGACATTTGTTATGAAGCCGGGAGAATTTGCAAAACAGATATATATTACGTTGCCGGATGCCACGCTTTTGGATCCAAGCGCATTATATGCACTGGGCTTTACCATTACTTCTGCTGATGCTAGCGGAATCATTACTGAGCAAAAAACGGTGGTTGTGGAAATTGGGGCAAAAAATGCCTGGGATGGCGTTTATGCGGTTACAGGACCAATGGTTGACGTAACAAATGCCGCTTTTGTTCAATGGAATAATCCTGCTTTTGCTGGTGATCCTTTCCCTGCAGCTCATGGTGGTGCCTGGGAGCTTCATCTTATTACTACAGGTGGATCACAGGTTGTTATGTTTGATAATACTATCTGGGGCGATGTGTTTCACCCGATATTGAATGGTACAGCTAATTCGGGCTGGGGTTCTTATGCTTTGGTGGTTGATTTTAATCCTGCTACGGGTACAATTGCTGATATTCATAATTATTATGGTGAGGCAGCTCATGGTGGCAGTGGCCCTCCGGGATATGTTGCTGGTAATACAAGGTCTGCTACATTAGATCCTACAGGTGCTAATGCTACACAAGGCAATAAAGATATTTTAATTAAATACTTTATGCATATGCCGAGTGCTGTACCTACACCTCCAAGCATCAGGGTAACATTTGATGAGAAATGGGAGTATGTTGGTCCAAGATAATTGAAACAAAAAATGTTTTATATACAAAGAGCCTCATTTTGGGGCTCTTTGTTTTTATCTTTGTTATATAAAATAAAAATAAAGGAAATGAGCAATCAACCAGAGCAACCCGGACAGATCAATATCGAAATTTCAGAGGAAGTGTCCGAAGGGGTTTACGCAAACCTGGCCATCATTACACATAGCCATGCAGAGTTTGTAATAGATTTTGTAAATGTTATGCCCGGTACGCCCAAGAGTAAGGTAAAAAGCCGGATAATACTTACACCGTTTCATGCAAAGCGTTTCATGAAAGCCATGACAGAGAATATTAAGAAATTTGAAGCTGCCAACGGCACTATACAGGATATGGAAGCAGTGGAAATACCTTTTAATTTTGGAGGGCCAACGGCGCAGGCGTAGGTTAGTTTTTGGTTCTTTGTTGAGGAGTTACTTGTTTAGCTTATGACTTTTTATCATTCCTGTGTTTGAATTTCTGTCCTTTTAAACCCGATTTTCCAAGGTAGCTTATCAGGGTATTTATCATTTTTTTCATTTCTTCAAAAGCTCATATAATTCGTTCAGTTTTTCAGGGTTGATATATTTTCTATCATAAGCGCTGTATAGCTGCGATTTGCATTCAAGTGCCGAGCCATATGAATAAGTAAGAAAATTGACAAATTCTCTATTGCCCATTCTTCCAAATCCTTCAGCTACATTATCCATAACTGAGCCTGACGACCTGTTTATCTGGTCGATTAACCCAAAATCTCTGGCAAAGGCCCCGCTTGTTATCAAACCAAATATTTCACTACATAATACCCTTGATTTTTGCCATGCTTTTAAATCTTCAAAATTTTGTGGCGTTGCCATATTTGAAATTTTTAAACTAAAAACTAAAAACTATAAAATCCCCTCATCCGAAAAACTGTAAAACCCGTCTTCACTAACAATAATGTGATCAATAATTTTTATGTCAAAGCAGGCGGCTGCTTCTTTAATTTTTTTTGTTAATTCCTCATCAGCCCGGCTTGGTTGCAAACTGCCAGAGGGATGATTATGGCACAATACGATTGATGTTGCATCTTCTTCAAGGGCTTTTTTTAAAATTATTCTGGGGTCAGCAACTGTGCCGGTTATACCACCACGGCTTATGATTTCAAAATGATTGATCTTATTGGCCCTGTTTAAAAAAACTACGGCAAAAACTTCATACGAATAATCTTTTAAAAGTGTTTGAAGGTATGTGGCAATATCGCTGCTTGATTTTACAAAGGGTTTTTCCAGGCTGGCAGCTGCATGCCTGCGCCTGCCCAGTTCCAAGGCAGCTGCAATGGTAATGGCTTTAGCCTCACCTATTCCTTTAATCTGTATAAAATCCTTTATAGAAAGTTTGCCGAGTTCATTCAGATTATCCTGCCCGAGTTTTAATATTTCTTTTGCCAGTTCAACAGCACTTTTTTGTTTACTGCCGTTATTGAGTAAAATGGCAATCAGTTCAGAATTGCTGAGTGCAGGGGCACCCTTACTGAGCAGTTTTTCCCGGGGGCGGTCATCTGCAGCCCAGTTTTTTATAGATGTGGAAGGCTTGTTGACATTTTCCATCGTTTACCAATTAAATCATCTAAACTAAATGATACTTTCGCAGGATATTATCAAACACCTGCCTCAATTTAATATTTATGGAATCAAATGCAAAAATTTTTTCAGGTACCGGATCACAGTACCTGGCTGAAAAAATTGCCAAGAAATTCGGAGAACCACTGGGAAAAGTAAATATTCAGCGTTTCAGCGATGGAGAGATTTATGTGGAATTTAAAGAAAGTATCAGGGGACGATTTGTTTTCCTGATTCAAAGTACTTATGCCCCTTCTGATAATTTAATGGAATTATTACTGATGATTGATGCCGCTAAAAGGGCTTCAGCTTATAAAGTGATTGCTGTAATACCCTATTATGGTTTGGCCAGGCAGGACAGGAAAGACAGGCCCAGGGTAGCTATCGGATCAAAATTAGTTGCAAATATGCTTACGGCTGCAGGTGCCGACAGGGTAATTACTATGGACCTGCATGCGCCCCAGATACAAGGTTATTTCGATATTCCGGTTGACCATTTAGAGTCTTCGGCAATTTTTATCCCATATATTGAAAACCTTAATTTACCAAACCTGATATTTGCGGCTCCTGATGTAGGCAGTGCAAACCGAATACGTGAAATTGCCACTTATTTTGAATGTGAGATGGTGATTTGTGACAAACACAGGAAAAGAGCCAATGAAATAGCCAGTATGGTTGTAATAGGTGATGTAACAGACCGGGATGTGGTGTTAATTGATGATCTCTGTGATACCGGGGGAACATTGGCAAAAAGTGCCGCTTTAATGATGGACAATGGTGCCAGGAGCGTTAGAGCATTGTGTACGCATCCGGTATTAAGCGGCAATGCCTATAAAAATATCGAGAACAGTGTTTTAGAGGAACTGGTTGTTTGTGATACAATTCCTTTAAGAGGAGAATGCAGTAAAATTAAGGTAGTTTCTACAGACGAATTATTTGCAGTTACCATACGTAATGCCTTTGAAAATAAGAGTATTAACAGCCTATTCATGCGAAGCAGGATGGCAAATAAGAAATAGGCAATGGGCAATGGGTAAGAAAAAACGAAGTAAATTAATATAATTATGGCTGCCTGAAATGTTAAAGAAACTACGGTTTACAGAAAAGCCTTTGCGTGTGCAATGAAAATTTTTGAAATATCTAAGAAGTTTCCTCAAGAGGAAAAATATTCTTTAACTGATCAGGTACGTCAATCCTCAAGAAGTGTATGTATTTGTTTATTAGAAGCTTATCGAAAGAAAATATACCCTGATCATTTTATAGCAAAACTAACAGATAGTGATATGGAAAATTCTGAAACATGAGGGTGGTTAGATTTTGCTTTAGCTTGTGAGTATATAAGCAAAATGGAATTTGATATATTAATAATTGAAAATGAGGAGGTTGGAAAATTTTTGCAGCACATGATTAATAACCCGGGAAAATATTAACAGACAACTGCCTTTCTTGCTTATTGCCAATTGTCAATTGCAAAATTACCCCTACCTTTGCGCCTCATAAAAAAATTATCAAAAAATGAAATCAATTACAATCGAAGGACAACTGAGGACCGACAGCGGAAAAAAAGCCACCCGCCAACTTCGCTCTCAGAAACAAGTGCCCGGTGTAATTTATGGTGGTTCACAGGAGATTAATTTCTCTGCTCCGGCAACTGCTTTTAAAGACATCGTTTACACAGCCGACTTTATGTTAGCCAATGTTATTATTGATGGTAAAACTTACCGTTGTATTTTAAAGGATCTTCAGTTCCATAAAGTAACAGATGCATTATTGCATGTTGACTTTTTGGAATTGGTAGAAAACAAGAAAATTATTGCAACCCTGCCTTTGAATTTTATTGGTGTTCCTGCCGGTGTAAAAGCGGGTGGAAAGCTGGTTACGAAAATGAAATCCTTAAAGGTTAAAACGCTGCCTAAATACCTGAAAGAGCATATTGATGTTAATATTGAAAAGATGGAACTGAATGAGAATGTGCGGGTGCAGGATGTTATAGCAGAGAATATGGAAGTTTTAAACTCTCCACGCATTCCTATTGCATCGGTAACATTAACCAGGCAGTTAAAACAGGAAGAAGCTACTGCTCCAAAAGCTGAAGGAACAGCTGCTCCAGCTGCCGATGCTGCTGCTCCGGCACCTGCTGCTAAGAAATAAGATTAATTTATAAGCATATTGAAAGGCCTTTCCATAGATGGGAAGGCTTTTTTTAACTGGTAACTTTAAGCATTAAACTTTAATTACCTTTGGCAACTTAAAACGGATTAATATGGGAATGGATAAGAATACGGTTATTGGTTTTGTGCTGATAGGGGCATTATTGATAGGTATGTTTATTATCAACAGCCGCAGTAACCAGGCGTACATGACCGAAAAGAAAAGGATTGAGGATTCAATAGCTGCAACCAGACCTAAGGTTGATCCTGTGGCTGTAAAAAAAGATTCATTAATTACAGATTCATTGCTTGTTGCAAAACAAAAGTTACCCGAAGGCTTCATTACTGATACGGCTGCTGAAGAGCATTTTGATACACTGGAGAACAAGCTGGTTAAGATTATTTTTTCTAACAAAGGGGGGCAACCCAGGATTGTAGAATTAAAGGACTTTAAAACACATGACGGGAAGCCGATTATTTTAGAAGAAGGAAAATTCAATAAGATATCATATGCAATCAATTCGGGTACAAATCAAACAGCGCAAACAGCAGATATCTTGTTTATGAGCAGCAAGAAAATAATAAATGCTGATAAGTCTCAAAGTATTTCATTTGTATTAAAAGATTCTGCCGGAAAAGAGATCACGCACCTGTATACATTGCACCAGGATAGCTATTTAGTAGACTTTAATATTTCCATGAGCGGTGCAGATAAGCTGGTTTCTCAAAATTCCATCAACCTGTTGTGGCAGGTAGAAACACCACAGATTGAAAAAGATATTAAGTATGAAAGACAGCAAACGAATATATGCTACTTAAGCAACGACAGCTATGATTTTGAGTACCTGGGCTCAGGCGACGATATGAAATTTGATAAACCTGTGGAGTGGCTGGCCGTTAAACAACAGTTTTTTATATCGGCAATATCGGCCAAAAATAAATTTAGTAATGCACTAATTAAATGGACTGTACCAGCCGATTCCTTAAAAATAATTTCACAAACAACTGCAAATTGCAATATTTCTTTACAGGGAGGTTCAATCGCTTCAGTACCATTACAGTTGTATTATGGCCCAAGTGATTACAATATTTTAAGTAAGGCGAATAACAAAATGGAAAACATTGTTCCTTATGGCAGTGGTGTATTCGCATTTGTAAAATATATTAACCGCCATTTTTTATTACCCGTATTCGACTTTTTGAGAAAGCATATTGCAAGCATGGGCATGGTAATTTTATTGCTTACGCTTTTAATCCGCCTCATCACTTCACCTATTTTATATAAGAGTTACCTGAGTGGTGCAAAAATGAAAGCGCTGAAACCAGAGATTGACAGGCTGAAAGAAAAACATGGCGATGATAAACAGGCTTTCAGCATGGACCAGATGAAGCTTTGGAAATCTGCCGGCGTAAGCCCTTTAGGGGGTTGTTTACCCGCTTTGCTGCAGATTCCGATATTTATGTCTCTTTATTATTTCTTTCAATCCAATATTTCTTTACGCGGAGAGAGTTTTTTATGGGCAACCGACTTAGCAGCCTATGACTCTATCTGGAATTTTGGATATGTACCTGTTTTGAGTTCATTATATGGCGAACATATAAGTTTATTTACAATTACCGCTACAATTACAAGTTTGGTTATTTCCATATACAGTATGAGTACTATGCAGGATAACAGTAATCCTGTAATGAAGTATATGCCATATATTTTTCCAATATTACTTTTAGGCGTGTTTAACAGGCTACCTTCAGCATTGACCTGGTATTATACCGTATCCAATACAATCACGCTTATTCTGCAAATTATTATTCAGAAATATATAATAGATCACGAAAAAATCCTGGTACAAATAGAAGAAAACCGGAAGAAACCGGTAAAGCAAAGTAAATTTCAGGAGCGTATGATGGCTATGCAGGAAAGTAATAAAAAACTCCAGGAGCAGCGCAAAAAGAACAATAAAAAATAGCTTTTAGTTAAAGAATTCATAACCTGCAGGCCAAAAATACGCCTGCGGGTTTTTTAGTTATTATAATGCCATAAACTTGGCACGGGTTTTATTACCTTTAGTTAAATATGATTACAATGAAAAATACCAGGGCGTTTTATTTAGCAATTAGTTTAATTGGCATTTGTATGCCGGGATATGCCCAGCGTAATATATCCGAAGGAACTGTTGTTTACGATATGGTAATTCAAACAGGAAATAACGCACCGCAAAACGGAGATGCCTTAAATAGTGCAACAACTACAATTTACTTAAAAGGAAATAACAGCCGTACAGATATGGTAAGTGCATTGGGTAAGGAGATTACCATCTTTAATTCAAAATCTGACAATGCCGTAATCTTAAAGGAATTCAGCGGGCAGAAATTAATGATTACACTGAGTAAAGAAAACTGGAAAGCGAAAAATAAAATGTATAGTGATATTAAATTTGAGCTTACCAACGAGTTTAAAACAATTGCCGGTTATAATACAAGGAAAGCAATAGCTCAAATGACAGATGGCAGGTCATTTGTTGTATATTATACTCCCGACCTTATTCCTGCCAATAAGGAGTATGACGCTACTTTTAACAACCTGCCCGGGTTGGCTATACAATATGAAATAGAATCGGGTAAAATGAAATTTAAATACACCATTTCTAAAATAAGCTATGACGCGGTCCTGGTTTCACAATTTGATTTTCCAACATCGGGGTACAGGGTAATGACTTATGACGAAAATCAAAAATTAAAAAAAGGGAATTAATAGTTAAAGGAAAATAAACAGCCTGAGATGAAGGCTTAATGTGTTTTGATAATAATTTTCATTCCGGTATATCCCTGGCTCATTTCCGGAATAGCTACTATTTGTTTATGCGGTATAATATAAACTGTATTACCTTTTTGATAAGTAAGTAAATTATTACTCAGTATTGATTTACCGTTCGACTGTTGATTTACTAACAGGCTTCCGGTATATTTTAAACCTGATTTAAGGTTTAAAGAAATAGAATTTCGTAACGAATTTGTAGTATTGATATTAAGCGAAATTTTAGTTTTACTTTTTTTACCAATGCCTTTATCAGCCAAAGCACTGTATGTTATGCCAGTAAGCATAATCACAACCAGTATCATTTTAGCTTTTTTCATCATTAGTTCTATTTTAGTTCAACAAATATATCAAAAATTATCTGGTAAATCTATACCATTCATCAATTCTTTTTACACTATTTTAACGAATATGTTTAAAAAAAGTTACTAAAAGTTGATAATATCTTCAAAAGTTCCTAATTTACAATAACCTTCAGCCCATGAGCAAATATCCTTACCGACAGGACAAAGAAGAATTAAAGGCGCTACTCCAGCAATTTGATAACCTCAAAAGCGGTAAAAGCAATTCATTTATTGAAGAAGACTCCTTCGAACGTATTATTGATTATTTTGATGAAAACGAGCAGCTGTCAAATGCTTTAGAGGCTGCCGAGTATGGAACTGAGCAGTATCCTTACTCAGCCATGCTTATGTTAAAAAAGGCTGATATACTAATTGCACTAAGACATTATAAGGAAGCATTGTTTGTATTAGATCAGGCTGAATTACTTGATAGTAAGGATACTAATCTCTATATTTTAAAAACAGATGCATACCTGGCTCTGGATCAGCAACAAAAGGCAGCTGATGTACTGGAAGCTGCTATTGAAGATTTTGATGGGGAAGAGAAACTTGACCTTTTATTTGAATTAGCCGACGTATATGATGATTATGAGAATTTTGATAAGGTTTTTGACTGCCTGAAAATGATATTGGAGCAGGAGCCGAATAACGAGGAAGCGCTCTATAAAATCTGTTTCTGGACCGATTTTACCGGCCGAAATGAAGAAGGGATCAGGCTGCACCAGAAAATTATTGAAGATTTTCCTTTTAATGAGCTGGCCTGGTTCAACCTGGCTGCTGCTTACCAGGGCTTAAAATTATATGAAAAGGCTATTGACGCATACCAATATGCTGTTGCCATTGACGAAAAATTTGACTATGCATTGCGTAATATGGGGGATGCATATATTCGATTGCGCAAATACAGAGATGCAGTTGAGGTTTTAGAAAAAGTACTGGAACTGGCCAGGCCCGAAGACGTAATTTATGAGGCTATTGGGCATTGTTATGATAAAATGGGAAACTATGCACAGGCCCGTTTTAACTATAGAAAGGCCAGTCATTTAAATAATGATGATAGCCAGTTAAATTACAAAATTGCCTGTACCTATATGAATGAAGGCATATGGGACAGCGCTATAAAAAACCTGGAAATAGCCATGCGTATTCATAAGATGCAGCCAGAGTATAACCTTGCCATGGGGCAATGTTATATGGAGCTTGATAAATTAGACGACGCAATTACATATTTTGGAAATGTTGTAAGGGTAAGACCCAAAAATATTAATGGCTGGATTGAACTGTTAAAATGCCTGTATAAAGCCGAAATGCTGGAAGAGGCGCTGGAATATGCAGGATTTGCATTTGAACAAACCGATGGCAAGCCTATTTTTCTTTTTTATAAAAGTGCTGTTCTTTATGCTATGGGCAAATCCAGGGAAGCATTATTGAATTTAGAAGCGGGAATGAACCGGAACCCAAAACTGGTTAAAAAATTCATTGAAATCAATCCCGCCATTTTGCAGATTCAACAGGTGGTTGATGTTATTGCACGCTTTAAAAAACGCAAATCTCTTTAAATTTTTATTTATCCGGTTTGGGTAAATCATGATCAGGATAAGAAATATTATGCTATCCTTAAGCTATATTTGCATTCCTTAAAATAATCAAGATGAACTTTAATCTTTCTCAAATACCAGAACGCAACTTAAAGCCACGTGAACATGGTATAACCATGGTAATGGATAAAGGCCTGAGTGTGGAAGAAGCTAAAAACTTTATGAGTGCAACCCATCCGCATGTGGATGTGGTTAAACTTGGTTTTGGAACCTCATATGTTACGCCAAACTTAAAAGAGAAGCTGGAAGTTTACAGCTCTTATAATATGCCAATTTATTTCGGTGGAACTTTATTTGAAGCCTTTTTGATCAGGAACCAATTTGAAGATTATATCAGTGTGTGTAAAGAATTTGGCGTTAGTTATATGGAAGTGAGTGATGGTTCAATTGAAATTCCGCATGCTGAAAAATGTGGTTATATTGAAAAGCTGGCAAAGGTTGGCGTTGTATTAAGTGAAGTTGGCAGTAAAGATGCTGCTCATATTATTCCGCCTTATAAGTGGATAGAGCTGATGAGAGCTGAGCTGGAAGCAGGTTCTACCTATGTTATTGCCGAAGCAAGGGAAGCTGGTAATGTGGGTATTTACAGGGGCACTGGTGAGGTTAGGGAAGGTTTGGTGCAGGAAATTCTTACACAGATCCCCGAAGGGAAAATTATATGGGAAGCTCCGCAAAAAGCACAACAGCTTTACTTTCTGGAACTGATAGGCTGCAATGTAAACCTTGGTAATATTGCACCCAATGAAGTAATTCCTCTGGAAGCTATGCGTATTGGTTTACGTGGTGATACCTTCCACTTATATTTGAATAAAGAAACAGTGTAATGGCAGACTACGGCATTATTGGATTTCCTTTAACCCATTCTTTTTCCAAACAATATTTTACTGATAAGATTGAGAAAGAAGGAATTGCTGATGCTGTTTATCATTCATTCCCATTACATACCATTGAGGAATTTCCAGATTTGTTACAGGCTAATCCAATGCTTAAAGGATTAAGCGTAACTATTCCATATAAAGAAAAAGTATTACCTTATTTAACACAGTTATCAGATGAGGTCGTCGAAATTGGAGCAACAAACTGTATCAGAGTAAGAGGAAATGAACGGACCGGTTTTAATACCGATATTATCGGGTTTGAAAAATCTTTTATTAAGAAATTGCAACCGGGGCATACAAATGCATTGATTTTAGGAACTGGCGGAGCCTCAAAAGCCGTACAGTACATACTTAAAAAACTGAGTATTGATTTTTTAGTTGTGTCAAGAAAAGAAAATGGCAAAGAAAAATTTATTTTATACGAAGAGATTACTCCGGCAATAATTGATGAACATAAAATTCTGATAAACTGCACACCGCTTGGTATGTCGCCTGTTGAAGATAGTTGCCCTGCAATTCCATATGCATCATTAACAGCCGGCCATTATTTATACGACCTGGTTTATCAACCTGAAAAAACTTTATTTCTTCAAAAAGGAGAAGAGCAGGGTTCATTAATCTGCAACGGTTACGAAATGTTACTTATTCAGGCAGAAGAAAACTGGAGAATCTGGAATAGTTAATTATACCGTTAAAATTGATCTTAATTTTTCAGGAACAACAGCGACCTTCTTTGCAGCATAGTCATAACAAACCATCCCGGTTTTTGCATTTGCCAATAAAATGGTTTCACTGTTTCTTACTGCAAAAAGCTGATAGTATAATTCAAAACCAACCCTTGAAAGATCTCCTGCAGCAATCTTTACATCAATGGTATCACCATAAAAGGATTCATTTTTAAATTCAATTGCCAGGTCACTCATGATTAAACCGATACCTTCAATTTGTAATTCAGTATAGCTATATTGTTTCAGCCATTGCATCCTGGCTTCGTGTATAATGCTGACAAAAGCATCATTGCCAACATGGTTGCCATAATTAATATCAGCTATGCGGACAGGAATAATAAATGACCCCAAAATCTGTTCCGGTATTTCTATTTTAATTCTTGCCATTTTGTGTATTCAAAAAGTTTATCAGTTTCTCCATTGCTTTTTTTCGGTGACTGAACTTATTTTTCTCTTCCATATCCATTTCTGCAAAGGTTTTTACACTACCTGCCGGTATAAATACGGGATCGTATCCAAAGCCATTCTTGCCTTTTCTTTCACTGATAATTTTACCCGGGCAGATACCTTCAAAAAAATATTCTTTGCCATTCAGCATAAGCGATATGACCGTTCTGAACCTGGCTAACTTATTATCTACGGATGAAAGATTAGATAAAAGCTTTTCAATATTGTCGTCAAAACTTCTGCTATCACCGGCATACCTGGCACTTTTTACGCCTGGCTCACCATTCAATGCATCTACTTCCAGGCCGGTATCTTCGCTAAAGCAATTTTTTTTTGTAAGATCGAAAATCGTTTTAGATTTTTCGGTAGCATTGTCTTCCAGGGTGTCATGCGGCTCAGGAATGTCTATATCAATGCCGGCTTCTTTTAGTGTAACGATGTTAAAACGCAGGCCTAATACTGCACGTATTTCATTTACTTTGTTCTGATTATTGGTAGCAAAAATGATCGTATCCATTTTAATAATTATCCTATTGAAAAAATCCTCTTTAAGCAACTCCAGAGTTTCATCTTTTCTTCCTTATCGGCCTGTAACTCAGCCAAACTAACCGATGATAAATAAACCTGGTTATTAAATTGCTGAACCTGGTAGTGTGGAAACTGTAAAGGCAGCTCTAAAATTTCCGGGGCTAACCCAAATAAAAATATTTTTTCTGCTTTTAGTTCTTCCGTGATATCCTGGTATTTAAGCGGTGAATTTTTTGAAACGTTGATCAATGCTATATCCGCCATACTTAATTTACAAGCCGTTAAAATGCCCAGTAAAAAATTTAATTCTTCATCAGGTAAATAAATCGTTTCCGGTGAATCAATGAGTATTCCAATCTTCTTTAAATTATTGCCCAGGAATGAAATGTTGACCGGTTTTTCAGCCTTGGTTTCTGATTTGTCAGTATTTAAATCATACAGCGATTTATTATATAAACTTTGTAATACACTTACCGGCAGATGAATATTGTCTAAACTCATTAAAAGGTAATTTATACTCTTGTTTTTTTCGTTTCTTTGCCGTAAAATTAACGATTATGATTGCAGCGGGAAATATTAATATTACGAAAGCAGAACGGAGTAAACTTAAAGATATAAACCTGGAAAATATTCCCTTTGGAAAATATTTTACTGACCATATGCTGGAAGTGGATTATGAAGACGGTGAATGGAAAAATGCAGAAATAAAACCATACCAACCTTTGTTGTTAGACCCTTCAACTGCAGCTCTGCATTACGGGCAGGCGATATTTGAAGGTGTAAAAGCCTATAAAAATGCTGCCGGGGAAGCTTTTGTTTTTCGGCCAATAGATAATTTTAAACGTTTTAATATTTCTGCCGAAAGGATGCAGATGCCGCAGGTGCCGGAAGAATTATTCATGGAAGGGTTGAGGCTGTTGATAGATCTGGATAAAAACTGGATACCTGATCAGGCAGATCACTCGCTCTATATCCGGCCTTTTATGTTCAGCAACGATCATATGATTGGTGTAAAACCGAGTGAAAAATATAAGTTCATGATTGTTTTAAGTCCAACCGGGCCTTATTATAATGCCCCAATGCGCATTTATGTTGAAGAACATTATGTACGGGCAGTTCCGGGAGGAGTTGGGTATGCAAAAGCAGCGGGCAACTATGGTGCGGCAATGTATGCAACAGCCCAGGCAAAAAGCAAAGGATACGACCAGGTATTGTGGACAGATGCTTTTGAACATAAATTTGTACAGGAATGCGGGACAATGAATGTTTTCTTCATCATTGGAAATAAGGTAATAACACCGGGGCTTGAAACCGGAACCATATTAGCTGGTGTAACAAGAGACAGTGTGATTACGGTTTTGAAGGAGATGGGCTTTGAACTGGAAGAGCGGCGTTTAAATATTGATGAAATCATTGCAGCTCATAAAGCCGGTGAATTAAGGGAAGTATTTGGAACCGGAACTGCAGCCACCATATCGTTGATAAAAGAACTCCGGTATAAGGATTATGTAATGGAGTTTGACGTAGATAGCTGGAAAACAGCACCTTCTGTAAAAAATCAATTAAATGCTATCCGCTATGGCCAGGTAGCTGATACCCATGGCTGGATGCAGAAAATTTAACCTGTAAAGGGAGCTGTTAGTACTAAAACCTCCCTTAAAAGCCGGGTTTTTAGATTAATGTGCATAAAAAATGATTTTTTTTACTTTTTAGTTTCTCAAATCAAATTGTAAATCCTACCTTTGCCGTCCGAAAAATAAAAGGATAAAATGCCTACAATACAACAATTAGTTAGAAAAGGAAGAGAAGTAATCAAAGCAAAAAGCAAATCAAGGGCTTTGGACAGTTGTCCGCAGCGCCGTGGTGTATGTACCAGGGTGTATACAACAACGCCAAAAAAACCTAACTCAGCTTTACGTAAAGTTGCTAAAGTACGTTTAACCAATAAAATTGAGGTTATTGCCTATATACCAGGCGAAGGCCACAATTTACAGGAACACAGTATTGTATTGATACGTGGTGGAAGGGTAAAAGATTTACCAGGTGTACGTTACCATATTGTACGCGGTAGTTTAGATACTGCAGGTGTAAAAGACCGTAAACAAAGCCGTAGTAAATACGGTACTAAAAGAGAAAAAGCAAAAAAATAACCGCAGATTACTGGATTAATGCAGATTTCGCTGATGAAACCTGAGTTACCTAAAATCTCAAATCAAATAAAGACATTAAAAATTAATAGAAGATTCATCGAAATCTTTAAAATCAATAAATCAGCGTTCCAATGAGGAAGACACAACCGAAAAAAATACCTTTAGCACCGGATCCTAAATTTAACGACAGGCTGGTTACACGTTTTGTAAACAACCTGATGTGGGCTGGTAAAAAAAGTGGTGCATACATTATTTTTTATGATGCTTTGGATAAAGTAGCCAGGCAAACTGGTGAAGATGGATACGAGGTTTGGAAAAAAGCCCTTGCTAATATCACTCCGGGTGTTGAGGTTCGCAGCCGCCGTATTGGTGGTGCTACTTTCCAGATTCCGGCCGAGGTTCGTCAGGACAGGAAAGTTTCATTAAGCATTAAATGGATGGTTAAATACAGCCGTGAGCGTAACGGACGCAGTATGGCCGATAAATTAGCGAATGAAATTGTTGCTGCAAGCAAAGGTGAGGGAGCTTCATTCAAAAAGAAAGAAGATACGCATCGTATGGCAGAAGCCAATAAAGCTTTCGCTCACTTCAGAATCTAATTTTCAATTTTACAATATTGAAAGCCATCCAAAACGGGTGGCTTTTTTATTTGTTTAAGCTTTGTAATTAAAAAAAATGAACGTACATTTGCGGCGCTAAAAGGTACAGCAGTGTTTGGTTAAGCAGTACTTATTTAGCATACTATGAGAGTTTTATAATACATATCGCCCCGTTTCACATACAAGTGAACTTATATTATTGGGGTATGCTTTTACAAAAGCAATAAAAAGATCAGCAAATAAATATAGTACAAGAGTGCGACGCCAATGAAGCTTAATTAAAATTCAGCGGCCCGGCTCATAAAAATTTAAAAACAAAAAAAAATTTAAAAATGGCAGATTTACGTTATCAACGAAACTTTGGAATTGCCGCTCATATTGATGCCGGTAAAACCACCACCACCGAACGTATATTATATTATACCGGGGTGAATCATAAAATCGGGGAGGTGCATGATGGCGCCGCAACCATGGACTGGATGGCACAGGAGCAGGAGCGTGGTATTACCATTACTTCGGCTGCTACCACTTGTTTCTGGAATTTTCCGATGGAGCAGGGACAAAAAGTTGCCGATACCAAACAATACAAATTCAACATTATTGATACTCCGGGTCACGTGGATTTTACCGTAGAGGTAGAGCGATCTTTACGTGTACTGGATGGCTTGCTGGCATTATTTTGCGCAGTATCTGGTGTGGAACCACAATCTGAAACTGTATGGCGCCAGGCCAACCGCTATAAAGTACCACGTATTGGTTTTGTAAACAAAATGGACCGTGCAGGTGCTGATTTCCTGAATGTTGTAAAGCAGATCAAGGAAATGTTAGGCGCTAAAGCTGTGCCTTTGCAATTACCAATTGGTGCCGAAGATAATTTTAAAGGTGTAGTTGACCTGATTACCATGAAAGCCATGGTTTGGGATGATGCTACATTAGGAATGACTTTCAGCGAAGTGCCTATTCCGGAAGATATGGTTGCTGATGTGAATGAGTGGAGGCAGCACCTGATTGAAGCGGTTGCAGATTATGATGATAAATTATTAGAGAAATTTTTTGATGATCCTAATACGATCACTGAAGATGAAATTCATGAAGCTATCCGTAAAGCAACGATTGATATTTCTATCATCCCTATGATGTGTGGTTCATCTTTCAAAAATAAAGGAGTACAAACTGCATTGGATGCAATTGTTCGTTACTTACCCGGTCCAATGGATATTGAAGCGGTAAAAGGAACCAATCCTGATACCGGTGAAGAGTTATTGCGTCATTGCGATCCTAAAGAACCGTTCAGTGCTCTGGCATTTAAGATCATGACCGATCCTTTTGTTGGTCGTCTGGCTTTCTTCCGGGCTTACAGTGGACGCCTGGATTCAGGTTCGTACGTGTTAAACACCCGTACCGGAAAGAATGAGCGTATCAGCCGTATCATGCAGATGCATGCCAACAAACAAAACCCGGTTGATTATATTGAAGCCGGAGATATTGGTGCAGCGGTAGGATTTAAGGATATTAAAACCGGAGATACACTTTGTAACGAAAAGAACCCGATTGTTCTGGAAGCGATGACTTTCCCAGAGCCGGTAATTAGTGTTGCAGTAGAACCAAAAACACAGGCCGACGTTGATAAGATGGGTATGGCGATTGCCAAACTGGTTGAGGAAGATCCTACTTTGCGGGTTAAAACCGACGAAGAAACCGGTCAGACTATTTTAAGTGGAATGGGAGAGTTACACCTGGAGATCATCATCGACAGGATGAAACGTGAATTTAAAGTGGAGATTAACCAGGGAGCACCGCAGGTAGCTTATAAAGAAGCATTTCATAACACAATAGATCACAGGGAAACTTTGAAAAAGCAAACTGGTGGCCGTGGTAAATTTGCCGATATTATATTTTCGATAGGGCCCGCTGACGAAGAGTTTCTGAAGGAAAAAGATGGAAAATCGAATTTCCAGTTTGAGAACAAACTGTTTGGTGGAAGTATTCCCAAAGAATTTGTACCGGCTATTCAAAAGGGTTTTGAAACAGCTATGACAACCGGTGTACTTGCAGGCTATCCAATGGAGAGCATGAAAGTAACTGTGAAAGACGGAAGTTTTCACCAGGTGGATAGTGATGCGATGAGTTTTGAACTTTGTGCCAAGCAGGGATACCGTGAAGCCGGACGTAAAGCAAAACCTGTTTTACTGGAACCGATCATGAAAGTAGAAGTGCTGACACCAGACCAATACATGGGTGATGTTACAGGAGATCTGAACCGTCGCCGTGGTATACTGGAAGGTATGGACAGCAAGCATGGTGTACAGGTTATTAAAGCCAAAGTTCCTTTGAGCGAAATGTTTGGTTATGTTACGCAGCTGCGTTCATTATCAAGTGGCCGTGCCACATCTACCATGGAGTTCAGCCATTACAATCCTGCACCAACTAATATTGCAGAAGAAGTGATAGCAAAGCAAAAAGGTAAGGTTAAAGTAGAAGACTAATCATCAACTTTAATATTTTATATAACCCCATCCTGAAAAGGATGGGGTTTTTTGATGCAGACAAATTAACTATCCGGTCAGGTATATATTATCCATGGTCTTACTTAGGTATTTCCGGTGAACGATTAAGCCGGATAAGAAGGAAAATGAAAGTTGGACAAAGATTTAGGAACACAATTGAAAAAATAATTTAACGCAGTAAAAATATTGCAATTAGACCGGCCACTGATTTTGAAAATATCACCCGAATTAAGGGATTAGTAGAATTTAAATCCTGTTTTGTATAATAACTGCACACACCGTTTTCAGCAGCCATAATTTCGTTCTTTAGTAATTAAAAAATTGCTGGTACCAGCCTGCCAGCGGGGGCGACCTCAGGGAATGCTGTTGCACATTTGCATAAAACAAACAATTAAAAATGATGAAAAGTAAAGTATTATTTATGGCGATGGCCGTTTCGGTCCTGTTTTTTACAGCTTGTGAAAAACAATTAAGAATTAACGACGAAGGGAATTTAGTAGCAAAAACAGTAGATCAGGATATATCACTACCTTCTATAAGTGTAAACAATGCAAAGTTTCATGCCGAAGCGTTTGGGCCCATTGATAGTCCAATGATAGTAGTGTTGCACGGCGGGCCAGGGGCTGATTATAGGTATCTGTTAAGATCAAAAGCATTTGCAACACAGGGTTACCGGGTGGTTTTTTACGATCAAAGGGGAGCAGGCTTATCGCAACGTTTTCCCAAATCCATTTATACCATGCAGCTTGCCTATAATGATTTGCGTGCTGTGATTTCTCATTACAGAACATCCCCAACTCAAAAAGTATTCTTACTTGGTCATTCCTGGGGAGCCATGTTAGCTGCAGCCTATATGAATACACTACCAAATTTCCCTAGCCAAACCCAAATTCAAGGAGCTGTTCTTTGCGAGCCGGGCGGGTTAATCTGGAAGGATGTGGAAGACTACATCAAGCGGTCAAGAAAATTCAAATATTTTAGTGAGACTTTCAGCGATGCAGTTTATGCCGATCAGTTTATAACAGGCAAGCAAGATCAACATGCAATTCTGGATTATAAATTCAATTTACTTACGTCAGCAGAATCGAGTGTAATTGGAAACGAAGGCAGGCTTCCCAGTTGGCGTTCAGGCGCTGTAACTTTTGATGCCTATCTTGAGATAGGCGACAGAGAAAAACCAAACTGGACAAGAAACCTTGAGCATTTTACAACAAAAATTCTGTTCATTTATAGTGCCAATAATAAAGCATACGGACTTAGTCATGCTCAAAAAGTTTCATCAGTATTTCCAAACAAACAGCTTTTTAAAACAGAAAATGCCGGCCATGATATGCTCTCGTTTGATGCCGGCTGGAATAATACGTATCCAACGATGTTGGCTTACTTCAATTCTTTACGATAAAAAATATTCTGTATTTAAAAAAAATACAATTACGATCAAATTTAAAACATCATGAAAAAAAATAAATCAGTTTTTCTTATTGCGGTAGTTTTTCTTTTTTCAATCACAGCCGTTCATGCACAAACTTTAAACTGGGGAAGCTTACAAAAAGAACAAAAACATGTGGTGAATATGTATGCAGGCTTTGATTATGCTGTTGTTTGTGGCATTGGTTACAGTTATCACTTAAAATCAAAACTACCCATGCTGCTTAATGTAGATTTTTCCGAACCTGCCGGTGAAAATGGGTTTGATGACCTGAAAACTAAAATAGGCGCAAAAGCGGAAGTGTTTAATTATAAAAATATAAAACTCATTGCATCAGCGCATGGTATTTATAGAAGGTATCAAAACCCTTTAGTACGATTACAAAATTTTGGCAGTGAATTTGCCGTGGCTACAGGATATTATAAGCCCCGCTGGTTTGCGGCTGCCGAGGTTGGGTTTGATAAGGCGATTGTATCGCATTTTAAGCATTCATCCATTTATAAAACTGATTATCCTGCGGAAAAAGACGGATGGTACGAGCCTGCAACAGGCGGCAATTTTAGCTATGGAGTGCAAGGCGGGTTTTCATTTAAACGGAGTGATATTACATTGAAAGCGGGCAAAGTTTTGGCGGAAGACTTCAAGTCAAAACCAACACTCCCGTTTTATTTGCAGTTGGGATACAACGTTAGGTTCAGGTAGGTATTGGAATCCGATTCCTATGAAAACTGTTTTTAAATCAAAAGTGAAAAAAGGATACTTCTGTCACACTCCAATTATTGAATCATAAAACTTAATAAAATGAAAACAGTTTGTTTCTTATTAATTACTACCCTCTGTTTTTCTTACTCTGCATTTGCTCAATCAGACACATCAAGGGTAGAACAATATTGTGAAATGGTTGCCCTGGGAAAGTTGTTCTCAAGTAAAATAACGATTGACATAGACTTTGGTGAAGGCAGAGGTTTTTGGAGTTTTAAGGATACCAGAATCAAAGATGAAATTACCGGAAAAATTAAAAAATTTAAATCAACAGTTGATGCTCTTAATTATCTCGGTGGAATTGGATGGACATTGCTCAACGCCTTTCCGGTAGCAGAAAATGCAGGATTTTGGAATCAAAATGGTTATCATTTTTTCTTCAAAAAATCCTTCCTTAAGAGTGAACTTGTTGAAAATAAAATTGAAGATAAATGATTCGTACTGCATGCAACATTGGGTTTCTATGTAAAGCGTAATGAGAAGTCCAATATGTTTATGAACGGTATCTGCATAGTTTATATTTAATTTGTATTTCTTTGGAGCGACTCAGCCAATCAGAAAGAAAATGAAGAATTGACTTTGGGCAGAAATTGAGGTATTACCGGTCATTGTAAACCGACAGAAAAGCTCAAACATTATCAAAACAATAAAATGACCATGAAAAAAACAATAATCTTACTAATCGTTAATTATGTTTTGGCACAAAATGTATTTTGTCAATCAACATCAAGCTCAGAAAAAGACAAAATAAATTCTATTTTATCTGAATTTATGCAATGCATTGAAACAAAAGACAGTGTTAAAATGTACAATTTATTTCATAATGGACCAGTTACTTGGATAGGCGTTTATAAAGAGACTACACAAAAGGAGCGGATAAAGAAAGATAGTTTAGTATTGAATTATAAAATATCCGATTTTAAAACTTGGTTTAGGAATGTTTGTAAACCTGAACCAAGAAAGGAACTGTTTACCAATATTGAGATAATTGAAGATGGAAACATAGCATCAGTTACTTTTGATTACAGTTTTTGGGTTAATAACAAAAAAGGAAATTGGGGAAAAGAGTTTTGGCATTTAGTAAAAGAGAAGGAAGAATGGAAAATAGCAAGTGTTATTTTTTCAATTGAGCTGGAAATCTATAAGCCTGAATTTGAAATTGCTGACAATACTGACAAAGATGCATCCAACTTAGTGCGAAAAATGGCAAATGAACTTTTACATGTTGCGAAGTTGCCAGGCTTGTCTGTTGCTATTCGGAAAAATGATAAAATTATTTTTGCCGAAGGATTTGGTTATTCTGATTTGGAGAAAAAGATACCTGTAACAGTACATACACAATTTCGTGCTGCCTCCACATCCAAGGCTATAACGGTAACAGGTTTAGCAAAAATGATGCAAGATGAAACTATAGATATTGAAGCCGAAGTTCAGAAATATGTTCCCCATTATCCTTTAAAAGAGTACCCAATAACTTTGAAACAACTTGCTGGAAATGTTTCTGGAATGCCACACTACTTAGGTAATGACAACATTGAAAATAGATTTTATTCAAGTACCAAAGATGCCTTGACAGTTTTTTCTCATCATAAACTGCTATTTAAACCCCAAACAAAATACAGCTATTCTTCTGCTGGTTTTGTATTACTATCTGCTGCAATGGAAGGTGCCTCAGGGATAAGTTTTTTAGATTATTTGCAGGATAAAGTTTTTAACCCATTAGGCATGAAAAGTACAGAGCCTGATATGGGGAAATACAAATTAATGCCAAATTTGACTAAATACTATGAGAAGAAAAATGGTAGATATGCTGTTATAACAAATCCAAGAGAAGTTAGTTCTATTTGGGCGGCAGGCGGATTTGTAACTACACCAACTGACTTGGTAAACATGACAAAAGCATATTCTAATGGTTATTTGACCAAAAATATTGTGAATAAGATATTTGAAAGTCAAACTTTGTTGTCAGGTGAAAAAACAAATGTTGGTATCGGCTGGCGTATTGGCTTAGATATGGAAGAACGAAATATAATTGAACATGCAGGGGTTACGGAAGGAACAAGATCGGTAATTAGTTATTTTCCTGATGATGATATGGCAATTTCTTTGGTAACAAATACTGAATGGGTTAGCTCAATAGAAGAAACCGCACATATGTTAATAATGCCTTTTCTCAAAAAGAATAATAACAACGCTCAACTAAGCGGAAATTACCAAATTAAAGCTAAGCTTATACAAAAGGGTAAAGAGAAGGAAGTTAAAGGCAAGCTTGAATTTCAAAACGCTATTGGCAAAATAACTTTAGAAAACAACATTGTTTATTCTGTTTTCCATATAAATGGCAATACGTATTCTCTCATCAACAATCAAGGTATATACTATTTAACAATTGAAATAAAGGGAAACAATATAATTAGTGGAAGAGCAACTATGTACAAAACCCCAATGTTGGAGGCTCCAGTAAATGCAAAACCTTTTTTTACATTTATTAGTGAATAGAATGTCATAACCTCCATTATTTTTAAACCTGAAACTGTCCTGACTTCGGAATACAAAAAAGTAGAGTAAATTAATTTAAAAGTTCCAACAACTCCAAAGTCATTTGATAAAAGCTTTGACGACTTATCCTATGTAATTTTTGTAAACGGTTGGAACTAGGGTTTTCTGCACCGTACCTGCAAAAAGTAACTCACTGCCTTTGCACTATGCAATTTTGGTTTTATTTGTATTGCTTCTTCAGTTGGAAAAGGTTCATTCATTTGCTCAATTAAAAAACCTGCTTTAATAATTGTATTTATATACATTGATAAAGTACGATGGAAGGTTGGGATTTTAAATGGTGGTATTCGATTTTTAATTTCGGCAGGAGCATCTCCAAAAATCCATTCTTCAACCTTACCATTTGTACCCGAAAAATAATCACCTACTTCATGGGCATAGGTTTTTCCATTCTCATCCTTTAGTTTTTTCAGATATGGCGTTTTAAAACACGGATGCTCTATGGAGAACTGGAAAAATCCCCCAGGCCTAAGCACCCTGAATGTTTCTACTAGTACTTTTTCAATTAAAGGAACATCCATCAGACACATGAATGAAGTGGCAAAGTCAAAACGCTCATTCTCAAATGGCAAGGCTGTAGCACTTGCAACATAGTATTTTATTCCTAATGGGTATTCTCTTTCCATTGCTTTGGCATTTTCAATAAATCCCTGCGCAATATCAATTGCTTCAACAAAAGCACCACGGTCTGCTAAAAGTCTTGTGTTGTATCCTTCGCCGCATCCTAAATCAATACCCTTATGTCCGTTAATATCCGGGAGTATTTCAAAAAAAGCAGGGCTGTTTAAGTAATCCCTGTATATATCATGGCCTGCTCTTGAAAGCATTGTCCAGGCAGGGGCGTTTTCATTCCAATAATATGCAACTTCAATTTCATTCATAATTTTGTAATTTGTTTGAAGAGAAAATTAAACAAAGGGCTGCAATAACTAACCAGCTTACGAGGGTAAAAATGTAAATACCAAAACCAAAATCGGTAGTGAAATTAAATTTCAGAATAATTGCCAAAGTAGTAACAGCAGCTATTATTAGCCCATAATAACCAAGCCATTTAGTAAGATAACCTGTAACTATTATAATAAAAGACCAGATTACCATTGCAAGCGAAAGAGCTATGATAAAAATATAGTCCATTGAGGAACCCAGAAGCCAGCCATAATCCCGTACGGACTGCAAAACAGCACCATCAACCGGACTGCTGCTGTAGTTTGATGCAAACATGGGTAATACAAAGCCATTAAGTGTACCAGCAACCATTACAGCTACTAACCCAAAACAACTAACAGCAAAACCAAGAAAGGATACTCTGTTTTTACTTGTTAAAGCTGTTGCTAATCCATAAAAACCGAATGCAATAAAGGGGATGCAAATGAGAGCCAATAAATGTGTAAACATAAAAACCCCTTTCTTTAAGGCAATCTCTGTCAGACTACCGCCTACAGGGTGCATAGCCATAGTGATTGTGGCTAGTACTGATCCTAGTAATAAACTAATACCTGCTGATTTTTTGAATTGCTTTTCCATTTTTTTGTTTAGTTGAAAAGCAAAGTTGAGAGAGAATTACTAAGTTATCACTTGACGGATGTCAATAAATCAAAATTATTTTTTACCTCTTATCCGGCTGAGTGTTTCAGGAGCAATCTTGAGGTAAGAAGCAATCATTTTCAATGGGAAATTTTGAAATAAATCGGGCCGGGATAAGAATAAATGATTGTGTTTCTCAAAAGCAGTACTTCCATTATCAAAATACTGTATCCTTGTAATTGTTTGTTCCAAAATTTTTCCAAGTTTGAAAAACGCTGGATATAAACCAATTAGTTCATGTATAGAATTCCCGGTAAGCTCCAATACTTCCATATCGGAGAATGCTTTTATTGCAGTGTTTGAGGGTTTTCGGTTTACAAAACTATAATAGCTGAAACACCAGTCGCCTTCGCTATATAATCCAATTATATTTTCATCAATATCGTTATATGAAAATTGATAGGCAGCTCCTGAAATAACATAATACACATAGTTGCAGCAATTCCCCTCTACTAAAAGAAGATCGTTTTTACTAAAAACTTTTTTTGTAAGCTTCGTTTCAAACAAGGCAATTTCGTCTTCAGAAAAACGGCCTACTGTTTCAAGTATTTTTTTTCCAAACTGCATTTTTAGATTTGATTGTATTTAACATTTTATCCGAACGTATAAGTTAGTTATATAGTTGCTATACTTAAGTGGCTATAAAACATAGCCCCAAATATCATTTATAATCTTGGATTAAAAAACCCCAATCCCCAATGTTTACTCTAACAACCTACTTTGGCGATAGAAGAATCCGTTTTGGTATTACATTTTTTATTGCAAAATAAAACTGCCGAATACAGTAGTTAGTAGAATATTAATACTGCTTTGTATAATAATTGTTATCTCCTTTTACATGAATTATAATTTTATACTTATAAAAAACTTAATTTAAAAGTAAAGAAAAGACATGCAAAAGAAATTTTTATGGCTCACCTTGACGTTAATAATGGCAAGCTCACTACAAGTTAAAGCACAAGATGCTAAACAAGACAGCACTTACAAACGGTGGTTTGTTGGAAGTACACTCTGGATGTTAGGTAATTTTGATAAAACAAACAACCCTGAGTATATACAATTAAATGTTGGTTATAGAATAACACCCAAAGATGTTGTTTCCTTAGAATTTAAACGATCCATTTATGCCTGGCCATTAGGCATCCCTTTTGGACCATCATTTGATAAACCGGGACTGAACTATCCTGGACATGCACGAATACTTGCACCTACAATAGGGTACCAGCGTTTTTGGTGGAAAGGAGCCTATACATCCGTTCATGCATTGAATGCTTTTGAAAAATATATGGATAAGGATAATAAAAAGATTGGAAATGGATACACGTTATATCTAGACTTCTATTTGGGTTATCAGTTTAAGTTTTTTAAAAACCGCTTCTTTTTTCAACCAGCTATTGGATGTAGTTATTGGCCTATACGAACTGGTGTTCCAGCATCTTTTAAAGCAGTAGAAAAAAAATGGAATAACTACTTTATTCAACCTGGGCTTAATGTTGGATATAACTTCTAAAATTCAATCGTTTTATGAAAACAGTTTATTTCTTATTAATTACTACCCTTTGTTTTTCTTACACTGCATTTACTCAATCAGACACATCAAGGGTAGAACAATATTGTGAAGTGGTTGCTCTGGGAAAGTTGTTCTCAAATAAAATAACAATTGACATAGACTTTGGTGAAGGCAGAGGATTTTGGATTTTTAAGGATACCAGAATCAAAGATGAAATTACCGGAAAAATTAAAAAGTTTAAATCAACAGTTGATGCGCTTAATTATCTCGGGGGAATTGGATGGACACTACTCAACGCCTTCCCTATAGCAGATAATGCAGGGTTTTGGAATCAAAATGGTTATCATTTTTACTTCAAAAAGTCATTTCTTAAAAGTGAACTTGTTGAAAATACAATAGAAGGTAAATGATTAGTAGTTGAGGTGTATTTTAATAGTAATCTTGATTAAGATTTTAGATAGTGTGGTAATTAATAAACCCGGAAAATTGAATGCCACTATCGGAGTAGATATTACGTGCCTTTTTTGCAGATCAATCATTTTTTCAAGTATCGTTTCAGCAAAGGAGGGTTCCGGTTTAATGTTGTGCTGAGTAATCTTCAGGCTGCCCCCGGTATATTTAAAACTATCCTTAAATCGGGCAAACTTATTGAATCATTCTGCTCCTCAGGAGTTTGTTTGTTTTCGTACTTTTTAGGTTGTTTTGTATAATATTTATTCGCTGAAGTATAATAAATACAACAGAAATGAATTAAAATTATAATTTGCATTTCGATAAAAAAACTACATGATACCAGCGCAGCAGAATAAAGCAGAAGACTTTTTACTTAGCTTTTTTATCAATAAAAAATGGCGAATAGTAAGGCATGCCGGATTGATTTTATTGACAGCTGCTTCTATGTATCCGCCAAGTAACTTAACGATTGATTTTTTAAAAAATGCCGGTGAATCAAACCCGAAAGAACTTTTGAATTCACTTTATCTGACTTTCTTTCTTTTATTTTTAGATTCATTGGCAATAGTATATATCAATTTGTATTTTTTAATACCTAAGTTTTTACTTCGCAATAAATTTGTATTGTATTTCGTCGGATGTGTAGCATTAGTTGTTGTAAATATACTTCTGGAATTATGTATTCCTGACAATATACTAAAATACCTACCTCCAGAATTTCTTGCCAAGGAGGGTAATTTTAAATCTTTTGTAGGATCCAGCATTTTAGCATTCGTTTTTTTAATAGCAACCGCCGGATACAGAATCTTTAAAAAGTGGGTATATGAATCTAAACAACTTGCCTCCATTAAAGAAGCGAAATTAAAAGAGGAGCTTTCCAAGCTTAAGAATCAGATAAATCCTCATTTTTTGTTTAATACCCTCAACAATTTAAATACATTGATTACAACCAATCCCGGCAAGGCCTCTGCAGTTGCATTAGGTTTATCGGATGTGTTACGCTTTTATTTGTACGAAGCAGATAAGGATAGTGTGTTATTAAAAAAAGATATTGAAATCCTTAAACAGGTGTTAGAGCTTGAAAAAATAAGAAGGACTGATTTTCAATTTGCTTTAATTACAAACAGCAATATTAATGGTATTATTGTGCCACCATTTATTTTTACAAATTTTGTAGAGAATGCCATTAAGCATAGTTTAAGTGATAATTCATTCTCTTATGTGAATATTGCGTTTTCTGCAGAAGGGGATTATCTGGTTTTTGATTGCGAAAATTCTATACCGAAATATAGAACAGTAAATGAATATGGAGGACTTGGATTAAAAAACATACAACGCAGGCTGGAACTTATTTATGGAGATGACTACAACCTGGAAATAAATGAAACTGGAAATAAATTTACAGTAAAACTTACATTACCCCTGTAAACTTGAATTTATGAAGTGTATTATCATTGATGATGAACCGTTGGCAAGAGAAGGTCTTGCCAATATGCTTGCAGGCATTAGTTCTGTAGAACTGCTGGATAGCTTTAGCAATGCGATAGATGCAAATGATTATTTGCAAAACAATATTGTGGACTTAATGTTCCTGGATATAGAAATGGCTTCACTGAACGGTTTAGAATTTGCAAAAAGCCTGGTGTATAAACCGCTGATTATTTTTATAACAGCCTATCCACAGTATGCATTGGAAAGTTTTGAAGTTGATGCTATAGATTATTTAGTAAAGCCGGTAAGGATAGAAAGACTGCTCAGGGCCATCAACAAAGCAGAAAATTATTTATCGCTTTTACAAAAAAAAGATAATGAGGAAATAGCTGTTGTGGAAGAAGATTATGTTTACATCAAATCTGAAAGAAAATTTGTTAAAATATTTTTTAAGGAAATACTTTTCATAGAAGGGTTAAAAGATTATGTAATCATTCATGTAGAAGGGAAGAAAGTACTTACCGCTATGAATATAAAAACCATTTATAATCAATTGCCCGGTAAAAACTTTGCCCGGGTAAGTAAATCCTACATTGTAAATACAGATCATATTATTTCGGCAGATACCAATACTGTTTACATCAGGAATGAAGAAATACCAATTGGCAGTAATTTTAAAGAAGCATTTTTTAATCAATATGTTGAAGGGAAAATATTGAAGCGGTAAATACTGTATCATGAAAAAGCCAGTGCGTTAATTTAAAATTAACGCATTTTTTTTTGAAAAAAACCATCCGAAAGAACAGGTTGTAGAATATAATGACTGTTTTGTATAATAGCTGCCCACCCCTTTTACAGGAACAATAATTTTGTTCTTATAAAAATTAAATTATGCGAAATTATTTTCTTTTCTTCTTCCTCGTACTAAGTTCAACAGCTTTTACCCAGGATAAACGAGCATTTACCATAAGCGGTACCATAAAAGATGCCGGCACCGGCGAAACCCTGATAGGTGCAAATATTGTACTGTATGCAACTAAGCCAACAGGTACACTTACTAACGCATATGGCTTTTTTTCCGTTAATGCTAACGAAGGCACCTACAAAATGAGTGTGAGTTTTACAGGTTACGTAACAGATACCACAACCATTTTAATTGATAAAAACCAGCATTTGATAATAGGCCTGCAATCTAAAGCAGAACAACTTAAAACAGTGACGGTTAGTAGTAATAGGAGGACTGATAACATTGCAAAGGCGATAATGGGAGGAGATAAACTAAACCTGACGGAGGTTAATAAAATCCCGGTGCTGCTGGGAGAAAAAGATGTTTTAAAAATGATACAGTTGATGCCTGGCTATAAATCGGCAGGAGAGGGAAATAGTGGCTTTAATGTGCGGGGCGGTGGTACCGAGCAGAATTTAATTTTACTTGATGAAGCGCCTGTGTACAATGCATCTCACTTGTTTGGTTTCTTCTCTACTTTTAATTCTGATGCCATCAAAGATGTAATTGTTTACAAAGGCGGTATGCCGGCGCAATATGGCGGGCGTTTATCTTCTGTGGTGGATATACGGATGAAAGAAGGTAACCAAAAAAAGTTGGATTTAGAAGGTGGCCTGGGAGTTATTGCCTCCAGACTAAAAGTAAGTGCGCCAATAGTAAAGGATAAAGGCTCATTTATTATCAGCGCAAGAAGAACCTATGCAGATGTATTTATGGGTTTAATTAAAGATACCGGGCAGGGGAAACGTTCTTTATATTTTTACGATATAAATTTAAAAGCCAATTACAAAATAAGTAAAAAAGACAGGATATTTTTATCAGGCTATTTTGGGAGAGATGAACTGGTATTGAGCAATCAATTTTCTACGGATTGGGGAAATAAAACAGCAACCCTGAGATGGAACCATGTATTTGGGAATAGCCTGTTTTCAAACACATCGCTTATCTTCAGCAATTTCGACTATAAAGTGAGAGTGAAGTCTGGCAATGACCAATTCAGGATATTTTCGAAAATAGAAGACTTAAATTTTAAGCAGGATTTTGACTGGAATATAAGCAACAAGAGTAAACTGAAGCTTGGTGGTAATATTATCAAACATACCATAGCGCCAGGTACTGTTACTGTTGCTACCAATACCGGTGGTATTGCAAAACCTGTTCAAAACAGATTTTCTATAGAGTGTGCGTTGTATGCTTCTCATGAGTTTAAAGCAACTGATAAACTAGAAATTATTTATGGAGTAAGAGTTTCGAGCCTTGATGTAAAAGGAGCCGGTAAATTTTATACGTATGACAAAGAGGGCAATGTGATTTCCACAGCAAGTTATGCCAAAGGAAAAACGGTAGTTTCCTATTTAAATGCAGAGCCTCGCTTTTCTGCAAGTTATAAACTAAATGAGCTTACATCTTTAAAAGCTTCTTATAACAGGAACGTACAAAACCTACATTTAATTACTAATGCCACAGCCAACGCTCCTTACGATGTCTGGCTACCCAGCACCAATAATATAAAGCCGGAAATTGCAGACCAATTTGCCGTTGGATTTTATAAAAATTACTGGCAGGGTATGTATGAATTTTCATCGGAAATTTATTACAAAGCATTACAAAACCAAATTGATTACAGAAATGCGGCAGTAACATTAGGCAACGACAATGTTGAAAGTGAATTATTATATGGTACGGGCAGGGCTTATGGTTTAGAAATGATGATGCGTAAAAAAACAGGAAGACTTACAGGTTGGGTAGGCTACACATTATCCAAAGTAGAGAAAAGAATTGATGGAATAAATAATGGAAACTACTTTAATGCACGGCAAGATAGAACACACGATGTATCAGTAGTGGTTATATATGATGTAAACAAAAGATGGAATGTATCTGCTACCTGGGTTTATACAACCGGCAATGCGGTTACATTTCCTACAGGTAAATATGATGCAAACGGGCAAACAGTTTTCTTATACTCTGGTAGAAATACATCCCGTTTTCTTGCCTACCATCGCTTAGATTTGGGTGCTACACTGGAAGCCCGTAAAAATAAAACCCGCCGGTATCAAAGCAGTTGGACCTTTGGACTGTTTAACGCCTATGGTCGGGAAAATGCTTACACCATCAACTTTAGAGAAAATAAAAATGACCCGTCAAAATCAGAAGCAGTACGTACTTCGCTATTTAGATTTATCCCCAGCGTAACCTGGAACTTCAAATTTTAATAAACAAAATATTTATAAAATGAAATACACTCAAGTAATAATCGGCATACTATCACTCTTGGCTTTTTCATCTTGCGAAAAAGTAATACACGTGAATTTAAAAAATGCAGAACCTCGTTTGGTTATAGAAGGAAAGGTAGATAATACCGGTAATCCTGCAAAAGTTGTCATTAGTAAATCTGCCGTATTTAGTGCAGATAACAACTACCCTAAAGTAAGCGGCGCTGTTGTAAAAATTACCGATAATCTGGGGAATATATTTTTGCTGGCAGAAACCACTGCAGGTACATACACAGACACTACCCTTACCGGAGTTATAGGAAGAACCTACCATTTATCTGTACTGCTTGAGGGTAAAACTTATACAGCATCTTCCACCATAACGAGGATGGCAACCCTGGACAGTTTGGTAGTAGATAACAATCCTTTTGGCGGAAATGTAGGTGGCGGTAATCCAGAAAAATGGGTTGGCGTATCCTATAAAGACCCTGTTGGTTATGGCGATAATATGCAGGTAGTACAAACTATTAACGGTAAGCAAGACAGAATAACCCATGTAGCAGATGATTTATACAGCGATGGTGGTTCATCTCCATTTTTTATGACTACCGGAAAAATAAAACTAAATGCAGGTGATATTGTAAAAGAAGAATTACGCTTTATAGACAAACATGTTTACCGTTATTTATTGGGCATACAAAATTTAGCAGATGGGTTTACCATTCCGGAAAACCCTAATTCAAATATTAGTGGAAACGTATTGGGATTTTTTAGCGCACATACGTCTCAAACAAAAACAATTGTAATACAATAAAAGACCTCTTAAAGCAACGTGATTTGAAAGCTATTGTTTGTAAAAAGTATGGACCAGCAGAGGTACTCCAACTTAAAGAAGTGGCAATACCCCTGCCTTGATTCTTGGCTCACGAACCAAGCTAACATCAACTTTGTCACTTAACTATTCTCATTATACCGGACAAGAATTAATGCTTTTGATTTTATTTGGCATAGTCTTGGCAGATAACTAATATCCATTCATAAAAACAATATCATGCAGAAATTACTGACAGTTATTTTTCTTTTAATAAGTACTTCATTATTTGCTCAGCGTAATAAACTAAGCGGTGATCATGAAAATTTTTTCCGCTTTGGTGCAAAGGGCGGCGTTAATATCAATAAAATCAGCGGACAGTCTTATAAAGATGGCTTCAATTATAATTTCCAGGCAGGAGCTTTTCTTCAATTTAATTTCAGCAACCGTTTTGGTATTCAGCCCGAAGTGAATTTTGTACAAACATCTTCTGAATTCAGTAACGATGCATCTGATATTTATGATGATATTTTCAGAGATGGAAGCCAGAAATCAGCGAAGCTGAATTACCTTGAAGTGCCTTTATTCCTGAACATAAATATTGGAGAAAGCAAGCGGGTTAAATTACAGGTTGGCCCTGCATATGGAGGGTTGATAAAACAAACCGTTGACAGCTTAAAGAACAATGGTGATATTTATAAAAACGGGGAGTGGAGTGCTATTGGAGGTTTGTGGATTCAATTGCCGCTGGTCAATTTAGGGGCAAGATATAAACTCGGTTTAACAGATCTGAATGCCATTGATACCCGGCAAAGCTGGAAGAGCCAGGCGATACAGGTTTTTATCGGGCTGACATTTTAATTGCTGAGTTGTGAGACGTGAGTTGTGAGAGCGGAATCGCTGTGGCAGCATGACTCTGGTATATCATACTTTCTACTTCAAATTGCAGTTTGCATTTTTAAATTCTGCTTTGTATTTTGTTTTGTATAATCATTCGCTATGCAAAACATTCGTTTAGAAAACCTGCTGTTAATTGATATTGAAACCGTATCTGAATCTGCTGCATTTGATATGTTAAGTGAAGAATGGCAAATGCTTTGGAAGGAGAAAGTTCAGCGTGCTTTACCCGAAGAAACTACGGCTGCAGAATTTTATCCGCAACGTGCGGGTGTAATGGCCGAATTTGCAAAAGTTGTCTGTATAAGTATTGGCTATTTTAAAAAGGAAGGCAATGCGCTTCAGCTCCGCCTGAAATCTTTTTATGATGATGATGAAAAAATTCTGTTACAGGATTTTATTGCGGCGCTGGAGAAAATGGAAGCCAATAATAACAAATGGAGTTTTACAGGCCATAACATAAAAGAATTTGATATCCCTTTTATTTGCCGGAGATTATTAATAAAGAGGTTAGCCATTCCTTCTTTTCTCGATTTTCAGAATATGAAGCCCTGGGAAACGAACCTGGTTGATAGTTTTCAATACTGGCGTTTTGGAGATTATAAACATTACACATCACTGAAATTACTTGCTGCAGCATTGCAGGTTCCATCGCCAAAAGATGATATAGACGGGAGTATGGTTGGCGAAGTTTACTGGAAAGAAAAAAATATTGACCGCATTGTTACTTATTGTCAAAAAGACGTAGTGACAACAGGAAATATTATTCTGCGGTTTAAAAATTTACCCTTGCTTACAGAGTCGCAGATTGTAGTTGTAACCTGATTTAGTTTACTCTTTTTAACAGCGTAATAAAAACAGGAAAGTGATCACTGTATCCGTAATTGTATGTAGAGCCATCCCAAGTGCGTTTTGGATAACCCTTGTACCTGCCCGTTTGCTGTATCAGGAACTCCCGGTTAAAAATGGTTGCTTTTTGAAAGAAGTAACCGGCTTGTTCTTTATCCAGCCATCCTTTTGAAATAACAACCTGGTCAAATAAACCCCAGGCATCCTGGTAGGCAATGGTGCCAATCCCTTTTTTATAAAAATCGTACCAGGGGTTGTACAAGCCGCCATCCTTTAATTTTGATGTGGAGCCGGTGGCGCCCAATATTTTCGTCAGACTCGGGCTTATGGGGTCGTCATTAAGATCTCCCATTATAATTACTTTGGTTTGCCTGCTGATGGCCATTAAGGAATCAACTACGCCTTTACATACAGCTGCTGCGGCTGCCCGTGCCGGTATTGAGCGTTCCTCTCCACCCGAACGGGAAGGCCAGTGGCCAACCAGTACATGAATGGTATCGCCATCCAGAACTCCTTTTACATATAATATATCACGGGTGAAATATGAATCTTTTGATCCTCCTGGTAATTGAACAAACAACGGTTCGCTGTATAGCGGTGTAAAATATTTCGGGTTATATAATAACCCTACATCAATACCTCTTCTGTCCGGCGAATCGTAATGCACAAATTTCAACCCACGGCTTTTTAAACTTTTATGGTTTATCAAAGCGGTAAGCACGGTATCATTTTCAATTTCGGAAACTCCTAACAATGCAAACCCATCGGGATTAACATCGGTACCCAGTTGCGAAAGTACAGATGTCAGCCGGTCAACCTTATCCAGAAAAATGGCTGTATTATAATGCCTTTCACTGTTGGGTAAAAACTCTTCATCATTTACAATCGGATTATCAACGGTATCGTAAAAGTTTTCAAGGTTATAAAAACCGATCAGCGAAGCATGGTATTGGGCTTTAAGTGGGTACCCCGTTGAAACTGAAATGATTAAAATGAGGGAAGCAACTAAAAATTTCTGCATATCGTTTTTAAATTGTGGCCAAAGTTATTTAACTGATGCAGATTATAAACATATTAATATGACCAATATGTTAATTCAGTTTTTATGTGCCTTAAAACCTATTAAAAAGGTACATTTGCTGACTTTTTTAACAAATATTTTATTTATGCCGAAAATTAGACACTGCTTGTTTATGGCTGTTTTAACCGGTGTTTTTTTACCTGCTGCTTTTTCGCAGGAAGTAAAACCCGTTACGCCCCAGGCTTTACCCGACACTTCCATTATTGAAACGCTTAGGGAAAATATGCAGGATAATATTCCTGTAATTTCTCTGGATGAAAGTGATGGCCAGGATGGTAGTGCACAGAATATTTCATCTCAGCTTGGCGCCGGCCGTGACCCGTTCTTAAATGCTGCCACTTTTAAATTTGGTGCGGTGCGTTTCAGAATCAGAGGATACGATGCCGATCAGTTTAACACCTACATCAACGGAGCTCCCATGGAAAACCTCGATAATGGTTTTACACCTTACGGCCAGTGGGGTGGTTTAAATGATGTGATGCGTAACCGGGAGTCAACTGCCGGATTAAGGTCAACAACCTTTGGTTACGGCGACCTGGGTGGCCTTACTAATTTTGATACCCGTGCCTCTTATCAGCGCAAGCAAACAAGTATAAACTATGCCCGGTCAAACCGTACTTATGCAAACCGTATCATGCTTACGCATTCAACCGGTTTAAATAAAAAAGGATGGGCCTTCAGCTTTTCAGGTTCACGCCGCTGGGCCGAGGAAGGTTATGCCGATGGAACTTACTACGATGGCTGGTCGTTTTTTACAGGTGTAGATAAACGGTTTAACGACAGGCACCTGCTATCGTTTGTAGCTTTTGGCACACCAACCGAAAATGGCCGCCAGGGCGCATCTGTAAAGGAAATGCTTGATCTGGCAGGAGATAATTTTTATAACCCTAACTGGGGATATCAAAACGGAAAAAAGAGAAATGCCAGTATTGCAAAGTCTTTTCAACCGGTAGGTATTTTAACCCACGACTGGAAAGTAAATGATAAAACATCCCTGCTTACAGCAGCATCGGTAACGTTTGGTAAAAGAAGTGTATCGGGTTTAGACTGGTATAATGCCGCCGATCCAAGGCCCGATTATTACCGCTACCTGCCCAGCTATCAGCTTGATCCCAATTTTGCAGCACAGGTTGCTGATGAGTTGAGGAACGATATCAACAAACGCCAGATCAACTGGGATGCGCTTTATCAAACCAATTATGCCACTCATGATATTGTTCGCAACGTAAATGGAATTTCCGGTAATGATGTTGCAGGCCGCAGGTCGAAATATATTTTAGAAGACAGGATCATCAATACCACCAAATATAATTTCAACAGTATATTAAATACTTCGGTATCGGAGAATGTTACTTTTACTGCAGGTGTTACGTACCAGTCGCAAAGAAATCATTACTATAAAGAAATTGTTGACCTGCTGGGTGGCGAGTTTTACGTGGATGTCAATCAGTTTGGTGAACGTGATTTCCCGACTAATTTCGGTGCAGGCCAGAATGACCTGAACAACCCAAACCGCCTGGTAGGTGTTGGTGATAAACACGGCTATAATTACGACCTGAATATAAAAAGAGGTTCGGTATGGATGCAGGGGGTTTTTAAGTTTCCTAAGTTTGATGTGGTTGTATCAACGGAGCATGCATACACCAGTTTCTTCCGTTATGGAAATGTAAAAAGCGGCTTATTTGCCGATAATTCTTATGGCAAATCAGCCACCTATAATTTTTATAACTCGGGTATTAAAGCCGGTGTAACGTATAAGATAGACGGACGTAATTATATTTTCGCCAACGGATCTTATGGGTCTAGGGCGCCTTTTTTCGAGAATGCATTTATTGCCCCACGTACCCGGGATTTTGTACAGGATAATCTGAAATCAGAAGAAATTTTATCAACCGAAGTCGGCTATGCCATGAATGCCCCTAAATTGAAATTGAGACTCAACGGTTATTATACACAGTTTAAAAACGGGTTGGACGTACTTACTTTTTATAATGACGAGTACCGCAATTTTGTAAACTATGCCATCAGCAATATTGGAAAAGTACATATGGGTATTGAGTTTGGCGCCGAGGCTAAAGTATATAAAGGACTCAGCTTAACGGCTGCCGCTGCAATTGGCCAATACACATACAACACACGCCAGCTGGCAACTGTAACCGCCGATAACAGCGCTGCTATACTTGATAAGGACGTTACCGTTTATTCAAAAGATTTTTATGTGCCTACACCACAGCAGGCTTATACCATCGGGTTCGATTACCGTTCGCCTAATTTCTGGTTCCTGAATGTAAACTTCAATTATTTTGACAAGATGTACCTGAACTATAATCCCATCCGCCGTACGGCATCTGCTGTAAGCGGACTGGATGAAGGATCAGCCAAATGGAACCAGATCATTGACCAGACAGAACTGGAAGATCAATACACACTGGATTTATTTGCCGGATACAGCTGGCTGATGAACAGGAAGTTTAAGGACCTGAAGAAAAGAACCTTCCTGGTTTTCAATGTGGGCGTAAACAATATCCTTGATAACAGGAACCTCGTATCGGGTGGCTATGAGCAACTCCGGTTTGATTTTGCCGAAAAGAATACAGAGAAATTTCCCGACAGGAGATTTTATGCTTATGGCATCAACTTTTTCGCCAGTGTAGGTATCCGTTTTTAATAAATAAACAAGTAATAAACTATTTAAAATATACATCATGAACAAGATTTTAAAATTAATTACAGCAGTATTGATGGTTGCAGCAACCTTTACATTCAGTGCCTGTAAAAAATCATTTGATAATCCTCCGGCAGCATCAGATCCGGCAATTGTTGCCAATACAACCATTAAAGCATTAAAAGCTATGCACACTTCTGCAGGCGCCTATGATGTTATCACTTCTGATATCATTATATCCGGTATTGTTGTAGCAGATGATAAGAGCGGTAATTTATACAAGCAATTATACATACAGGATGCAACCGGTGGTTTGCAGATTTTATTAGATGCAAACAGCCTCTACGGTACTTACCCTGTAGGCCGCAAGATATTTATTAAGTGTAAAGATCTTTGCATAAGCGATTATAACAAAACGATGGAGCTTGGCGTAAAAGCATTGGTGGCAGGCCTTCCTTCTATAGAAGGTATTCCGGCAAACCTGATCAGTAAATATGTAATTGGTGGGTCATTAAGTAACCCGGTGGTTCCGCAGGTTGTAACGCTGGCTCAGTTAGGTGGAACCAATAATACCAATATGCAGGACCAATACATCGGCTCATTGGTTCAATTAGATAATTTTGCATTTAGTAACCTGAATGCAACTTATTCTGATACGTCTGCATTTAAATCTACTGTAAATCTTGATCTGAGAAACTGTTCGGGTGATGCAATCATTATCCGTACAAGTGCTTATGCAAATTTTGCCGGTCAACCTGTTGCGCAAGGACGTGGCAGCTTAACAGCAATTTATACTGTGTTTAATAATACAAAGCAGTTCATTATCAGGGATGCTTCTGATGTGAATTTTACGAACCCTTATGCATGTCCTTTACCTCCGGGTACTTTGTTCCTGGAAGATTTTGAATCAATAGGAGCCAATAACGGTACATTGACCCTAACCGGCTGGAAAAATATCGGGGAAGTTGGAAATGTCTCTTACCAAAATGCAGTTTTCGGGTCTGTTAAATGTGCTAAAATATCAGCATTCAATACCGGCTCATCAACTGTTACCAGTTGGTTCATTATGCCTTCAGTTAATTTAACCGGAACTACTGCTCCAAAACTTAGTTTTTTAGAAGCAGCTGGTTATGCTACAGGCCCTACAGTTCTGGAGGTATTGGTTTCTACAAATTATAACGGCAGCAATACGCCATCAACATCTACCTGGACACAGGTATGGACCAAGACTGCAACAACACCAACCACAGGATATGGTACTTTAACCAGTGTTGGAAATATTAACCTGTCAGCATTCATTGGCCAGACAGTTTATATCGCATTTAAATACAGTGGCGGCGATCCAACCAAAACCACTACTTATGAATTTGATGACGTAAAAGTAACGGCGCAGTAAGCAAAAAATAATTACAAAAATTAAGCGCCATACTATTATAAAGATGGTGCTTAATTTTCATTCAGCAGGAGACTTCAAAAAATATCATGATGAAAAAAATATTTACTTTTTTATTGGTTCTTTTATCATTGCAATCATTTTCTCAATCAACAACACTTGTCATCAGCCAGCTGTATGGTGGTGGTGGAAATTCGGGAGCGCCATATAATGCAGATTTTCTGGAATTGCATAATGTTTCGGCTGTTGCACAAAGTACCGCAGGACTATCTGTTCAATATGCATCATCGGGTGCTACCGGAGTATGGACAGGTGTATTTGCATTACCAACAGCAAGTATTCCGGCCGGGGGTTATTATCTTATCAGGATGAGTGTAACAGGTGCTACAGGCGTGGCATTACCAACTCCGGATGCGGCTCCAACTGCAGGAAGTGAAATTGCCATGTCTGCAACAAACGGAAGAGTGGCTTTGGTAAATGGAATCACTGCATTAACAGGATGCCCGACAGCAAATGTTATTGACCTGGTGGGTTTTGGTACTTCTGTTTGTTTTGAAAATACTGCCACACCTGCATTGAGTAATACCACTGCGGCGTTAAGAAATAATAATGGATGTACGGATACCGATAATAACAGTTCAGATTTTACAGTAGGCGCTCCGGCTCCACGTAACAGTGCTGCCGCTGTATTAACCTGTGGTGCAGCTTCACCAAATTTAACTGCAACCACACTTACTGCATTTGGTGGTGTTTGTATAAATACAACAGCCGGCCCTAATTCTTTTACAATTACCGGCTCTGCACTTACCGCAGCAAATGTTACCGTGGGTGCGCTTGCAGGATTCACTTATTCAACAACTGCAGGCGGTACTTATACAAGCACTTTAAGTTTAACTCAACCGGGTGGCGCTTACGCACAGGATATTTTTGTACAGTTTACGCCAACTGCCATTCAATCTTACCATGGTAACATAACTGTTGGCGGCGGCGGCGCAACAGCCATCAATGTAGCAGCATCCGGTGCCGGTATAAATGCCCCGGCATTAACAACAGGCGCTGCAACTGCTGTAACACAGGTTTCAGCTACGCTGGAAGGTACAATTTCTTCAACCGGTTGTACAGCAGTAACTGCGTATGGTATTGAATACAGTACAACCATGAATTTTCCGAACGGAACCGGTACGGCTGTTCCTTCCACTAATCTCAGTGCCGGAACTTTTACATCTGGTATTAGCGGCTTAACTGCAAACACAACTTATTATTATCATGCCTATGCAACCAATGGCGGCGGTACAGGTTATGGCAGCGAACAATCTTTTACAACAAGTGCAGCTTCGGTGCCGGGTATGGTGATCAGCCAGGTATATGGCGGTGGTGGAAATGCATCAGCAACCTATAACCAGGATTTTGTTGAATTGTTCAACAGGAGCAATGCAACTATTGATATCAGCGGATGGAGTGTGCAATATGGATCAGCAACCGGACCAGGTGGTACAGGAGACTGGGCAGTTGCTGCAATTCCTGCAACTACTACAGTTGCACCGGGTAAATATTACCTGGTTGCATTGGCAACAGGTGCAACAGGAATTGCTTTACCAACTGCAGATCTCATCAATACAACTATCAATATGAGCGGCACGGCAGGTAAAGTTGCATTGGTAAATGATGCAGTTGCACTGAATGGGACAACAGCCTGTAACAGTGCTACAGTGGCAGATGTATTAGGTTACGGAACAACAGCAACCTGTTCTGAAACGGCTCCTTTCAATACAACAGGTATTGACAATACGAAAGCCAGTTTCAGGAAATCAGATGGTTGTATAGATGCAAATAATAACAGCACAGATTTTGAAGTGCTTTCAGTTTTGCCGAGAAACAGTGCAACAGCAGCGAATATCTGCGGTGCAGCTTCTCCAACATTATCTGCAACAGCCCTCACTGCATTTGGCAATGTTTGTATCAACACAACTGCAGGGCCTAATTCATTTACCATAACAGGAACTGCATTAACGAATGCAGATGTTACTGTTGCTGCTTTGGCAGGATTTACTTATTCAACAACTGCCGGTGGAACTTATACAGGTTCATTAAGTTTAACCCAGCCGGGTGGCGCATATTCCCAACAGATATTTGTACAATTTATGCCAACTGCTGTTCAGACTTACAGTGGTAATATACCAATTGGCGGTGCTGGTGCAACAGCAATAAATGTTGCTGCTGCCGGATCAGGTGTTAATACAATGCCAACAGTAACAACCGGTGCTGCCAGTGTTATAACAACAACATCAGCAACTTTAGCCGGTAGTATTCCTGCAAACGGATGTACTGCGGTAACTGCTTATGGCATTGAATACAGTATAACAAATGGTTTTCCCAACGGAACCGGAACCCAGGTCGCTTCCACTAATTTAAGTGCAGGCAATTTTTCTTCCGGTCTTACAGGTTTAACTCCTGGCATCACTTATTATTATAAAGCCTATGCTACAAATGCAGGAGGCACCGCATATGGAGCACAGCAGTCGTTTACAACAATTGCTTTGACACCTGTAATTACGGTAACAGCACTCAGTACATTTGGAAGTGTTTGTATCAATACAGTTGCCGGTCCAAATTCATTTACAATAAATGGTACTAATCTTTCCACAGCCGATATATTGGTTGGCCCGTTAGCGGGATTTAGTTTTTCCACAACAGCAGCAGGAACTTATACAGCTTCATTAACCTTAATACAGCCGGGCGGAAATTACAGTCAGCAGGTTTTTGTAAACTTCAGCCCCGTGGCTGTTCAGTCTTATAATGGTAATATTCCTGTTACAGGGGCCGGGGCACCTCCGGTATCTGCAGCGGCTACTGGTTCAGGTATTAATACTGTGCCTTCGGTAACCAGTGCTGCAGCCAGTGCTGTAACACAGAGCTCTGCAACGGTTTCCGGAACCATACCTGCTATTGGATGTTCAGCAATAACTGCATATGGTATCGAGTTCAGTACAACCAATGGTTTCCCTAATGGAACCGGAACAACAGTTGCTTCATCTAATTTAAGCGGTATTAATTTCAGCTCGGCACTTACAGGTCTTACACCGGGCAGCATTTATTATTATCATGCTTATGCAACCAATGCAGGTGGAACTTCTTATGGAGCCCAGGGTTCATTTACAACTTCGGCACCTGTATTGACAGCAACACCGCTCACATCATTTGGTGCTAATTGTATCAACACAACAGCAGGGCCAAATTCATTTGTAATAAACAGCACGGCAGTTACAGCAGCCAATATAAATGTTGGCCCGTTGAATGCTTATACTTTCTCAACAACAGCTGCCGGTACTTATACAGCTTCTTTAAGCCTTGCTCATGCAGCCGGACCATTTACGCAAACTGTATATGTGAAGTTCACGCCAACAGCTGTTCAGTCTTATAATGGTAATATACCGGTAAGTGGCGGTGGTGCAGCAACAATTAATGTTGTAACAAGCGGCAACGGTTCAAATACTGCTGCAACGGTTGTCAGCGGAAATGCAACTGTCCTCAGTGCGAATGCTGTAATGTTAAACGGAACGGTTAGCAGTACCGGTTGCAGCCCGGTTACAGGTTATGGTATTGAGTACAGCGGTATCAGTGGTCTTGCAAACGGTCTTGGAACTAAAGTTCCATCAGCCAATTTAAGTAGCGGAAATTTCTCTGCTACATTAAATGGCCTGGTGCAGGGAGCAACCTATTATTACAAAGCTTATGCAACCAACAGTGCCGGCATAAATTATGGTACGCAGCAATCGTTTACTACAACAAGTATTCCGTCAGGTTTTGTAATTTATTCAAGCCCGGTACAACGCAACAGCAACCTGCATTATACCTATAACGATATCAAGCCGGGGCATTACCAAATTCAGATATTCAACAGTGTGGGCCAGTTAGTTTTTCAGAAAGCGCTGATCACTCAATTGAATTTTATTGATGATAATTTTATTGTACCCGGCAAACTGGGAACCGGAGTTTACAGTTTACAAATTGCCAGTCCTGATTTCAGGGATAAGAAAATATTTATGATCTGGTAAGAAGATCAGCGAATATAAATGCAACGGCTTCCGGTTTGGGAGCCGTTGTTTTTTAAAGACCTGTTTAGTTTTCGGGGTTTTAAGTAATTTGTATCTGAAAATCGTTCGTGACATGAACCAAGGCGCAGGTGTTAGCTGGGTGTTTATTTACTAAACGAAAAGTGTTTAATTAAAAAGATGATGCCTAAACAATTTTAATAAAAAAACAAGGGCAATGAAAGAGATTCTTGATCATTTAACGAAGCATTTTATTTTTTTGTTTGAAGAGAAAAATTTTAAAATTATAAATTCAGAGTATTACTCTAAAGAAGCGGCGAAAGTAACATTGACTTGTGAATATTTTTTTATCAGACTTTATCAGGAAAGAGATCATACATTTATGGATATTGGAAGTGTTTTTGACAATGAAGCTTACGCTGATAGTTTCTGGATAAAGAAAATAATACTGCAGGAAGCTAATCCGGATGACAACACAGTAGCTGCATTACATGCCCTGTTTTTAAGAACACAATTTGAAAAAATAGTCGCACTGTTCGCTGCCGAAAATTATAAAAATACGATTCAGTTAACAAAGCAGCTTTATAAAGAAAGGTGGAGTTGATTTTCATTCCCGGCAACGTCTCCGGGTTTGAGAGCCGTTGTTTTTTTAAAATGGTTTTATTTTCGGGGGTTTAAGTAATTTGGATCTGAGAATGGTTCATTTCAGCCACGAATGCAAGGCAAAAAAAATAATAACGTAAATGATAAAGAATGAAATTGTTGAATAGCGAAGATTTGGGGTATGTGTTTCAGTATCCTAAAGATTTTCTGAAACTAAATGAACTAGGCTTTATTAAAATTATGCCTTGGGAATTGATTATAGATGACAGGCTTTTGCAGAGGTATAATGGATTAAAGAAAAGATTTCCTGATAGAAAACTGATTCCGTTTGCACAAAGAAGGGACTGTGATGATGTAGCTTGTTGGGATTTAAATAACAATAATAAGGTTACAGTTATTCATGATTATTCTGAACCTGGTTGGGAACAAGTTGCAGTTTTTGATTCATTATGGAATTGGTTTAGAAAAGTTTCAGAAGATATAATTGAATTTGCAAATGAGGATGTCGAATAGTTTCTTTTGCCGGTCTCTCATTTCCAGTAACGTCTCCGGCACGGGACGTTGCGTACTACGGGAGACGTTGCTGAAAAAAAATCAAGGCATAGTCCTATAATAGTTTAAACTGTGATTGTCACTTTTTAAATGATAAATTTTATAAATAAATATAAGATACTGCTTGCAATATTGTTATTGCTGGTTTTCTCATTCAGTACAAAATTAGCACTGTTGATTTTTTGTATTCTATTTCAAATCGGATCTTTAATTGAAATTATTAAGGAGGTAAACAAGTATAAGAAAACAAAAAAGGGAATATATGCAATTGGAAAATTAATTGAAGTGCGTAAAATACCGGGCATTGAAAACGATGTGCACAATTATGAAGGAACAATAGAATTTTTTTTACCGGGAGAGAATAAAAGTTGTCATGTAAAGTATAAGTTTTCCTCTATAATAAGACCAGAAGCAACAAAAAAGTATAGAATTTGGGTTGACGAAAAGGAGCCCAAAAATTCAGTTGTGTTAGAGTATTATGGTAGCTATTGGAAATCTTCTGTATTTTTTTTTAGTATACTATTTCTTGGATTATTAATAGTGGATTTTATTTTGTTAAATCAAATAATAAATTAAATTTTTGCCGCTGACCGTGTTAGTCGTGCGTTTGCCGCCGGTCTGGTCTGCGACCAGCGACGAAGAACTACAGTATACTGCCAGATGAGAAAATTCAATTTAAATCATCGTTGGTCGCAGACCAGACGATGGCTGTTCATGAGTTTAAAAGCCAAATATTAAAGTGAAGTCATGGTATAGTGCCAACCTGACAGCAAAACCCCCTTGGTACTATGTTTGCACCCTACTCAAAAAACTAATCAAACTATGCAAAAAGGCAGTATACGGGTACAAACCGAGAACATTTTCCCCATTATCAAGAAATTTTTATACAGTGAACATGACATTTTTATACGTGAGCTGGTCAGTAATGCAGTTGATGCCAACCAGAAACTGAAAACATTGTCTTCCATTGGCGAAGCAAAGGGCGAACTGGGAGAGCTGAGAATTGATATTAAGCTTGACAAAGAGAAAAAGACATTGACCATTTCTGATACCGGAATTGGTATGACAGAAGAAGAAATTGATAAATACCTGAACCAGGTTGCATTCAGCGGGGCAGAGGAATTTTTAGAGAAATACAAAGGACAGAATGAAGCCAATATCATTGGCCATTTTGGCCTGGGCTTTTACAGCTCCTTTATGGTAAGTGATAAAGTGGAAGTTATTTCTAAAAGTTTTAAAGAAGATGCTAAGGCTGTAAGATGGGAATGCGATGGCAGCCCGGAATTTAGTTTGGAAGAAGTAGAGAAAGAGAGCAGGGGTACTGATATTGTTTTACACCTGAATGCTGAGAGTGAAGAATTTTTAGAACCTTCAAGGATCAGTTCTGTATTGGAAAAATTCTGCCGGTTTTTACCCATACCGATTTTCTTTGCCGCAGGCCCCGGTGGGGAGGACAAACAGATCAATAACCCAACTCCTGCCTGGACAAAAAAACCATCTGAATTAACTGATGAAGATTACCAGAATTTTTATAAAGAATTATATCCGTTTGGTGAACCACCTTTGTTCTGGATACACTTAAATGTAGATTATCCCTTTAATCTTACTGGTATTTTATATTTCCCCAAGATCAAGCAGACCTACGAAATACAGAAAGATAAAATTCAATTGTACAGTAACCAGGTTTTTGTAACCGATGAGGTTAAGGATATTGTGCCGGAGTTTTTAATGCTGATGCATGGCGTTATTGACAGCCCGGATATTCCGCTGAATGTAAGCAGGAGTTATTTACAAGGCGATCCGAATGTGCGGAAGATCAATTCGCACATCACCAAAAAAGTAGCTGATAAACTGGAAGAGATATTTAAGAGTGACCGTAAACAGTTTGAAGAAAAATGGGAGAGTCTTGGTTTGTTTGTTAAGTATGGTATGATGACTGACGATAAGTTTTTAGAGAAGGCGAATAAGTTTCATATTATGGAAGCGGCCGCCTCTAACTCTCCCGAAGGGAGAGAACTTACCGAAGCGAAGTTCTATACAATTGAAGAATACAGGATAGCCGCTGAAACACTGCAAAAAAACAAAGATGGTAAACTTGTTATCCTTTATACAACCAATCCGGTGCAGCAGGATGCTTATATACAGCAGGCTGTGGCAAAAGGTTATATGGTTGTAAGTCTTGAAACGATCATTGACAATGGCTTCATCAACCAGATGGAAATGAAATGGGAGAATGTACAGTTTGTACGTGTGGACAGTGATATTGTTGATAATTTGATTGATAAACAGGAGGCTGGAGATAGTGTGCTGAGTAAAGATGATGAAGAAAAATTAAAAGGATTATTTGCTGTACAGATACCTGAATTAAATGTATCGGTGGAAGTGAAAGGATTAAGTGCAGAAGCGCCACCCGTTGTGGCAACCAGGCCTGAGTTTATGCGCCGCATGAAAGATATGGCTGCCATGCAGGGTGGTATGGGATCTTTTTATGCACAAATGCCTGATGAAGTTACCCTTACTGTAAACGGAAACCATGCTATTTATAAAACGGTATTAGCAGAAGCAATTCCGGAAAAACAAGAAAAAGTAGTACACAATCTTGCCGACCTGGCTTTGTTATCGCAGGGGTTATTAAAAGGAAACAGTTTAACCAGTTTTATAAACAGGAGTGTGGAGTTGATGAGTTAACAGTAAACTCAAGATTTTTTAAAAGGACGCAGTTTTTTCTTCGTCCTTTTAGTTTTCTAAAATCACCGCTTCTATGTATTTCATCTTTTTGCTGTACCAGGTTTCGTTATATCCTGCTTTGAAAAACTGTTCTTTGTATAAAGGATTTACGTAAATGATATTGAGTTTCCTGGGATTGTTTTGGAGGCTTTCAAAAATATTATTTACAACTGCACTCATGATGATCTCATCAAAAGGGTTGAAGAAAAAGATGCAATCCACATCATCGGGTATCTCAAAATAAAAGGCATCGTTATTAATAACTTTAAATTGAAGATCAGGGAAATTTTGATTCGTAAGGCAGAGGTTTCCTGTTGCAATTTCACACAGGTCTTTTGAAATATCAATGCCCGTAACTTTATTAAAACCATGATGGGCAGCTACACACAATGCCCTTCCCTTACCGCAACCCATGTCGAGAAAATGATTGCGTGGTGATACAGGCAATTGCTGAAAGGCCTCTTCAAGTAAATAATAATTTACAGGCATGTAAATGGTGGCATGCGAAATATCAACGCCGAGTTCCTCAAGTTTTATCAACTCATCTTCACCTGTAGTATTTATTTTATATTTTCTTTCACCTTTTATTTCCTGCTTTATCATGTACCAGGCAATTTTAAAATCCCAGTTATCAAGCAGGAAATAAAAATATCTTATGTAGGCTATGAATTTCATCAGTCACTGCTGCGGAGGTCAATTACTTTTAATTGTAAACTTTTGTTGCCGTTCCATTCATTTTCATCCAGCGTAAAAACAAGGTCGAATGGTTTTTTTAATAAGGCAAATTTTTCAGCCAGGTTAAATCCAATTCCGGTAAATGAAAATTTATCCTGCTTTACCACAAAGCGGATATGCAGTTCTTTTACAATTTTTGAATAGCCGGTATCCTGCACATTTTTTGCAACAAAGACGGGCCGCATATTTTCCGGGCCAAATGGCTCCATCTGGCAAATAATATCATAAAAGTTTTGTGTTAATGCAGAGAACGAAATTTCAGTGTCAATAATAATTTCAGGTATCAAAAGCTTTTCAGGAATTGTAGCGGATACCACTTCTTCAAATTTAGCAGTAAAAGGTTCAATATTTTCGGGCAGCAGGGAAAGTCCTGCGGCTGCAAAATGCCCGCCATATCCCACCAGGAATTCCCTGCATGCATGAATAGCCTCATATAAATTAAAACCGGCAACACTCCTGGCACTGCCGGTTGCTATCCCATCGCTTTGGGTAAGTACAACGGTGGGGCGGTAATAAGTTTCAATCAGCCTGCTGGCAACAATGCCAACAACGCCTTTATGCCAGTGGTCACGAAACACAACGGTTGTTTTTTTATTTTGAAGAGCAGTATTTGTATTAATGATTTCGAGTGCTTCTGCAGTGATACTGCTGTCGGCTTCTTTTCGGTCGGTATTGTCGCTGTGCAGCATTTCAGCAAATTCCAATGCTTTGTCATAATCCTCTTCAACAAAAAGCTGCACTGCTTTTTTTGCATCATCCATCCGGCCTGCAGCATTTACTCTTGGTGCAATAACAAATACCACATTATTAATAGATAATTTTTTTTGAAGACCACCTAAAAATATCAATGCTTTAATACCTGCATTAGGCAGGCTGTTTATTTTTTCCAAACCATAATAAGCAAGTATCCTGTTCTCCCCTGTCATGGGTACAATATCGGCAGCAATGGCAACAGCAACCAAATCAAGGTAACCATGATAATGTTCTTCATCAATATTAAGATGGGATGCCAGGGCAGTAATTAATTTAAAACCTACGCCACAACCGCAAAGTTCCTTATAGGGATAATTGCAATCAATTTGTTTAGGATTAAGAATGGCAACAGCTGGCGGAATTTCTTTATCGGGTAGATGATGATCGCACACAATAAAATCTATACCAATATCTTTTGCATAAGCAATCAGGTCAATAGATTTAATGCCGCAGTCTAAAGAGATGATCAACGAAAAATTATTTTCTTTCGCAAAATCAATTCCCATTTTACTTACACCGTAACCTTCCCTGTACCTGTGCGGAATATAAAAATCGAGGAATGCTGCATCATAAATTTTACACAGGAATTTGTACATGCAGGCAACAGAAGTTGTACCATCAACATCATAATCACCAAAAACAAGTATCTTTTCTTTTTTTTCAAAAGCGGTAACAATGCGCTGTACTGCTTTGTCCATGTCTTTCATCAGCCACGGATCGTGCAGGTCACTTAGTTGTGGTCTGAAATACTGTTTGGCTTTTTCGAAATCATCAAACCCCCGTTCTGCCAATATGCTGCACAGGGCAGGGTTAATTTTCAGCGATTCCTGTAAAGCATCTGTTTTACTTTTATCTGCCTGTAATATTTTCCACCTTTTTTCCATTTAATATTTTCTGTCAGTTGTATACCTGACCAGTTCTTCCAGTGCTTTTCTAACTTCATTGTCAGGAAAGCTGTACAAGATCTCCAGGGCCTCATCACGGTATGCATTCATTTTTTTGGAAGCGTAGCTGATCCCTCCTGCTTCTTTTACTGCATTAATAACGTATTTTACTTTTTTTGGGTTTTTATTTTCATTTTTGATAATATATATCAATTCTCTTTTTGCAGCGCCGGAAGTATTGTTGAGTGTATAAATTAATGGCAGGGTAAGTTTTTTTTCTTTTATATCGTTGCCGGTGGGTTTACCAATATCTTCCTTTCCGTAATCAAACAGGTCATCTTTAATTTGAAAGGCGATACCTACTTTCTCCCCAAAAAGTTTCATTTTAGCAGTTACCTCTTCATTTTTACTTGTACTGAACGAACCTGCTGCGCAGGCCGAAGAAAGCAAGGAAGCTGTTTTATTCCGTATTATCTCAAAGTAAATCGCTTCATCGAGATTTAATTTCCTGGTCTTCTGTAGCTGGAGCAGCTCTCCTTCACTCATTTGTTTAACCGCATCGGAAAGAATATGAAGGTGCTTAAAATCATTATTTGAAGTAGCTAAGAGTAAACCCTTCGACAAGAGGTAGTCTCCAACCAGCACCGCAATCTTTTTATTCCAAAGGGCATTAATGGAAAAAAAACTTCTCCGTTCCAGTGAATCATCCACAACATCATCATGAACCAAAGTAGCTGTGTGCAATAATTCAACCAGGGCAGCAGCCCTGTATGTACTTTCATTTATCTCTCCATGAAGTTTGGCACTTAATAAGACAAACATGGGCCTCAATTGTTTGCCTTTACGTTTAATAATATACTTCATTATTGTATCGAGTAATGCTGTTTCGCTTTTAACAGCTTCAGCAAACTTCTTTTCAAAAATTTTCAGCTCAGGACCAATAATGTTGTTAATAAAGTTCATATATAAACCATGGCAAGATACCACAGTAAGAAACCCTGTCAAAGTAAATTTAATGATGTCTTTTTACTTTTATTATATAGATAAGTGCCGTATTTGAATTAAAAACATTATTTTTGCGTGCAACGAAACCACAATTACCTGTGTCTTTCCCTCTTAAATAAAAGAGGAATATTGAATGTCAACCTAAATAAATTAGAAAAAAGTTTGATTATTAGGCTGCATTTGATATTTTTGCTTTAAAATTAACTCGTATATATTCAAAATTTTTTTTAACTATTAACTTATGATAAGCAAAAAGTACAAATTTTTATTAGGGATTTTATTCCTTTTTCTTTCAACCGGCACTTTTGCCCAGGTTGGAGGGGCTGGGAGTGTTTATGACTCTTCTGTTATCCCTGCTAAAAGAATGCCTCAACAAAATGAATTCTGGAACAGCTCATATAATTTCCCTGCAAAGCCACGTAATATGTGGGAAGTAGGTGTTTCCGGTGGTATGTTCACTGTAAGTGGTGACGTGGCTGCCAAATTGCCAACACTAGGTTTTTCAGCTCATGTAAGAAAAGCTTTTGGATATGTGTTTTCAGTAAGACTTCAATATTTAAATGGAACCGGTAAAGGTTTGAACTGGCTGGCCAGTGAGAATTATGGAAAGAATCAGGCATGGAATACACAATACAATGCCCCTGTAAGAGTGCCGGGAAATCCTGACAGGACTGTAGGAACTCTTGACCCTGCCGGAGCAGGTCAAAGACCTTATGACCAGGTTTATTATAATTACAAAGTAAAAATGCAGGATCTTGGATTGCAGGGAATAGTAACTTTAAACAATGTCCGTTTCCATAAGCAAAAAACCGGAATGGTTATTTATGGTGGTGGAGGTATAGGTGTTTCCTGGTTTAAAACCATGGTAAATGCCCTGGATGCAGGCGGTAACCCATATACTGCATTATTTAATTCAATTACCCCGGCTACTTACAGCAACAGAAAAGATGTGTTGAAAGCTTTAAAAGCCGGTATGGATAAAACATATGAAACGCAGGCTGATAATGAATTAACCCGTCGTCCTAAATTAGGGAATAACACCTTAAAGCCATCTGGTACCGTGTTGGCGGGTGTTGCTATAAAATTAAGCAAGCGAATTAATCTTGCGATAGAAGACAGGTTTACATTTGTAAAGACAGACTTATTAGATGGTCAGCGCTGGCAGGAACATGCCTGGGGTGATGCTGTTTTAACTAGTGATTTTGATTCATATAATTATGCCTCCATTGGCCTGAATGTAAACCTGGGTGGTAAATCAGTTGAGCCTTTGTGGTGGGTTAATCCTTTGGATTATGCTTATGATGAATTACGCAATCACCGTAATGTTAAGATACCTAAGAACGAGTGTAATGATGCTGATGGTGATGGCGTTTGCGATCATTTAGACAGAGAGCCAAATACACCTGCAGGTTGTCCTGTTGATACACACGGTGTAACCAGGGATACTGATGGTGATGGAGTACCTGATTGTAAGGATAAGCAATTAATTACACCAACTGAGTGTCAACCAGTTGATGCAGATGGTGTTGGTAAATGCCCTGATCCTGAGTGTTGTAAAAACCCTCCGCCTGTTGTACAAGATTGCCCTTGCGATTATCCAAGTCTTTCATTTAAGGGTAACGCTACTGTTTTAAGTGGTGATAATAAAGCTATGTTAGCAACAGTTGCTACTAAGATGAAAGCTAACCCAACTTGTTTGATTACGATCAATGGATACCCTGAAGCTTCAAAAGCTTCTCAGGCAAATTGTCAGAAGAGATTGGATTTAATTAAGATTTACCTGATTGAAAAAGAAGGTATCAGTGCAGACAGGATATCTACCAATTGTGAAATTGCAGGTGGAGATAAAAATACTATTGACGTTAAGTGTAATTAATTAAGGAATTGCAGTATAAATAAGCCCCCCGTTTTTGCGGGGGGCTTATTCTATCTGGTAAAAGCCTTCTTTATCAAATCCTTAACTGTAGTTTTTTGGCAATTTCTTTAATTACTGGCATTTTTGGGTTAATTACATTAATTTCGCATTTCTTTATGAGAATAATAAGAGTTTTAATAACATCAGTACTGTTTGTATCGCTTTTTACTTCCTGTAACAAATACAATAAAGTTTTAAAAAGTAAAGATTACGAGTATAAACTTAAAATGGCAGATGAGTATTTTGCAAACAAGAAATATAAAATAGCTGAACAATTATATAAAGAGTTGTTTCCCATATATAAGGGCAGTATAAAGTTTGAAGAACTCTATTATAAAGATGCTTATTGCTATTATTATATGTCGATGTATGCCGATGCGGAAAGCCTGTTTAAAGGTTTCCTGGAAGTGTTTCCAAACAGCAAGTATGCAGAGGAGGTAGATTATATGAGGGCTTTTTGTTTTTATAAGCAATCACCAAAGCTGGAGCTGGAGCAGGTAGCTACAACCAGGGCCATGGGTATGATGCAGACTTTTATCATCACACATCCCGGGTCCGCCAGAATTAAAGATGCCTCAGATGTGATTGATAAATGCCGGGAGAAATTGGAGAAGAAGGAATACAGATCTGCTGAATTATATTATAGTTTGGGTCAGTTCAGAGCTGCAGCCATTGCATTCAGCAATTTAACCAATAACTATCCTGAATCTTTAAAAGGAGAAGATTATAAATTAAAAACAGTTAAATCGTATTACAGGTTTGCAAAATTGAGTGTTCTGGATAAGCAGGTTGAACGATACGAAAAAGTTACTGAAGAGTATGAGGATTTCATTGACAGGTATCCGGAAAGTAATTTGCTGAAAGATGCTGAAAATTATAGTAAACTAAGTAAAAATCATATTAAAGACATAAAAAATGAGCAAACTAAGACGGCAGCTAAGCGCTAACACAAGCAGCGTTGTAGAACCAAAAAAATTATCTGACATAAAAGAAAAAACAGGTAACCTGTATGAATCAATTGCCATCGTAGCAAAAAGGGCAAATCAGATCAATATTACTTTGAAAGAAGAGCTGCATAATAAGCTTGAAGAATTTGCAAGCCATACAGACAGCCTGGAAGAAATTCATGAGAACAAGGAACAGATAGAAATTTCCAAAGCATACGAACGTATGCCTAATCCTGCTTTATTGGCTACCCAGGAGTTTATGGAAGATAAAGTTTACTTCCGTAAAAATGACGAGGATCTGTTTAGCTAAGCATTTAATATTTTAGCATCTTATTTAATTAAGAAGTCATAATTTTAACCCCACACCTGTTTTAAAAGATGTGGGGTTTTTTATGTTAAAAGGAAAAAAGATCTTATTAGGAGTAAGTGGCAGCATTGCTGCCTATAAAGCAACTATTTTAACCAGGTTGTTAATTAGAGCAGGGGCAGAAGTAAAAATAGTAATGACCTCCGCTGCTAAAGATTTTGTAACGCCCCTTTCACTTTCTACTTTATCTAAAAATCCGGTCTTAGCTGATCTTTCTGATAATGATTCCTGGGCAAATCATGTTATGCTTGGCAGGTGGGCCGATATAATGTTGATTGCTCCGTTAAGTTGCAACAGCTTAGCTAAAATGGCAAATGGAATCTGCGATAACCTGCTTCTGGCGGTTTATCTTTCTGCAACCTGCCCTGTTGTAGTAGCTCCTGCAATGGATGAAGATATGTGGCATCATGGTACAACAAAAAAGAATCTTAACACAATAGCGGGCTTTGGAAATCATGTTATCCCTGTAGAAAATGGTGAGTTGGCAAGTGGATTGACAGGTGAAGGAAGAATGGCAGAGCCAGAATCTATAGCAGGCTGGCTGAATGGTTTTTTTTTGAAAGAATCTGAACTTACAGGGAAAAAAGTTTTAATTACAGCCGGCCCAACTTATGAAGCAATTGACCCTGTCCGCTTTATTGGTAACCACTCTTCGGGTAAAATGGGAATTGCAATTGCTGAAGAAATGAAAATGAGAGGCGCCGATGTAACGTTAGTATTAGGTCCTTCTGATATAACAGTTAACAGCGGTATTAAAGTATTGCATGTACAATCGGCGGCGGAAATGTATGCTGCCTGCGAAAAAAAATTTCCTTCATCTGATATAGCTATCATGAGTGCAGCAGTGGCAGACTATACCCCGGTGCAACCAGCTAAAGAAAAAATTAAGAAAACAGAAAATGATTTTTCTGTACAGTTAACCAAAACAAAAGATATTTTAAAGCATCTTGGCACCCAAAAGGCCAATGGCCAGATATTGGTTGGGTTTGCTCTGGAAACCAATAACGAAAAGGAAAACGCAATAAAAAAACTGCAAACAAAAAATGCAGATATGATCGTTTTAAATTCATTACAGGATGCCGGTGCAGGGTTTGGATATGATACTAACAAAATCACTATTTTTGATAAAACGGGTAAAGAATATCCATTTGATATAAAATCAAAAAAGGAAGTAGCTATTGATATTGTAAATACAATCAGTAAACTAATACATGAGAAAGTTTAATTTATTATTGCTCCTGGTTATTTTTTCTAAGTTTTCAACAGCGCAGGAATTGAAAGCCAATATTACTGTTGTAAGTAACCAGGTAAACAGCAATGTCAATCAAAATGTTTTCCGCACCCTGCAAACGGCCCTGAATACTTTTATAAATACACGTAAGTGGACTTCCGATAATTTTCAGCCAAACGAAAAAATTGAATGTAATTTTTTACTGAACCTGCAGCCAACAAGCGATCTTAACGTATATGATGCATCCCTCACCATCCAGGCAGCCAGGCCGGTTTTTAATACATCCTATCTTTCTCCTATCATTAATTATAAAGATGATAATATTAAATTCAAGTATGTAGAATTTCAGCAACTGGAATTCAATGAAAACAGGGTTGCAGGTTCAGATGCGTTGATTTCAAACCTTACGGCCATTATTGCTTATTATGCCAACATGATACTGGCTTTCGATTATGATTCTTTTTCACCCCGTGCCGGCGATCCATATTTTCAAAAAGCACAGAATATTGTAAATAATGCACCGGATGGGAGAGGCATTTCGGGATGGAGGGCATTTGACGGAACCCGTAACCGTTACTGGCTGGTGGAAAATATGCTGAACAGCCGGTACACCATTATGCATGATGTATATTATAATTATTACCGTTTGGGTATGGATAAATTATATGAAGATGAGAATGCAGCAAGGCTTGAAGTGTTGAATGTTTTGAACCTGTTGAGTAATTTCAATAATGATAATCCCAATAAAATGATAAACCAGTTTTTTTTCCAGGGGAAGTCAACTGAACTGATCAAAATATTTTCTAAAGCACCACAGCAGGACAAAGCAAGAGCATCTGATCTCCTGCAAAGAATGGATATCACCAATGCTGCTAAATATAAAGATGAATTGAAATGATGAGGATATTTATACTGCTCTTATGCAGCCTGGCTGCAGTATGCTCATCCTGCAGAGATAAGAATAAAATACCTGAAGGAATATTAAAGCCTGATAAGATGCAGGCAGTTATGTGGGATGTTGTAAGGGCAGATATATTTACAAGAGATTTTATTATAAAGGATACGGCTAAAAATGCAACAGAAGAAAATTTAAAATTGCAGCAGGAAATATTTGCTATCCATCATATTTCGAAAGAAGATTTTTATAAGAGCTATAATTATTATAATTTGAATACCGGGCTTATGAAAGCAGTGATGGACAGTATGATAAATAAGGCCGAAAAGAAAAAGGAAAAAACTAAACCCTGGGAGGTTCAATAATATGAATAAAGTGTATAAAAATGCAGCTGATGCAGTTTCCGATATTAAAGACGGAGCTGTTATTATGCTGGGTGGGTTTGGATTATGCGGAATACCTGAAAACTGTATTGCAGCATTGGTGAGTAAAGGCCCGAAAGACCTTACCTGCATATCCAATAATGCAGGTGTGGATGATTTTGGCATTGGCCTGATGTTACAGCAAAAACAGGTGAAAAAAATGATCTCATCGTATGTGGGAGAAAATGCGGAATTTGAAAGGCAGTTATTGAGTGGCGAACTTGAAGTTGAACTAATACCACAGGGCACCCTGGCAACAAGATGCATGGCTTCGGGGTATGGAATGCCGGCTATTTTTACACCGGCTGGTGTGGGTACAGAAGTGGCTGAAGGAAAAGAGACCAGGATCTTTAATAAAAAAGAATACTTACTGGAATATTCTTTTGATTCGGATTTTGCGCTTGTAAAAGCATGGAAGGGCGATACCGACGGTAACCTGATCTTTAAAGCTACTTCCAGAAACTTTAATCCCTTAATGGCCATGGCAGGTAAAATAACCATCGCCGAAGTAGAAGAACTTGTGCCTGCAGGTGAACTGGATGCCAACCAGGTACATACGCCGGGAATTTATGTACATCGCATTTTTCAGGGAAAAGGTTATGAAAAAAGGATTGAGCAAAGGACGACGACCCCCTCCGCCCCCTAAAGGGGGAACCGGGAACTTTTGGTTGTAAACAGTTTTCTATATTCGATCAGTTATAATTAGAAAATAAATCACTGAACATTTTTTTGACACTTAGAATGTCAGATAAATAATTTTAAACTTTAAAACTTAGTTCTCTGCCATGGCTGAGAAAGGATTATGGCTTTATCAAAAGAACAGATAGCACAACGTATTGCAAAGGAACTTAAAGACGGTTATTATGTTAACCTTGGGATTGGCATACCAACCCTGGTGGCTAATTATATACCGGAAGGCATAAATGTAGTATTGCAAAGTGAGAACGGCTTATTGGGTATGGGGCCTTTTCCTGTGGAAGGAGATGAAGATGCTGATTTAATAAATGCAGGAAAACAGACTATTACTACAGTGCCCGGTTCTTCTTTTTTTGACAGTGCCATGAGTTTTGGAATGATACGTGCCGGAAAAGTAGACCTGACTGTTTTGGGTGCCATGGAAGTAAGTGAGCAGGGTGATATAGCTAACTGGAAAATTCCCGGCAAGATGGTAAAGGGAATGGGCGGTGCCATGGACCTGGTTGCCAGCGCAAAAAATATTATTGTTGCCATGATGCATACCAATCCCAAAGGGCAAAGTAAACTTTTACCAGCCTGCAGCTTGCCGCTTACCGGAATAAAATGTATTAAAAAAATTGTAACCGAACTGGCAGTACTGGATGTTACCAGCAATGGCTTTAAGTTACTGGAACGGGCTCCCGGCGTTACGGTTGAAGAAATAGTTTCAAAAACTGCGGGTAATTTAATTGTTGAAGGAGAGATACCTGAAATGCAGTTTTGAAGAAACTTAAAAGCCTGGAAAGTTGTTCAAGGGCTTAAAACTTTCGTCTATTTTTGAGTTATATGCCAGTAAATTGGACACCTCGTTATGAAAAAAGCATTGATAATAATCGCTTTATTTTTTTCAACACTCACACAAGGGCAAATTCCGAAGGAGGAAGCTTACAAAAATATTATCGATTTGGCAGTTATCGATTTAGTTTCACAGAATGAAATTATAGGAGGCTTTCATAAAGGCAATGGTTTTTGGGGATATAACTTTCGACTTGATTCCAATATGACATTTCAAAAGATAGATTACAGTTGTATGGTAAGGTTGTTGGTTGACAGTGGTTCATGGTCAATAAAAAATCATAACACAATAGTTCTTAAATCAAACATACAAACACTATACTTTGACGTTCTAAAATTTGACAATTTTTATTTTTTTATACAACATACTCAAAGACGCAAATTTGTTGCTGACCTTAAAGAGGCAAAAATTAAATTCAAAGATTTCAAACCAATTACTATCGACGACAAAATAATTTCTGAAAAAACGATGATAGGAATGACTTTGGGTGAAATATATTATTCTAAAGAAATCATTGACATTACCGGCACGTAACGTTAAATGTGTAAAAGACCAAATAAATTTTACTCTTTTTTTATGGTTTAGCTGAACAATAATTTGGCTGATACAAGCTGTTGTTTTTTTGCAGCTGATGGTGTTAGCCGCTGCCTTGTCTCGTGACAAGCAGCATAGCATTAGCCCAAAAATATTCAACAAATATTTTTCACTTTTTCATTTAACAAAGCCATACAAGCTCACAAAAAAATATTCCTCAAACAAAAATCCTCTGAATTTCAGAGGATTTTTTTCTAAGCAGTTGGTTTAAATAACGATTAAACCTTTGGTGCAGCGGCCAGAATTTCTTCATTGGCGCCACTGGCGTATTTCTCAAAATTTTTAATGAATTGTGCTGCCAGGTTTTTTGCTGTATCATCATAACCCGTTTTATCGGCCCAGGTATTGCGTGGGTTTAAAATTTCGGCCGGTACGCCGGGGCAGGCAGTTGGCATCATCATCCCAAACACAGGATGTGCTTCATAAGAAACATTATCCAGTTTGCCTTCCAGCGCCGCAGTGATCATCGCCCTGGTAAAACCAAGTTTCATGCGGCTTCCAACACCATAAGCGCCACCACTCCAGCCGGTATTGATCATCCATACATTCACATTATGTTCATTCATTTTTTTACCCAGCATCTCGGCATATTGTGCCGGGTGCAAAGGTAAAAAGGGTGCACCAAAACAGGCGCTGAAGGTAGATTTAGGTTCGGTTACACCAGCTTCAGTACCCGCTACCTTGGCAGTATAACCGCTAATGAACTGGTACATCGCCTGTCCTGTTGTTAACTTACTGATGGGAGGAAGAACCCCATACGCATCGCAGGTTAAAAAGAAAATATTTTTAGGTGTTTTGCCAATGGATGGTTCCAGTGCATTGCTGATAAAAGTTAAAGGATAACTTACCCTGGTATTCTCTGTAATTTTTTTGCTGCTGAAATCAATTTTATTGGTGCCTTCAATAAAAGTTACATTCTCTACCAATGCTCCTGGCCTGATCGCATTAAAAATTTCAGGTTCTTTTTCGGCACTCAGGTCAATACATTTTGCATAACAGCCGCCTTCAAAATTAAATACACTGTCTTTTGTCCAGCCATGTTCATCATCGCCAATCAGTTTACGGTTAGGGTCGGCACTTAAAGTGGTTTTACCCGTTCCGCTTAAACCAAAAAATACTGCTGTATCACCAGCATCACCCATATTAGCGCTGCAATGCATGCTTAATACATGTGCACGTGCAGGCAATACGAAGTTGAGCATGGTAAAGATCCCTTTTTTCATTTCACCGGTATAGCCGGTACCACCAATTAAAATGGTTTTATGTGTAAAACTGATGACAGCAAAATTTTCAGCACGTGTCCCGTCAACTTCCGGATTGGCTTTGAAGCTTGGTGCCTGTATAATATACCAATTGGGAGTAAAATTATCCAGGTCTTTTTCTTCGGGCCTGATAAACATGTTGTAGCAAAATAAATTGCTCCAGGGGTTTTCGTTTATCACCCTTAACTTAAGCCTGAGTGTTTCTTCGGCACATGCATAACAGTCACGTACCCATATTTCCTTACCACTTAAATGCGCCAGCATTTTTTCTTTTAACTGGAAAAAATATTTTTCTTCGATAGGAATATTAAAATCATTCCAGTGAACAGCATTTTCTGTAAGTGAATCTTTTACTGTGAATTTATCCTTGGGGCTGCGGCCGGTAAACTTACCGGTATTGATCAAAAGGGCGCCGGTATCATTCAAAACACCATCGCCACGTTCTACAGCTTGTTGGGTTAACAGGTCGGGACTTAACTGGTAGTGAATATTTTCTTCTTTTGATAATAATCCAAGCGTTTTCAAGGCATTAACTGGTAATGCAGGCATCGTTGAAACTGACATAGCAAGTAATCGTTTAAGGTTTATGCAATCGTTGCCGCAAAGTTATGTTAAGTGCATTTGAGAGATGGTTAACTAACCGACATATATTTAAAAATGGTAAGCCAATCAGGCATTTATTTTTGTAAATTATTAAAATATTCTGATTTTATTAAAGAGACTTAAATAATTGTCAGTTATTTTTGAAAAGGATGAATTTTTAATTATTGCAATTTTGCCTGCTAAATAGATAATCTGAATTTTATATGCTATAATTCGGGCATGTTTTTAATATCAGGTTATGATGCCACTTATACGTTGAAAATCTGCTGATAAATGAATCGCCGGCCGTAAAACACTATTAAAATGTATATTGCAGCATAAAATAAGCATATGAAATATCTTCCCCTAAATCCCGAAATATTTGTTCAAAACAGGAAGCGTTTTACAGAAAGGATGGATAAAAACAGCATTGCCATTTTTAACAGTAATGATGAACTGCCAACAAATGGCGATCAGCTGCACCGGTTTAAACAAAATGCTGATCTTTATTGGTTAACCGGTATTGAACAGGAAGACAGCATGTTGATATTATTTCCGGATAACCCGGATGCTAAATACAGGGAAGTATTGGTATTGGTTCGCCCCAATGCGTTAAAGGAAAAGTGGGACGGGCACAGGCTGAGAATTGAAGAAGCAACAACCATTTCAGGAATTAAAACAATTATCTGGTTAGATATTACAGACGGGATGCTGCAACCATGGATTCATCTGGCTGATACCATTTATTTAAATACCAATGAAAATGACCGCAAGGCTAACCGGGTTCAGGTAAGGGATTACCGCTATGCCGAAATGATGAAGCAGCGTTTTCCTTTGCATAATTACAAACGCAGTGCAAGGCTATTAAAAGACCTGCGTGCTGTAAAAACTGCTGCAGAAGTAGAAGTAATGCAGCAGGCCATCGATATAACAGATATTACTTTCAGGCGGGTGATGCAGATCATAAAGCCGGGTATAATGGAATATGAGATTGAAGCGGAAATTTTTCATTCATTTTTATCACAAAGGGCAACAGGGCCCGGTTACAGTTGTATAATTGCCAGTGGCGACCGTGCCAGAACATTGCATTATGTAGACAACAGCCGGGAGTGTAAAGAAGGTGAATTAATACTAATGGATTTTGGTGCCGATTATGGGGGTTACAATGCTGATCTCAGCCGTACAGTTCCGGTAACTGGTAAGTTTGGCCGCCGGCAGAAAACTGTTTATAATGCCTGTTTACATTTACATCACTATGCAGCCAGTATTTTAAAACCGGGTATCAGCATTGTTGATTACACCGAAAAAGTTGGTGATGAAGCCAGCATTATTTTTCAAAAGATCGGCCTGTTAAAAAAATCAGATATTAAAAATGAAGATCCTGAGAACAGGGCTTACCGCAAATACCTGTATCATGGTATTTCTCATCACCTGGGTATTGACGTACACGATTTAGGAACAAGAACTGCACCCATCAAGGCTGGTATGGTATTCACCGTTGAACCGGGTATCTATATTGAAGAAGAAAAAATGGGTATCAGGATTGAAAATAATTTCTGGATTACTAAAACCGGCAATAAAGACCTGATGAAAAATATACCGATTACAGCTGAAGAGATTGAAGCATACATGAAAAAAACAGCCTGATAAAATGACCAAACAATTCCCTAATTTATTTACACTGCTCAATTTAGTTTTCGGTTGCCTGGCAATTGTTGCTACGCTGCAAAACGGTATTATCATTCAATATGCTGCCGATGGTACCCAGTTAATAGATATACCCGAAAAGATATGGATGGCATCTTTATTTATAGGCCTTGCAGCTTTTGTTGATTTTTTAGATGGATTTGTTGCTAGGTTATTTAAGGCAGGTTCTGCAATGGGTAAACAACTGGATTCGCTGGCCGATGTTGTTAGTTTTGGCGTTGCACCCGCAATGATCCTTTACCAGTTATTGAGGATGAGTATAGCGCAGGAAGAAGACGGACTGAACAGCTCTGTCATTTGGCTGTTGCCGGCATTTCTCATTGCATGTGCCGGTGCATGGCGCCTGGCAAAATTTAACCTGGATGATTCGCAGTCTTTTGGTTTTAAAGGAATGCCCATACCGGCAGTGGGGTTGATGGTTGCATCTTTACCACTTATTTACTGGAATAATCACAGTCAGTTGCTTGTTGATGTGCTTTTTAATAAATGGTTTTTATATGGATTAATAATGCTGCTGAGCTGGCTGATGGTAAGTAATTTGCCGATGATGGCCATGAAGTTTAAAGACTACAGTATAAAAAATAATATTCCTAAAATAATCTTACTGGCGGTTGCCATTATTGCTGCTTTTATTTTCAGCTGGCTGGCCGTACCAATTGTGTTTATCGTGTACATAATAGCATCTTTATTTAATAAATAGTCCGCAGGACTATGTTTAAATATTAGATGATATTATACCGGTTGCAAAGCAGCCTGTACTATTTTGCTGGTATTATCGGTATTATTTTATCTTTGCTTTTCAAACAACAATCATCATGACATTTACAGTACAGGTAAAAGTAATGCCGCTTAAAGACCTTTTAGACCCACAAGGCAAGGCGGTAATGGGTGGCTTACAAAATCTGGGAATGAATAATATTACGGATGTACGGATCGGTAAGCATATTGACCTGCAGGTTGAAGCAGACAGTAAAGAAGCTGCTGTTGCCACAGCAGAAGAAGCTGCAAAAAAATTACTGGCTAACCCCGTGATGGAAGTGTTTGAAGTTTCTATTACACCAAGCCCCTAAAGGGGCTTTTATGCAAAGAATATTAAGTTATTAAAGAACCAAAGCTTGAGTGAAGAAAAAATCCCGAATACGAATGCTTCCAATCCCCCCTTCAGGGGGCTGGGGGGTCTTTATCTCATCCCATCTCCTATAGGCAACCTTGCCGATATCACATTCAGGGCGATAGAAATTTTAAAATCTGTTGATCTTATTCTTGCAGAAGATACCCGTACCTCTTCCGTTTTATTAAATCATTACCAGGTTCAAAAACCAATCACGCCTTACCATCAGCATAACGAACATAAGATACTTACCCATTTAACTGAGCAGTTAGCTGCCGGTAAAACCATGGCTTTAATTACAGATGCCGGTACGCCGGGCATAAGTGATCCGGCTTTTCTACTGGTAAGGGAATGCATTAAAAACAATATCAAGGTTGAATGTTTACCCGGTGCCACAGCTTTTGTACCTGCATTGGTAAACAGCGGCCTGCCTATCAACAGTTTTTGCTTCGAAGGTTTTCTTCCACTTAAAAAAGGAAGGCAGACGATGATGAAAAAACTGGCTGAAGAAGAACGAACCATGGTTTTTTATGAAAGCCCCATGCGGCTGGTAAAAACTTTAAAAGATTTTATTGAATACTTTGGCGCTGAGAGGCAATGCTGCGTTAGCCGTGAGCTTACCAAAAAATTTGAAGAGAATGCCAGAGGCAGTTTACAGGAAGTATGGGATCACTTTAATTCGAAAACGGTAAAGGGAGAGATCGTGATAATAGTAGAAGGGAAAAAATAAATTCCTTCACCAATAAAACTGTACAACTTCATTTAAATTTTTCCTTTTAATATCGGGCACCCAACATTCCTCAGCAGCATAACCAACGGGTATTAATAAATACGGTTTTTCATTAACGGGGCGGTCCAGTATCTTACTTAAAAAATTCATAGGGCTTGGTGTATGGGTGAGGGCAACGAGGCCTGCATTGTGTATGGCGGCCAGTAAAAAACCACAGGCAAGTCCGCAGCTTTCATTGGCATAATAGGTGTTTGTCTTTTTCCCTTCGGCATCAAGATCATAACTTTTTTTGAAAACAATGATCAGGCAGGGAGCAATTTCTAAAAATTCTTTTTTCCAGTCTGTTTGCAGCGGTAACAGGTCTTTCTTCCAGTCCTCAGGCATACGTCCATTATAACTTTCATATTCCTCCTTTTCAGCTTCAACACGTATTTTACTTTTTATAGCATTGTCACTAACAACGCAGAATGTCCAGGGTTGCTTATGGGCGCCACTGGGTGCTGTAGATGCTGTAAGAATTATATTTTCTATAACATCCCTGGGTATTGCTTTATCTGAAAAGTCTCTGCAGGTACGTCTTTTATCCATCCATTCAGCAAAAGAAGCCGCTCTTTCTTTCATTTCATCAGCATTATATGTTTCTTTGCTGAATTTTATAAATGGGTAACCATTTATCAGTTTTGTATCTTTCATAAACTTATTTTACCGAAATTTACCACTATCTAAATAATAATAAATGAAGAAACTATTTTTTTTACTGATTACCTTTTTTTGTTTTCAACTTTTAGCCACTGCCCAGCCCGACCGCTGGCAGCAAAAAGTTAAATACAATATGAATATTGATATGGATGTAAACTCAAACAGGTTTACAGGCAAACAAAAACTTGAATACAGCAATAACTCTCCTTATACACTCGACAAAGTGTTTTACCATTTATACTTCAATGCTTTTCAGCCCGGCAGCAGTATGGATATAAGGAGCCAGGAACTGGGAAAGGTATTGGTGAATAACAGGCCCGATTGGGATGGCCGGGTCAAGGACCGTATTGCCAACCTGAAACCGGATGAGATCGGGTATCAGAAAATCATTTCTTTAAAGATGAATGGCGTTAACCAGCCAGTTAAATATCACGAAACTATCCTGGAAGTGTTATTAACCAAACCCATTGCTGCAAAAAGCAAAGTTGTTTTTGAAATGGAGTTTGAAGCACAGGTTCCGTTGCAGATAAGGCGCAGCGGAAGAGATAACCCCACTACCGGAGTACGGTACAGTATGGCCCAGTGGTATCCTAAAATGTGTGAGTATGATTATGAAGGCTGGCATCCAACACCCTATATTGCAAGAGAATTTTATGGTGTTTGGGGCGATTTTGATGTTACCATCAACATTGATAAAACCTATAAACTTGGCGGTACAGGTGTTTTGGTAAACGCTAATGAAATTGGCTGGGGTTATGATGCAGCAGGCACAGAATTAAAATCAATTAACAAAGAAAAACGTACCTGGCATTTTGTTGGTGAAAATGTACATGATTTTGTATGGTGTGCCGATCCTGAATATAAACACCTGGTTTATAAAATGCCCAATGGCGGACCAACTTTGCATTCCATTTATAATTACAAAGAAGATAATGCTAAAAATGATTCAGCCTGGGCAACAGTGCTTACAGCAGCTGCAACAGCCCTTCCTTTTATAGAGCAGCATTTCGGTAAATATCCTTATCCACAATATTCATTTATACAAGGCGGCGATGGTGGAATGGAATATCCTATGGCCACATTGTTGATTGGCCCGGGGCTGGGAACAGTTTTTCATGAATGGATGCACAGCTGGTACCAGATGATGCTGGGTACCAATGAAAGTATGTATGCCTGGATGGATGAAGGTTTTACGAGTTATGCCGAAGACCTGGTTTCAAAGTTTTATAATAAAAAATCTTCATTACAGGGGTTAAGAGATGCATTACAAAGAACCCCAAATAATAAAAATCTTGCAGCGATGATTGATATTGTACCGGAAGATCACAGCACTGCCTATGCCGGTTATTTTAACCTGGCTAAAAGTAATTTTGAAGAGCCGATGACAACGCATAGTGATCATTACAATTCTAATTATGGTTACAGTACAGCAGCCTATTCAAAAGGTGAAGTGTTTATGGAGCAGCTTGGTTATATTGTTGGTGCGGCGGTGAGGGATAAAATTTTACTGGAGTATTACAGGCAATTGCGGTTTAAGCATCCAAACGCAAATGATTTTATAAGAGTAGCCGAGCAGGTAAGCGGCATTCAGCTGGATTGGTATAAAGAATACTGGATTAATACCACTAAAACCATTGATTATAAGATTGACAGTTTGTGGGAAGAAGGCGGCATTACTAAAATCCGTTTAAAAAGGATAGGGTATATGCCTATGCCGGTTGATCTGCAGGTAACCTTACAAGATGGAAGCACTGAAATGTTTTATGTTCCGCTTAATTTAATGTTTGGGAATAAGCCCAATGAAAACAGTGGCCAGAAAAGAGAGATACTGGAAGAATGGAGGTGGACTCACCCAACCTATATCGTTGAAATGAAACACAGGCTTACCGATATTAAGATTGTAGATATAGATCCGACTAAAAGAATGGCTGATACAGAGCGGAAAAATAATACACTCGAATTAAATTGGTAATCTTATATGACCCAATCAAAGGTTATGGAAATAAATATCCGGAGGGTTGCTGTTGCCGATGTGAATATTTTAACTGCATTAGCCAGGCAAACATTTTACGATACATTTACCGGCACCTGCACACAAGCAGATATGCAGTCATTCTTAGATCAATATTATAATGCTTTACAGTTAGGTACCGAGTTAGCCAATGTTGAAACTTATTGTTTTTTTGCCGAAGCTGAAGGTAAGCCCGTTGCCTACCTTCACTTTATGGAAGACTATACAAACTTACCCCTGATGAAAAAATGGAAAGCACTGGAATTGAAACGTATTTATGTTTTAAAAGAATTTCATGGACAGGGGATAGCGCAAAAGCTGATGGATCATATTTTAAATTTTGCGGTGGATAATAAATATGAAGTAGTCTGGCTGGGTGTTTGGGAACACAATCTGCGTGCACAAAAATTTTATGAAAAATACGGGTTCGTTAATTCAGGGTACACGCATGATTTTCCGATAGGTAAAACTCCGCAAACAGATGTCTGGCTCTGGAAATTTCTATAAAAAAATAAACCCCTGAATCATCAGGGGTTTATTTTTTGTGCTTGTTGGTAGGCGTCTATCGCCCAAAAAATTTATTAACTGCTTCAATCCGGTTGCCAACATGTAACTTTTCGTAAATGTGGTACACGTGTTTACGCACAGTTTCGGAGCTGATACTCAGTTTATCGGAAATTTCCTTGTATAAGAGTCCTGTAGACAGCATTTCAAGTATTTCATTTTCCCGTTTTGACAAAACATCCAGCGAATGGCCCGTAGCAGCGGCAGCAACAGATTTATTTTGAAAGGCAGCTACAACCTTACTTGCAATCTGGCTGCTCATAGGTGCACCTCCCTGAATTAATTCTGTTATACCCTCTAAAAGTTTTGCAGGCGAAGTTTTCTTTAAAATATACCCGCTTGCACCGGCACTTAATGCTTCAAAAATTTTTTCATCTTCGTCGTAAATGGTACACATCATAAATAAGATATCCGGATGTGATACTTTTAGTTCCCTTACAACTTCAATACCATTTATGCCTTCGCCAAGGCCGATATCCATTAATACAACTTTGGGTTTTAAAAGGGGCAATTGCACAAGAGCCTCTTCACCATTTATGCATGATCCCGCCAAAGCATAATCTGCCGAAGAATTTATGATCTGCTCCAAAGCATGCCGTATATCATTGTTGTCTTCAACAATTGCAACTGATCTGTTCATAACCGCAAAGTTGACCTAAAAACATAAGCTTACCAATACCACAAAGTGGTAGGTTTTAAGTTAAAAAGGTCAGCTTATTCTTATATATAGTAAGTATTTCTCTTTAAAAAAAGTTTCTGTAAAAATCTGTTCAATTTCCCAAACAAATGGTTTACAGCCACTTTCAAAAATTTCCTGTGTTAAATCCCCGCCTTTCAGGCAAATTAAGCCATTGGGTAAATTTTCGCCTGGTTTTTCAAATTTTCCTTTCCTGATCAAAGGTTTACTCCATTTCCATAGATCTTTTAACGGCGCAACCGCCCGGGAAATCACTGTATCGAACTTCCTGTTAGCTATATCTTCCGCACGGCTATGTTGTGTGGTTAAATTTTCCAGGCCAATAGCTGCGGCAACTTCCGATACTACTTTTAGTTTTTTATTAATGCTGTCAACCAGGTGAAAATTTGTTTCGGGAAATATGATTGCCAATGGTATACCCGGGAACCCTCCGCCGCAGCCCAGGTCCATTATTTCCATGCCTTTGCTGAACTCAAATTTTGCAGCAATGGCTAATGAATGCAGTACATGATGTTCATAAAAATTATCCATATCCTTGCGGCTGATAACATTTATTTTTTCATTCCAATCGATGTATAGCGCTTTGAGCGCAGCAAATTGATTTACCTGCTGCTCAGTAAAATCACTAAAATATTTTTGTATGATCTCCATGGCGATAAAAAATCAAAATACTGTAACATGATCTTTGCTTTGTTCTTTTCCATTTCCTTCCCCTTCGGGGGAGATAGCGGAGGCTTTACTTCCATACCTTTTTCGGCTTCTTAAAAATTGATGCAGCAAAGATCAGGTAATAAAAAAACATCCATATATCAATAAATAAAAACCAGGGATACATGTCTTTTTCATTCAGTTTTTTCATACAGGGGTATAAAATGAAGGCCTGTAAAAGAAAACGTATGCCAAAAACAACCAGTGCAGCATGCCAGTTGAAAAATATTAATGAGACTGCCAGCAAGGGATAAAACAGGAAGTGCGTAAACGAGTAAAGGCCCAATAAAAATTTATGTACAGGTTTATAAAATTTACCGGTACTGTAATGCCTGTTTTTTTGCTTTACCCATTCAGACCAGGATTTTGGAGCATCACTTAATGTAAAGCTGTCTTTATCAATATTGATCCTGGTATTTGTTTTGGTGGCAGCCGTATTAATAAACAGATCATCATCACCACTGGGTATATTATTATGTGCCGAAAACCCTTTATGCCTGAAAAATATTGCTTTCTTATAACTGAGATTACGACCGACACCCATATAGGGTTTGCCGGCAAGGGCATAAGAAAAATACTGCATGGCAGTATGAAAGGTTTCCCAGCGGATTACTTTATTAAGCAACCCCTTTTTTTTATGATAAGCGCCATATCCTAAAACGATCTCTGTTTCATCATCATAAGTTTCCTGCATTTTATCAATCCAGTGTTCAGTTGCCGGAACACAATCTGCATCGGTAAGCAAAACAATTTCGTATTTGGCTGTTTTAATACCAACACTTAAAGGAAATTTTTTTCCGGGTATCAGTTTGGCTTCCTGCTTTAGTTGTACAACATGCAGTTGTTTGTAGGTTTTCTGAAATTCTTCCAGCAGGTATTTGCTGTCATCATAGGAGTTATCATCAACTACAATAACTTCATGTGTGGTCCGGTATTGCTGAATCAATGCTCCCGGAAGATTTTTTGCTAAATTTGCTGCCTCATCACGGGCACAAATAATAACCGATACCGGATGTGTTTGAGAAACGGTCTTTGGCTTTGTTTTATATAGAGCCAGTTTTAAAAAGAAAAACAGGTAATAAAACAGTTGTATCAGGGTTACCAGGCAAAATACATAAAAAAGTATCTGCCAGTATTGGGTAAAATTCATTTAACAAAAATAGCGGTAATTAGAATCAGTATTACAGAATTTTAAGATCAGCATTCAGAATTATTTTATGGCAGCATTACAATTTGATTTACAGGCTACAGATACCAGTACAAAGTCAAGGGCAGGAAAGATAAGTACGGATCATGGGGAAATTTTAACCCCCGTATTTATGCCGGTAGGCACCGCAGGCAGTGTAAAAGCTGTAACACAGCAGCAGTTGCAGACTGAGGTGAATGCACAGGTAATACTGGGCAACACTTATCATCTGTACCTGCGGCCGGGGCTGGAAATAATGGAAGCTGCAGGTGGGCTCCATAAGTTTAATGGCTGGAACAGGCCCATATTAACAGACAGCGGAGGCTACCAGGTTTTTTCGTTGGCCAATAACCGCAAGTTAACGGAGGAAGGGGCTTTGTTTCAAAGCCATATTGACGGAAGCAAGCACCTGTTTACGCCGGAAAATATTATGGACACACAAAGGATTATTGGCGGCGATATTGTGATGGCTTTTGATGAATGCCCGCCTTATCCCAGCGATTACGGGTATGCCCAAAAAAGTATGGAACTTACTCAACGCTGGTTAAGCCGTTGTTTCGAAAGATTTGATGCTACTCCTGATAAATACGGTTATACCCAGAATTTATTTCCGATTGTGCAGGGCAGTACCTATAAAGATCTGCGTAAGGCTTCTGCTGAATTTGTTGCATCAAAAAATGCAACCGGCAATGCCATTGGCGGTTTAAGTGTTGGCGAACCTGTGGAGATGATGTATGAGTTTACGGAACTCTGTTGTGATATTTTACCGAAGCAGAAACCACGTTACCTGATGGGTGTTGGTACTCCCTGGAACATTTTGGAAAGTATTGCCCTGGGGATTGATATGTTTGATTGCGTGATGCCCACCCGGAATGGCCGCAACGCTATGCTGTTTACCAGCAAAGGCGTTATTAATATTGATAATAAAAAATGGGAAAAAGACTTTTCGGTGATTGACGATGGTATTGACTGCACCATGAGTAATTATTACAGTAAGGCATACCTCAGGCATTTGATGAAAGCAAAGGAATTTTTAGGCCTTACCATTGCGAGTGTTCACAATCTTGCTTTTTATATGTGGCTGGTTGGGGAGGCACGTAAACATATTATAGCCGGCGATTTTAAAAGCTGGAAGGATGAAATGGTTGTGCGGCTACAGCAGCGGCTGTAATTTCTTTTACCGTTAATTAACAAAAAAACGCTGTTACGGCACAATAATTGAAAAACTTTAAAGTTGGTTTAAATAATTATCTTTAAAATCAATTCAAAAACTGCAGCAATGAAACTGAAACTGTTTTCTGCACTAACAGCATTTATTATACCTGTTCTTGCTTTTTGCCAGAGCGGGAATGTACAAAATGCAAGTATTCCTAAAGATGCCCCCGTAGATGTGAGCATGACTGACTTTAAGGGGAAGCTGCTCCCGCATGAAATTGTTATTTTCAGGAGTAATCTCAATGGCAGGGAATACCAGGGCGTTACAGACTCCACTGGTAAATTTTCTACCCGTTTGCCGGCCGGCGATAAATATGAGATATTTATCCTGGGCTTTAAAGATTCTACCAGCTATATTGTGCTGGACATACCGCCTACAACAGGAAATGCCTATTATAAAGATCCGTTTAAAGTGGGGATACAGTTTTTACCGGCTAAAAGCTTTGTACTGGAGGATTGTAATTTTGAAACGGGTAATGCCGACCTGGATGAGGAATCATTTCCTGTACTGGATGAACTGGTTGCTTACCTGGTCAGGAAAGAAGATCAAAGAATTGAGATTGGAGGCCATACCGATAACGTGGGTTCGGCAAAAAGCAACCTGGTATTATCTGAAGCAAGGGCCAATACGGTTATGAATTATCTGATCAGTAAAGGTATTGATCCGGCCAGGTTATCAGCAAAAGGATATGGATTCAGTGTACCTGTGGCTGATAATAAAACCGATGAGGGCAGGGCACAAAACAGGAGAACAGAAGTTAAAATACTGGAGTAAAGAATTGACAAATTATTATAGCAAAAAAAATCCCGTCAAATTTTTGACGGGATTTTTTATTAAGATAGTTATCGTTTATTCTCCTTTCGGCGCTTCAGTTGGTGCAGCACCAGCTGCATCACTGTCCATCTTTGCCTTTAAGTTAGCAAGAACACCCAAGTCGCCAAGTGTAGATTTTTCAACCTTGCTTTGCAGCGTTTTTACAGCTTTCTTGGTTTGCTCAAAATCGGCTTTCTTCTCTTTCATCACAGCCTGCTTCTCTTCTTCAATCACCTGCTCCCATAAACGGGCATGGCTTAAAACAATACGCTTATCGTTACGGTCAAATTCAATCACCATAAATTTAGCTGTTTCATCAACACCTACAGTCTTACCATCTTCCTTGGCTAAATGACGTGCAGGAGCAAATCCTTCCAGTCCATAAGGCAATTGAACGATCGCACCTTTATCATCTTTCTTCACTACAGTACCTTCATGCTCACTTCCAACAGGGAAAGTGGTTTCCAGGGTGTTCCATGGATCTTCTTCAATTTGCTTATGCCCTAACTGAAGCTTGCGACCATCCTTATCAATATTCATGATAACCACATCAATGTCGTTACCCACTTTTGTATATTCATTTGGATTATTGAAACGCTTTAACCAGCTCAGGTCACTGATGTGGATCATACCACCGATACCCGTTGTAAGTTCAACAAACACACCATAAGGAGTAATGTTCTTAACAACTCCACTGTGCTTGCTTCCTTCAGGGAAAGAAACTTCAATAGTGCTCCATGGATCTTCGGTCATCTGCTTGATAGACAAACTCATTTTACGTGTTTCCTTATCAAGGGTAACAACTTTAGCTTCGTACTCATCATTTAATTTGAAGAATTCTTTAGCATTGATTGGTGTGTTAGCCCATGTAATTTCACTTACGTGAACCAGGCCTTCAACACCCGGCATGATCTCGAGGAATGCACCGTAGTCTTCAATATTCACAACTTTACCTTTTACAATTTCACCTTCTTTCAGGCTTTCTGTAAGGGTATCCCATGGATGAGGAGTCAGTTGTTTTAAACCAAGACTGATACGTTTTTTATCATCATCAAAATCCAATACCACCACGTTCAGTTTCTGGTCCATCTTCAATACTTCAGTCGGGTGATTGATACGTCCCCATGAAATATCGGTGATGTATAATAAACCGTCTAAACCGCCAAGGTCAAGGAATGCACCAAAGTCAGTGATGTTCTTGATAGTTCCTTCCAGTACCTGGCCTTTTTCCAGTTTACCCATGATCTCAGCCCTTTGAGCTTCAATATCACTTTCAATAAGTGCTTTGTGTGATACAACGGCATTCTTAATGGCTTCATTGATCTTCACCACTTTAAATTCCATTGTTTTATTTACAAACTGGTCGTAATCGGTAACAGGCTTAACGTCAATTTGAGAACCCGGTAAGAAAGTTTCCATACCAAATACGTCAACGATCAAACCACCTTTTGTTTTGCTGGTAACCAAACCGGTAACAATTTCGCCGGTTTTGTGAACCTCAACGATTCTTTCCCAGGCACGTGTTGTACGGGCACTTTTGCGGCTCAAATTTAAATTGCCGGCCCTGTCTTCTTTTTCTACAACCATTACTTCCACTACATCGCCAACTTTTACACCACCCGGCATATCCCTGAATTCGTTTAAAGAGATAAGGCCGTCACTTTTAAATCCGATATTAACTACGGCATCCGTTTTGGTTAATGATTCAATGGTAGCCATGATCATTTCACCATCATTGATTTGTTTGAAAGTGTTGTCGTAAACAGTATCATACTTTGCTGTTTCTTCAGCAGAATAACTGGTTACATTTCGTTTGTCAACACTCCAGTCAAAATCGTCATGCGCAGTTACCAGTTTTTCGGCAACGGGTTCTTTAACTTCAATGTCTGTTGCTTTTGAAGTTTCTGTTTCTGTATTTTCCATAATTTGTTCAGGCACGTTTGTTTTCGCAGCAGTTTCACCTCCCGATGTATCGGAACCTGAACCTTCCTGTGCATCTGCGTTTAAATGTTTAAAAATATTAAATGACATGATTTACCCGTGGTTTTTAAAACGGGAGGCAAAGGTAATAAAAGAAGCTTGATTATGTACTTAAATGTTGTCCTATTTTTAGCTGATAACCGGCAGCAGGCCTGATTTGATACTTATAAATGAGTTTAAGGTATATAAAACCCTGGAAAGGAATAGTTTCCACCTGAGTTTTGGATTAAAACTATATCAATCAGAATAGCCCTTTCTGGAATATAAACAATAAAAAAAGTCCCCCGGATTTCCGGGGGACTTTATAACTAAGTATTAGTTAGTCTTATTGAATTACAACTCTACACATGGTTAAACGGTTTCCGTTTACGTCACCAATTTCAACCCAGTAAAGTCCTTTTCCATTTTTCCTTAAATCAACATCCATTCTGTCATAAGGCCTTCCGATAGTATACATCTGTGTTAACACCCTGTCACCTTTACCATCATAAACAGTTAAGGTTCTTGGCAACACATTGTTGGCTGCACTGTAATACCTGACCTGGAACTGACCGGTATTTGGATTCGGATAGATGTAACACTTACCTGTTATGGAATCTGTTATTGATACCATGTTTGAAGTACTTGTACAACCGTTAATATCAGTAACAGTCAACCTGTAATCTCCAAGACGGTCAACATCTACACTTAGCGTACCAGAGCCGGCACCGGCTACCGGAGCTCCGTTTCTGAGCCAGGTATAACCACCAGGTGCAGCAGCAGCAGGCGAAACTGTAGAAGACAGTGTTGTTACCAATCCAGGGAATAACCTGGTATATGGTGCAGCTGTAATCACTACGGTTGGTAATGGGTTTACAGTTAACACTACATGAAGCGATGTTGTACTTGGGCAAGGTAATGCACCTCGAACAACCACTCTATATTGGTAGCTACTCATGCTTACGGGAGGCTGTGTTACAGATAGCGTTGCAGATGTTGCTCCGCTATATACTCCGCCATTTGAAATGTTGCTGAAGTTGTTACCATTATCGGTGCTTACCTGCAACTGATAAGTAAATGGAGCCGTACCCGAAGCTGCAACTGTAAATGTAGCAACCTTGTCAGTACAAACTGTTCTGTTAACAGGCTGGGCCGTAATAGCAGCCGGTTGATTAACCGTAACTACTACTGTCCTTGCAGGTGAAACACATCCGGCAGTTGGATAAGTAAAGTTAATAGCCCATCCACCGGTAATAGTACCCTGGTCTCCTCCAACGTCATCGAATACAAACAGTTTCCAGTCTCCGTTTGGATTGGCAGTATTTCCAAACATGGCAAGCGTCGGAGCAGCCTGGCTGATGGAACCTGGTCCTGGAGCTGGCCAGTTATCCGGAACATCCGGGTTGGTTGGACGATAAGTACCTGTAGCATTAGGAGTACCTGCATTCATTGCAGCACCGGCATCACTAAATGTATAGGTAGCATTATTAATAGCTCCTGTACCGCCAACATCACTCATCAATATCACATTTTGTCCAGTTGGAGATTGCAATAATATATCTATATCATTACTCCAGGTATGGTTAACCCCTGTTAATACAACACTGCTTACAGCAGCACCGGTAGCTGGCAATCCGCTAACTGCAATGTTAGATGAATACGGAGTAGCCGGGCCTGAAGCATTAATTGTAATTAAAGCAGGATTTGTGAAACCAGAAGTGGTATCAAAACCCTGACTTTGTACAGTAACCTGGTAAGGATAAACTCCGGAAGGTGTTGGTTTTGCATAAACAGTATTAGCAGGAGCACCATTATAAACTGTAGTAGCAAGTGCATCCGTGTACAATCCTGATCCTGGTCCATTTGGAGTCCACACACCTGAAGCAGGCGGGCCATACAGGTAATTAAAGTTCAATGACCATGAAGTTAAAGTTCCGGCATCACCAGCACCTCCATCACGTAACAGAAGGCTCCAGTTTCCTGCAGGACTTCCTGCATATAAAGGAGGCCAGGTTGTAACAGTAGCCGGAATACCGGTTATACCGCCATTTGCACCTGCCTGCGCATCTGCTTTAAATGTACCGGTATATGTACCGGTACCTGTACTTAGTGCTGCTGTACCAGTTGAACTGATAACAGTATTTGCAAATCCTGCAGTAGCTCCGGCGCCGCCGGTATTGCTAAGGAAGTAATCGAGATTAAGTACCTGACCGGCAGGGTTTCTAAGTGCTATCACAACATCTCCAGCCCATGTATGAGTCATGTTGACCGTAACACTCATATCAGTTATCTGAGCTGTTGCAGGCAGTGGAACAGCCATTGTACTGACTGCGCCTGCTGGATTATTATCAGGAATTGCAACGGCAATAGTTCCTGATGAATAAGAATTGGTAAATGGTGATGGTGCCAATGCTGATGTTACTGATAATTGCTGAATGTCATTTAAACAGATAGCAGCAGCAGCAGGAGACACTGTAGGTGCGGCAGGTGTATAAACTACCGCAATAGTTCCTGTATTCATACAGCCTGAAGCACCGTCTGTACCTGTTATGGTATATACAGTGTTATTTGTTGGCGCTGCATAAACTATATTGTTTTGTGTTCCTGCTATATATGGATTCGTTGCAGTGGCATTTGTATAAAGGCCAGCTGCAGGAGCCCATGTATAAGTAAGTGGAACACCCGTACCACCAGGTGTGGTATAATCTATGTGTAATTCCCAATCTGTTAAAGTACCCAAATCGCCTGCACCCCAGTCATAAATACCAAGTGACCAGTTACCATTGGGTTGTGAATAAAGGCCACTGAATGCTGAAACAGTTGGAATATAGCCAGCAGGAGTGGTAGGTCCACCAGGGAAGGTGAAGCCTACTGCAGTATAAGTAGCTCCTGCAGCATCTGCTCTAAATGTACCAGTGTAAGGCGGTGCACCAGCACTAAGCGGCGTGGTACTTGCTGAACTGATTACGGTATTTACAAAATCAGCACCTGCTCCACCTGTTCTGTTAATATTGGCATCCAGGTTGAAGACCTGGCCATTTGGCGCTTTCAATACAATTACCATATCAGCAATGTATGTATGTGGTAAGTTTAGTTTAACACTCATTCCGGTTACTGTTGCATTTCCAGGAACACCGGCAACTGCCATGTCCGGAGTTTTAACACCCGGGAATAAAGTCTGAGGCCATGTTGCAGGACCATCAGGTATTGCAAGATTTATGGTTCCGGAATTCACTGTTACTGATCCTGGTATAGGAGGCGCCGAAGAACCTGCAGTTATCATTGTACCATTAACACCAGCAATACCACCGCAAACAGGGCCTGTTGGGGTAATAGCAATAACAGGTAAACCATTAACAGTTAAAACTGCACCGGTTGAATTAGCAGCAGGAGGACATGTACCGCTGATCACACAACGGTAACGATATGTAGTCATAGCTGCAGTTACGCCGGTTAATGTTAAGGTAGCGCTGGTTGCACCACTGTAAACACCTCCGTTGGTAACATTGGAATATGAAGTACCACCGTTTGTACTTTGTTGCCATTGGTATGTAATACCTGCACCTGTAGCACCTACCGTAAAGTTTGCAATTTGACCTGAGCAAACAGTAGTATCCTTAGGATTATTTACTACAGCCGGTAATTGATTTACATTGATTGTAATGGCGGCTGAAGTCTGGCAACCATTTGGAGCAGTACCAATAACAGTATAAGTTCTGGTAGTCATTGGCGAAGCTGCAACAGGATTACTTGTTGTAGAACTCAAACCAGCAGCCGGTGCCCATAAGAAGGTCCAGCCAACCGGTGGCCCGGCAGGTACACTGTAATTGACAGCAATACTCCAGCTTGTTATAGTTCCCACATCACCAGCTGCACCATCTCTGGCACCAAAACTCCAGATACCATTCAGGTTTGTGGTGTTATATAAAGGAGCAAATGTTGTTGCTGTTGGCGTGAAACCAGTTGGTGCAAGTGCAACCAAAGATCCATCAGGTGCAAATGTCCCGGTAAATGGAGCAGCACCTGAGGCTATTGGTGTAGTGGATGTAGAGTTAATAGTAGTATTAACGAAATTATCTAAAGAGCCACCTCTTGCATTAACAAGATTAAGTACCTGGGCATTTGGAGCTTTAATAAACAGTCTTAAGTCTCCATCCCAAGTATGGGTTATATTAAAGTTCACACTGGCACCAGTACCGGTTGCTCCGGCTGGAATGCCAGAAATAGTCAAATCGGTACTTATACCAGCTGCATTATTATCAGGTATCCCAACAGCTATTGGGCCCGAGGCAGTTGTTGCAACGCCGATTGTAGGTGCTCCCTGTACTGTTAACAGTTTAGGGTCACCGGCACAAAGAGGTCCGGTTGGATTTTCAAGAATTGTAATTGCTCCAACAGTGAGTGGCGATACAGTTACAGTTGGCGTACCACTGTTTCCGGTTCCCACACAAGGACTGCCGCTTCCTACAGCTGTAACAGATACCAATGAATAGGTTGTAGTTACTGCAGGAGTAACCGCAATATAGTCACCGCTGGTATAATTATTTACGGTAAAGTTACCACCCGGTGCTGCATTGATCACAACATCAAATGTTGGATAATTGCTTCCGCTGATATCTACCTTTAAATTAGTAGTTGAACCTGTACAGGTTGTTGGCGGAGGACCAGGAGCTGTGGTATTGTATACAGCATCATCAATTCCAATAAAATCAGAATTGAGGCCGGCCGGGCCTGCATTCTCAACAAAATAACGGAATGCCAATCTACCAGAAATACCACCTGCCGGTAAACCACTAAGATTAATAGTGAATTGTGTCCAGGCTGTAGGATATCCCGTAGCGGTATAGGTAGGGTTTATGTCCAGTAACAAGGTGGTAAAGTCACCAACACCGGTATTTGTGGTTCCGGCATTTACGCTGGCACCATTGGTACTCATTCTTACCTGTAACCTGTCGGGGAATGTGCCGGTTGTTGTACGGGTAAAGAAAGAGAACTGATCCCCATTTCTTAAAGTAACATTAGGAGCAAATAGCCAGTTGCTGATAATATTTGCACCTGTAGTATTATTAAAGTTGGCTGCAATATAAGAAGTAGCGGCACCACTGTTAGCAGGAAAAACGCCTGCGTTACCCTGGAACCAGCTGGTTGCACCAACGGGGTTACTCAGGTTTTGTGAAGCCCAGCCTGCAGGAAGCGGAGCAACAACATCAAATCCTTGTGTAAACACATTTGTAGGAACCGGGGCCCCAAGCACCTGGCTTAATACTGATGATGTTGGTGGTGTACATGGTGGTGGTTGCGTACAGGCACTTGGTAAACCATCAACACTTAGTGTGTAGTCATTAGCAGTACCTGCAGCAGTTGCATTCGGGTTTGTTGAAAATACAACAACTACCGTTGTGGCTCCATTAGCAAGGTTATAAGAAATAGTAAGACCTGCCGGTGCTGCCGGTGTTCCTGTACTCAGGTGTGGATCAGCAATATAATTTGCGCCCAGATTGTTAGGATCAAATGAACCCAGGTAAGACGCCATCTGGATGTTGGCATTGGTCAGATCTGTTGTAGTTAAATTTAATACCACACATGCAGCTGCACCAGTTGTATTGGTAAAAGTGTATGTATCGTAAAAATAAAGTGCTGCTCCAAAAGGGCCGGGAAAAGGTCTTGGAGCGGCACAGGTAGGTGCAACACCCCCATCCCTGTTTAGCCTTTGGGGCATTGTTAAATCACCTGCAAGCAACGCACCTGTAAAAAGACAGGGTGCTGTTGGGGTATTAGGTGTAACAACTCCTTTTTGAGGGTTGTAAGTTTTGTTAAACTCCGGGTTATCCGATGGCGCTTTTTCATTTGCCATCCTGAGGAGTGATGCCTCAGATTTAGGATTTTCCTGAGTTAGAAGGTTTTCCTGATAACCAGGAGATCTTCTCCGGGCTTTCTCTGCTGCATCGTCAAGAATAACAGCCGGAGCTTTAGCAGGAGCAACAGTTTGAGTTCGCTGCCCTGTTTTTGTACCGGGGCGGCCGCTCAACTCCTGCGCAAACGATGCCTGCATAGAAAAGCTCAAAACAAGAACCGGGAGGATCGTTTTGAGCAGAAATACCTTAAAGTTTTTTAAAGTAATTTTTTTGTGCATAATTGAAAATTTAGTTTGGTATAAAAAACAAATATTACAAGCGTCCGTAGTATCAGGAATCCTGTATATATGTAATAAGAGATTTAAAGATAATATTTTTAACTTTAAATTAAAGAATTTCTTTTCCTTTTTTAAAATAATAGTATAAAAAATACGTTCCGGCAGGATTTGATATATTTTATACATATCGGAAAGCCCGCTTTATGGCTTTCTAAAATTAAAATTTAAGCCCATGCTGAATTGCCTGTCACCGGCAAATTCAACTATATAAAAAAACACCTCAATTGAGGTGTTTTTTTATATAATTTAAAATAGCTGTTGTATTAACTTCCTTTTATCTTTTTAGCTTTTGCAGGTTTAGCTGCCTTTTTTGTTTCGGCAACTTTAGCATCAGTTTTTTCTACCGGTTTAACTGATTCCTGATCAGTAGTTTTTATTTTAGCAGCTTTCATATCATCCGTTTCAACCGGCTTGTCAGCTTTTACTTTCTTACTGTCGGCAGCAGTTTTATTATCATAAGTTGAAATGGCAGGAGCAGCAGTACCTTTTTTTGCAGCTTCTTTCTTTGCTTTAACAGCTTCAGGCGTTTGCGCAAATGCAAAACTGCTGATACCAGCCATAAGTATTGATGCAAGTAATAATTTTTTCATCGTGTTTGTTTTTGATTAAATGAAGATAAAACTCATGTCAAATATACTTTTTTTTATAAAATAAGCAAGAATCTTATTTTAATTAAAAAATAAAGTGCACTCTGTTTTATGTAATCCACATTTTTGGAGCAGGATATTAGTATAAATTTTCACCGGGGTTTATTTCTTTATAAATACAAGAGCTTATATACTGTTTAACAGCAGCTCGTTAAAATTATTAAGGGTCGATATTTTTAAATCAGCGGCTTCCCAAACCAGCTTTTTATTATCCTCCTGAGCAGGAACAATAACACATTTCATTTTTGCTGCTTTAGCCGAGATCATGCCATTATAGGAATCCTCAAAACATATACACTGTGTTGGTAAAACGCCTAATTTTTCAGCGCAGTTCAAATAAACTTCAGGATGTGGTTTGCCAAAAGCCAGTTCATCAGCTGAAGAGACGGCCTGCAAATGTTTGCCGATATCCAGGATATCAATTACTACCTTAATTAATGCCGGGCCTGATGAGGTTGCCAGCCCGATTTTAAAGTTCCGTTCCAAAAAAAAATTAAAAATATATGGAACACCCGGCAGTGGCCTGCCTTTTTGTTTTACCAGCTCAATAACCCGGTTTACAATTAACTTTTCAGCTTCGGCTATTTTATCCGGCGAAATATTAAAATGATTAAACCAGGCGGTTAAAAATTCTTTGGTACGCAGCCCTGTTGTGGTTGCATATTGTTTTGTTGTGAGTTTAAAGCCATAACTTTTAAATAACTCATCTGCCGCTTCCTTCCAAAGCGGCTCGGAGTCTATAAGCAGGCCATCCATGTCAAAAATTACGGCATTCAATTTCATGTATGCAAATATATCATATCAGTTTAGTACCGGGTTCTTAATTTTATTTCAATATGTTTATTTACAGTTTGATTTATTATTGATAAGAGTTTCTGTTAAATTGCATTAAAGATGTTCAGGATAAAAAATCAGATAAATGAGTAATTTGTTTACCCGCTTTAAAGAGTCAGGTTTTGTAAAGGGATTGGTTTATGCAGTTATCGGGGCTATCTCTTATCCTGGACTTGCTGTAATAAATAAGCTGCAGATAAATGGAATGGATAAGCTGCAAAAACTACCTAAGAAAAATGTGTTGTTTGTCAGTAATCATCAAACCTATTTTGCGGAAGTAATTGCTTTTTTACACATTTTTTGTGCAGTCAGCTGGCGAAAAAAAAACAAACTCGGCATACCCTATTATTTGCTTTGGCCGTATACCCGTGTACAATTTGTATCGGCAGAAGAAACAATGAAAAAAAACTGGCTGAGTAAAATATTTGCTTTAGCGGGTTCCATTATGGTAAAAAGGGTTTGGGTGGATGATGCCAAAGAAAAAAGAAAAGGGCTAGATCCAAGTGATACCCGTAAAATTTCAAGGGCACTGGAAAAGAACTGGATAATAACTTTTCCGCAAGGTACCACCACGCCGTTTGCCAAAGGCCGCAAGGGCACAGCATTTATCATTAAGCACCATAAGCCTGTTGTTATTCCTGTAGTGATTGAAGGATTCAATAAAGCATTTGATAAAAAGGGCTTAAAGTTTGTAAAAAAAGGAACAAAACTTTCTGTAACATTTAAAGACCCGATGGAAATTGATTTCGAAGCATCAACTGAAAAAATTCTGGAAGACATCATGGATGCCATTGAGCAAAGTAAAAAATTTAAACCGGAAAATATTAATCAGTAACAAACAATGCCCTTAACTCAACTGCATCTTCAGGCTTCATTTTTCCGCCAAGTATTAATCTCAGTTGCCTCCTTCTTAAAGCGCCATCAAATAATTTTTTTTCATCTTCGGTTTCCGGTACCAGCTGATTAACTTTTCTCGGCTTGCCATTGGGATCAAGCGATACAAATGTGTAATAAGCCTCATTACTTTTATATTTATACTGCTGAATCGCATCTTCGCCCCATACAGTTAAATGTACTTCCATGCTGCTGTTAAATACACGGGTTAATGATGCCGCTATATGTACCACATTTCCGAGCTTTATGGGGTTTTCAAAAGAAATATTATCAACAGATGCTGTTACAACCGGAGCCCCGCAATGTTTTAAAGCGGCCAGTGCAGCAGCAATATCCATCCAGTACATTAACCGGCCACCCATCAGGTTTCCAAAAGTATTGGTATCATTTGGCAATACCAGTTCTGTCATCACTACCAGCGATTCTTTTGCTTTTTTGTCCATTGTTTTTTTGCAAAGATAGTGGCAAATGCGAAAAGCTGTTTCCGGTTTATGCCGATGAAACGATAAGATGACTGAGTAATGTTAGCTATCGGCGTAAAACGATCTAATCTAATATTTAAACGTTGGCCCTCGTCCTCCTTTTTAAATAAAGATGGTATTATTTGGCAGTTCGTTTTTGTTTTATGAATTTCGAAGAACGAATTGCCTTTTATGACAGAACAAACAAAGATCTCTTTTGACAACACGCAGTATGCTTTTGCTGCCAAATCCAATTCAGAATTAAGAAAAGCCGGTTTTTTATTCAACATAATGGGTAAGCCCTGGTTGGTAAATGCGGCTTTAAGGATTACGCCGCTTGCCATTAAATGGCATATCCCGTTTACAAAAACTTTAATAAGAAAAACCATATTTCAGCAATTTGTAGGTGGTGAAGATTTAAATGAAACTGCAAAAGTTGCAGATAAACTGGAAAAATATAAAGTTCAGGTAATTTTAGATTATGGTGTAGAGGGAAAGGAAGGGGAAGATAATTTTGAGCATGCAAGGGATGAATTTAAAAAGGTAATTGATTATGCATCCACACAACCCAACATACCTTTTATGAGTGTTAAGGTTACCGGCTTTGCAAGATTCTCATTATTGGAAAAAATGGATGATGTGATGCACAAAGCTTCAGGAACTTTAATGAAGCGTTACCTGGCAGCGGTCGAATCATTATCAGCCGGCGAAAAAGAAGAATGGCATAAAGTAAGGTTGCGGATGCAGCAATTATGTGAAGAAGGCGACAAAAAAAATGTTGGTGTTTTAATAGATGCTGAAGAAACCTGGATACAGGATCCGGTTGATGCGCTTACTATTTTAATGATGGATATTTTCAATAAACAAAAAGCGGTAATCTATAATACAATTCAGTTATACCGTCATGACCGGCTTCAGTTTTTAAAAGATTCTTATGCAGCAGCAGCTGAAAGAAATTTTATTCTGGGCGCTAAACTGGTTAGAGGTGCTTACATGGAAAAAGAAAGAAACCGTGCGGCTGATATGAATTATCCTTCACCCATTCAGCCTGACAAGGAAACCTGTGACAGGGATTATAATAATGCTATTGAATTCTGCATTACACATTTAGATAAAATCTCAGTGATTGTTGCATCACATAATGAATACAGTAATTTATATACAACCAGACTGCTTGATGAAAAAGGGCTGCCGCATAACCACCCAAATGTTCATTTTTCGCAACTTTATGGCATGAGTGATAATATTACTTTTAACCTGGCAATATCTGGTTGTTCAGTCAGTAAATATTTACCATTCGGCCCAATCAAAGATGTAATTCCATATTTAATGCGCAGGGCGCAGGAGAACAGCTCTGTTTCCGGACAGACAGGCAGGGAACTGGTATTAATAAAAAATGAAATAAAACGACGAAAAATATAATTGTTTGCTGAAGTTATAAGAAAAACCAACGGGAATTGATTGGCTTAAATGATATTAAATTATCTTTGGCAGCTAAATCAATGCTGACACGCTATACAATAATTATCTCCCTCTTTCTCGTACCCTTTGTTATGAATGCACAGGTCAGGAGTATACCTGCAGTAAAAATTAATCAACCCATTAAGATTGATGGAAACCTTGATGATGAAGCATGGAAAAATATAGAACCTGCAGGTGATTTTATAACCATTTCACCTGTATTTGGTAACGAATCTTCCCGCAAAACAGAAGTGAAAATTTGCTATGATAATACAGCAATTTATGTTGCTGCATACATGTATGATAAACCGGAAAATATCCGGAAACAGTTCACAGCCCGGGATGTGATTGACCGGCAGGATGTAGATATTTTTGCTGTTGGGTTTGATACTTACCACGATAAGCAGAATGCATTTATTTTTCGTGTTACCGCAGCCAATGTGCAGGGAGATTCCAAACAGTCTCAGGGCGCAAGTGTTGTTAATGACCTGACCTGGGATGCTGTTTGGGAAAGTAAGACAAGTATTAAAAAAGATGGATGGGTTGCTGAAATTAAAATACCGTTAAGTGCAATCAGGTTCTCAAAACAGGATACACAGGACTGGGGAATAAATTTTTCCAGGTTTGTACGCAAGGAAAATGAAAATGGCTTATGGAACCCCATTAACCCAAATATCAGCGGCGAATTAAATCAGTGGGGAGTATGGGCCGGTATTAAAACAATAGAACCGCCTGTCCGCTTGTCTTTTCTGCCTTATTTATCAGGTGGTTTCAGGGTATCGCCTACAAACAAAGGCAATGTAACAGAATTTTTAAGAAGCGGGGGAATGGATGTTAAATACGGGATCAATGAAAGTTTTACTCTGGATATGACGCTGATCCCTGATTTTGCCCAGGTACAAAGCGATAATGTTTTTTTAAACCTTTCTCCTTTCCAGGTAAAGTTTGATGATTATCGCCCTTTTTTTACCGAGGGAACAGAGTTGTTTAACAAAGCAGGTTTATTTTATTCCAGAAGGATAGGCGATGCACCGGGACAGTCATCTACGGTATTAAATACATATGGCGACCGGCCGGATTATAAGATCCAAAAAAACCCGGGCATTACGAGGTTGTATAACGCTACAAAAATATCGGGCCGTACAAAAGGGAACCTGGGAATAGGAATTTTTAATTCGGTTACTGCTCCTATGTATGCTAAAATTCAAAACCTTACCAATGGAACGGACTCAAGTATTTTAACAGAACCACTTACCAACTATAATATCATTGTATTTGACCAGGCTTTAAAACACCGGTCTTCGGTAAGTTTTACCAATACCAATGTTTTACGTAAAGGCAACAGCCGCAATGCAAATGTGAGCAGTATCGACCTTTCATTATTTGATAAAAAGAACAGGCATAATTTTTCATTTACCGGCAAATACAGCAATATCTGGGGTAAGCTGGGAAATACAAACGGCTTTACTACTGTTGGAAGTTTTGGAAAAGTGAGCGGGGTTATACGTTACCGTGGCTCGGTGGGGATAGAAAGTGATAAATATGATCCTAATGATCTGGGCTTTATACAAAATAACAATTCTGTTGAGTACAGCGCAAACCTGAGCTATAACAAAAATAAACCGACACGGGATTTTCTTGTTCATAATTACAGTGTAAGTTTTACAAACACCTACCTGTACAAACCATTTGCATGGTCGGGTTTTCAGATGAAAGCCGATGCTTTCTTTTTATTCCGGAATTTTTGGGATCTCACTTTTAATTTTCAAAGTAGTCCGCGATGGAATAAAGATTATTTTGTGCATAGTAATATTTATACAGGTTATTTTCTCCGCAGGGCGCCCTATTATTATTTAGGAATCAAAGGAAGCTCAGACAGCAGAAAGAAATTGTATGTGAGCTGGAGTATAGGTGGTGCAGAATCACCATTGCCCAAAGACCCTTACTGGGTTGGAAGTTTAGGAGTACGATACAGGTTCAGTGACAAGTTCCTGGTGAGCACCAGTATGGATATAGAACAGGACAGGGGAAACTGGGGCTGGGCATTTATTACAAACCCCGACGGGTCGCCTGTAATTGCAAGACGTAACGTGAAAAAAAATACTACCATTGTAAGTGCCCAGTATAATTTCAATTCCAGGATGAATGTGAACATCCGCATGCGGCATTACTGGTCAATCTTGGAAAACACCAATTTCTATAATTTAAAAAGCGATGGATACTGGAATGAAATCGCCTTCATACCCGATCAGAATGTAAATTTCAACACGTTTAATATTGACATGTTTTATACCTGGGATTTTCTATTGGGCAGCAGGCTTACCATTGCCTGGAAAAATGCATTGGGCGGCAATGTGATGATTGATCCCTATACCCATATGCGTTATTTTAAAAACTTTGGTAAAGTAATTGATAACCCACACAGCAATGAGATAACGGTAAAAATTGTTTATTATCTCGATTATTTAAAACTCAAAAAGAAGAGTTAAGTGCCCGGGATCAGCTGAAATATTTCAGTAAAGCAATAAAAAAGCATTACCTTATTTTTTATTTAATTTTGAAATGAATAACAAACCTGTTATTTTGTAAAAAAATATTATTATGAACCAGGATAACACTGCTGATGTTTTAAATTATGATGACCATAACAAACCAAAATTATCTTCCGGATTAAATGTACTTACGATTTTAAGTTTTATTGGATGTGCAATTCAATTATTGGGCTCGTTGTGGAGTTTTTTTAATGCAAAAAGTTCTTATGATAAGGTTGATGAGATTGCTGAGCAAATGAATTCCGGCAATATGCCAGGCTGGGCGAAATCTTTGATGGGGGATCCGGAACATCTCGTTGAGATGATAAAAAAAACGTATGAAAACAGGATCCCGATTATTTTATTATCGTTGATTGCAGTTGTGCTTTGTTTTTACGGTGTATTACAAATGCGTAAACTAAAAAAACAAGGATTTGTTTTCTATACTATTGGGGAGTTATTGCCTTTTTTAACCCAGGTATTATTTATAGGAACTTTTACCTTTTCCGGCTTTGGTATGATTTTCGGTGTTGTAATAGCAGCGTTATTTATTTTATTATATGCACTACAACGGAAGAATTTAGTGTACTAACTATTTTTATTTATTATTAAGCGGCAGCTATTAATTCTGCCGCTTTTAGTTAAGTTATATTGCCCAGATAGAAAAAAATCACCAGGCTCTTGAAACTGTCCCATTCAGTATTTTGATAAAATACAAATGCTTATTTTCAAAATAATCAGGTACGGCAATTTCGGCCTTTCCTCTTACCGGCCTGAAATTATAATCACAAAACACGCTTACCGTTTTATCATTGATATGACTCATGAAATTGTCGGGATACATGGCCAGTATTTTTGCAAACAAATACACTGATTCAAAGCCTTTAAAAGCCATGTCGGTAGGTTTTGTTTTATACTTCAGCAGGTAGGCAGCAGTAATAGTTTTACTGTATCCGTCAATTTTATCATTAAAGTAGGGCGTTGTAAAATAAACCGGAAAATCTTTGAACCCGTCTTTTTTATGTAAAGTAGCAAACCCGTCCCAGGTAGGCATTCCTATCAGCGTTACAGGATAGCTGGCTTTTAAATCAAATGCGGCCTTAACAATATTTCCTGCAAACGATTCATCAAGGCTTCCTCCTATAAGAACACTGTGCCGGTTACTGTCCAGCTTGTTTTTAAGAAAGCCGGCATTTAAATTATTATCAAAATTCAGGATTTCAATTGGCAACAGTGGTTTACCATCCTGTTCATTTATTTGTTTAAAATAAGATGCAACCATATCCTCCTGTACACCTTTTTGCCTGCACAGGTAAATTTTATCGGTACCATGATTTTGTAAAATATAACTGTAAATGGCATCACAGTGTGCTTTCAGGGTGGAGTTCATAATTACTAAAAACGGATTCCCGGTAATGCCAGCATCATTTGGATAGGTGGCAGAAATGAAAGGAATGTTTTTTTGCAAAGCAAACCCGGCCAGTTGTAAATACTCGGCATCTTTTACACTGCCTATAATTAAGTTCAGGCTGTCTAATTTTTTATTCCTGATCAGGTAAGGTACATCCTGTGTGTATGATTTGGTATCATAAATAAATGCTTCAATTTTATCATCACCGGTTTGTAAACTGTCCAATGCAATTTGGGCACCCTGTATAAAATCAACGGCAGGCATAATAAACCTTGGCAAACTTTGCCTGTACCTGAAAGTGTTGTTATTAAAAACCGAATCAAGGTATAAGGGAGCAAAAATTCCTATCCGGTAAACAGGTTTTTGAATGATTGTATCATTCTGTTTTATAATTGTATCAGTTTGTGCAGATAGTTCTGTATAACTAAATGAGGCAATAAGAAAAACTAACCCTGCTATAAATTTTTTATTCATAATTCAAATCTTATTCTAAAATAAAATGCCGGTTAAAAGAAACTTATTCCCACTCAATGGTTGCCGGTGGTTTACTGCTGATATCATACACAACACGGTTAATGCCGGGTACATTGTTAATGATTTCATTGGATATCTCCGCCAGGAAATCATAAGGTAAATGTGCCCAGTCTGCCGTCATACCATCAACCGATGTAACTGCTCTCAATGCAACTGTAAATTCATAAGTCCTTTCATCACCCATTACGCCCACACTTTTAACCGGTAACAAAATAGTGCCTGCCTGCCATACTTCTTTATATAAATCACGTTTTTTCAAACCATTAATATATATAGCATCTGCATCTTGCAATAACCGTACCTTATCTGCTGTAACTTCTCCTAAAATACGTATTCCCAATCCTGGTCCGGGAAACGGGTGGCGAAATAACATTTCTTTTGGAATACCCAGTTCCAGCCCAACACGTCTTACTTCATCTTTAAATAAAGACCGCAGGGGTTCCACTAAACCAAGTTTCATATAATCAGGTAATCCACCAACGTTATGATGCGACTTGATAGTTGCTGATGGGCCATGCACTGAAAGCGATTCAATCACATCCGGATAAATAGTGCCTTGTCCTAATAATTCCACACCTGCTATTTTATGTGCTTCCTTGTCAAAAATTTCTATAAAACCAGCACCTATTGCTTTTCGTTTTTCTTCGGGGTCAGTTTTTCCTGCAAGCTTTTTATAAAAATGATCTTTTGCATTAACCCCAATTACGTGTAACCCCAGTTTGTTGTAGCTATTCAACACCTCTTCAAATTCGTTTTTGCGTAACACGCCGTTATCTACAAAAATGCCATACAGGTTATCGCCAATGGCTTTATGTATTAAGGTAGCAGCAACGGTACTATCCACACCGCCGCTCAAACCCATAATCACTTTTTTATTGCCGATTTGTTTTTTTAGTGCTTCAACGGTATCAGTAATGAAATGAGCCGGGGTCCAGTCTTGTGAACAGCCACAGATATTTACTAAAAAATTTTTAATAATTGTTTTGCCTTCGGTAGAATGATATACTTCGGGATGAAACTGCAGGCCATATAATGCCTTGCTGCCATTGTTAATATACTTGAATGCTGCTACAGGTATACTTTCAGTTGTACCCAATAATTCAAATCCTTCGGGCAAAACTTTAATGGTATCGCTGTGGCTCATCCATACCTGCGATGTTTTTGAAATATGCTCAAGAAGTGTATCTTCTTTTTCAACAGTAAAAAGAGCACGGCCATATTCTCTTTTCTCACTTTTATCAACCCTGCCGCCGTATAATTTTGCAGTTAGTTGCGCACCATAGCAAACACCGAGTACAGGAACTCTTGCCACCATCGATTTTACATCAACCAGCAAAGCTTTTTCTTCATTTACCGAAAACGGAGATCCGCCAAGTATGATGCCTTTTAATCCGGCTTCATAAACTATTTCTTTATTATAGGGGATGATTTCGCAATAAACATTTGCCTCACGTACCGTACGGGCAATTAGTTGTGTGTATTGGGATCCAAAATCGAGAATAAGTATTTTTTCTGTCATACGCTGCGAAGGTAAATCATACCATCTTTATTTTATCAGTTACCCGAAGGGTAATAATAAAATATCAGATGGGATTCCCGAAATAACCAGGACAGGTATACCGGTAGCAGGCTCTTTATGTTAAAAAGCTGGCATTTTCGGTATAAATACCTGGATGTTAAAGGTTATGTTTGATATGGTTTAAGGTTAAGAATTTTTATATTTGCCTAAATTTTAAGCCATGAAACAATTACTGCTCCTAATTACAATGTTTGTAACACTTGCTTCCTGCGACTTTACCACGGGAAGCGGAAACATCATCAGCGAAGACCGCTCTGTAAAGGATTTTACTGAATTATCTGTGGGAGGTGGTTTTGACGTTGAGATAAGAATAGGGGCCATAACGCAGGTAAAAGTAGAGGCTGATGATAACATCATGAAATATATTGAAACAGATATTTCAGGTAATACTTTAAAAATAAGGAAGGAATCAAATCATAACTTTTCCGATGTTCATATGAAGGTATTTATAACTGTACCTGTATTAACAGCTATACGGGCATCTGCTTCAGCCGATGTAGTTGTTCAGGATGTATTGGTTAGTAAAGAGAAATTAACCTTCAAAGCTTCCAGCAGTGCAGAAATAAAAGTTGATGTGGATGCGCCTGAAATAGATGTTGATGCCAGCAGCAGCGCTACAGTAACAATAAGCGGAAAGACCAGGGTATACAAAGCACAAGCTTCCAGCAGTGCCGATATTAAGTCATGGGACCTTTTAAGTGAAAATGCAACTGTAAATGTAAGCAGCAGTGCATCAGCCAGGGTACATGCCAGTGTGAGTTTAAAAGCCAAGGCCAGCAGCAGTGCAGATGTTATTTATCATGGATCAGCCTCTGTAGATAAGTCGGTAAGCAGCAGCGGTTCCGTAAGAAAAGAGGATTAAGCCCCTTTTTATATACTATACCTTGCCTTTTTACACTTAAAAACTATTTGTAAAAAAACTTCGCCTTTCTTTTGCTGTTTACACTTCAACCCTTACCTTTGCACTCCAAATTAAAAAACGGATTTAAAAAGTTCTTTTTATATGTCACAGAGAATCAGAATAAAATTGCAGTCTTACGACCATAACCTGGTTGATAAATCAGCTGAAAAGATTGTAAAAACGGTACGTAGTACTGGCGCTGTAGTAACAGGTCCTATTCCTTTACCTACGCACAAGAAAATATTTACCGTTTTGCGTTCTCCGCACGTAAATAAAAAAGCACGTGAGCAGTTTCAACTCTGCACACACAAGCGTTTATTAGACATTTACACCAGCAGCAGCCGTACGGTAGATGCTTTAAGTAAGTTAGACTTACCTAGTGGTGTTGATGTTGAGATCAAAGCCTGATGAACTCCTCCGGTACTGAACGAAGTAGAAGTAAACGGGGGAAGCAAAAGGTAAGTTCTTAAAATAAAAAAATAATGAACATCCATCTGCTCAACATTGAGTAGCGCTGGATATAAACAAGATACAATGAAAAGTATTATTGGAAAAAAGATCGGCATGACCAGTATCTTCGATGCAAGTGGCAAGCAAACTGCTGTTACTATAATTGAGGCAGGCCCATGCGTAGTTACACAAAAGAAAACCGTTGAAACAGACGGCTACAATGCTCTCCAGATAGCATTTGGTGATAAAAAGGAAAAGCACTCCGTAAAAGCTGAGATCAGTCACTTTGCCAAAGCGCAAACCTCTCCTAAAAGATTCGTAAAAGAAATACGCGATAGCGAAATAGATAAGAATGTTGGTGAAACATTTACTGTAGACATATTTGCCGAAGGCGATGATGTTGAAGTAGTTGGAACAACCAAGGGTAAAGGTTTCCAGGGTGTTGTAAAGCGCCATGGTTTCAGTGGTGTTGGTGGTCAGTCTCACGGTCAGCACGACAGGTCAAGGGCTCCGGGTTCTATCGGTAACTCATCTGATGCCAGCCGTGTATTTAAAGGTATGCGCATGGGCGGCCGTATGGGCCAGGACAGGGTTACTATGAAAGGTTTAAAGGTTGTAAAGATCTTCCCAGAAAAGAATTACATTTTAGTTAGTGGTTCAGTTCCGGGCCATAACGGTTCAATTGTTTTAATTCAAAAATAAGCAACCGGCCGCTGGCCATTAAAAATAAGTACAATGCAAGTAGATGTTTTAAATATAGAAGGAAAGAAGACCGGCAGAACGGTTGAATTACCCGAAGAGATTTTTGGTATTGAGCCAAATGACCATGTTATTTACCTGGCTGTAAAGCAATACCAGGGTGCACAGCGCCAGGGTTCGCACAAGGTTAAAACCCGTGCAGAAGTAAAAGGCTCTTCTAAGAAATTGCACAAACAAAAAGGAACCGGTGGAGCCCGTAAAGGTAACCTGCGTAACCCTTTGTATAAAGGTGGTGGTACAGTTTTCGGACCGAAGCCGCACAAATATGATATCAAGTTAAACCGTAAGGTTAAAGACCTGGCTAAGATGAGTGCCCTGGCTTATAAGGCAAAAGAAAGTGCCATCATTGTTTTAGAAGACGTGAAAATGGACGCTCCAAAAACTTCAGCTTTTACAGGTATTTTAAGTAACCTGAACATAGCAGGAAAAAGATCTTTGTTTGTGATTCCTGAGTACAACGATAACCTGTATTTAAGTCTGCGTAATGTACCGTCAGTTAGTGGTACTTTATTAAGCGACCTGAATACTTACGATATATTAAATGCAAATGTTTTGGTTTTAACTGAAAGTGCTGCAAAAATATTCAGTGAAGAAAGCGTAGAAGCATAATTAAGAAACAAAAAAATTAAAGACGAATGAAACTGTCTGATGTATTAATAAAGCCGATTTTATCTGAAAAAGCCAATCAGCAATCAGAAAAAATGAACCGCTACTCTTTTGTAGTGGATAAGAAAGCTAATAAGCTGGAGATAAAAAGGGCGGTTGAAAGTTTTTATGGTGTAACGGTTAACAACGTAAATACTATTGTTGTTCCTTCAAAAGCAAAAGCTAAATACACCAAGGCTGGATTTATAGTTGGCCGTAAGCCTTCTAAAAAGAAAGCGATCGTAACTGTAGCCGAAGGTGAAACAATTGATCTGTACGGCAGCAGCATCTGATATTAACTAATGAATGGTGGTCAGCACCGCAAAGTTTTGACAAATAAAAGCATTTAAAAATGGCACTTAGAAAATACAAACCAACGACAGCAGGAACCAGGTGGAGAATTGGTAATGCATACGCAGAAGTTACTACTAACGTTCCGGAAAAATCTTTGCTTGAAAAGCAAAAGAATACAGCCGGCCGTAACTCTCAGGGCCGCAGGTCAATGCGTTATATGGGTGGCGGAAACAAAACCATGTATCGTGTTATTGATTTCAAAAGAAGTAAGAAAGATATTCCGGCTACTGTAAAGACCATTGAGTATGATCCAAACCGTACTGCTTTCATCGCATTATTAAGTTATGCTGATGGTGAAAAGCGTTACATCATTGCTCCACAAGGTTTACAGGTTGGGCAAACAGTTATCAGCGGCGACGCCGTTGCACCAGAATTAGGAAATGCGCTGATGTTTAAGAACATGCCTTTAGGTACTAATGTTCACAACATCGAAATGCAGCCTGGCCAAGGTGGTATCCTGGTACGTAGTGCCGGTACATCTGCCCAGTTGAGCAACAAAGAAGAAAAGTACGCAATATTAAAAATGCCAAGTGGCGAGTTGAGAAAAGTATTGATCAAATGTTATGCAACCGTAGGTGTTGTAAGCAACAGCGATCACAGTTTGGAGAGTATGGGTAAAGCGGGCCGTAACCGTTGGAAGGGTATCCGTCCACGTACAAGAGCGGTAGCAATGAACCCGGTAGATCACCCGATGGGTGGTGGTGAAGGTAGAGCATCTGGTGGTCACCCACGTAGCCGTAAAGGTAAATATGCAAAAGGACAGATTACCCGTACGAAAGGAAAAGGTTCAAGCAAATTGATCATCACAAGAAGAAACGGAAAGAAATTACCTAATTAATAATCATTGTTAAAATGTCTCCCGATATATCGGGAGAAAATCAACAGAAAATAATAAAACATGGCACGGTCGTTAAAAAAAGGTCCTTATGTAGAAGCTAAGCTTGATGCTAAAGTTGCTGCAATGATTGAAGGAAAAAGCAAAAAGGGTGTTATCAAAACCTGGAGCAGAAGAAGTACAATTACTCCTGATTTTGTAGGACAAACTTTTGCAGTACATAACGGAAACAAATTCATTCCGGTTTATGTAACAGAATTCATGGTAGGACATAAGTTAGGTGAATTTGCGCCAACGCGTAATTTCAGAGGCCACTCAAGTAAGAAAATTGTATAATATAAAAGTTGATAGTATGACAACTGACAACTATCGACCAATAACTAAATAAAAAATGGAAGCAGTAGCAAAATTGAACAATTACCCCACTTCACCACGCAAAATGCGTTTGCTGGTTGATCTGATCAGGGGTATGGAAGTTGAAAAGGCATTAGCCGTTCTGGAGCACAATCCAAAACATCCGGCTGTTCCTTTGCGTAAGCTGGTAATGAGTGCCATCAATAACTGGAAGCAGAAGAATGAAGGCGGTGATGAAACAGGGCTGGTTGTAAAAACAATCATGGTTGACGGCGCAAGGGTTATCAAGCGTATGCGTCCTGCACCACAGGGTCGTGGATACAGGGTTCGTAAACGCAGTAACCATGTAACTGTTGTTGTAGATACCAAAGGAAATATTGTTAAGCCGGCTAAGACTAAGCAAGCAGAAGCGGTTGCAGAAATTCCTGAGGAAGTTGTAGAAGTAAAGAAAAAAGCAGCTCCTAAAAAAAAGGCGGCAGCAAAAAAATAATTAGCATAAACAAAAAATAATAAGAACCGAATATGGGTCAAAAAACAAATCCGATAGGTGCCAGGTTAGGAATCATCCGTGGATGGGACAGCAACTGGTTTGCAAGTAAAACGGAATATCCAAAAAAACTGATCGAGGATAACAAGATCAGGAATTACCTGAATGCACGTATCAATAAGGGTGGTATCTCAAAGATTGTTATTGAGCGTACATTGAATAAGCTGATTGTTACCATTCATACATCTAAGCCAGGTATCATTATTGGTAAAGGCGGCGGAGAAGTTGACAGGATTAAAGAAGAGCTGAAGAAATTATGTGGTAAAGAAGATGTGCAGATCAATATTCTTGAGATCCGTCGGCCGGAGTTAGATGCAAATATTGTAGCCGATACAATTGCCCGTCAGCTGGAGAATCGTATCAACTATAAAAGAGCAATTAAAATGTCAATCGCTTCTGCATTGCGTATGGGTGCCGAAGGAATTAAAGTAAAAGTTGGTGGCCGTTTGGGTGGTGCAGAGATAGCACGTAGCGAAGAGATCAAGCAGGGACGTACACCATTGCATACTTTACGTATGGATATTGATTATGCGAATGTATTTGCATTAACTGTTTATGGTAAGATCGGTATCAAGGTGTGGATATGTAAAGGTGAAGTTTTAGGAAAGCGTGACCTGAATCCGAATGTTGTTGCAGGTGGTGGAAAAGAAATCGGTGACAGACCAGGTGGGTTTGACAGAAGAGATGACAGACGTGGTGGTGGAGACAGAAGAGGCGGCGGTGGAAACCGTGGCGGTGGCGGAAGAAGATAATTAAAGCCGTTTGCTGATAGCTGATAGCTGTTAGCAGGCAAAATAAAATAAAAATTAATCAGCTAAAGGTTAAAGGCTAATAGCTAAAAGCTTAAGAAAATGTTATCACCGAAAAGAAGTAAACACAGAAAGGCGCAACGGGGCATGATGAAGGGAAATACCAAACGTGGTGCAACCCTGGCTTTTGGATCCTTTGGATTAAAAGCACTGGATGAAGTTTGGATGAGCAGCCGTCAGATTGAAAGTGCCCGTCAGGCAATGACGCGTCATATGAAACGTGAAGGAAATGTCTGGATACGTATTTTCCCTGATAAACCCATTACTGCTAAGCCAGCCGAAGTAAGGATGGGTAAAGGTAAAGGTAATCCGGAGGGTTGGGCAGCAGTTGTGCAGCCAGGAAGAATTTTGTTTGAGTGTGATGGTGTACCGATGCAGGTTGCTAAAGAAGCATTTGCTTTAGCCGCACAAAAGTTACCAATACAAACGAAGTTTGTGGTACGTCACGATTACAAAGCATAATTAAAGTAATTATCAAAAAGAATAACAATGTTAAAGAAAGTTGATTTTTTAAACAGCCTGAAAGGATTAAATGAGGCAGATCTGAAAGCAAAAATTGCTGAAGACGAATTGCGTATGAAAAAACTTTCATTTGCTCATGCCATTTCTCCATTGGAGAATCCGCAAAGCATCCGCTCTTTAAGAAGAGATATAGCCAGGCTGAAAACGGCATTAAAAAAAGTTCAGGCAGGGGTTTAATTAATCCATAAAAAAAGTAACGAAAGTGGAAAGAAATTTAAGAAAAACAAAATTAGGCGTGGTATCCAGTAATAAAATGGATAAGACCATCACTGTTAGTGTAGAACGCCGTGTAAAGCATCCGCTTTATGGCAAGTTCGTAAAAAAGTCTACCAAATTTCATGCGCATGACGAAAAGAATGAGTGCAGTATTGGTGATACAGTAAAGATCATGGAGAGCCGTCCTTTAAGCAAAACAAAACGCTGGAGACTGGTTGAGGTGGTTGAAAAAGTTAAATAAGAAAGCTGTGAGCTACGAGCTATGAGCTGCGAGCTACAGAAATTAATAAAAGATTTACAATGCTATAGGGTAGGGCTCACAGCTCATAGCTCATAGCTCAAAGCTAAATAAAAATGATACAGCAAGAAAGCAGATTAAATGTAGCGGACAACAGTGGTGCAAAAGAGGTACTGTGTATCCGTGTGCTGGGTAACAGCGGCCAGGACTATGCTAAGATTGGCGATAAAATAGTTGTTACCGTTAAAGACGCCATGCCTGCCGGAGGTATTAAAAAAGGAACAGTCAGTAAAGCTGTAATTGTAAGAACCAAAAATAAGTTACGTCGTAAAGATGGTTCTTATATACGTTTTGATGATAATGCCGTGGTACTGTTAAGTGCTTCAGACGAACCAAGAGGTACACGTATTTTTGGACCAGTGGCCCGTGAGTTAAGAGATAAAGGTTACATGAAGATCATTTCATTGGCACCGGAAGTTCTTTAAAAATGGCAATTAGCTTTTAGCTGCGGGCTACGAGCAAAACACAATAAATAAAATGTAATCAGCTAGCAGCTCACAGCTAATAGCTCAAAGCTTAAAATAAAATGAGTACAAGATTTAAACCAAAGTTCAACATTAAAAAAGGCGATTCGGTAGTGGTAATTACCGGTGAAGATAAAGATTTGAAGAAGCCCCGTAAAGTGTTGGAAATAATTTTAGAAAAAAACCGTGTATTGGTTGAAGGTGTTAACATCGTAACCAAACATACCAAGCCAACTTCACAAAACACCAAGGGTGGTATTGTTAAAGTTGAAGCTCCAATCGCAATCAGCAATGTTATGCTTTGGGATGCTAAAGCAGGTGCGCCAACAAAAATTAAACGTACCAGGGAAAATGGCAAATTAGTAAGAATCGCTAAAAAATCAGGGGAGGTAATCAAATAATGAGCACAAAAACAAACAACCCAAGGTTGGCAGATAAGTACAAATCAGATGTTGTACCTGCTTTAATGAAAAAATTCAGTTACAAAACTGTAATGCAGGCGCCTAAATTAACCAAGATCTGTTTGAATCGTGGTGTTAACGGAGCTGTAACAGATAAGAAGCTGATCGATATCGCTATTGACGAGTTATCAAACATAACCGGTCAAAAAGCAGTGGCAACCATGTCAAAGAAAGACATTTCAAACTTTAAGCTGCGTAAGGATATGCCTATTGGTGCAAGAGTTACACTGCGTGGAGTTAAGATGTATGAGTTTTTGGACAGGCTGGTATCTGTGTCTTTACCACGTGTGCGTGATTTCAAAGGTATCAACGATAAGTCGTTTGATGGCCGTGGAAACTACACATTGGGTGTTACAGAGCAGATCATTTTTCCTGAGATTGATATCGACAAGGTAAATAAGATCACCGGCCTGGATATCACTTTTGTAACAACAGCCAATACCAACGAAGAAGCATTTGAATTGCTGAAAGAGTTGGGTATGCCTTTTAAAAACGTAAAAAAATAATATCAAAATTCTAAATTCTAAAATTTAGAATTTAGGTATTCAACATTAGAATTTAAAAAAAATTATGGCAAAAAAATCAATTGAAGCCAGGCAGATCAAGCGTGAAAAAATGGTTGCAAAGTATGCCGAAAAAAGAGCAGCACTTAAAGCAGCCGGAGATTATGCGGCTTTGGATCTATTACCAAAGAATGCATCACCGGTTCGTTTAAAAAACCGTTGTCAGCTTACCGGCCGTCCAAGAGGTTATATGAGACATTTTGGTTTATCCAGGAACATGTTTCGTGATATGGCATTGCAGGGTAAAATACCGGGCATAACAAAAGCAAGCTGGTAATCTTAGTACTTAGTACTAAGTACTAAGACGAAGGATATCGCATTGTAAAAAAATTATTTAATCAATTAACTGAAATAACAATGGTTACTGATCCAATAGCAGATTATTTAACTAGAATTCGTAACGCACAGATGGCTAATCACCGTATTGTAGAAATACCGGCCAGCAATCTTAAAAAGCGCATTACCGAAATCCTGTATGATAAAGGGTACATCTTAAAGTACAAATTTGAAGATGATAACAAACAGGGCCTGATCAAGATCGCCTTGAAATACGATGCTACCACCAAATTACCTGTGATACAGAGTTTGGAAAGAGTAAGCCGTCCGGGATTGCGTACCTATGCAAAGCCAGATGAGTTTAAGCGTGTAAAAAATGGCTTAGGTGTTGCAATCGTTTCTACATCTAAAGGTGTAATGACTGATAAAGAAGCAAAAGCACAGAATGTTGGCGGAGAAGTTCTTTGCAACATCTACTAAACTTTAACCCCTGAACTTTTAAACAGGTTTTAGGGAAATAAAAAAACATTTGATAATTAATCTGCCAGCCGGCGGATGAACACAAATTGAATAAATAACAAGTAAAAAAATCGACAATGAGCAGGATAGGAAAAAAAATCATTGAAATACCGGCTGGCGTAACCATAGCAGTTAGTGCGGATAATGTAGTTACTGTAAAAGGCCCTAAAGGTGAGTTGAAAGAAACACTTGACAGGGACATGAAGATCGAGATTAAAGAAAGTGTTGCTAATGTAATACGTCCAACTGATCAGATCCGTCATCGTGCCATGCATGGCTTATACCGTTCACTGGTTGCCAATATGGTTAAAGGAGTAACTGAAGGATATACAAAAAAGCTTGAGTTAGTAGGTGTAGGTTATAAAGCATCCAGCCAGGGTAACCTCTTAGATCTTTCTTTAGGATATTCTCACAATATCGTGTTTGAAATTCCAAAAGAATTAAAGGTGGCTACTTCGCAGGAAAAAGGACAAAACCCAATGATCAGTTTTGAGAGTATCGATAAACAATTGATCGGACAGGTTTGTGCAAAGATCAGGAGCTTACGTAAGCCAGAACCATACAAGGGTAAGGGTGTTAAGTTTGCAGGTGAAGTGTTGAGAAGAAAAGCCGGTAAATCTGCTGGTAAATAAACCCCTATCCCCTAAAGGGGGACACGGAGTAGATTAAAATTTAATAAAGTAAGAAAATTCTCTGGCAGAATCAGAGACAAAACATAAGAATATGAACAGCAAATCAAGTGCAAGGGTTAAAATAAAATACCGCATCCGTAAAAAGATCAGCGGGGCTGCTGCAAAACCAAGATTAAGTGTTTTCAGGAGCAACAGCGATATCTATGCTCAGCTAATTGATGATAACAGTGGCGTAACATTAGCAGCAGCTTCATCAAGACAAAAAGATATCCAGGCTCAAAAAGCGCCAAAGATTGAAAAAAGTAAATTGGTTGGAGCGGCTATTGCAACTAAAGCAAAAGAACTGGGTATATCAACAGTGGTTTTCGATCGTGGTGGTTATATCTATCATGGCCGTGTGAAAGCCGTTGCTGAAGGTGCAAGAGAAGGCGGATTGGTTTTTTAATTACAAAATTTCAATAAAGAAAATAAATGTCAAATTTAATAACGAACAAAGTAAAAGCAGGTGACCTGGAATTAAAAGACAAGGTTGTTGCCATTAACCGTGTAGTAAAAACAACCAAGGGTGGTCGTGCCTTTAGTTTCTCTGCCCTTGTGGTGGTAGGTAACGAAGCCGGTGTTGTTGGACATGGTATGGGTAAAGCTAAAGAAGTTCAGGAAGCGATTACTAAGGGTATTGAAGATGCAAAGAAGAATTTAATAAAAGTTCCTATCAGGCATGGTACTATACCACATGAGCAATTATCAAAAGAAGGTGCTGCAAAAGTATTTATTAAACCTGCAGCTCATGGTACTGGTGTTATTGCCGGAGGTAGTATGAGAGCGGTTTTAGAAGCAGCAGGTATTACCGACGTGTTGGCAAAGAACTTAGGTTCTGCTAATCCTACTAACGTGGTTAAAGCAACTTTTAAAGCTTTAGCTACTTTACGTGAGCCGATTGCAGTTGCAAAAAATCGTGGGATTTCTTTAAAGAAAGTATTTAACGGATAAAATAAGTTGGCAGTTGCCGGTTGGCAGTTGGAAAAAAATACATTGGTATGAAAAAGATAAAAGTAACACAGGTTAAAAGTGTAATCGACCGTTCGGAGCGCCAGAAAAGAACAATGGTGGCTTTGGGGTTAAAGAAAATGAATGCATCGGTAGAAGTAGAAGCTACTCCTCAGATATTAGGTATGGTTACTAAGGTGAATCACCTGGTAAAAGTTGAGGAAATCTAATTTGAAAATCTGATGATGAACCGATTTGAACATTTCGACTCTGTCATCTTCAGATTTTCAAATCAAATAATTATCAAATTAACAAGCGAGGGGTGATTCCCCGTAAGTACAAAATCAAAAAATAAAATGAAGCTACACACACTAAAACCTGCAAAAGGTTCTACACACAAAGAAAAAAGAATTGGCCGTGGTGAGGCAAGTGGTAAAGGTGGTACATCTACCAAAGGTAATAAGGGCGGACAAAGCCGTGCCGGTTACAAAAGCAAGAAAGCCCACGAAGGTGGACAGATGCCTATCCAGCGCCGTATTCCAAAGCGTGGATTTAAAAACAACAACCGCATTGAGTTTAAAGTATTGAACCTTGGCCAGATTGATATGCTGGCTGAAAAATACAGCATCACAGAATTCAGCCTGCAGAATTTATACATCAATGGTTTGATAAGCCAGTTTGACAGTGTAAAAGTTTTAGGCAACGGTGAACTGAAAGGCAAATTTACTTTTAAAGTAAATGCAGCCAGTGAAAAAGCAAAAGCAGCGATTGAAGCAGCCGGAGGAACAATCGAGATAATAAAATAATTTCGCGATATTTGCCCGACCCACGCTTAGCGGGGTCATTTTTAATTTAGCGCAAAACATTTAAATCGTTTACATTCTGTGAAGAAATTCATTACAACACTTAAGAATATCTGGAGCATAGAGGAACTGCGTAATAAGATCACGTTCACGTTAATTCTGATCTTTATCTACCGCCTGGGTTCTTTTATTGTATTACCCGGTATTGATCCGAATAAATTAGCCAGCCTTACCGAAAGTACACAATCCGGTATGCTTGGTTTGCTTGATACTTTTGTAGGTGGTGCCTTTTCCAAAGCATCTATTTTTGCATTGGGTATCATGCCCTATATCTCGGCTTCTATCTTTATGCAGTTGATGACCATCCTGGTTCCTCAAATGGCTAAGATCCAGAAGGAGGGAGAAAGCGGCAGAAAGAAGATCAACCAGTGGACCCGTTACCTGACAGTTATCGTTACTGCTTTCCAGGCAGCAGCTTATATTGGTTATTTAAAAAGTCCGGGAAATGCCGAAGCGATCATTCCTGCTTTCAGCGCTTATTTCTGGGCATCAACTGTAATAATTCTTACCGTAGGTACATTGTTCGTAATGTGGCTGGGTGAAAAAATTACAGATAAAGGATTGGGCAATGGTACTTCTATCATTATCATGATCGGTATCCTTGCACGTTTACCGCAGTCATTCGGACAGGAGTGGGCAGCAAGAATAACAAGAGGAGCCGGTGGTATCTTAATGATACTGATTGAAATCGTTTTACTGATTGCTGTTATCCTGGGAGTAATTCTTTTGGTACAGGGTACCCGGAAAGTTCCTGTTAATTATGCCAAGCAAATTGTAGGAAACCGCCAGTTTGGTGGAGCCAGAAATTTCTTACCGCTTAAAGTAAATGCTTCGGGTGTAATGCCAATCATCTTTGCGCAGGCAATATTATTCTTACCAACATTATTTTCATTTGGAGGTACAGCTTCCTGGACAAAATATTTTACTGATCACACCAATATTGGGTACATGATCGTGTATTCTGTTGCGGTTATCGCTTTTACATTCTTATACACTGCTTTGATATTTAATCCGAAGCAGATGGCTGATGAATTAAAACGCAATAATGGTTTTATACCGGGTGTTAAACCGGGGCAACCAACTGCTGATTATATTGGTACCATCATGGACAGGGTTACTTTACCGGGTGCCATATTACTGGCATTTGTTGGTATCCTGCCGGGCATCATCCAGTTATTGTTTGGAATGCAGCAGGGCTTTGCCACTTTCTTTGGCGGTACATCATTGTTAATTAATGTAGCCGTTATTTTAGATACATTGCAGCAGATAGAAACACAGTTATTAATGCGTCAGTATGATGGATTAATGAGCAGCGGAAGAATACAGGGAAGACAACAGGGCATTGGTGCCGGAATATAGGCCCCGTTAAATCTTCCCGGCTAAGGCAGGAAGATTTGCAAGAGAAAAATAATTTGCAGACCCTGACTTTCAAAGTCGGGGTTTGTTTTAAATTCAATAATAAAAAATAAAATCTCATCCTGAGCTGAGCCGAAGGAAGGGGATAAGGCAAAATGATTCACTACAAAAGCAAGGCAGAAATTGAACTTATGCGGGAAAGCAGTTTGCTCGTAAGTGAAACGCTTGCCCTGGTTGCCGCTGCTATTAAGCCCGGCGTAACCACTTTGCAGCTGGATAAAATTGCAGAAGAATTTATCAGGGATAATAATGCAACCGCTTCTTTTAAGGGTTACCAGGGATTTCCTTATACCTGCTGCATTTCTGTAAATGATGCTGTGGTTCATGGGTTTCCCACAAATACTGAATTAAAAAGCGGTGATATTGTTTCGGTAGATGTTGGCGTTTTTAAAAACGGGTTTCATGGCGACAGTGCTTATACATTTGGCGTTGGTGAAATAGCTGCTGATGTTAAAAAATTACTGACTGTTACAAAAGAGTCCTTATACAAAGGCATTGAAAAATCGGTACATGGAAACCGGGTTGGCGATATTGCTTACGCCATACAGGATCATACAGAGAAGCAACATGGCTATGGTGTGGTACGTGACCTGGTGGGACATGGCCTGGGCAGACAATTACACGAAGAACCACAGGTACCTAATTTTGGTAAAAGAGGAACCGGAGCAAAATTAAGAGAAGGAATGGTAATTGCCATTGAGCCGATGATAAACCTGGGAACAAAAGATGTATTTCATGATAAGGATGGCTGGACCATTCGCACGGCTGATGGAAAACCTTCGGCTCATTACGAGCATGATGTATGTATTCAAAAAGGCAGGGCCGATATCTTATCTTCTTTTGTTCCGGTAGAAGCTGCTGAAAAAGCAAATGCAAATTTGTGTTCTGATTATTAATTACAATATCCTGTATTTCAATTCAACCCTTGCATCATTCCATATATTATCCGGGCTGATATAGGTATCCTGGTACCTGAAAATAATTCCTGCCTTTACAAAAATATCCCTCACCAGTTCGCTGCATATATACGCACGGTTCTTTTCCCTTTTACTTACATGAAATAATATCCGCATCATGATACGCACAATTTCAAAATTGTCATAAGGTCTTGTCAGTTCATCAAGTCCAAAACTTATACCCCTGTCCAGGTCTTTTTTTTCTAAGGGAACATTCAACTGGGCAATGGCTACTTGTCCCTTGTATGGCCGTTTGGTTCCTTTATAATCCCTCAGGTATTTTGACAGCGGGATCAAACGGATGCCGTACCTGGGTTCAGCTTCAAGAACCAAAACCCTGCCCAGTTCCACATCTTTATAAATAACAGCCACATGGCTCCAGGTACTTTTGGTAAGCTTTTGTATGATGCCGGAGAAAAGATAACTGCCGCTGCAAAAAACGATCTGCCCGGTTGCTAAATAGTCCCTTATTTTGTCATACCGGTAATCAGGTATTTCCAAAAGTGTTTTTTTAGTGATTGGGTTTGCCATTGCTGATAGTTGATAGTTCTTAGTTGGATAAATAGTTTTAAAAGTAATACAATTATTTTAGTCTATCCCAAATCCCAAATCCCAAATCCCAAATCCCAAACCCCAAACCCTAATTCCTGATTCCTGATTCCTGATTCCTAAATTGCAAAGCGTACTTTTGAAGATACGAAATTGATTAGATGAATAAAAAGCGTTTGATTGTAATTGGAGGAGGAGCAGCAGGTTTTTTTTGTGCTGTTAATGCTGCAAGGCTGAACCCGGCTCTCGATGTTACTATATTGGAAAAATCAGGAAAATTACTAAGCAAGGTAAAAATAAGTGGCGGCGGACGCTGCAATGTAACCCATGCCTGTTACAGTATTGCCGATATGATCAAAAGATATCCGAGAGGGTCGGCATTTTTAAAAAAAGCATTTCATCATTTCTTTACAAAAGATACCATTGCCTGGTTTGAAGAAAGAGGCGTTAAGTTGAAAACCGAAGCTGATGGAAGAATGTTTCCCTTTACAGACAGTTCTCAAACTATTATTGATTGTCTGATGAAAGAAGCAAATAAATATCAGGTGGATATCAGGATGAATAAAGAAGTAAAAGGAATTTTTACGGAGGATGGAAAATGGAATTTAATACTGAAAGATGACACTATTATGTATGCAGATATGGTTTGTATTGCCAACGGAGGTTATCCCAAAATTTTACAGTATGAGTGGCTGAAAAAAACAGCACACATGATTGAAGAGCCAGTACCATCATTGTTCACATTTAACCTGTCTGCCGGACATCCAGATAAACCGGGTAATGCAATTACATCACTGATGGGTGTTACAGTTGAAAATGCACGGATAAAGATCATTGGCTCAAAACTTTCAGAAGAAGGGCCGTTGTTAATTACTCATTGGGGGATGAGCGGCCCGGCTGTTTTGAAACTTTCGGCCTGGGGTGCAAGAGCATTGGCAATTCGCAACTGGCAATTTACAATTGCGGTAAACTGGATTCCGGAATTTAATGAGAATAGCCTGCGTGAAAAGTTGCTGAAGATCCGGTTTGAACTGGCATCTCAAAAAATAGTTAACCGCAATCCATTTGCCTTACCTAACCGTTTGTGGGAATTTATTTTGATCCAATCCGGAATCAATACAGAACTCCGCTGGGCCGATCTTCCTGCCAAAGAACAAAACAGGTTGATCAAACATTTATGTGCAGATGAATATGAAGTAAAAGGCAAGACAACTTTTAAGGAAGAGTTTGTAACTGCAGGAGGTATTCAGTTAAACGAAATTGATTTCAATACTATGCAAAGTAAAAAGAATCCGGGTTTGTTTTTTGCGGGGGAAATTATAAATGTGGACGGTATTACTGGCGGATATAATTTTCAAAATGCGTGGACAACAGGATGGATTGCTGCCAGGGCTATTAGCTCTTTTGTTTAGGAGTTTAGGGTTTAGAAGTTTAGTTTGGATTCAAAAATCCGAAAGCTCTTTTCTAAACTCCTAAACACTAAACTCCTAAACCTTTAATCCCACAATCAATCTTCACAAATTCTTCACTTCTGTATTTCTTTACCCAGCTCATTTCAGTTACTTTTGCCTCTACTTCAGAGTATGAAAAAAATAGACCGCTACATACTGTCAAAATATCTTACCACATTTTTCTTTTGCCTGATACTATTCACCGCAATTGTAGTGGTTGTCGACATTAGCGAAAAAACCAACGATTTTGCGAAATCAGGATTGCCGGTATCTAAAATCATTACCGATTATTATTTTGGTTTTATTCCACGTATCGATGCCATGCTTTTTCCTTTATTTGTTTTTATCTCGGTAATATTCTTTACGTCCAAAATGGCCGGACGGTCTGAGGTCATTGCTATTCTGAGCAGCGGAGTAAGTTACCGCAGATTTTTGGTACCTTATATTGTTGGTGGAATTTTTTTGTCGGTTGTTTTATGGATGGGTTATCAATACGTAGTTCCCAAAGCCAATCGTTTGTGGGGAAATTTTGAAGCAAGATATATTGATGACCTGCCTGCAGTAGATGATAAAAATTCATCTGTTAAAAGGAATATCTATTTTAAAATGGATTCCAGTACTTATGTAGGCATCAGGGATTATGATACAATTAAAAAGGCCGGGAACGGTTTTTTTGTGCAGCGCTTTTCTAAAAATAAACTTGTATATAATCTTCGTTCGGAACATTTTAAGTGGGATACAACTGCCGGGAAATGGAAACTGGAAAATCCGTATGAGAGATACCTGGACAGTATTTCAGAACGAGTCAAAAGATCTTCGGAAATGATGATGACTTATAATTTTAAGCCACGTGATCTTCGTAAAGACGATTATTTTAAAGACCAGTTGCCAACTCCTGAGCTTAATGAATTTATCAAGCTGGAAAGATTAAGAGGTTCTGAAATGCTGAATACCTTACTGGTTGAACGGTATAACCGGGATGCAATACCGGTATCGGTTTTAATACTTACTATAATTGGTGTGGTACTGGCATCCCGGAAAGTAAGGGGTGGCAGCGGCTTGCACCTTGCTTTGGGTGTTGTTATCAGCGTGCTGTATATTTTATTCAGCCGGTTTTCAATTGTTTTTGCAACCAAAGGCGATTTTACACCGCTTCTTGCTGCCTGGACACCGAATATTTTCTTTGGATTGCTGGCTTTTTACCTGTATAAAAAAGCCCCCAAATAAATAATTAGCTTACTGTCGCCCGTATCCAAACTTTCTTTTAAAACTTTTGTTTTAAAGCTGTTTGCATCGTAATTTTAAGCGTATTGTAAATGTAATCCCGTTTTCAGTTTTAATCCGGAAATTATCTTCCCGCTGGCAGGAAATTTTAAAAGAGAAAAGTATTTTTATCAATTTATAATAAATAGTTTATGGGTATTATTAAGGACAGGTTTAAGGAAAAAGCAGATGTTATCGCATCTGATATTAAAAGTTTATTAAAAGAGCATGGAGATAAAGTTATTGGCGAAGTAACCCTGAGCCAGATATATGCCGGTATGCGGGGCATTACTGCCCTGGTATCGGAAACCTCATTGCTGGATGCACAGGATGGAATCAGGTTCAGAGGATATTCTATTCCCGAATTAAGGGAAAAACTTCCAAAAGCACCCGGAGGAACAGAGCCATTACCCGAAGGTTTATTTTACCTGATGCTTGTAGGTTCACTTCCTACAGAAGAAGAAGCTCAGCATATAAGCAGTACCTGGCAACGCCGCAGCCATGTTCCAAATTATGTATTTTCAACCATCGAGGCTTTGCCTTTAAGTACCCATCCAATGACGCAGTTTGTTGTTGCCATCATGAGCCTGCAAACTGAAAGTAATTTTGCAAAAAGATATGCAAAAGGGATGAGCAAGGCAGATTACTGGGAAGCAGTATTTGATGATTCTATGGATCTTATAGCCCGCCTGCCACGTATAGCCGCATACATTTACCGCCGTAAATATAAATACGGAGAACATATTCAGCCAAACGGTTTATTGGATTGGGCAGGCAACTTTGCTCATATGATGGGATATGAAGATGACGGATTCCAGGAGCTGATGCGATTGTATATGACCATTCATGCTGATCATGAAGGCGGAAACGTTTCTGCTCATACCACCCACCTTGTTGGTTCTGCATTGGCTGATCCGTATTTAAGTTTTGCTGCCGGAATGAACGGACTTGCAGGGCCTTTACATGGCCTGGCAAACCAGGAAGTAATTAAATGGATATATGAAATGAGGGATAGTATCGGAACAGATACACCATCAAAAGAACAAATTGAAGAGTATGTTAAAAAAACATTGAGCGAAGGAAAAGTAGTACCTGGTTATGGACATGCAGTTTTAAGAGAAACTGATCCACGTTTTATTGCACAGATGGAATTTGGTAAAAAACATATGCCGGATGATCCATTGGTACAAACTGTATGGAATATTTACGAAGCAGTACCTCCTGTTTTAGGTTCAATTGCAAAAATTAAAAACCCATGGCCCAATGTAGATGCTCATAGCGGAGCATTATTGGTGCATTACGGAATGGTTGAGTATGAATTTTATACGGTTTTGTTTGGTGTCTCCCGTTCATTGGGCGTTTTAGCCAGTCTTTGCTGGGACAGGGCACTTGGATTCCCTTTAGAAAGACCAAAATCTGTAAGTACCAGGCTGGTAAAAGCATGGCTGGAAGGTAAGGAAGAGATTTGGGGAGATTAATAAAGATATTTTTTATCATATGCCGGGAATTTATTCCCGGTTTTTTATTTTATAAAAGCAGTAAATAAATACCTGAAAAATTCATTTTGAATCAAAGGCTGCTGCCAGTATATTTGCAATCCGTTTTGGGGGGTTAGCTCAGTTGGCTAGAGCGCTTGCATGGCATGCAAGAGGTCGTCGGTTCGACCCCGATACTCTCCACACAGGTTCACAATTGTGAACCTTTTTTTATGCTTACGCTATCATATAATTTATTCAGTAAAACCTGGTAAGTATCCTAATTGCGATTGGAGAAAAAGATGTACAGTACTAATTAATGTTGCAGGTCTCTTCCAAAACTTATCTGATAATCATAACAGATCCTCTGATAACATCCTTGCCATTCCCGGTTTTAATTAAATACGTATAAGCCCCGTTCGGGCAGGGACTTCCTTTATAGTTACCGTTCCAGGCTATCGGGATATTCTTTGTGCGAAAGACCATTTGCCCGTACCGGTTATAAATAAAAAGTTCAAAATCGGGATATACTCCCAATGCCGGGATATTCCAGGTATCATTTATTCCATCTCCATTTGGCGTAAAAGCATTGGGGATATAAATACCATTATACACTTTTACAAACATCGTATCCGATACCGACCTGCAACCAACATTTGAAACAGCTTCCAGGATATACCTGCTGTCGGCAGGCGGATTAATAACCGGCTGCAAAGAAAAAATATCATCAATAAAAACAGGCGGCGACCAGGAAAAACTATTTCCGGTTCCGATAACCAATGCTGATAACTGTATGCTTTGCCCTTTTAATATTACTTTATCAGGTCCGGCATCAACTATAGGCTCTTGTATAATATTGATATTTATAACTGCAGTATCCTTACAGGAAAACTGGTTGCTTATAACCATGCTGTATGTTGTTGTTTGCAAAGGAGAAGCTTTTGGATTAAAAATATTTGCATTGGAAAGCCCCGTTGCAGGAATCCAGGTATAAGACGTGCCGCCACCGGCTATTAATTGAATGCTGTCGCCGGCACACAAACTTGCATTTACTAAATTAACAGTTGCAACAGGGGATGAATTGATAATAAGGGTAGTTGAATCTGTCTTAGAACAACCGGCAGCATTTGTAACAGTCACATAATATTTCCCTGCCTGGTTAAGCTGAACATTTGATAACTGAATTGAGGCACCCGAACCTGTAAATCCATTTGGTCCTGTCCATAAATATTGAGTACCGCCTGTAGCTGTTAAAATTGATGTATTGCCTGCGCAGCCGGGCCCGTCATTAACTGCAGTTGTTTCCGGATTTTTATTTATGCTTACCGTAAGTGGCCTGGAAACTATCCTGCATTGTGCTGAACCCAAATTTCCAATTTCTGCAACAGCCAGCCTGTATTGATAATCTCCTGGAGGAGTAGCCGTAGTAAATATTCTTGTAAGCGAGTTGGTATTTGCCAGCGGTATATCTGTCCATGAGCCGTTATTCATTCGTTCCTGCCACTGTAAAACAGGGTTGTTGAATCCTGCGGATACAGAACAGGTAAAAGTAAATGTACCAGGGGTACCCTCACAAAATGAAACGGTATCAGAGGCAATACCCGTTATAGCAGGCGTCAGCAACGGACCGCATGGCCGGAAAGTAATATCATCCAGCGCCAGATCATTACCGCAGCCACCCTGCGAATTATTGAAAATGCGCAATACGATATCAGATACCCCAACAGGTGTTGTAAAGAAAAATCCAAATTGTCTCCATACCGGGAATTGAGATGCAGCAACAGTTCCGGTATTATAGGTTTGTAAAACAGTACCATTTGTTTCTTCAATACTGAATGTAAGGTTTGGCTGAATACCGTTGCCGCTGCAGGCAGAAGGCAGCAGGACATTCATAATCCATGCTGCGAATTCATAAGTCGTATTACCGCAAAGCCCCTTCACTGTATCGAGGTAAAAAGCACTAGGTTGAATGGAGGCATTCACCAGCATAAAATAACCATTGGCATTGCCGGTATGGTCAGATGAAAAACTGTGCCAGCTATTTCCAAAACATGACGCCGTATTGTTCCTTACGGTATAAAAACCATCATTGGGGCAATCATTGGGGACATACTGGTAATTGGTGGTTGCTGCTGATAAAGAGGGGCCCGGGTTGGGGCCGCTGCCAAAAGTTGTATTGATTATAGGATCACCCAGGCTTCCCTGGCAAAGCTGTGCATTGGCATGGTGAAAAATTGCAGGTAAAGCAAAGCATATGGCAATAATTTTCGATCTCATACAAATCATCGTAGGCTACTAAGTTAGATAATCAATCTTAAAGCTGATCTTTTTACCTGATGATGGGCGGGTACAGGGTTTTATTGACTTGTATTCTTTTCAGAACTGACAAATTTATTAGTATCCACAATACCTGAGCTTATCATTTTGTTATTTTTAATTACGTGGTATGCCTTTACTAAATCCTGATACTGTATTATTGTCTTTCCTGTATTGCAGTTAGTGAAAATATTTTTTTCAATGTCTGACCGCTGTGTGCCGAAGATATGTATCAGCGCAGTTTCATTTTCGGCAGCACAATTATCTAAAATATTTTTTGAGAAAATCAACCAGGGGCCCATCGTGCTTTCATCATTTCCGCCACGAAGCATATCCAGTATCTGGCTACAGTTTCTAAACCTGTTGTTAGTGATTTTTAATTTCTCAACATTGTATAATCCTTTGTTATCAGTTTCATTTGTAAAATCGAAAAGCTTTCCTTTACAATCAACGAAGCTGCAATTGTAAATTACTATGCTGTCGGCAACACTGTATTTTGCAGCACTAAAAAAAATGCCTTTGCTGTTGCTGAAATGCGAATTACTGATTACAATATTACCATGGTTACTGCTGCCCGAAGTATCGGTTGTTATAAAATTATTTATACCCGAAAGATCGAGGCTGAGATTTTTTATGGTAAGTGAATTGCCCGCTTCTAACTGAATTAGAAATGGTAAGCCTTTAGCCGTAAACTTAACTGCTGTCTTTTGTTTGCTGGTAAAACTGATATTACGGTTTATAATTAAAGGTTCTGTAAAATTATAAGAAGCTGCTGTCAGGTTAATAACCAGGTTTGAATTATTATTTTTTGCCAGTTGCTCAATAATAGAAGTTAAACTGCCGCAATCAACTGTTATCGTTTGTTGTTTTGCATTTAATTTTATTTGTTTAAACCATTTTGCGCCACAGGCAATGCCTGCATTAGCTTCAATCTGTAAAAATTGTTTTGAATCTGAAAAACCCGGTATGGATGACAGTGGCGATGACAGCCTTGTCTTGCTTAATTGATACAGCGAATCAAAACTGCTGTTTTTCGTTTTTATATTGCTAACCGGAATTAAAGCACCAGAAACTTTAGTAGCTGCCAGGCCTGATTTCCTAAAACCTGGAACAAGAGACTGGTTTACTGTGTTACTCACCTGGTTTCCATAAAAGCTGATACCGGTAATATCATCGTAAGTATTGTATATAACGCCGTCAATATGGTTGTAAAAAATATTATTTATAAACTGAACATCTTTTGGCGCAACAGACCTTTCAGTATCACTGCCAATACCAAGGCCAATCGGCGTGCATTCCACAAAGCTGTTATTGGCTATCAATGCTTCTGTTACGGCAACATACCGGTTTGCAGGAGAATTAGGTACACCATTCATTATCGACAATGGTGTTCTGAACCATTCTCCCCTGCATTTGTAAAATAAATTGTTTACTACCCATTGTCCTTTATTGATAACACGTACCCCGCCGGTGCCATCTTTGCCATTACCCAAAAAAATATTATTCTCTACAGTATTGTAATCGCCATGTCTTAATACCACACTTCCCTGGCATTCCTTAAACAAATTATTCCGCACATAATTGCTGCCTGATTTTATAGATATAATTTCTGTTTCACCATCGCAATGTTCAAAAAAATTATCAGTGATTTGTGTATTGGAATTGAATTCGCAATGCTGCGATACGCCCACACGAATCATTTCGCCTGTATTGGATGCCAGGGGCAACCTGAAGCCGAAATAGTTATGGTCTATTGAATGAAAATTCTCCCGGCTTCTTTCATCATCCAGTATCACGGCCATCAGTACACCCATATTTTTTTTATTCTGAAAACTGCAATGGTCAATACGGTTGTGTTTACCATACAGCATCACCCAGTAATTATCATCCATTCTTTTTGGATTATTAAAATCGTTTATCACTGTATTGGTAACCCTGCAGTTATTGGCAAGTTCGTTATTATTAACCCTGAATTTGATGATGGCATCATCACCTGCAAATCCTTTGATAAAATAAAAGCCGTCAACAATAATATAGTCACCTCCCAGCAACAGCTTAGAATTGCCGGTTATGATAACCTTGCCGGCAGTTTGTGCCTTAAATGTAATGGGCAGTTCCTTTGTTCCGTTACAATTCAGCGAAATGCTGACATTATTCCATTCGCCATTTTGTAAAATAATAATGTCGCCAGGCTTTGCTTCCTTATTTGCTTTTTTAAGTTCGTCGATATTTTTTACCAGGATGGTGCTGGCATTGGCCGATAATGTGATAAGTACAAGAAAGGGAATAAACAGTTTTTGCAGCATAATAATTTTATTAAGTCAGGTTTATTTAATAGGGATCCTTCGTGAAGACTCCCGGATATATAATTTAGGTTTCAGTACTTTTTCAACATCACTCATGTCGCCGTTATGATGCATGAATTCTATAAAAAGTTTGGCTGTTATTTTCCCCAGTTCAAAAGAGGGTTGCTCCACACTCGATATGGTTGGCGATACCAGGCTGAGGATGGGTTCATCATTGAAACCTACCAGGCCAATATCATGCGGCATCTCTAAACCTTTCTTTTTAATTGCCAGCATAGCGCCAATGGCCATCCGGTCGCTGATGGTGAAAATGGCATCAGGCCTTTTCTTCATGGCCAGCAATTCTTCGGTTGCAAAAAATGCATAGTCCTGGTTAAAATCGCAATGCATGATCAGGTTCTGATCAACTTTTAGTTTATGTTTTTTTAAAGCAGATAAATAGCCTTCCATTCTTTTATTACTGATGTCAAGGTTTTTTGGGCCGGCTAAAATAGCAATACGTTTATATCCCTGCTCAATTAAATGTTCTGTTGCCTGAAAACCGCCATCTTCATTATCTATTCTTACACTCGGTGCTTTTAAGTGTGGCGTAACGCGGTCAAACACCACCAGTGGAATTTCTTTTTCCTGTATCTTTTTTATGTGATCAAAATTTTTTGTTTCACTGCTTACCGAAATGATAAAACCATCAACAAGGCTTTCGAGTAAACGCCTTGTATTTAATATTTCTCTTCCAAAAGATTCATTGCTCTGACATATCATTACAGTATATCCTGCTTCCAGCGCTACTTCATCAATACCTCTTACCATCATGGATAAAACATAATCGAGGTTGGGCACAATTACACCAATGGTATGTGTTTGTTTGTTGCGTAAACTGAGTGCAAGCTGGTTAGGTTGGTAATTTAATTCTTCAACCAGACTCAATACTGCCTGTTTGGTTTCTTTATTTACATCTGAAGCATTGCGTATGGCACGTGACACTGTTGATACAGAAATATTTAATTGCCTGGCAATATCTTTTATTGTAGGTGGCTTAGTCATATTGAGCAAACATTATTACTGTAAAGCTACTCTTTATATAATTTCGGGAAAACCGGTATCGTTACCGGTACCGTTCTCGGTACAAAAAAAATTGAAATTGATTAAATATTGTGAAAAATGTACTAATAATATTTAAGATATTGGATATTATTTTAGAAAAATTCTAAGAGGGTAAAAATTACAAAACCGATTTTTAAAACCTACTATTGTGCATGTGGTTAACGATTTGCTATTAATAACTGCACTGTTTTCATATTCATCCCACCCCTTTTTAAACTAACTGTAACTGATTAATACAACCAATAAATACATTTACATGAAAGGAAAAATTGCAATAGTAACAGGTGGGGCAAGAGATATTGGCCGCCAGGCTTCATTAAAACTTGCAGCAGCCGGGGCTAAGGTTTGCGTAAATTATTTTGGCAATAAAGAACAAGCCGATGAAACGATCCGGATGATTAAAGATGCTGGCGGTGAAGCTTTTGCCGTACATGGCGACATGACTAAATCGGCTGATGTGAATGCTGTTGTAGCAGCTTGTACCAAAGCTTACGGTAATGTTATACATACATTAGTAAATGTTGCCGGCGGACTGATGGGACGTAAACCTTTAGCCGAACTGGACGAAGAATTTTGGGATGCGGTTATGGATGTAAATCTTAAGTCGGTTTACCTGGTAACAAGGGCCGTTGTGCCGCACATGACTGAAGGCGGTACAATTGTAAACTTTTCTTCGCAGGCTGCAAGAGATGGCGGCGGGGGTGGCGCTTCGGCTTATGCTGCAGCCAAGGGTGCAGTTTTAACTTTTACAAGAGGTATGGCGAAAGAGCTTGGGCCAAAAGGTATCAGGGTTAACTGCATTTCTCCCGGAATGATCAATACTACTTTTCACAACACATTTACAAAACAGGAAATAAGAACCAATGTGGCTGCAGCTACTCCTTTAAGAAGAGAAGGCAGGGCAGACGAGGTTGGCGATTTGGTTTTATACCTGGCCGGTGATTCATCATCTTTTATTAATGGTGAAAGTGTGGAAATTAATGGCGGAACTTATTTTGTTTAAAGGAGATTGCTGAATAAGTGTGTTTTAACGGTACATAAAAATAAATAAACGATTGCTAAAGATGAATAGACTTTTAACATTGCTATGCTTTTTATTGTTCTGTGTGTCTGTACAGGCACAACATCCCAATACTTTTTTTACGAAGAAAGAAGCAGCAGAAGTTAAAGAGAATCTTGTCCTGTATCCCTTGCTTAATCAGTCTTACATTGATATAAAAAAAGATGTTGACCAATGGATCGGTAAAGATGTTGATGTTCCGTTTCCGAAAGATCCCGCAGGAGGATATACCCATGACAAGCACAAAGCAAATTATACACTGATGTTTAACAGTGGTATTTTGTATAATCTTACCGGCGATGCTAAATATGCAACACTGGTAAAGAATATGATGTTGAAATATGCCGCTTTAAATCCAACACTTAAAAATCATCCCGAAGCAACCAGCAGTTCACCCGGCCGTATTTTCTGGCAGGCATTGAATGATGCTAACTGGATGGTATATGCCGGTATGGCTTATGACCTGGTTTATAATTCGCTTAGTCCTGCCGAAAGGACAACAATCGAGCAAGGGGCTTTTAAACCCGAAGTTGATTTTTTTACACATGATTTAAAAGACTGGTTTAACCTGATACATAATCATGCAGTATGGGCTACAGCAGGTGTGGGCATCATTGGTATTGCAACCAATAACCAGGATTATATTGACATGGCTTTAAAAGGAACAGGAAAAGACGGTAAGCGTGGTTTCTTCGCTTTGATGGATAACCTGTTTTCGCCGGATGGTTATTATACAGAAGGGCCTTACTATACCCGTTATGCCATTTTGCCTTATGCGGTTTTCGCTAATGCTTTAAATAATAGTAATCCCTCTTTAAAAATATTTGAACACCGCAACAGGATTTTACAAAAGGCCTTGCTTACCTGTCTGCAGCAAACCAATACTGATGGAACTTTTTTTCCTTTTAACGATGCGTTGAAAGAAAAAGATTATACATCAAATGAACTGGTAACAGCTATTGATATTTTCTGGAATGTTTACGGGCCGGATGATAACGCATTATTTGTTGCTAAAAAACAAAACCGGGTAATGCTTAATAATGGAGGTGCTGCCATTGCTGCTGCACTTGCAAAAGGCAAAAAAATTCCTTCTTACTTCAAATACAAATCTTTTGAAAGTGCTGACGGAGTGAATGGTAATGAAGGCGGCGTGAGCATTTTCAGAAACGGAAAGAACAATGATTTAACCAGCCTGCTCTTTAAATATACATCACATGGCTTATCCCATGGTCATTACGATAAATTAGGCATCATGTTGTATGATAAAGGCAATGAAATAATTACCAACTACGGCTCTGTACGTTTTATAGGAGTTGAACAGAAATATGGGGGGCGTTATCTTCCGGAAAACAAGGCTTATGCCGGCCAAACCATTGCACACAATACAATTGTAATGGATGAAATCAGCCATTTTACAGGCAAGGAAAGTATTGCTGAAAAATTTCATTCAGATAAATTATTCAGCAGCTATACAAATCCGGCAGTACAGGTTGTGGCTGCCAAAGAAGATAATGCATATCCAGGTACACACATGCAGCGTACAATGTACATGCTTGAATTACCAGGCGGTAAAAAAATGGTTGCCGATATTTTTAATGTACAATCAGATAAAGTTCACCAATACGATCTGCCTTTTCAGTACAACGGAGCTTTAATTAATACTTCGGTAAAATATAAAGCCAATGCAAAAAAAATGGAACCGCTTGGCAAAAAGAACGGTTATCAGTATTTATGGAAGGAAGCAGAGGGTATAGCTGTTGATACGATTGTGCAATTGACTTTCCTGAATAAGAATACTTATTACACCATATCATCGCTGGTGCAGGATACGGCCCGGGTGTTTTACACAAGAACAGGAGCCAATGATCCCGATTTTAATTTACGCCATGAGCCGGCTTTCATCATACGTAAGAATGGCAAAGACCAGTCTTTCATCAGCGTAATTGAAATACATGGCAAGTTCGATCCGGTGTATGAGTTTTCTTCCAATGCATATCCTTCAGTAAAGCAGATAAAATTATTACAGAATGATAATGACTATTCTGTGGCAGAAATAATGATTGGCGAAAATAAATTAGTAATAGCGCAGTGTAATAATAATACAGATGTTAAAAGAAACCATACGGTACAGGGATTAAGCTGGACGGGGCCTTTTACTGTTGTATTTAACGGACAAAAATTATAAATAAGAAACCTGGTAATAAAATTTTAATTAATAAAAATTAAAGTAATGGGAACAACCGAAACAACAAAGGTATTTATTGAAAACAAAGAGATACCCTGGGAACAAATGGCCGAAGGAGTAAAAAGAAAGATCATGAGTTATGATGACAACCTGATGGTTGTTAAAGTTGAATTTGAAAAAGGAGGCATTGGCACATTACATCAGAATTATCATTCTCAAATTACGCATATCGAAAGCGGTGTATTTGAAGTGGAGATCGGGGAAGAGAAAAAAGTGCTTTCAGCGGGTGATGGATTTTATATACCACCCAACACGATACATGGTGCAGTATGCCAGGAAGCTGGTGTGTTGATTGATGTGTTCAGTCCCATGCGTGAAGATTTTATTAAAGATAAATAAGAACACTGCATTCAAACTTAATAATTAATACAAACGTATAAAACGCTTATTATGAAAAAATTTTTATTTACAATGATGCTGATGATTTCATTTGGATTCATCTATGGACAGACTACCTATTACTGGGTAGGAGGCCTTGCTGCTGCTACGGGTATCAATACCGGGGCTAACTGGAATACTGATATCAATGGAGCAGGTACACCAAGGCCTTCGTCAACCGGGGCAACGGATATATTAATTTTTGACGGAACAAACCTGGGAGGATCAACACCTGCGACAGGACCTGCAACTATTTTAGCCAGTGCCGGTATTACCTGCGCCCAGGTAAAATTTGTTAATAATGTAAATGTTACCATGCTTCGCCCTACTTCTGGCACAAGTACAATAACCATTGCAGGAGAGTTGGGAGAAGATTTTGTTGTTAATGCAGGATCGTCACTTTTTGTCAATTCGCCTGTTGGTAGTTTAAGATTTACTTTTCAATCTACCGTTGATGCATGCAGGGTTAGTGGGACCGTATCTTTAATAACTGCTCAGCAAATGAGATTTGAAAATGGAACTGCCGGTTCGCCAGGTACTTTTATTTTTACCAGCGGTTCCTCTCTTACATCTAATATAACATCATCATCTTCCTCATACGCATTTGGCAGTTCAACGCAGTCTTCTGAAAAATGGGTGATATTTGAAGATGGCGCCCATTTATATTATGAGGGAGGTTATAGCCCTAATGGCAGTAACTCAACATTTTCTCCAATTGACTTTAAACCCGGAAGTTTTTGGCACCACCGTGCAGCAATTGGTGCAGGTTCTTTTTTCAATAAAAAAAGTTTTGGAAATATCATTGTCGAAAATAATTCAACACTGGCTGCAGACGGCCCAATTTACCGGATCAATAATCTTACAGTAAATACCGGTTGCACGTTTACCTCATATACTTCAGGTCAAACAGCTGTTATGGGAAACCTGCTGGTAAACGGAACAATGAATGCTGATCCTGCCAGTACCAATGATGTGATATTGGCTGGAAATACTGCTCAAACTATTTCAGGAACCGGTACTATAGGAATACCCAATCTGATTGTGGCAAATAATGCTGATGTAACCATGAACAGTAATCTTGCACTATCCAATTCAGTAACCATATATGGTAAAATGAATTTTACTGATAAACAGATAACAGGAGCTGTTTCATTAAATGCCAATGGTGTCAATGCTGCTGCTGCAGGAGCCGGCAATACCGTAACCGGGTCATATGTAATTACAGGCCATAGTGGTATCAGCGCTTCAGCAAGCGGACAACAGATCAGTGGTGCAGGAATACCGCCCAATACATCTATCATCAGTGTTTCTGTTGCGGATAATGCAATTTACATTTCAAATCCTGCAACGGCAACAGGTACCGCAACTGTGTTAACTGTAAATACAACTGCATCAACACTTCAAACAGCAAATTCCAACGGATTTAATCCGGCTTTGGGTTCTGTTTTAACCTCGGGCACCGCAATATTCGGAGACAATATTAATTATGTAATTGACGGGGCCACTACCTCGCCTTTTGGAGTTACTACCGGGTCTTCCGGTAATATGATCTTTACAGGATCGGTTGCAGTAAATGCTGATATAACTGCGAATACAGGTGTAACTATTAATAATAATTTACTTGTAAATGCAAAAATAACATTGCGGCCAGCCGACACAGTGCATATACTAGCCGGAGCCACAATCAGCGGAACTTTTGATGCAACAAAATATATTGCCACCGATTATACAATGGCAGGTGTACAAAGTATAGTACAGGTTGACGCAGTAGCTGCTGTAACAACAATTCCTGTAGGAACAACTGTACACTATTTACCTGCAACCATTACACCAACAACTTCTTCTGATTTTACTATCGCTGTGTTTACAGGTATTACGGCAAATGGTATGATTACCGGAACAGCCGTACCTCCTTTTATGAAACAACGGATGGTAGATGCAGTCTGGAACATAAACAGGCTGGCAGGAACGGGTGACGCAACTGTGGAGATAAACTGGCCTGGTATTTTAGAAGGCTCTACCTATGCTACCCTAACGAATGCCCAGATTGGTTTGATACAAAACAATGGCAGTTCATGGGACCTGCCGATAGGTACTGCCGACAACATAACCAATATTGCAACGGCAACTATCACCAGCTTTACTCCAATCAGTTCAGGCGCAGTGGCACAGGTAATACCATTTGTATTTAATGCCATCGCCCCAAAAACTTATGGCGATGCCGACTTTAACGGAGGCGCTACCAGCTTAAACACTACAGAACCGATTATATATACCAGTAGTAATCCGCTTGTTGCAACCATCGTAGGTGGGCTCATTCACATTACCGGAGCAGGAACAACAACCATCAATGCATCGCAGGCTTCCGATGGTAACTATCCTCCTGCCAGTGTTGACCAGCCACTGACCGTTGATAAAACAGCATTAACAGTAACTGCTGATGATAAATCAAAATTTGAACAGGTTGCCAATCCACCGTTAACAATAACATACACAGGGTTTGTTTTAGGTGAAACGTCAGCAGTTTTATTAACACAACCGGTTATTTCAACAACTGCTGTTCTTGCATCGCCGCCAGGCACATACCCGATTACTGTAACTGGTGCTACTGCTGCTAATTATAATATTACACATACCAATGGTACACTAATTGTTGTTCCAAAACAAAATCAAACCATAACTTTTAATGCACCCGCAACAAAAACTTATGGTAACGCAGATTTTAATACAGGCGCAACCAGCACAAATGCCACAATACCTATTACGTATACCGTTAGTAACCCCGGGGTAGCAACAATTACAGGAAACATTATTCATATTACCGGAGCAGGAACCACAACGATTATTGCTTCTCAGGCTGGTAATGATGGATATTTTCCGGCAACGCCTGTAAGCAGAACGCTCACTGTAAACAAAGCAAACCTTACCATTAAAGTATTGGATACTGTAAAAACAACCGGCCAGGCAAATCCTTCATTTGTGATAACCTATACCGGGTTTGTATTGGGTGAAACGGTTTCAAATTTATTAACAGCACCGGTAATAAATACAGTTGCAACCACAACCACTTCTCCGGGAAATTATCCGCTCACTTTATCCGGAGCTACATCTAATAACTATAATATCATTTATACAAACGGACGGTTAACAATATTACCGTTAACAGGCACCGGTGAAAAATATTTCAATGCTTATAAAAATGCATCGGGAAATATTACTGTTAAAGTATTCAGTAATGAGCCGCTGCTGGGCGATGTGGTAATTTATGATATGATGGGAAGGCCCGTTGCTAAAAAGAATTTATTCATGCCGGTTGGGTTTATAACAACCGACCTGTATGCAGGGCATTTCACATCAGGATATTACATTGTAACAGTAAAAGGTAATGGTGTTGATTTACGTAAAATGATAGCATTTATAAAGTAACTGATAATTAAGAAAAAGTATGAAGGGAAGTTTATTGATATTAACCGCATTTGCATTTTTCAGTTGTAAAACAACCGCAGTCATGGGGCAACCTTCGGGTAAGCCGGTACTGTTTGCATTGAACATAAAAGCATTGGAACGGAATAAAACTGCTGTTAAAAACAATGATGCAACGGTAATGTCAGCTTATAAGCAATTGATAAAGGATGCAGAAAAAGCCCTGAAGTTTGGCCCGGTAAGCGTTATGGAAAAAACCAACACGCCACCAAGCGGTGATAAGCATGATTATATGAGCCTGGCACCTTATCACTGGCCCGATTCATCAAAACCCGGCGGGTTGCCTTATATACGTAAAGACGGCCAAACCAACCCTGAAGTAAAAGAATATAAAGACAAGGATTACCAGCCTAAATTATGTGAACATTTACAAACACTGGCATTGGCATATTATTTTTCGGAAGATGAAATGTATGCCGGACATGCAGCAAAATTATTAAGGGTTTGGTTTTTAGATGCTGAAACAAAGATGAATCCCAACCTGAATTATGGACAGGCGATTAAGGGTGTTAACGAAGGCCGGGGAGCAGGATTGATTGATACAAGGCATTATGTAAAACTGGTTGATGCCATCGGTTTACTGAAGGGATCAAAAAGCTGGAAGGCAACAGATCAAAAAGGGATGCAGCAATGGTTTGCAGATTTCTTAAACTGGATGCAAACCAGTAAGATCGGAAAAGATGAGTTGAAAGCAAAAAATAATCATGGTGCCTGGTATGATGCACAAAGACTGGCCCTGGCATTATTTATTGACAGTGCAGACCTTGCTAAAAAAATTGTAAATAATGCTGCAGGCCGCTTAGATTATCAAATAGATGATAATGGTTTTTTTCCTGCTGAGATGGAAAGAACAATTTCGTTGCATTATACAGTTTTTGTGATGAATGCTTTTTTTAGCATTGCCCGGATGTCGGAAAAAACCGGTATTGACTTCTGGAAACTTACCACTCCTTCCGGTAAATCATTGCAAAAATCATTTACAGTTTTAAAACCTTACCTGGCCGATGAAAAAAACTGGGAAGGGCAACAGATCAAAGACTACGATTTTGAAGATGGTTATATGATACTGATGGAAGCGTATAATCATTTTAAATGCAGGGACTGTATGCAGGCGGTGGACAGGCTTGCCGATGATAAAGCACCCAGATTACGAATTAAACTTTTATACTAAACTTTTTTAATAAATATTTAAACAGCTGTTATGAAAAAAATTCAATGTTTTTTAATGCTAATACTCTTTGTGTGCGGCGCTGCAGTTGCACAAAAGAAAGTAATTACCGGAAAGGTGACCAGCCAAACCGGTAATGACCCGTTAATGGGTGTGAACGTTCTTACCGATAAGCAAAAAGGTGGTACTGCTACCAAGGCAGATGGTACCTACTCAATTACTGTTGACAAAAATTCTACTGTGTTGATATTTTCTTATGTAGGGTTTACATCGCAAACCGTCATTATTGGTGACAATACAACAATTGACGTGGTATTGGCTCCTGCAACTACTACAGGCGAAGAAGTAGTAGTGATCGGTTATGGTACTCAAAAAAGATCTAGTGTTACTGGTTCGGTTTCTAAATATCAGAACGAAAGGCTTGAGGAATCTCCAAACTCAAGATTGGATCAGGCATTGCAGGGAAAAATTGCCGGTGTGCAGATACAAAACTTAACTTCCGAGGCAGGTGCTGATCCTAAAATTCAGGTTCGTGGATTAACCAGTATTGGACAAACATCCGGTCCGCTGGTTGTTGTTGACGGGCATCCGATTGCAGATGGTTTATCATTTGTGAATATGGCTGATGTACAATCTGTGGAAGTATTAAAAGATGCTGCATCAGCAGCTATCTACGGTTCACGTGGATCGGGTGGTGTAATTTTAATAACTACAAAAAGCGGTAAGTCAAATAAAACAAAATACAGTGTAAAATATTCAACAGGTGTTAAAACAGCTTATGAGCTTTATCCCATGATGACTACCTCTGAATATACTAATATGCTTTTTTATGAAGCTGCGTTAAAAGCAATGGATCCCAGTATAACGCCTCCAACGGCAAACCAGATTGCCTCTACCGCAGAAAGAGGAGCGTACATTATTGAAAACCAATTACGCAATGGAGCTTCAACCAACTGGCAGGATCAGGCAATCAGAAATGCCGCTACAAAAAACCTGCAGCTGAGCATTTCGGGAGGTAACAGTGCTGTAAAATATTATTTGTCCGGCGGCTATCAAAACGACGAGGGGCAGATGTACCACAATAATTATGAGCGGTATAATGTAAAAGCAAAAATAGATGCCCAGTTAAGCAAAAGGATAAAATTCAGCTTTAATGTTACCCCTTCTTATATTAAAAGAGAAAGGCCATCTGTAAACTATATTGACTTTGTACGTTTTCAGTCTTATATGCCCGTTGTACTTGATGAACAGCTTGCAGCATTTGTAAGGCAGAACCCCACCTATGCTAATGTAAAGGCAGGTGATTGGGCACAGGCTTATTATTTTAATGCCAGGGTGTACAGCGGTTTAATGCCCGATGGAAGTAATTGGATAAATACAACTTCAGTAACTCCTTTCAATACTTCTAATAATACACCAAAGTCTGTTATGGAAACCAGGACAATTACTTCTAACGACTACAGGGTTTTAAGCTCTGGCGATTTGTCGGTTAACCTGTTGCCCGGGCTTGACTTTAAATCGTTGGCAAGTTTTTATATTAAGTATTCAACTGCACTGGACTTTGCCAAAAGAAATTCAAACAGGGCTGGCGATGTAAACAGGGGGCAATATAACGATCAGTTGGTTATTGACCTGCTGAATGAAAATACCCTCACTTATACTAAGCGTATTAAAGAACATTCAATAACAGCGTTGGCTGGTTTTACACTGCAAAAGGGTTCTGTTAAAAATGAGCAGGCTGTTGGGCTCGATTATCCAAGTGATAACATTACTACTTTAAATAATGCGCTTATAAAAGATCAGTCAAGCGATAATACATTTACCTATATAGAAAGAAATGGACTTACTTCATATTTAGGCAGGGTGATTTATGGTTATAAGGATAAGTATCTGTTAAACGCCAGTATCAGGGCAGATGGAAGTTCTGTATTTGCACCAGGCCATAAATGGGGTTATTTTCCTGCAGTATCAATTGGCTGGGTGGCAAGCAAAGAAAAATTCATAGAAAATATACACTGGATAAGCAACCTGAAATTGAGAGGAAGCTATGGTGCACTGGGTAATAACCGGATTAATCAGTTTCAATGGATAGATCTTTTGTACCCCGCAAATTATGTTTCAGGCTCAGGTAATGGAGGCGTAAGTTCAGGTTTTATCCCTAACAGGGATCTTTTATCAAATGAGATTATTACCTGGGAGCGCACCTTCTCATACAATGGCGGTATAGATATTTCACTTTTCCGCAATGCGGTATCCCTGTCTTTAGATGTTTATCAAAGCAATACCGAGAAACTGTTATTAAATCAAGCAACATTGGCTTTTACCGGTGCTACTACTACTATCAACAATATAGGCAGTATGAAGAATAACGGTATTGAACTGGAAGTAACAACCAATAATATGCGTAAAAAGGATTTCAGGTGGTCAACTACCGGCAATATTGCCCATACAACCAATAGCATTACCAATTTAGGAGGGTTAGATTTTTTCTTAAACCAGGGAGAACGTACTGAAGTATATAAGAATGAGGTTGGCGGTCAGTTGGTTCAGTTCTTTGGTTATAAAACGGATGGTGTATGGCTTTCGCAGGCCGATATCAATGCAGCACAGGCAGCCGGTTTAACAAGCAGCCTCAGCAATGTTTTTGTTCCGGGTGGTTTAAAACTGGTTGATATTAACGGAGATAATAAAATTGATGCAAACGACCGAACAGTTATTGGCAATCCCTATCCCGATTTTACCTGGGGCATCACCAATAATTTGACCTACAAAAGTTTTGATCTGAGTTTTTCTTTCCAGGGAGTACAGGGAGGCCAGCTCATAAACGGCGATGCTAATTACAATGAAACAAAAAGGTATAACAGTAACTATAACCAGAACAGGTGGCTGAGCCCCATGTTCCCTGGTGATGGCAAAACACCGTATTCCTCTATAGGGTTTAACTGGATGCTTACTGATTATGTGGTAGAGGACGCATCTTTTTATTCACTTCGTGATATACTTGTAGGATATACTTTGCCTGAGAAATGGGTTAAAAAAGCAAGGTTGAGTTCTCTCCGCTTATATTTCTCAGCCCAAAACCTGTTTTTTCATTCAGCAGCAGGTTACCGGGGTATTAACGTAGAAGCAAGGAGTACTGGCGCTCAGTATGCCACGCCATTAGTTGATGGGTATCAAAGAGGAGGTTTTCCAATTGCTAAAACTTATCTGTTTGGTATTGATTTAAATTTTTAAACGATTAATTTTTTTATTATGAAATATTTTCAATTTTTTATCATCAGTATCTTTTGCCTGGCAATTTGCTCCTGCAAAAAAACAATTGACCTGTATCCCGAATCGAACCTGAATACGGGAACTTTTTACAGTACATATGGCGAAATACAGGCAGGCGTATCAGGCTGTTACAGTAGTATGCGTAACCCGCAATTAAGAGAATGGCAGCTTACCGAATTAAGGTCAGATAATTCGTGGATGGGTGTAACGGGCAGTACCAATTCTTTCAACCGCGACCTGAGTGACCTGGATCAGTTTATCCCGGCTACTACACATGCAGGGCTTTACAGTTACTGGCAGGATTCTTATAACAATATCCGCAACTGTAATGTTGTATTGCAAAAACTTGGTGTGTCTTATGATGCCTCAAGTGGTACAATCGGCCTGGCAAATATCACTACCCCTGTTTCGGATGTTGACAGGAAGCAGTTTGCAGGCGAGGCTTTGTTTATACGTGCTCATCATTATTTTAATCTGGTGCGGTTATTTGGCGGTGTGTTTCTAATTGACAGAACAATTACGCCAACTGAATCGCTTGTTATCAACAGGTCATCGGCAGCAGATATTTATAAGTTTATTGAAGCTGATCTTAAAGCTGCTTCTGTTTATCTGAGTAATTTAAAATATACACAGCTTATTTTACCTGCTAATATTGCTAATTTGGGCAAAACCAATGCCTGGGCTGCTAAAGCTTTACTGGGTAAAGTATATCTTACCCAAAATAAAAAAACGGAAGCTATTACACAGTTGCAGGATGTAATTACAAACAGCGGTTACAGTTTGCAGGCATCCTATGCAAATGTATTTTCTATATTCACTGAAATGAATTCAGAAATCCTGTTTGCAGTACGCTACAAAGCAGGTGGCCTAGGGCAAGGTTCAAGCTTTGGAAATGATTTTGGGCCTTTAAACAGTGCTTCTACAGTTATTAACGGCTCAGGGCTGGGATGGAATGCACCAACAACAGAAATGGATACTATATTAATTGCATCTGATGCAAGACGCAATATAAATATTGCCATTTATGGAACGGGAGTTAATGCTACTTTGTATGTAAAGAAATATCTTTTTCCGGTTACTATAGGCTTTGATGGTGAAAGCGACTGGCCAATTATACGTTATGCTGATGTATTGCTGATGATGGCAGAGGCGCAGGGGTTTTCGCCTGCAAGTATCGGGTTAATAAGCCAGGTAAGGGTTAGGGCTGGTATTGGGGCAGTGCCGGCATCGGTTAATACTACTGCGTTGTTTGAAAAAGAACTGGCAGATCAAAGAAGGCTGGAATTTGCTTTTGAAAATCAGCGCTGGTTCGATATAGTACGTTATAATACAACCATGACAACCGTTAACGCTCAGCAAATCATTAAGGATCATTTTGCACATACATACACTGTGCATTATTCAACCTATACTGCTCCTACGCCAACCTTGGCCGAGTTGCAGGGTAATGTAACAGCTAATCGTTTATTGTTACCAATTCCGCAACACGAAATTGATACAAACACACAATTGGCAATTCCGCAAAACCCCGGGTATTGATATAGTAAACAAAATTGAAAATGAAAAAACTATTTCTTTATACGCTTTTACTTTTTGTTTCGGCCAATGCTGTTGCACAGGAAGCGGAAGAAGTAACGTATAAACCTGTTGAATACCCTGCCGGGTTTACAGCTCAGCTTAATGTTATTTACACTAAAGTAAAAGACTGGGAAGGGAAGATGGATATCTATCTTCCTTCGAAAGATAATAAGCAAACACCTGTTGTAATTAATATTCATGGCGGAGGCTGGAACAAAGGTGTAAAAGAATCGCAAACCGGCTTCAGCACTTTTTTCAAAGCAGGTTTTGCAGTAGCGAATATTGAATACAGGCTAACCGGCCAGGCAACAGCACCTGCTGCAATTGAAGACACAAGATGTGCTTTGATCTATTTAATTAAAAATGCAAAAGCGTTGAATATTGACGTGAACAGAATTGTCATCATGGGCGGCAGTGCAGGCGGACACCTGGCGTTGATGGGCGGATTACTTGCAAACGATCATCGCTTTGATACCAATTGCCCGGGTGTTGAAAATATTAAAGTGGCAGCTATCATTGATAAGTATGGCATTACTGATGTGTGGGATTGGGGTAATGGAACAGTAGTAAAAAGTAAATCGGCCAGGAACTGGTTGGGCAATAAAGCGGATGATAAAAAATTTGCCGCTTCTGTTTCTCCAATGACTTATGTCACAAAAGACAGCCCGCCTGTATTTATTGTGCATGGTGATGCTGATCCTACGGTGCCTTATCAGCAATCGGTTAACCTGCATAAAAAATTAAAAGATGCAGGTGTGCAAACAGAATTCATGACTGTTGAAGGAGGCCTGCACGGTAAATTTGAAAAAGAAAAGAACAGTGAGATCAATAAAGCGATGATAGCTTTTCTTAAATCAATACCGGTATTCAATCTGAAATAAATTGAAGAAGATAAAAATATCAATATTTGTTTTAATGCTGCTGAACATCATGTGTAAAAAATCAGCATCAACAGGCCCGGCAGCACCAATACCAATACCAGCACAGGCTATTGTATTGAATGCAGATGGTCCGGGTAATACTTATGAACTCATCAACAGTGTACTGGCCCCTGGCTTTGATGCTGTTGAAAATCCGGAATGTGTTCACCCGGCTTTTGGAAGGCATATTGCTGAGGTTTTTGACGCAGAACTGAATAAATATGTATTCGAGTTTTACAGTCATGTGGCAGAGGACAATGACCGCTGTATTAATTTCGACAGGCAGCGTATTGAAATCAAAACATACGATCAGTCGCCTGCAAATCTTATTGGCACAGCCGGCGAAACCATAATTTACAAATGGTATTTCAGGCTGGCGGCTGGTTTTAAATCCTCATCAAACTTTACACATATACACCAGGTAAAACCGGTGAATGGTGATGATGGGAATCCGTTATTTACATTAACGGCAAGAAAAGGAACACCCGATAAACTGGAATTGATTCATGATAATACCAGCAAAGTGGCTGTTGTTGATTTGTCGCTGTTTACCAGTGTGTGGGTTGAAGCGACAGAAATGGTAAAAGTGGGAGCGAATGGCAGCTATTCCATGTTAATTAAAAGGGTAAGCGATGGTACAACTTTACTTAACTACAGTAATACCAATATTATGACCATCAGGCCAAGCAATGATTTTATCAGGCCCAAGTGGGGGATATACCGGAGTTTAAATAATCCCGGCGATTTAAGGGATGAGAGCATTCGTTTTAATACCTTCAGTATTGAAGAACAAAAATAAGAGACCGGCTGCATACAAATTAAGACTGCTTTTTAGTATCCACTAATTATTGATTAAACAAAATTCAGGCAGGACATGATAAATTTCGGATTAGATAATAAACTTGCGTTGGTTACAGGATGCAGCAGCGGTATCGGGATGGTGGTAGCCATTGAAATGGCAAAGGCCGGTGCCGATATCATAGGCGTAAGTAGTTCTCTGCCGGCAACAGGAAGTGAAGTTGCAAAGGCAGTTGAAGCGGTGGGTAAATTTTTTTATCCTTACCAGGCCGATTTTTCTGACAGGAAATCTTTGTATGCATTTCTTGAAAAAGTTAAAGCTGATCATCCACGCATTGATATACTCATTAATAACGCCGGGCATATCATGCGTAAGCCTGCAGCCGAACATCCGGATGATTACTGGGATACCATCATTGACATCAATTTAAATGCACAGTTCATCATTACCCGGGAGATTGGTAAAAGAATGGTTAAGCAAAAACATGGAAAAATTGTTTTCACCTGTTCGCTCTTAAGTTTCCAGGGCGGCATTAATGTGCCGGGATATGCAGCCAGCAAAGGTGCTATATCATCTTTGCTGAAAGCTTTCGCTAATGAATGGGCGCCGCATGGGATAACAGTGAATGGTGTGGCGCCGGGTTATATCACCACAGATAATACAACACAGTTACGTGAAGATCCGGAAAGAAGTGCAGCCATACTTTCAAGAATTCCGGCAAGCCGCTGGGGAACAACAGAAGATATGGCGGGGGCATATATTTTTCTTTCTTCACCGGCATCCGGTTATGTAAACGGAACAATACTTACTGTTGATGGCGGGTGGATGGGTAGATAAAGCCCCCTCTTGAACTTCGTTCGTTCCCTTAGCAGGGAGCCCCGAAGGGAGAGGATTATCGAAGCGACGATTAATAGTTTTAATAACTAAAAGAAAAATTATAAAATGGATATCAGGTTTCAAAAGAGTTCAAAGGAAATGAGTGAGATGAATACACAGCAACAGCGTGAAAACTTTCTGATTCCAGATTTAATGGTTAAAGGAACTGTTCAGTTAACCTATACACATTACGACAGGATGATTGTTGGCGGAGTTGTTCCGGCTTCATCAGCAATTGCATTGCCGAATGAAGATGAGCTGAAAGCAAAATATTTTTTGGAAAGAAGAGAGATTGGGATTATC